>Ga0137457_1000050_pt1 | contig 31732 bp, 29 predicted proteins | sample EasRivERMGT630_2_FD_102321 | JGI IMG/M metagenome (GOLD analysis project Ga0137457, IMG submission 102321) | Soil microbial communities from meander-bound floodplain in the East River, Colorado, USA - East River MetaG ERMGT630_2 | ecosystem: Environmental > Terrestrial > Soil > Floodplain ...
AGCGTCGGCTACAATCGCTGCCGGGTGGAATTCAGCACCCATTCGATCGGCGGAATCTCCGAGAACGATTTCATCTGCGCGGCAAAAATCGAAGCGCTCGGGTCGATTTGAGCAGCGCCGGAGCAGCGATTGAAGGCGATTTTTTCCTCGCTCAATCTGGTCGAGGTGCACCACCTCAAGAACCTGCTTCAGTCAGCGGGCATACGCTGCCGCATCAGGAACGAGGACTTGGTACGCCTTGCCGGCGAGGTGCCCTTTCCCGAGTGCATCTTACAGCTCGTGCCCGAGCGCGAAGAGGACACTCCGGCTGCGGAGAAGCTGCTGGCCGATTTTCTCAGGCCGCCGTTGCAGCCGGTCAAGCCTTGGCGCTGTCCTGACTGCGGCGAAATGATCGAAGGGCAGTTCACGGCCTGTTGGAAATGCGGCGGTAACCGCTAAGCACCGTCACGTCTCTAGCCCGATGCGCCGGCAAGCGCGATCAGCAGCAATAACAGCAGCCACACCACCAGCGCGCGCCACACCAAGCCGACCGTGCTGTCCAGGTGGCCGGTATCGGCCGGTTCGCCCAAGCCCAGCTCCGGCCGGTCGACGACCGCTCCTCCCGCGAGGATCGGCATCCCGAGCTTCACCCCGATCGCCCCGGCTCCGCTCGCGAGGACGATTCCGAGCTCCGGATCCGGCCAATTCGCGGCCTGGGTGCGCCAGCAGTACACCGCATCCTCGAAGTCGCCCACCACGGCAAAGGCGGCAGCAGTAAAACGCACCGGCAGCCAGTCGAGTACAGCGAACGCGCGGCGCGCAAGATGGCTGAAGCGCTCCAGCTCCGGCGAGGCCTTTTCGCCCCAGCGGTCATTGAGGAACATCGAAAGGCGGTACAAGATCGCCCCCGTCGGCCCCGGCAGGAGCACGAACCAGAAAATCACCCCGAAGCCATAGCGATGCGATGCGACCAGAGCCTCTTCGATAGCCAGGCGCGTAATCGCCTCGCGGTCCAGATCGGCGCCGCTCGCCTGGCGCCAGGTCGAGAGGATGTCGCGCGCCTTCACGAGATCGTCCTCCTTGAGGGCGAGATGAATGTCGGTGAAATAGTGGCTGCGCTGACGAAATCCCATCGTGAGATAGAGCGCCGCGACGTTGAGCACGAACGCGAGGAGAGGGCTCGCGCGGTACGCGGCCATGTAAACGAGCCAGGCCCCGAGCACTGCGGGCAGCACCGCAATCACCCAGGCGATGGCGCCTTGCCGAGCCTCGCCGGCATTGAAAAGCCCCTCGAGGAATGTCGCATAACGCGCCAGGAGTGCGTACAAATAGCGGCGTTCGGCAAGCGGACGCCATTGCTCGAGGAGGAGCGCCGCGACGAGAGAAAGGAGGCTCATGGTTCGATTCGTGACGGCCCGGACAATCAGCCTTTCAGGAAAGAATGCAGGTTCATGAGCATCCCGGCCGTGGCTCCCCAGATGTAGTACTGGCCATACGGCATGGCGTAGTAATGGCGCTCGCGGCCTCCGTGTACGACACGGTTGCGCTGGTGGTTCGCGGGATCGAGCAGGAACTCGAGGGGCACTTCGAACACTTCGGCCACCTCGAAATCGTCGGGCCGCAGCTCGAGCGGCGGGGTCACGAGGCCGACCACCGGGGTCACGCGGTAGCCGGTCACCGTAACGTACTCGTGCAGTTCTCCGAGCACTTCCACTCGCGCGGCAGCAAGACCGATTTCCTCCGCGGCCTCCCTCAGGGCGGTCTCGGCGGCGCACGCCTCTCCGGGCTCGCAGCGGCCGCCGGGAAAACTGATCTGTCCGGCATGGTCGTTGAGGTGCGCGGTACGCCGCGTAAACAGAACCGTAAGCCCGCTGTCGCGTCTCACCACCGGCACGAGCACCGCGGCAGGCCGGATTTCCCGATCCTTTTGCCAAAGGTGGCCGTCTCCCGAAGTCACCGGCTTGACCGTTCGGGGCTCGGCAAAACGCGAGCGCAGCCAGAGTTCGTCAGGCGCGGAGACGGGTGAATTCATTTGGCGAGACGCAAATTTCCGGCACCTATTCTACGCGGCAGCGGAGCCGCGATCACGACGGGAGCCGGAATTGCATTCGACCCCGGCAGGAGCTATTCTATCGGCCGCCGGAATAGATTTGCCGGCATCGGCGTTTACGTTTGCAAGGCGGGCAACCGGGAGGCGTGGGCGGCCCGCAGATTCGAGACCTTTTCAAGGAGAACCCATGAAGATTCGTTTTGCAGCATTGTTCGGCGCGCTCATGCTCGCCAGCGCCTCCGCGTTGGCTTTCCATTGTCCCGCGGACATGAAGAAGATCGACGCGGCGCTGGCAAAGAGCCCGAAGCTGTCGGCGCAGCAGGCGGCCGACGTCAAGAAGTTCCGCGCCGATGGTGAAACCCTGCACAAGGCCGGCAAGCACCAGGAATCGGTCGACACGCTCGCCAAGGCGATGAAGATACTGGGTATCTGAACCACGTTCCGCAAAACATGAAAACGCCGCGGCTTGCCGCGGCGTTTTCGTTTGAGCTCCCCGAGTCAGCCCGTGAACGTAGGCGTCCGCCTGAAGCGCTGGGTGGCCTCGACCAGCGCGCCGAGAATCCCCGGCTCCCACGCGGAATGCCCGGCGTCGGGCACGATCCGGTACTCGGCTTGGGGCCAGGCCCGATGCAGCTCGTACGCGGACACGATCGGGCAAACCATGTCGTAGCGCCCCTGCACGATCGCTCCCGGGATGTCGCGGAGCCGGTGCGCGTTTTCGAGCAGGGCGTTCCGCTCGAGAAAGATGTCGTTCATGAAATAATGCGCTTCGATCCGCGCAAGACCCAGTGCAACGACATCCCCGGCAAAATACGCGACGGTCTCGGAACTGGGAAGCAGAGTCGAGCACGATCCCTCGTAGATGCTCCAGGCGCGCGCAGCCGGCATGTGGACCGCGGGATCGGGGTCGATCAATCGGCGGTGATAATTGCGCAGTAAATCGCCGCGCTCCTCCCGAGGGAGGAAGCCCGCGAATTTCTCCCAGGCCTCCGGAAAGACCCCGCGCAGGCCGTAGAGAAACCACTCGATCTCGCTTCTGCGGCATAGGAAGATTCCGCGCAGAATCAGCGCGAGGCAGCGCTCCGGATGCGCCTCCGCGTAGGCGATCGCCAGCGTGCTGCCCCAGGAGCCCCCGAACACGACCCAGCGTTCCACGCGCAGATGCACGCGCAAAGTCTCCAGATCGGCAACCAGATGCGGCGTGGTGTTGTCGCGCAACTCCCCGAGGGGGGATGAACGCCCCGCCCCGCGTTGATCGTATACGATGACGCGATAGGCGCCGGGGTCGAAAAATCGCCGGTGCTTCGGCGTGCTCCCTGCCCCCGGGCCCCCATGCAGGAAAACCGCGGGGATGCCGTCCGGATCGCCGCTCTCCTCCCAGTACATCGAGTGCACGGCATCCAGGCGCAGCATGCCGCTCGCGCGCGGCTCGATTTCGGGGAAAAGACCGGGGACCGCCAAACTCGCGAGCTCGCCCATCCGGAATCCGCTATGGGATCAGGATCGTCGATCCGGTCGTCTTGCGCGCTTCGAGGTCGCGCTGTGCCTGAGCGGCATCCTTGAGCGCATAGCGATGGTTCACCTCGATTTTCACTTTCCCCGAGAGGACGACATCGAACAGGTCCTTGGCGGTAGCGACCAGGTCGTCGCGCTTCGAGGTATGAGTCACCAGAGTCGGGCGCGTGATGTAGAGCGAGCCCTTTTGGGCGAGCACACCCAGCTCGAAAGCCGGCACCGCCCCCGAGGAGTTTCCGAAGCTCACCATCAATCCGCGCGGCTGCAGGCAGTCGAGCGATCCCGTGAAGGTGTCTTTTCCGACCGAGTCGTACACGACCGGCACGCCCTTGCCGCCGGTGAGCGCCTTGACGCGCTCGACAAAATTCTCCTTGCGGTAGTTGATGCAGTGGTCGGCGCCGTGCGCCTTGGCAAGCGCGCATTTCTCCTCCGAACCGGCCGTGCCGATCACCGTGGCGCCGAGCGCCTTCAGCCACTGGCAAGCGATCAGTCCGACGCCGCCTGCCGTGGCATGGAACAGGACGGTTTCGCCTGATTGGACCTTGTAGGTGCGCCTCAGCAGATACTGGGCGGTCATGCCTTTCAACATCATCGCCGCTGCGGCCTCGAAGGAAATGCCCTCCGGAAGCACCACCAGGCGCTCCGAGGGCATCACGCGCACTTCGGAGTAGGCGCCGGGCGCACCGCCGGAATAGGCAACCCGGTCGCCAACCTTGACCTGCGTAACCCCTGCTCCGATCGCCTCCACCACGCCCGCCCCTTCGTTGCCCATCCCCGACGGCAGGGGGATCTTGTACAGCCCGGAGCGCTGGTAGACATCGAGAAAATTGAGTCCGCAGGCCTTGTGGCGCACGCGCGCCTCGCCCGGGCCGGGTTCGCCGACCTGGACGTCTTCCCATTTCAGAACTTCGGGCCCGCCTTGCTGGTGGATTCGAATCGCTTGTGGCATTGCTTCTCCTCAGTCAACGATGTTCGCCAGGGATCTCGCGCGCCTATCGGGCGCCGGGACTATTTTTTCGAACGGTCTTCGCGGCCGGCCCGCGGCTGCAGAACCTTGGACCGCGCCTCGGGCGTCGCGGCGACCGGGTGATCGCCGGCCGGTTCTGAAGGGCCCCGAGGCACGCTTGCCGCAGCGTTCTGCATCGCGGCAAGGCCGGCTTTCTGCATCTCCAGGCCTTGGATGGTCATGCGCAGAACGTTTAGGTTCATGTTGAGCCAGTTCTCCACCGATTTCAGCTCCGCAATACGCCTTTCGACCTCATCCGGGATGAGCGTCGGGGCCATCACCCCCGACAGCGGCAAGCCCATCGGACCCCAGAGATTTTTCAGGAATTCGAACGGATCGGGAGGCGGGTTCATGAGAGGGGGCCGGGGTGAGAGCAGCCTCAAGTTTATTGTCGGGGCCCCAAAAACTCCAGCACCTCGGCGCGGCGGGCCATGGTGTCCTGATAGCCCAGCTCGATCAGCGCCTGGCAGTACCCCTTCTCGAAGAGCAGGTAGCTCGCGAGGTTCGATCCGTTGCGGTTCATTGCGCCGATGCCTCGCAGGAGGAAGCGCACGGTCCATGGCAGCTCGTTCACGTAGCGAACCACCATGCGCTCGATGGGCTGGCTGGGCGAGATCACCAGCACCTTGATCTGCCGCAGCGGCAGCCCCGCCTCCCGAAGCTTCTCGGGAGCGATGAGGCTGATGGTGCGATTGATTCTCTGCAGGAGCTCGATATCGACATTCAGGCTGTCCAGAAAAATACTGTTCAGGGCGTGGCCGGCGATCTGCGCCAGCGAAGGATAAAGATATCCGCGAACCCGAGGGGGCTCGGAGTGCGAGCCCGGCCGGCTGGTGCTCACCACCAGCACCCGATCTGCGCCCAAGTGCAGGGCGGGGCTGATCGGCGCGATCTGGCGCATCGACCCGTCGCCGAAATATTCGCGGTTGATCTTCACCGCGGGGAATATGAAGGGCAGAGCCGACGAAGCCATCAGATGCTCGACCCGGATCGGCATCGCGGCGCCGACGCGCTGGGTGCGCTCCCACGCTTCGGTGTCGGGCCCTCCCTGGTAGAACGAGACGCTCTGTCCGGAAGAGTAGCCGGAGCAGGTGATCGAGACTGCGTACAGACAGCCGTTGTCGATGTTCTCCTGGATGCGACCGAAGTCAAGGCTGCGCGACACCATATCTGCGAGCGGGCTGTTGTCGAGCAGCGATGCCGGGCTGGTGCGCGACAGCAGCATGATCGCGGCGAGCCAGCGCGCCCCCACGCGGGCGATCCCGACCGGATCGGAACGGTAAACGTGATGAACGTGAAAGTTCTCCCAAACCTCCAGGAGCCGCCCGACCGCGGCGTCGAAATTGTCGGCGAACACCGCCAGCGTCGCGGCGTTGATCGCACCCGCCGAGCTGCCGCACACAATGGGAAACGGATTCTTCTCGGGCAGCGGCAGCAGTTCCCTCACCGCTTTCAGCACGCCGACCTGATAGGCTGCCCGGGCTCCGCCTCCGGTCAGAACGAGTCCTGCCTTGGACTTGAAAGATTCGGGAATCAGTGTCATTCGCGGGGCTTGTTCGCAAGTCGGCGGCGACCGGGCGGAGTTTTCAGCTTCGGTGAGTCCGGGACTGCTTTTCCTCGCCGAAGGCGTTGGCGTCCACCACGGTGAACGCGGTCATGTTGACGATGCGCCTGACGGTGGCCGAAGGAGTGAGGATATGCACCGGGCGCGCTGCGCCGAGCAGGATCGGCCCGATGGTGATGCCGTCGCCCGCGGCGGTCTTGAGCAGATTGAAGGCGATATTGGCGGCGTCCAGAGTGGGCATGATCAGAAGATTCGCCTCCTCTTTCAAGCGCGAGCGCGGGAAATCTGCAAGCCGCAGCTCGGCGTTGAGGGCCGCGTCGCCGTGCATCTCGCCTTCGATTTCGAGTTCCGGAGCGAGCGAACGGATCAGCTCCAGCGCCGTGCGCATCTTCTGCGCCGAAGGCGCATCGCTCGTGCCGAAACTCGAGTGCGAGAGCAGCGCCGCCCTGGGAACTACGCCGAAACGGCGGATCGCCTCCGCGGCGAGCGCCGTCATTTCAGCAAGCTGCTCGGCGGTAGGATCGAGATTGACGTAGGTGTCGCAGATGAAAACCGTGCGCTTGGGCAGCATGAGGGCGTTCATCGCGTAGAAATGCCTGGCGCCGGGCCGCAAACCGATGACCTGGTCGATGTACTGCAGGTGCGATCCGTGCGTGCCGATGGTGCCGCAGATCATTCCGTCGGCCTCCCCGCGGTGGATCATCATCGCACCGATCAGCGTATGGCGGCGGCGCAGTTCCATCTGCGCGTATTGCTGCGAAACCCCACGCCTCTCGGTGAGGCGGTGGTACTCCGTCCAATATTCGCGGTAGCGGGGGTCGGATTCGGGGTTGACGAGTTCGAAATCCGCCCCCGGCCGGATGCGCAAGCCGTGGCGTTCGATGCGCCGCTCGACCACGGAGGGCCTTCCCACCAGGATCAGCCTGGCGAGGCCCTCGTCCACGACCACCTGAGCCGCACGCAGCATGCGCTCGTCCTCGCCCTCGGAAAACACAATCCGGCGCCGCGGACCTTCCTTCGCCGCGCTGAAGATCGGCTTCATGATGAGGCCCGAGTGATAGACGAATTGCAGGAGCTGGTTGTTGTAGGCGTCGAAATCGACGATCGGACGCGTGGCGACGCCGGAGTCCATGGCGGCCCTCGCCACCGCCGGCGCGATTTTTACGATCAGGCGCGGATCGAACGGCTTGGGGATCAGGTACTCGGGTCCGAACTTCAGGACTTGCTCGCCGTAGGCGGCAGCCACGATCTCCGATTGCTCCGCCATTGCAAGATCGGCAATGGCGCGGACCGCGGCGAGCTTCATGGGCTCGTTGATGGCGGTCGCTCCGACGTCGAGCGCCCCGCGAAAGATGAACGGAAAGCACAGGACGTTGTTCACCTGGTTCGGGAAATCCGACCGCCCCGTCGCCATGACCGCATCGGGGCGCACGCTCTTCGCGACATCGGGGAGGATCTCCGGTTCCGGATTGGCGAGCGCGAGGATCAGCGGCTTGCCGGCCATTTGCGCCACCATCTCCGCCTTGAGAACCCCACCGGCCGAAAGGCCGAGAAAGACGTCTGCGTCCGACATGATTTCGGCGAGGGTTCGCGCCGATGTCTTGCGCGCATAGCGGGCCTTGTTCGGGTCCATTTCCTCTTTTCGGCCCTGATATACGACGCCCTCGATATCGGACACCCAGATGTTGTCCGCCTTCAGCCCCAGGCTCACCAGCAGATCGAGACAGGCAAGCGCCGCGGCGCCCGCGCCCGAGCAAACGAGCTTCACCTTGGTCATGTCCTTGCCCACGACGCGCAATCCGTTCAGCACTGCGGCGCCGACGATGATGGCGGTGCCGTGCTGGTCGTCGTGGAACACCGGGATTTTCATGCGCTCGCGCAGCTTCCTCTCGATGTGGAAGCATTCCGGAGCCTTGATGTCCTCGAGGTTGATTCCGCCGAAAGTGGGTTCCAGGGCCGCGATGATCTCGACCAGCTTGTCCGGATCGCGCTCGTTCACTTCGATATCGAAGCAATCGATCCCGGCGAATTTCTTGAAGAGCACCGACTTGCCTTCCATCACCGGCTTGGATGCGAGCGGCCCGATTGCCCCGAGTCCGAGCACCGCGGTTCCGTTGGTGACCACACCGATCAGGTTCCCGCGCGAAGTCAGCCTGCGCGCCTCGGCGGGGTCGCGCACGATCTCCTCGCAGACCGCCGCCACCCCGGGGGTGTACGCGAGCGCGAGGTCGCGCTGGTTCAGCAAACCCTTGGTGGGAGTGACCGAGATCTTTCCCGGCGGTTGCCGGAGGTGATACTCCAGGGCGGCCCGGCGCAGGATTTCATCCATGGGAATTCGCGACTTGAAGTTCTTGTGTTGCTTGGCCGCATGATAGCCGAATTTCGCCGCAGCGCCTCGCATCCCCGCCATGCTCCGCGTTCGACTTGGGGCGCGCTCCGGCATAATGCGCCGATGCCAAACGCGAATTTGATCCTCGCGGCCCGCATGGCCGATATCGAACCCTTCCATGTGATGGAAGTGCAAAACCGCGCCCACGAGCTGGAAGCCGCGGGACGCCGCATCGTCCACATGGAAATCGGCCAGCCGGACTTTGCGGCGCCGCCTCGGGTTGCGCAGGCGGCGATCGAGGCGATCCGAGAGCGCCGCCTGGGTTACACGGCTTCGATCGGCATCCCGGAGCTGCGCCAGGCCATTTCCGATTACTATCGTGAACGGCTCGGCGTGACGGTGCCCTCTTCGCGGATCGTGGTCACGGCCGGGGCATCGGGCGCCTTTCTGCTCGCTCTCGGCACGCTCGTCGACCCCGGCGACGAAGTGCTGATGCCCGACCCCTGCTATCCCTGCAACCGGCACTTCGTGCGTTTGTTCGAAGGCCGCCCCCGCGCGATTCCCGTCGACGAAAACCAGCACTATCAACTTGCCGACGCCGATATTCGCTCGCACTGGAGCCGGACAACGCGCGGCGTGCTGCTCGCTTCGCCTTCCAATCCGACCGGCACCATGATCCCGCGCGAAGAGCTGGGTGCGATCATCGCCTCGGTGCGGCGGGCGGGCGGGTTCGTAGTAGTGGACGAGATCTATCAGGGACTGGTCTACGACGGCGAGGCATCCACCGTGCTCGAGCTGGCCGATGACGTGTTCGTGGTCAACAGCTTTTCCAAGTACTTCAACATGACGGGCTGGAGGCTGGGCTGGATCGTCGCTCCCGAGACCCACGTGCGGGAGATCGAGAAGCTCGCCCAGAACGCATTCATCTGTCCCTCCGCCCCCGCGCAGTACGCGGCGCTCGCGGCGTTTGGGCCGGAAACGCTGGCGGTGCTCGAGGAGCGCAGACAGGAGTTCCGCCGCCGTCGCGATTACATGGTTCCCGCTCTGCGCGAACTGGGATTTCGCATCCCCGTCATGCCCCAGGGAGCCTTCTACATCTACGCCGGATGCGAGAGTTTTTCCGAGGACAGCTCCCGATTCGCGCTGCGTGTTCTGGAAGAAGCCGGCGTGGCGATCACCCCGGGCCTGGACTTCGGCTCGAACGGCTCCGAGCGTCACGTGCGCTTTGCCTACACACGCTCGCTGGAAGACCTCAAGGAGGGTATCGGGAGCCTCGCGCGGATGCTGGGACGTCCGCGCGGGGCTCGGGCCTGATCCTGGACCGCGATTACACCGAGCTGCGCGCCACCGGGCGATCGGACCGGCGCACCGCCTCCTGCAACCGCTCTTTTTCGGCGAAGACCTTCTGCGCGTATTGGCTCGAGGGATCCGCCAATGCTCCGTTGTAGAACTGCAGACCCGCCTCGAGACTGCCGGTGCGGCGAACGTATTCCTTGAGAATGCGCGCCCCCAACGCGATGTTGATCATGGGATCGAGCACCGCTTCTTCTCCGCCGTGTTCCAGCAGCTTGTCGAGGTGATGTCTGGGAATCACCTGCATCAGACCTTTGGCGCCCATCAGGCTCTCGGCGACCGGGTTGAAGCGCGACTCGACCGCCATTACCGCGAGAATCAGGAGAGGATCCAGGCCCACTTGCCGACCGGCATCGTAGGCGGCGCCCACAAACTGCTCGGTGACATCCGGCGCGATCCGGTACTTGCGGGAGACGTAATTGGCCAGCGCACGATATTTCTGAGCGTCCGCATCGTCGGCTCTTCCGAGCAGCGAGACCGCTTCGTCGTAGCGGATCGAGCCGACCGCCGCAGAGCCACTGACATGCTCGTCGAAGAACAAGGTCTTCCCGCGCATGAGAATGAGTACCACGGCCGCCAGCCCGATAAAGGCGAAGCCATGATGAAGTACTGTCGCTACGGTTCCAAACTGACCCAGCAAGCCTTGCTTTGCCCCGGTGGTGTTCATTGCACCTACCTCCATTCTGAAAGACGGATAAAGCTCTTGGTGGCCGACGTCGCCCCCTGAAAACCCTTAAACGCTTTTGTTTATTCTTCGATACGCAGAAAAATTGCTGCGGCGCAGCAAGCGAATTCTAAAACAGGCGCCGAACCTCAGTCAAGCTGTGACCCCCCTTGAACTCAAGGAGCTGTCTCCAGCCCGGCTCCCTCTTCTTTAGTCGAATGTCCGCGGTTCAGCCCGGGGCACAAAGGCCCCCGGACTGACCGCAGTTCATTCGCAACCCACTTAAGGCCTGGAGCCCGTCGGAAAGGGCCATGCGGCCGCGGGATTCAGGGCAGTTTTCGCCCCTCCTGGCGTTGCCGCCATCGAAGGCGCCGTAGCCGTCGATCCCGCCGTCGCTGCTGCCGGTTTGACGGCAGCTTTCCTGGCCGCTTTTCTTTTAGGCTTCGCCTTTTTTCGGGCTGGTCTCCTCTTGGCCGCTTTTTTTGCTGGCTTCTTCAACGATTTCCTCTTGGCTTTCTTTTTTACCGCTTTCCTCTTTTTCTTTTTCTTTGCCGCTTTCTTGCCTTTTCTCTTCTTTGCCATGACTGCCTCCATCAAGAGTTATGAAACAACGAACCCGCCCGTTCAGGCGCGGGCTATTCAACCTCCGGGGCAAGCCCCGGAGGATTGAATTCCTTTGCTGCCCTGCTGGACAGCAGGTCCTGGTACAAAATGTCGGGATCGAACCGGATCCCGCCGTCCCATACGACTGTCGCCGCTTTTCGGTCCACGGCAACGCGACAGAACCGGTCTGCATCCTGCCAGGCCTTGAAAGCGACCAATTCGAGGAGATCCCCGAGAAACACGCTCCCCTCCAAACCGTCTTCGAATTTCAGCCAGAGCCTGTAGTCCGGTGAGGCCTTGCATTCGGTCACGCGATGCATGCTTTCTCCCGCCGGAGGATTCGATCGAAGCTGCAGGGGCCTAGTCCCAACTGAGCGCACCCCCGGTTTGGTACTCGATAACCCGAGTCTCGAAAAAATTCCGCTCCTTTTTGAGGTCGGTCATCTCGCTCATCCAGGGAAACGGATTGCTGGCACCGGGGAACATCGACTCCACGCCGATCTGCTGGCAACGGCGATTGGCGATGTAGCGCAGGTACTCCTTGAACATCGGAGCGTTCAGCCCCAGAACACCGCGCGGCATGGTGTCCTCGGCGTAGCGGTATTCGAGCTCGACCGCTTTCTTGATGAGGCCCTGAATCTCCTCGCGGAACTCGGAGGTCCACAAGTGCGGGTTCTCCATCTTGATCTGGTTGATGAGGTCGATGCCGAAATTGCAGTGCATCGACTCGTCGCGCAGGATGTACTGATACTGCTCGGCGGAGCCGGTCATCTTGTTCTGCCGGCCCAGCGCCAGAATCTGGACGAAACCGACGTAGAAGAACAGACCCTCCATCACGCATGCGAACACGATGAGGCTACGCAGCAGCTTTTGGTCGGCCTCGGGCGTGCCGGTCCGGAAGGTCGGGTCGGTCAGGATGTCGATGAACGGGATCAGGAACTCGTCCTTGTCGCGGATACTCGGGATCTCGTGGTAGGCGTTGAATACCTCGCCCTCGTCCAGGCGCAGGCTCTCGACGATGTACTGGTAGGCGTGGGTATGGATGGCCTCCTCGAACGCCTGCCGCAGAAGGTACTGCCGGCATTCCGGCGCGGTGATGTGGCGATAGGTGCCGAGAACGATGTTGTTCGCCGCCAGCGAGTCTGCAGTGACGAAGAAACCCAGATTGCGCTTGACCAGGCGCCGCTCGTCCTCGGTCAGGCCGTTCGGATCCTGCCACAGGGCGATGTCGCGGCTCATGTTGATTTCCTGCGGCATCCAGTGATTGGCGCAGGCAGCCAGGTACTTTTCCCACGCCCATTTGTACTTGAACGGCACAAGCTGATTCACGTCCGCCTGGGCGTTGATGATGGCCTTGTCCTCGACGCTCACGCGCCGGTGGCTGTTGCCGGCGGAATAGCGCTCCTCCGAAAGCCCGGCCGGTGCGGACGGCGACGGCACGAGCCCGCCAACCGACTTCAGGTTGATGCCCGGAATCGGCTCGGCCCCCAACTCGTCAAAAGAAAGCATCTTCTCTCTCCATCCTCTCGTGCCTGCTCGAGCTCACTGGCAGGATTCGCATTCCGGATCGTCTGTCTTGCAGAACTTGATTTCCGGCTCACCCGATGGCCGCGGAGCGGCGGCCGCGCCCGCGGCGGACATTCCTCCTTCGGGTACGGCGTTCAGCTGGCCGGCTCTAACGGTCGATTTCTCGGCGTGCGTCGCCCCCATGGCGCGCAGGTAGTAAGTGGTCTTCAGTCCCCGTTGCCACGCGAGTTTGTAAGTCTCATCCAGCTTCTTGCCGGAAGCCTGGCCGATGTAGATGTTGAGCGACTGGGACTGGTCGATCCATTTCTGCCGCCGCGCGCCGGCTTCGACGACCCAAACGGGTTCGACTTCGAATGCGGTAGCGTAGAGACGGCGCAAATCGGACGGTACGCGGTCGATGCGGGCGAGGTTGCCGTCGAAGTACTTGAGATCGGCCACCATGACCTCGTCCCAGAGGCCGAGTTTCTTCAGATCGGCGACGAGATATTCGTTGACGACCGTGAACTCGCCCGACAGGTTCGACTTCACGAACAGGTTCTGAAAGGTCGGCTCGATCGAGGCGGAAACCCCGATGATGTTGGCGATCGTTGCGGTCGGAGCGATGGCAAGGCAGTTGGAGTTGCGCATGCCGTGGCGCTTGTTGCGCTCGCGCAGGGCCTTCCAATCCATCGATTCCGACAGGTCGATATCAACGTATCCTCCGCGCTCCTCGCGCAGCAGGTTCAGCGTGTCCTGCGGCAGGATGCCCCGGTCCCATAGCGACCCTTTGTAGGACGCGTAACGGCCGCGTTCCTCGGCAAGCTCGGTGGAAGCCCAAAAAGAAAAATAGGCGATGGCCTCCATGGATCGATCGGCGAATTCCACGGCTTCTTGCGACGCGTAGGGGATTCTCAGCAGGTGCAGGCAGTCCTGGAAACCCATGATGCCCAGGCCCACCGGCCGGTGTTTCATGTTGGAGTCGCGCGCTTTTCTCACAGCGTAGTAATTGATGTCGATGACGTTGTCCAGCATCCGCATCGCCGTGCGAACGGTCTTCTTGAGTTTGTCGTGGTCGAGCCTGAGGGTCGCGCCATCGAGTTTCATGTGCCCGACCATGTTGATCGAGCCCAGATTGCACACGGCGATTTCGCTGCAATTGGTATTGAGGGTTATTTCGGTGCACAAGTTGGAGCTGTGCACCACGCCGACGTGCTGCTGCGGCGAACGCAAATTGCAGGGATCCTTGAAAGTGATCCACGGATGCCCGGTCTCGAAGAGCATCGACAGCATCTTGCGCCACAGCTGCGTCGCGGCAATCTTCCTGTACAGCTTCAGCTCGCCCTTTGCGACTTTCTCTTCGTAATCGACATAAGCCTTCTCGAAGGAGCGCCCGCACTTGTCGTGCAGGTCCGGTACGTCGGACGGGCTGAACAGCGTCCACTCGCCATTCTCCATCACGCGTTTCATGAACAGGTCCGGGATCCAGTTCGCGGTGTTCATGTCGTGAGTGCGACGCCGGTCATCGCCGGTGTTCTTGCGCAGTTCGAGAAACTCTTCGATGTCCAGGTGCCAGGTTTCAAGATAGGAACACACTGCCCCCTTGCGCTTGCCCCCCTGGTTGACTGCCACCGCGGTGTCGTTCACGACCTTCAGGAAGGGCACCACTCCCTGGGACTTGCCGTTGGTCCCCTTGATGTGGGAACCCAGGGCCCGCACCGGGGTCCAGTCGTTGCCGAGCCCTCCGGCGTACTTGGCCAGCAGCGCGTTTTCCTTGATCGCTTCGTAGATGCCGTCCAGGTCGTCCGACACCGTCGTGAGATAGCACGACGAAAGCTGCGAACGTCTGGTGCCGGAATTGAACAGCGTCGGCGTCGAGCTCATGAAGTCGAACGAGGACAGCACGTTGTAGAACTCGATGGCGCGAGTCTCGCGGTCGATCTCGTTCAAAGCCAGGCCCATCGCCACGCGCATGAAAAACGCCTGCGGCAGTTCGATGCGTGTGCCCTGGATATGCAGGAAATACCGGTCATAGAGCGTTTGCAGGCCGAGGTACCCGAATTTGAGGTCGCGTGAAGCATCCAGGGCGGCGCCGAGCTTCTTCAAGTCGAAATTGGCCAAGCGCTCATCGAGGAGCTCGGCGCGGATGCCGCGCGCGACGAACTGGGGAAAGTATTCGGCATAGCGCTTCTTCATCTCCGCCTGCAAGGCCTCCTCGCCCAGAACCTCCCGCCGGATGGTGTGAAGGAGCAGCCGCGCGGTGACGTAGCTGTAAGCCGGATCCTTTTCGATCAATGCGCGCGCCGAAAGCACCGCGGACTTTCGCACCTCGTCGGCCGGCACCCCGTCATAGATATTCTTCAGGGTTTCGGCAAGGATCAGCTCGGGATCCATCTCCTCGCCCAAGCCCTCGCAAGCCGACGCGATCAAATCCCCGAGGCGAGCCAGATCAAGCGGGTAGCGCACACCGTCCTCGACGGTATGCAGTTGCGGCTGGGGCGACGGCTTCCTTTGCGCCGCTTCGTGGGCGCGCGCCGCGGCGCGCTTTTCCCGGTACAAGACATAGGCGCGCGCCACTTCGTGCTCGCCCGAACGCATCAACGCGAGCTCGACCTGGTCCTGGACGTCTTCTATATGGAAGGTCCCACCGGCGGGCTGGCGGCGTACGAGTGCGCTTACGACCGCATCGGTCAGTGCGGCAACAAGCTCCCTGATCCGCGCCGACGCTGCGCTCTGCCCGCCTTCAACCGCCAGAAACGCCTTGGTCACCGCAACGGAAATCTTGCCGGGCTCGAAACCCACCACCGCGCCATTGCGACGGATGATCTTGTACTGCGAAAACACCGACGCCGCTGCGGGGCTGACGTCGACGAGAGGGGTCGCGCCGGGAATCGACTGTGGAGCGGTTGCATCGGCCGCGATCTGCATAGTCCGTCTCCTGTACTCGTCCTTGTGCGCTGCCCGGGAGGGTGGAGGGCGGCGAAACCGGGTCCTTGGGGTGTTTCCTCTGGACCACAATATATAGTACCTTCGCAAGAGTGTGCAACTAATTGTAGTGTAGTGTCAAGATGCAAGCGTGGTTTTCTGGAAGCGCCTCCGGAATTCTCGGGTCAAATCGGAAAGGTCGGCAGCGGGAGCGCCGCGAGGCTCATGGGTGGACCAGGCGGGGGGAGAAAATCGTTTGCGGCAATGCCGCGGGCGAGCGGGCTTACTGAACGCGGACGAGCGACTCCCGGAAATGGCCCCAGTCGAACGCCGGCCCGGGGTCGGTCTTGCGGCCCGGTGCGATGTCGATGTGCCCAACGACATCGACGATCGGGTATCGCCGGCGCAGAGCCACGAGCAGCTCCGCCAGGCGCGAGTATTGACTATCGGAGTAGGCTTGGTCATCGGCGCCTTCGAGTTCCACGCCGACGGAAAAATCGTTACAGCGCTCGCGCCCCCGCCAGATCGAGGAGCCCGCGTGCCAGGCTCGCTTTGCGCAGGGCACCAGCTGGATCAGCTCGCTCTCACGCCGGATAAGGAAATGCGCCGATACCTTCAGATCACGAAGGGTTTCGTAGTAGGGGTGCGCGGCAAAATCGAGTGTGTTGGTGAATAGCTGCACGATGGTTTCACCGCCGAACTGACCCGGCGGGAGGCTGATGTTGTGCACGACCAGCAAGCTCACCGCCGCGTCCGCCGGGCGCTCGTCGCAGTTGGGCGAGGGAACCTGCACCGCCCCGGCGAGCATCCCTTCCTCGTCGAGGGGACCGAGCTCCACCTACCGGATTCCCAGGCGTTCCATGCGATAGCGCAACGCCCTGAACGTGATGCCCAGGAGCTTGGCGGCGGCGGTGCGGTTGAAGCGGGTTTTCTCGAGGGCCTCGAGTATCGCCTCCCTTTCGATGCGGTCGAGGTAGTCCGGCAGCGGCCATTTGGCGTCGGGGGCTCCCGGTTCGGGAGCGACCCAGGTCGGCGCAGCGAGCTGCAGGTCGTCGGGCTGGATTTCCTCGCGCGCGGCGAGTGCGATGGCCCGCTCCAGAATGTTCTCCAGTTCGCGGGTATTGCCGGGAAAATCGTAGCCCGCGAGCGCCTTCTTGGCTCCTTCGGAGAGTCGCATGGACCGCTTGCCGTCGGGACCGGAAAGGCGCCGCAGGATCGCATCCGCAAGCACCGGAATGTCCTCGCGGCACTCCCGCAGCGGGGGCATTTTCAGCTCAATGACCGCCAGGCGGTAGTACAGGTCCTGGCGAAACTTGCCCGACTCGACGCACGCGGCCAGATTCTGGTGCGTAGCGCAGATGATGCGCACGTCGACCGCGTCCTCGGAGGTCGCGCCGACTTTACGCACGGATTTCTCCTGGATCACGCGAAGCAGCTTGACCTGCATCGCGAGCGGCAGGTCGGCGACTTCATCCAGGAACAGGGTGCCGGTGCTGGCAGCCTGGAAAAATCCGTCGCGGTCACCTTCGGCACCCGTGAAAGCGCCCTTCTTGTAGCCGAAGAACTCGCTCTCCATCAGGTTCTCGGGGATGGCGCCGCAGTTGACCGGCACGAAGGCGTTCTCGCGCCGCGACCCCTTGCTGTGGATGAGACGCGCGGCGAGCTCCTTGCCGCTCCCGGACTCGCCCGTAATGTAGATCGGCGCCTGGCTGCGCGCGAGCTTCTCGATCTTCGAGCGCACCTGCTCGATTCCGGGGCTCGAGCCGAGAAGCTGGGCTTCCCCCGATTTGGCTGCCGCCGTTTTCTGGGGCAGAGACAGCGCGGACTTGACCAGCGAGCGCAGCTGATCGAGGGACAGGGGTTTGGTCAGGTAGTCGAAGGCGCCGGCCTTGAGGGCCGCCACGGCGTTCTCGGTGCTGCCGAACGCGGTGATCACCGCCACGGGCAGGTCCGCGCACTGAACGCCGATGAAACGTACCAGCTCCAGCCCGTCACCGTCGGGCAAGCGCATGTCGGTAAGACAGAGATCATACCGCTTGGACTGCAGCAGCTGCTTGCCCGCCGCCACGGAACCGGCACTCTCCACCGCCAAACCCATGCGCAGAAGCGACAGCTCGAGGAGTTCTCGGATGTCCGCCTCGTCGTCGATGACGAGCACCGTGCCCTGGACGAGGCTCGTTCGCCGTTCCGCGCGCCGGTTCTCTACGGTTCCTGCCATAGGATCCTGAAGTCCGCGCCCGGACCGCGGTCCAGGTACTCAAGACTCGCGCCGTTGGCGGCACACAGCTCGCGAGCGATGTAGAGGCCGAGCCCCGTCCCGCTCGCGAAAGTGGTGAAAAACGGCTCGAACAACTGTGCTTGCAAATCCCTCGCCACGCCCTCGCCATCGTCGATGACGTGCAATTCTACTCGATTTGCCCGGCGTGAAACGGTGATGCGCACGCTTCCGGCGAGCCTGCGACAGTGCCGCCAGGCGTTGTGCAGCAGGTTCCACAGCACCTGGTTGAGATGGGCTCGGTCGAATTCAATGGTGACATCGTCGGCCACCTCGACCGAAAAGCTTTCGCTCGGGACGCGCTCGTCGTTCTGGGCAAACTCCTCGATAAACGTGAGCAGATACGGCCGTACCCGGATCGTCTCCGGTTGAACGCGATCGCGCCGCGAGAGTTCGAGCACGTCGTGCACCATGCGCTCCAGGCGCCGCGCGTTGTCCCGGATGATCTGCACCATGCGTTCTTTATTCGGTCCGCGCTGTTCTTCCTGCAAAAGGTCCCCGGCATGCGTAATGGCCGACAGGGGGTTGCGGATCTCGTGGGCGATGTTGGCCGTGAGCCTTCCGAGCGCCGCGAGCTTGAGTTGCTGGGTCTGTTCCTGGAGCTTGGACAAATCCTCCAGGAACACCAGGCTGGAGCTGCCGCCTGCGACGCCTACCGGCACGAAGCGCGCGCGGACCAGGCGGCCGCTCTCGGAAAAGCGCACGTTCACGCTGCTCGCGCTCTGGCCGGCGCGCCAGTCGGCAAGCCGCTGGGCGAGTTCCTCGGAAAAATCTTCGATCCGGCTCAAATCGGGCACGAGCCGCCCCAGCAGATCCGCCGCGCGCGGATTGTGCAGGTGCACCCGTCCCTGGGCATCCACGACGAGCACTCCCTCCTGCACGTCGCGGATGATCAGCTTATTGATGAGAAGCTGATCGGCGAGATCGGCACCGCGTTGCTGCGCCAGGCGCTCGTTCAGGATCAGGCGGCGCGCAAGCCGATTGGTGATCAGCGCCGTCGCGAAATAACCGATCGACAGCAGCCCGGGCTGGAGGTAATTGGCGGTGCTGGAGTCTTCCACGAGCACCCAGTACGACTGCTCCAGAAGCACGGCGATCGACGCCAACGCGGCGTAGAAGAGCGTCAGTGTGCCCCGGCTGACCAGCGCAGCGCCCGCCAAGGAAATGAGCAGCATCACGCCCAGGCCGCTGCGGATGCCGCCCGAGGCATACATCAACATGACGATGAGCACGACGTCGGTGACGACGTGCAGCGTGAGTTGGAGGTTGAAGCGCGCGGGGACTTTTCGCAGCACGGCGTGAAATGCCACGGCGAGCGTCAGATAGGCGACGCTCGAATAGGCATACGCTCTGATGTGGTGACTGCCGAGGTCGAGCGCGTCGCCGAAAATCAGGGCGGCGAGCAGGAATATCGCGGCCACTGCGATGCGGTAGAAGTTGAAGTACTTGAGCGAGACCCAGAACGAGTTCGCCACGGCTCCCTCCTGCGGAAGCCACGACAGGCTGAGCATCGCTGAGCCCGCCATGACCGTCCTCAGCCGGCGCCGATCCGACGGTGTTCTTCGCTGCAGAAGAAACGGCCGGCGGCCCCCAGCGCTTCGCTGCGCGGAAGGTTGATACCGCAATGCGCGCAAGGAACCATCGGCTCGACCGGGGGCGGCGCGGCGCGCTGCCGGCGCTTGCGTGCGAGACCGGTCAACACGAAGTAAACGACGACTATTGCGATGACGAGAAGTAGGAGCTTGCTCACGCTGCAATGGCTGGCGGCCTGCGTCGCGGCGTGCGACGAAGCCCTATTATACCGGCGCGGGACCCGAGGACGGTCGGGTCGGGAAGATGGTCGGGGTGACTGGATTCGAACCAGACCGATTGTGCGTGGTTCCAGACAGGTTCAAGCACCGGATTGCGGCGTGCCGGCAGGCCCTTCACAGTTCGCGGCCGAATTGATTCGCCTATCCCTCGCCCGCGGCGCCTGGCTAAACAACTCGTGAGTCCGCCGGATACATTGCGGCGATCTGCGATATCGCCGCCGATGCTGAAAAGCATCGGCCGGGGCGGTCGGGGAGCATGCGCAGGTGGTTTGCTTCACGACCCAATTCGAAGTCTAGGAAAGGAGCCAAGATGAGGAAGATTCGTTGGGTACTGGCGCACGAGCCGATTGAACTTTTCCTGCGCGCTGCCAAGCGTTTTACACGAGAGGTGAACGAGCGCGCGGCGGGCCAATTGGATATCGAGTGTATGACGCTTTCCGAATACGCCGAGCGTTACAACGGCGGAAGAAAGGTCACCAAGCACGACCTCCTGGACCTCATGGAGTCCGGCGCGATCGAGATGAGCCAGATGTACACCACGTGGCTCGGCGAGCGCTACAGCAAGGATATGCGGGTCCTGGATTTGCCCTTCCTGTTCCGCGACCATGATCACGCAGCGGCCGTGCTCGACGGCGAGATTGGCGAGTGCCTGCTCGAGGGCCTGTCCAAGACGGGCGTCAAGGGACTGGCCTTCACCTACAGCGGCGGGTTCCGCATGATCCCGGCGGTCAAGGCCATCAACAGCATGGCCGACTTCGAGGGCCTGCGCATCCGCAGCAACCGCAGCCCGGTGGCGGTCGACACCTTCAAGGCAGTGGGCGCGGAGCCGGTGGTCATGGAGCTTGAGGACATTTCAGGCGCGGTGCAAAGCGGCGAGATCGTCGGCGGCGAGAGCACCTACCCCCGTTTCTATGGCCTGAAGCAAAACGAGGTTTGTGACGTTATCAACGATACCGGACACAGCCTGTTCCTGACCTCGATCATTACCAGCCACAAATTCTGGGATTCCCTGGAGCCGGGGTTGCAAGCCATCATCCGTATCGCCGCATCCAATGCCGCGCGTTCCGAGCGTATCGAGTCCGTCGAGGACATTGCGCTGGTGCAACAGCGTTGCAGCGAGGAAGGCATCGAGGTGGTCAAGCTACCGGCCGAGGAGCTGTCGAAATTCAAGGCCGCTACGGTTCCTGTTTACGCCAAGTACGAACGGGAGTTCGGGGGGCTGGTTGCTCGGATTCAGCAAACGCAATAAGTTTCCGGGAGCCAACTACGCAGCGTCACCAGGATCGTCACATGGCGCTTAATGGTGACGCTGACCGACTTTCTCGGCGGGCCTGATTGGTTCCGGCAGGCAAGCCGTTGAAAGTTAGGCAAAGGCTCAAGCTCGCAACCGTAAGAAAAAGTGAGCAAGAAAGCCCGACCTCTTCGAGATCGGGCTTTCTTTTGGAGAGGGTCTGGTGGGTAACCTACTTTCGCTAGCTTTGACAAGAGCTTTGCCCAAGTGTCGGGACGAGCGGGCCCTGTCCGTGCGCGATCTTATCCGCAGCGGTGCAGCAGCTCTTGGAATACGCCGAACAATGAAGTCACGCCGCTTTTCACCGGCTCGTCACTGAAGCAAGCGGCGGGACCATGAGCGGAAATTCGGATCTTCCTGCGATCGACTTTTCAGCGTTCGAGAGCGCCACGGGTGAGCGACCAGAAATGATACGGCGTCTTCGTACTGCGGCCAGAGATGCGGGATTCTTCTATCTGCAGAATTTCGGTATCGCGCCGGAGCGCGTTGCGGGCGCTTTCGCGCAATCGCGGGCGTTTTTTGCACTCCCGGGAGCGCGAAAGAGCGCGCTCTTGTGGGACCGCACCAATCGCGGGTATGACGGAGTCGAGGCGCAGTCCTTCAAACCGGGACAGCCCGGCGATTTGAAGGAATCGTTTCGCTTTACGGCCGAGCCCGATTCAAAGAATGGTATCGACCCCGAACCGGCATGGGGATTCCTGCACAACAAGCCCAACAAATGGCCCGAAGGGATGCCTGGGTTTCGCGCAGAGCTCCTTCAATTCCTGTCCGACTGCGCCGACGTGGTCGAAAGAGTGCTCGCCGCTCTCGAAGAGGCGCTCGATATGCAGGAACCTCTCTTGAGACAGCATCACAGAAGGCGCAACTACACGATGCGGCTTCTGCGATATCCGGGTGTAACGGGCCCCGTAAAAGACGGTCAGGCGCGGTGCGGCGAACACACCGACTGGGGCACCATCACGCTCCTGTTTCAGGGAGGTGAAGACGGGCTCGAAGTGCAGCGCAGGAGCGGCGAATGGATTCCCGCAGCACCCATGCCGGAAACGGTACTCGTCAATATCGGAGACGAGCTGGAAACGTGGACCAAGGGCACGTTCGTTTCGACGCCGCATCGAGTGAGAGCCGAGTCCCTCCATTCCGGCACGGATCGCTACTCGATCGCGCTTTTCTGCTACGCCGATTTTGATGCCCCGATCGAAATCGGCGATACGCACACCAGCGGCGATTACGTGCTCTCGAAGTTGGCGCGAACGCAGAGTGCAGGAACCGTCGCGGCCGGATAGGGAACCGGTGCCGCACTCGCAAAAAAGGCGCGGGCCGAGCCGCCGGACCTGCGGCGGTCCGGATGATCGACTCGATGCCGATCATCGAGCCCGACGATGGCACGCGTGGCGGAGTTCGTCACTTCGGGCAGCAACCGAGCGCCAGCTCCTCCTCGCTGAACGAGCAAGGCTTGCCGATCTGCATCGCCATGTACTGCCGGTAGGCGTTCTCCTCGAGACGTAGGCATCGGCGAGAAGCCGAGCCGCGATCCGGCACAGTTCTCCGAGCCGCTCCACATCAACGAAGAAAGGGATCCTCGATGATTGCGACAACGATAGACTCGAGACAGACCATGTGGTGGTTTGGTCTCTCCAAACCGCAGTGGATGATCGTACTCTCTGCTTTCCTTGGGTACACGATGGACTGCGCAGACCTGACGATGTTCAATCTCGTGCAGATCCCGAGCATGCGGGAACTGCTCGGTAACGTGGGCATTGCGAAATTGCGCGAAGCCGGGAACACCATAATCTCCTACAAACTCATGAGTTGGGGCGTCGGCGGCGTCCTGTTCGGCGTCCTTGCCGACAAGTGGAGCCGGTCAAAAACGATGATGCTGACCATTGGCATCTATGCCGTGTGTACCGGAGCATCCGCGTTCGCTCCGAATTACGAAGTGCTGAAGTGGCTCCAGATAGGTTCGGGCCTCGGTATCGGCGGCGAGTATGCAGCAGGTGCGGCATTGGTCGTCGAAGCGATGGCACCCCTGTCTCAACGGCAGCGGAGCTATGCGATGGCTCTCATCCAGTCGTCCTTTGCGGCCGGTTTCTTGTTGGCCGCACTCATCAACCTCGGTGTCGGGGCACTCGACTTGGGTCCTTCGGGCTGGCGTTACGTGCTGGGGTTCGGGTTTCTTCCCGCACTCTTCATCTTCTTCATCCGCAGCAAGGTCTCCGACCCCGAGATCTCCGTTCGCGCTCGAGGACAGGGATCCGTTCGAGATCTCTTTGTCGATACGGAGGTACGGCGCTCGACGGCGGTCGGCATCGGCATCTGCCTCGCCATGATGATCGGCAGCTGGGGCGGTTTGACGCTCTTGCCGGTCTGGATCAGCGAACTCGTGAGCCAGAGCGGTGGCACACCGGCGGAAGCAGTGCGGGAAGTGAGCGGCATCTTCATCATCATGATGCTCTCTGGTTTCCCGGCGTACTTTCTCGTTGCGTGGCTCGGAGAAAGGACGTGGATGACGCGCAAGAACCTCTATCGAGTCGTCTGCGCAGCGGGCATGCTGGCATCGCTCTATATGTTCCTCGTGAACAAGGACCTCGCCGGAATCAGGATGTTCGCACCGGTATACGGCATGTGCGTCATGGGCGGGTTTGCCGTATTCGGGCTGATCCTGCCGGATTGGTTCCGTACGCGGAATCGAGCCGTGGGTGTGGGAACGTCCTACAACGCCTCGCGTTTCCTCTCGGGAGTCGGATTGTTCTCACTGCTTACCCTCGCTCGTTCACTCGGCACGCCTTATGCCGCGGCGGCAGCGACGAGCGCGTATGCACTGGGCTTCATTGTGATCCCGTTCGGTAAGGAAACAAAAGGAAAGCCGCTTCCCTCGTGATGCGAGCGGAGGTCAGCCTCGCGAGCGCGGAAATCGTAAGACGGAAGCTCAGGGTTGCCGGCTGAGCTGCGGCGCACCCCGGCGCGCGGCAGTTCGGGCGGCCGACCCGCCGCTCGCACCGCGCACCTGGCGCCGGAAAACCTCAAGGCCGCGGTCGGCGTTTTGGACCGGCTACGATCCGGCTACGTTGACCGTGCCGACGCGGTAGTTGCTCTGAAGGTAAGTGCTTGATGCAAGAGTGGTCGGGGTGACTGGATTCGAACCAGCGACACCTGCGTCCCGAACGCAGTACTCTACCAGGCTGAGCTACACCCCGAATCGGACAGGAGCCAGTGCGCAGAGAGGAGCGCTTCGGGAACTTCTAGTAATCACGCTCGACTGCGAAGGCCGACAATTCTAGCAAAGATTCACGGTAACTTGAATTCGGCAGGCCCGCGATGGCTTCGCTCGCCTGCCGGGCTTCTTCCTTGGCCCTGTTCCTCGCGTAATCGAGCGCACCGGTCAGGCGAATCGCATCAAAAACCGCCCTGAATTCTTCCCGGCCGCCGCGCTCTATCGCCGAGCGCACGAGCGCCGCCTGTTCCGGCGATCCGCGCTGCATCACGTGGATGAGCGGCAGCGTCGGTTTGCCTTCCTTCAGGTCGTCGCCCAGGTTCTTTCCGGTATGCGCTGCGTCTCCCGAATAATCCAGCACGTCGTCGATCAGCTGGAAAGCCGTCCCGAGGTGCATGCCGTAGCGCGCGAGGCCGCGCTCGAGGTCCGCGCTCGCCTCGCCCAGGATCGCGCCCAGTTGCGCCGCCGCTTCGAAGAGCTTCGCTGTCTTGCGCCGGATCACCTCGAGGTAGGCCGCCTCGCTTATCGCGGAATTGTGGGTATTGAGGAGCTGCAGCACCTCACCCTCCGCAATGGTATTGGTGGCATTCGCCAGCACTTCCATGACCCGCATGCTTCGCACGGCCACCATCATCTGGAAAGCGCGTGAGTACAGGAAGTCCCCCACGAGCACGCTCGCCGCGTTGCCGAACTCGGCATTGGCCGTTTTTCGGCCGCGCCGCAGTTCGGATTCGTCGACAACGTCGTCATGCAGGAGCGTGGCCGTATGAATGAACTCCACGACGGCGGCGAGTTCCACGTGGTGCTCGCCGCGATAGCCGGTCGCACCGGCGGCGAGGAAAACGAGCGCCGGGCGCAACCGCTTGCCGCCCCCGGCGATGATGTACTCTGCGATCTGGCGCACGAGCACCACATCGGACTCGAGCCGACGCCGGATCATGGCATCCACCGCGAGCATGTCCGCGGCGATGAGGTTGCGAAGAAGTTCGGGCTGCAAAGGGGATTATCGCACTGCAGAATCGACTCAACGGCGGGTCAGGAGAATAACATAATTTCTTTGCCAACACCCGCTAAAGGTATGTATAATTTCGTGTTTTTCAAAGCGTTCGGAGATCAGCATGTACGCCGTCGTCAGAACCGGGGGTAAACAGTATCGCGTTTCCGCCGGAGAGAAGCTGAGGGTCGAGAAGCTCGCCGCCGCGGTGGGCAGTGAACTCGTGTTCGACGAGGTCCTCCTTGTCGGTGACGGTCAGGCGCTCAATGTCGGAACCCCCGTGGTGAAAGGCGCCTCGGTGAAAGCGAAAATCGTCGCTCACGGCCTCGGCGAAAAAGTGATGATTTTCAAGCTGCGCCGGCGCAAGAACTCGAAGCGGCTCCGGGGCCACCGTCAGGCCTACACCGAAATCGAGGTCACCGGTATTGCGCAAGCATAGGACAGCCGACCCCGAAGAGAAAGGCAAGCCATGGCACACAAGAAAGCAGGCGGCAGTTCCCGCAACGGCCGCGACTCGAAATCAAAGCGTCTCGGCGTCAAGCGCTACGGCGGGCAGATCGTGGCCGCGGGCAGCATCATTGTTCGCCAGCGCGGTACCCGCGTTCACCCCGGGAACAACGTCGGGATCGGCAAGGACCATACCCTTTTTGCAAAGGTGAACGGCAAGATCCAATTCAGCTTCAGGGGCCCGGACCATAAACAAACGGTCAGCGTGGTTCCGGCTTAGAAGCAATCCCCTCCGACGAAAGCCCTATCCACGCGATAGGGCTTTTTTGTTTCTTTCATGAAATTCATCGACGAGGCGCGCATCGAGGTCCACGCCGGCAAGGGCGGCGACGGCGCGGTCAGCTTCAGGCGCGAAAAGAACGTACCGCGCGGCGGGCCTGACGGCGGGGACGGCGGCAGCGGCGGCAGCGTCCATGCGGTCGCTGACCGAAACATCAATACCCTGGTCGAATATCGCTTCGCACGCATCCACCGCGCGCGGGACGGCGAGCGCGGGCGCGGTGCCCAATGCAACGGGAAAGGAGCCGATGATGTCGTACTGCGCGTGCCCGCCGGCACCGTGATCACGAACGCGGAAACCGGAGAAACGGTCGCCGACCTCGCCGAGCACGAGCAGGTCGCATTGCTCGCGCGGGGAGGCAAAGGGGGCCTCGGCAACGTCAATTTCAAATCGAGCACCAACCGCGCGCCCCGTAAGGCAACACCCGGCGAGTCCGGCGAGCACCGCACGCTCAAGCTCGAGCTGAAGGTGCTTGCCGACGTCGGATTGCTGGGACTTCCCAATGCCGGAAAATCCACCTTCATTCGCGCCGTGTCCGCTGCCCGTCCCAAAGTGGCCGATTACCCGTTTACCACCTTGCATCCGCATCTCGGGGTGGTTCGTGTCGGAGTCGACCGCAGCTTCGTGATCGCCGACATCCCGGGGCTCATCGAAGGAGCCGCAGAGGGCGCGGGCCTGGGGCACCAGTTTCTCAGGCACCTCGCGCGTACGCGGCTGCTGCTGCACATCGTCGATGCGGTGCCCTTTGATCCGGGCGCCGACCCGGCTCGCGATGCACGGGCCATTGCCCTGGAGCTCAAGAAATTCGATCCGGCGCTCTACCGCAAACCCCGCTGGCTGGTGCTGAACAAAATGGATATGCTCCCCGCCGGAGAGCGCGAGACCGCAACCGCCGCCCTTGTGCGCCGGCTGCGCTGGCGCGGCCCGAGCTTCTGCATCTCGGCGCTCACCGGAGAGGGTTGCCGGGAGCTCAGCTTCGCAGTGATGAAATTCCTCGAATCCGAAAAGACGGCATGAAAGAAGCGAAGCGTTTCGTCGTCAAGGTCGGGAGCACTCTCGTCACCAACCGGGGCGAGGGGCTGGACGCATCCGCCATCGCGCGCTGGGCAGGACAGGTCGCCAGGCTTCGCCAAGCCGGCAAGGAATTCGTGCTGGTCTCGAGCGGGGCCATCGCCGAGGGCATGCAGCGCCTGGGCTGGACGCGGCGCCCGAGCGCCATGCACGAGCTTCAGGCCGCCGCCGCAGTCGGGCAGATGGGGCTCGTGCAGGTATACGAGTCGTGCTTCCGGCAGCACGGCCTGCATACGGCGCAGGTGCTCCTCACGCACGCCGATCTCGCCGACCGGCAGCGTTATCTGAATGCCCGCTCCACCTTGCTCACGCTGCTCGGACTCGGGATCATTCCGGTGATCAACGAAAACGACACCGTCGTCACGGATGAAATCCGGTTCGGCGACAACGACACGCTTGCCGCGCTGGTGACGAATCTCGTCGAAGCCGACTGCCTCATCATCCTGACCGACCAGCAGGGGCTCTATACCGATGATCCGCGGCGCAATCCTCAGGCGACCTTGATTCGAAGCGCGCGAGCCGGTGAATCCCGGCTGGAAGAGCTGGCGGGCGGTACCGGCTCCGCGATCGCCAGGGGCGGCATGCTCACCAAGGTGCTCGCAGCCAAGCGCGCTGCCCGCTCCGGAGCGCAAACCGTGATTGCCTCGGGAAACGAACCTGATGTCCTGGTCAGGCTCGCGGCGGGAGAAGCCATCGGCACGCTGCTCTCCACCCAAACGACACCGCTTGCCGCGCGCAAGCAGTGGCTTGCCGATCACCTCCAGGTCGCCGGACGGCTCGGCCTCGACGCCGGGGCGGCCAGGGCCTTGCGATCCGGAGGCAAGAGCCTCCTGCCGGTCGGTGTCAAGAGCGTGCAAGGCGAATTCGAGCGCGGCGCAGTGGTCGCCTGCCTCTCGCCGGAGGGCGCAGAGATCGCGCGAGGCCTGGTCAACTACAACGCGCAGGAATCCCGGCGCATTGCCGGCCGGGCGTCAAGCGAGATCGAGGCGATACTCGGCTATATCGACGAGCCGGAACTCATCCACCGCGACAACCTTGTTCTGCTCTAGGCGGCCGAAGCCACAATTTGGTGCTGCTGTAGCGCGGTAAGCCGATCTATCTGGCCGAGTCCCGGCTGCGCTTGAGCAGATCCACGACATCCTCTGCCGCGCGTGCCCGACCGCGGTTGGTACAGAAAAAATCATCCGCAAGCGTCGTGTATTGGGCACCTCCGATCGGAACCCACTTCGAGTTCCGCGCCTGGGACCAAGTACCGTCAGCCCTGCCGAGGGCGTACAGCCTGCGCTCGTAGATTTCGCAGCGGATGCTTTCGTAGCTCACGTTCATCGCCCCGCTTGAGCTGCGCGCGATCAGCGTGTATCGAATCGTGCCGTCCTCGTTGACGCTGATTGAGGTCGTATCGACGAGAAACTCGAACGTCGTCGGACCGACGTAGATCGGCGCCAGATTCCCGGTCTTCGGGAAAGGGGGCAACGAGGCCTTTTGCTCTTGCCAGGTCTTGTTGTCGAAAGCCGACTTCGGGTCACCATCCCCAGCCGGCGGCCGGGCGCAGGCAGCCAGCGCCGACAGCAGAATGAAAACGGAAGAGACGCGGAAGGGCCTCAAGCCAAGTCCAGCGCCAGCGCATTTCGCACGACGGGTGGCACTTCGAGCTTCACCGTGTAGCGCGCATGATCGATCCCGATCGTCAAGTCCGCGCCTTTCTTGAGCGCTTGCGCCATGTCGTCGGTAAGCTCGAAGCGAAGGAAATGTACCGACGAGGTCTTCTGCTCGTTTTCCCGTTCGAGATCCTCGTCGGCGATGGCCCAAACCGGCTCATAGCCGGTCACCTGGACCCACGCCTTGTCTTCGACCCCTATCAGATCCTCGAGCCATTTTCGGCGCTCGTCGGGATCGGGAAACTCGAGCATCATGGTCGCCTTGAGATTCCGGCCGTCAGGAACGAGCGGATTGTAGGCGGCAAGCTCGTCCCGGATGCCTTCTTCCTCGAATATCCGCTCGACGCGCAGCATCTCCTGCACCTGGTAGCGGATGGTGAGCTCGTCTTCGAAAATGAGCTTGAGATGGTCGCCGAGCTGAACGGTGCGGTTCTTCTTGTGGGCCATGACTCTCGCCCGGAACTGGGGACGCTCGCGGGCATAAGCTTCAAGTGTCATCAGGCTTGCACGGTCGATCCGGGGCATGGCTGTCATCGTCATCCGGGTGGGCTCAAATTCCGTAGGCAATGCGCAGCAGCGACAAGGGATGCGCCTTGATCGCCCCGGTCTCGCCCATGCCCTGCTCTATGTGGCGAGCGGCAATCGGGCAGTCCGAGCTGATATAGTCGGGCTCGTTGCCGGCCATCTGCCGGAACACCGGCCGCCCGATCTTCATGGAGTTTTCGTAATACTCGGATTTGACGCCCCAGGTTCCGTCGTGGCCGGAGCAGCGTTCCACCGTAGTGAGCGTGGTGCCCGGCACCATTTGCAGCGCCTCGCGGGTCTTCTGTCCCATGTTCTGCACGCGCGAATGGCACGGGACGTGGTAGGACACTCTTCCAAGCGCGGTCTTGAAGTCGGTCTTGAGCAGCCCGTCACGCCTGCGCAGGACAAAGTACTCGAACGGATCGAACATGGCTTCACTTACCGCCTTGACGTCGGCATCTTCGGGAAACAGCAGCGGCAGCTCGCTCTTGAACATCAAGGTGCATGAAGGGATCGCAGCGAGAATCGCGTAGCCCTCGCGCACGAGCCGGATGAGTGGCGGAATGTTGACCGCCTTGAGGCGCTCGACCCCCTCGAGATCGCCGAGCTCGAGCTTGGGCATGCCGCAGCAGGCTTCTTTCTCCACGATAACGTATCCGATCTCGTTGTGATCGAGAACCGCGAGCAGATCGTGACCGATACCCGGCTCGTTGTAATTCACGTAACAGGTCGAAAATATCGCAACTTTTCCCGGCGTGCGCTCACCGTTGCGGGCCTCGCGGCTTCGGCTCTCGGCGGCCTGTCTGCGAAACGTACCGGGGCTGTAGGGCGGCAGCTTGCGCTCAGGGTGAACGCCGATCGCCTTTTCCATGAGCGAGCGCGCGGCGGCATTCTGGTTGACCGCGTTCACCACCTGCGCAACGACCGGGATCGCGGCGAGCCTGCCGAGGGCGTCGGTGGAAGAAAGCAGCCGGTCGCGCAGTTTCACCTCCCCTTTTCTGAACTTGACCGCTTTGGCCCGCAGCATCAGGTGCGGGAAATCCAGATTCCAGGGATGCGGCGGCACATACGGGCATTTCGTCATGTAGCACATGTCGCACAGGTAGCACTGGTCCACGACCTTCCAGAACTGTGACTTCTCTACCCCGTCGACTTCGAGCGTTGCACTCGCATCAACGAGATCGAAAAGCGTCGGAAACGCCGTGCACAGGTTCACGCAGCGCCGGCAGCCGTGGCAGATACCAAACACGCGCTCCATTTCGCCGAGGAGCTTTGCTTCCTCGTAGAATTCCGGTTTGCGCCACGCGATCGGATGTCGGGTGGGGGCCTCCAAGCTCCCTTCGCGAAAAGTCATCGGGGACAGATCAAAGGTGTGTATGCAAATAGGCCTCGAGTTGGAGAGGCAGAACGGCCTTCCCCAACTCGCGGAGTCAATCCGGCGCCTCCGGCGTCCGGATTAACCGTCTAGTCGGCGAGCGCGTCGAGCGCTTTCTGAAAGCGGTTGGCGTGCGAGCGCTCCGCCTTGGCGAGCGTCTCGAACCAGTCGGCGATCTCCGAAAAGCCTTCCTGACGCGCGGCCTTCGACATGCCGGGATACATGTCGGTGTACTCGTGGGTCTCCCCGGCAATGGCGGCCTTCAGATTCAAGCGCGTGCCGCCGAAGGGAAGATCCGTCGCCGGATCGCCGCACTGTTCCAGGTATTCGAGATGGCCGTGGGCGTGGCCGGTCTCGCCCTCGGCCGTAGACCGGAACACCGCTGCGACGTCGTTTTGCCCTTCAACATCGGCCTTCGCTGCAAAGTAAAGATAGCGGCGGTTTGCTTGTGATTCTCCTGCGAATGCCGCCTTGAGATTGCCGTGGGTCTTCGAGCCTTTGAGCTGCATGGGTGACTCCTTGTAGTGAAACGAATTAGACTAACTCTAATTGATAGACTTAGATTAGTATCTACGATGGCCTGCTGTCAAGCAGTTACCCGGGGAGGCGCAAATGACGCGCATCACTCCGACGCCGGCTGTCGATTTCAGCGGCGACCAATGCAATGGCGCGTATTCACGAAACATGTCGGGTCATTTCGAAAAAATCGCCTCTGGAAGAACGTCCGCCCGGCGTCCACGTTTTTCCACAGCGGGCCGAAGCTCACAGGCAGTCAGCGCGATGCGATTTCCGCTGGAAGAGACTTGCGGCCCTGGCCGCGAAACAGATAGCGGGCAAGCTCGGTGAGCGCGTGCTGGTAGACCTCTCGCTTGAAATCGATTACCGAGTCAAGGGGTATCCAATAATCGTTCCAGCGCCAGGCGTCGAATTCGGGGCGCTCCGAAGCCCGCAGGCGAACATCGCACTCGCGCCCGACCAACCGCAGCAGGAACCAAATCTGCTTCTGCCCCCGGTAATTGCCGCGCCAATCCCGTTTGAGCCCCTGCACGGGCACCTCATAGCGCAGCCAGTTGCGCGTCCGCCCCAGGATCTTCACGTGGCTGGGCAGCAGGCCCACTTCTTCCCGCAGTTCGCGGTACATCGCCTGCACCGGCGTTTCCCCAAGCTTGATCCCGCCCTGCGGGAACTGCCAGGAGTGTTCCTTGATGCGCTTGCCCCAGAAAACCTCGTTGCGCCCGTTGCA
>Ga0137457_1000053_pt1 | contig 30694 bp, 43 predicted proteins | sample EasRivERMGT630_2_FD_102321 | JGI IMG/M metagenome (GOLD analysis project Ga0137457, IMG submission 102321) | Soil microbial communities from meander-bound floodplain in the East River, Colorado, USA - East River MetaG ERMGT630_2 | ecosystem: Environmental > Terrestrial > Soil > Floodplain ...
GCCGTAGCCGTAGCCGTAGCCGTCGCCGGAGCCGTCGCCGTAGCCGTAGCCGTCGCCGTCGCCGTAGCCGTCGCCGTCGCCGTCGCCGGAGCCGTTCAAAATAAAATTCGGAAGAGCTCCGCGAATGAGTTTCGCTTCCATCGCGGGCTTTACTCCTTCGCGAATTTCTCGAATTTCTTAGCGGCTTCGGCCGTGCACTCGACGACGGAAGTGATTGCTCGAAGCTGAATATCTGCCGGCCGGCCGATCTTGCAGTTGCTCGACGGGCCATGTGACGCCAGGCCCATGAATCCGCGCAGGTCGCTGGACCAGTAGATGACGAGTTGCGCGCGCTTGAGGTCGATCACCTCGCCATCAGTCTTTGACGCGAAGCCAAAAAACACCCCGCGATGCTCAGTGGTTACCAGGACCGGTCTCTCTGTCTTAACTGCCATCTGAAATTCTCCGTTCGTTGAAATTGAATCTGCGTAATCTGCGGATTAACTCGCCGCTGATTTCAGGTTTTCCAGCCGCGCCTTGACGGCCGAGTCCAGGCGGTTCAGCGCTGCGACGTCTTCGGCGATTTCTGTGCGTGCCTTGCGAAGTTGGAATTCGTCAAGGTGTTCCTGCATCAGCACCTGGGGAATGTCCGCCGCCTCGCGCAGCTCGTCTCGCAAACTTGCCAGCAACGCGTCTTCCTCGGTCTGGACATGAAGTCCGGCCGCGCGGTCCAGTTCGTCAACCAGGTCAACGAAGTACTGCGCCGCCTGTCGAGCGTTACCCGGGTTGTAGTGGTGAATGATGGTGACGAGCCGCGCCGCCTGGTCCAAAGGGTTGTGTTTGCCCGTGCCCGTCGGGTGAATGTCCGATTCTTTCGGGTGCCGCCACGAGCGCACCGTCTGCTCGTTTACTCCGAACGCCCGCGCCACAACGTGAACCAGGTGCGATGTCAGGCTCTCAGCTAATAGCTCGTGGGTTTCAACCGTTGGCATCTTTTGAATTTGAGAAGGTGGTGCGTTTCCCCCGAAATCTCGCCTAGATAGCCCGCAATAAATCAGGCTAATCTCGCGATGATGAATCAAGCGGCTTTCTTTTCCAGGTCATCAAGGCGATCAAGCATCAGCTTTTTGGCTGCCGGGGCTTTCTTCGCGATGTGCTCACGTTCCATGTAAGCCTCGAACCGTCGCGCGTCGTCGCCGTCAAGTTCGAGAATGACAATGGTTTTGCTGTTCTGAGATTTGTTTTTCATTAACGTTGGGTCAAATTTCCAATCCGACGCAGAAGGTACGCCCATTGTTTTTTATTGTCAAGTAATATTTTCTATGGTACGTTTCCCACTCGACGCGCTGCCTGTAGTAGAAGGTTCACTGCACATAGGAAATGCCGTGCAAGGAACTAACCAAGGCTTGAAGGAAACTCTTCCCGACTACGTGAGGCGCATCCGCCAGGAGCATCGGCTTTCTCTGCTCGATGTCGAGGGGCAGAGCAGGCGGGCGGGCTGGAAGATTGCCGGTAGTTATGTTTCGAAGATTGAAAACAAAGTGGCGCGAAATCCGAGTATCGACAAGCTGATCGGGCTCGCATTCGGTCTGGGCGTCCCCCTCGAAGAAGTGCTCAGTATCGCATCAGGAAAACCACTGCAAGCCCCGGAGGCGCAGGAGATCCGGCTGGTCGTTATGTTTCGCGAGCTGCCCCCGGATCGCAGGGATGACGTTATGAACCATGTGCGCATGCTTCACAAGCAATACGCCGTCAAGCCGACTGAGGTAAAAAATATCGACGCGAAAAAGAAACGACCCCGCGCCGCCTAAAATTTAAAGGCGGCGAAAAAAGGAAAGGAACACCTCATGCCCGGATTCTTCTCGTTTCACAAACTCGTCAGCACTTCCATCATTAAAGCAACCTACATCATCGGGCTCGTGCTAATGACTCTATGGGGAATCGGCGCGATCGGCCTTGGTATTGCTGCGCTGGCTCAGCCTGACAACTTAGATTTGAAGGCGATAGTGGTTGGTCAACCCGCCGGCGTCATAGTGTTGGGCGCGGTCGTTATCGTATTTGGGAACCTGCTCTGGCGCTTGCTCTGTGAGGGATGGATTCTGCTTTTCAGCATTCATGAACTGCTCGCGAGGATTGCACATTCAGATCGGACCGGTCTGACTTCCGACTTTTGATATGCCCAGCAGAGATAAATCTGGTTCTATTGTCGCCGCCGCGTTATTGCTCGCGGTCATTCTGGGATGCAAGAGCCCTTCGAGAGTTCAGCTTCCACCCTCACAACTTAATTCTGAGCAGCACTTTGCAATCATGAAGGCGCTTAAAGAAAAGGGATACCCCGAACCTAATCTGGAAGTCTCTGACACTGGCTTTCTAGTCGCGACGTTCACACTGAGTGGACCGCCGACCAGGCAATCGCTCCGGACCTATGCGGAGGAGGCTTTGCTGATAATCCGGAACACAATGCACCCACATCAGGTTGTGAAAAGCTACCGGGTCACGCTGAACGGACCATCGCCGGGTCCGGGATTGATTCGCCGATACGGCGTTGCCAGATATATCGAAGGCTACCAAGTGACATGGGAGCCCGCTGACTAAAAACCTTAATGCCCCGCGGAACTAAAGACGGCTCAATCACCAAACGACGCGTCACTCGCCTCATCAAAGGCAAGCCGCGCCAGGGCGACATCTGGGAAGTCCGCAAGCGCTACACCAAAGCCAACGGTCTCCAGGGCCAGAAGCGCCGCGTTGCTTACTCAGCCACCCAGGCAACGAAGACCATGCGCGCCCTCGAGGATGAGATCGCCGACGAGCTCGCCGGCGCCGGCCGTGACGACTCAGCCCGCACCTTCGCCGACCTCTCAAAACATTTTGAGACCAACTATCTGAAGCCGCCCGTCTGGCACGACGGCCGCAAAGTCGAGGGCATGCGCTCGTATAAAAAGCGCCGCAACACTCTGAAGTTTCTGCGCGCCGCTTTCGACGATCGCCTGCTGCGCGATATCGGTTGGGCCGAGCTCGCCCAGTTCAAGAGCCAGCGCCTGCGCTCGTTCGTGGTGATCAAACACCGCAGACCTCGCGGCACTGAGGTCAGTACCGGGAGCGATAGCGACCGGGTCCGCGGTGCCGAATACGACCTGCGCAGCCGCACTCGCTCCATGGCTTCAGTCCAGGAGCCGCTGAAGCTGGCCCGGCGCATGTTCAACGTGGCCGTGCGGCTCGGGTGGATTGCTGAGAACCCATTCAGCCGCGGCGACTCGCTGATTGTCGTCGCGCACGAACGCAAGCGGATGCGGATCCTCTCACGCATTGAGGAAGGGAAGCTGCTGTCATTTTGCACCGGCCGCCGTGGCTATCTCTCCGATGCGATCACTTGCGCGATTGACACGGCCGCTCGCCAGAATGAACAGCTCACCCTCGCCGTCGACGATGTTTACATCGAGAAGAGATTCATGCGCATCCGGGCCCGCAACGCGAAGATTGAGGAAGAGCGCACCGTCCCGATCACCGCCCGCCTGGCCCTCGTGCTCGAGAGACTGATCGAGCAGTCAGTCAAAGGCCGGCTCTTTCCCCCGGGTACCGCAACCCGCATCAAGCGAAACTTTCAATCTGTCTGCCGTCTCGCCGGCATTGAGAACTTCCGCTGGCACGACCTCCGCCACACTGGTACGATGCGGATGCTCGATGCAATCAAGGACCCCGCCAAAGTGATGAAGATCACCGGCCACAAACAGTGGACCACCTTCATGGTCTACGTGAACGTCGACGAAGAGATAGCCCGCGAACTCGCCGGCGCCATGGACGCCGCCCGGGCGATTACGGAAACGATCATCGAAACGAACGAAGAGAGGGTGAACTAGGTGAGGTTCTTTAATTATTATCGAAGCCCAGACTTCAGCCTCTTCTGGCTGGTATTTCTTCCAGAATTGGTAGTGTGCGCCATGGTGGATAACGCTATATCGATCCGCGTTTGGACCGTATCAGGCGTGAAAGGATTTCTGCGTGAGTTCGCTCTGGACGCGCCCTGCACAACCACAGACACACCCATCGAAGTGAGAGAGGAAACGGTGAATTGATGTTCCACCAAGCTGATGACGTGTTCACCATACAGGAAAGTGGCAAGGAGTTAGTGCGTGTCACGCCGGACGGTGAGATTCAGATCGCTGATGGTCTAACTCAGGATGAATTGAGAGCCGTAATTCGGCACCTGGCCTGGGCGATAGCAAAGCCCGCCCTCGACGCCGCCCACGCTCTACCGGAAACACCGATCGAAGTGAGAGAGGAAACGGTGAACTGATTATGGACGAAGCTAATGACTTGACTCGACTCAGCGCAGAAATCACAAAGCTGTCAGAGTGGAAGGCCGACGCTCTAGATGTCATCAGGAAGTATCAGGCGATTGCGGATCTTGCATGTCCTAAACTCGACGTCGGCTGTAGCAGAGTTGAAGCCTTGCAAAACTTTGTGATAGCTCACAAGAACTGTGACCGAGTGAGAGAGGAAATGGTGAATTGATGTCAGCCACACTCTTAGTGACCCTTGGATTTAGTGGTCTTTACGACCAGGACGGAAACCTGCTCGAAGGGCCGCCGTTGATAGACCCTTGACTACGCCGCGAGAGTTGCCACATATTGCGCTGAAAGCAGAGCAAGACGGCTTTCAGGTCGTTCGAGTGGGTGACTGGGACTGGACGAGCCTCCAATCCGGCCCTCCGTCAGGCCCTCCGTCTGACGTTACTAGCCCCGAATAGCACCGCAGCCCGACTCGCGGTTAAGATGGCAGAGCAGGGAATTACAACTCCAGACACAGCCAGCCCCCGCGTGACTCAGGTAATGGCCAAACTCCTAAGCGGAAGGTCGCGCGTTGGAATCGCGCCGGGGGCACCATTTTCCTGAGCAAAACTGCAAAATAGAGAAGGGCCGCGCGAATTGCGGCCCTCCGTTTGGTCCTCACACACTTCAAAAGTGATGGTTTTTAGTAGATTGTGCGCCAGGCGTAGGCGTCGCCGGCGTCTTTCGCGCAGACCTCGACGGTGTCCTTCACACCGGCTCCGCCGTTCACCACCCAGAAAGTTCCGCGGTTGCTCGAGTTGCAGGTCGGCTTGGCGGTGGCAGTGTTGAGACGCAGGCCGCCGTTTACCTCGAGCTCGCGGCCGGGGCTGGTGGTGCCCACCCCGACGAGGCCCGCATAGTCGATCGTCATCCGGGCGTCAGCTACTGCCGCACTCGCTGAACTCGCGGCGCCATTCATCGCGAAGTACATCTTGCCGCGGCCGTTTGCGTCCTGGCCTTCGAAGATGATCGCGCCCTTTTGATAGCCGGCGCCGGAGTCGGTGAATCCAAAGTTGATGCCAACCCAGTTGCCGGCCGTGCCGATCAAGGCCGAAGTAAGCGTGGCCGCAAAATAGTTCCCAGCCGCGTCGTGAATGTTCAACTTGTGACCAGGGCTGGTGGTGCCGATGCCGACTTTGCCGGCGAACGTGTTATTGCCCGAGTTACTGAAGGCGTTCGCCGCGTTGATTAGCGGCACGTTGGCAGAGAGACGCGCGTCGGCTACTGTGCCGCTGCCGAGGTTGGAAGCATTCAGCGCGGTGAGGTTTATTCCGCTCGCCGCCGGCAGCGTGGCCGGGAAGCGGCCGTCGGGCAGAGTGCCGCTGGTGATGTTGGTGGCGTTGGTCGCGTCGGTCGCGCATGAGGCGGCGCTGTCGGAAAGGTTTGCGCAGGTCGGGCGTGCTTTGCTGATGAGGCCCTGGGCGCTTACGGCCGTCAGAAAGTTGTTTGAAGTTCCGGTGTCAGGCTGGACGGTGGTCGAGTCCGCGTTCGGAATGTTGATCGAGCGTGTCGTCGCGGTCGCGATATTTGAGACGTCGAACTTTGCGGCCCTGGTCGTGTCCGATGGATCCACCAGGTTGAAGTTGTTTCCTGCCTGGAATTTCTGCAGGAACGCGCCGAACGTGTTTGCCTGGTCGGTGTAGACCGTGGCCGCGTGCTGCCTGGACTTTCCCAGGGCTCCGGACCAGCTCAGAGTGAAACTGTGATTGTTGGCTGCGCTCGCGATCGTCAGCAGGACGTTGGTGTCGTTCGTGCGGCTGAAAGTTTGGGTCGCGCCGATCATCCCGTTCAGCGATGAAATGCCGCTGCCTGGCACACCGCCGCCGCCGCCGGTACCGATGCGCGCCTGGCGGCCGTTGATGACTACGCTGCCCGGAGGAAACACCAGCTCAGTGATGCCGTTGAAAGTTGGCGTGCCGTCGGACTCTGAGACGCGCAGGGTCTGGGCCTGGAGCGAAGTGCAAAGGGCGAAGAGCAAAGCGTTCGTGACGAGCGCGTACCTAAACAAGCATCTCATATGTATCTTTCGGCTCGGGGTTGAATTCTCCGGTCGATCCGCCCGCGCCGCTCCCTTCATTGGCAAATGTCACTTCAAGAATGTTGCTGTCCGGAGTGAAGGCGCCGCCGCTCGAGTGCGCGACTGCCACGTAAATGGTTTGCGCCAGGCGCACCGGAACGGAGTCGAGCTGGTAAGTGAAGCCCGGCCAGACCACGTCGGCGTCGTCAGTCGTTACCAGGTCCCCGAAACTTAGGCCCGACGTTGCTGTTGCCCCGGACGCGGTGGCCGTTTCCACTTCCGTGTCACCGATCCAGAGGTCTGCGGTCGCGCCTCCGGTGGCCACCACCAGGCGAATGCGCATGTTGGCGATCGCGTGACTCGACCCGCCATTGAGCGCGACGTTGCCGCTCGCGTCAAAGGTCAGCTCGAATCGATGCGTGCCGTCTTCGATCCGGAAGGCGACGCACTGGGCCGGGCTCGGATTGTCGCTGGTGATTACGAATGGCGGGATGGCCAGCTCCAGCGTGAAGCCACCGCTGAACGCGCTGCCGGGCCAGCTTGTTTTTTCGAAGTAGGTCGCCGCGTCGCTGAGAGTGGTGTCAATGCGCCAGCCGCCGGCGTTTGCTTCCGTCAGTCCGGATCCGGTTTTCGTGAAGCCGTTTGTCTCCGGGTCGTTTCCGGTGTAGGTGAAGTCAGGGACCATCGCGCCGGCGCGCAGGATGTCGATGTATTTCGGGACTTCGTTGGGCCCGTACTCAAAGATTTGTTCTGAGGGGTCGTCGAGGTCGCCGCCCATGGTCAGTGATTCAGCGATGCGCACGCGCCGGCGGGTTACCAGTCCACTGAACTCGGTGACCGCGACTGTCGCGCTGTCGGCCGTCGCATCGTTGAACAGGCCGATCACCGGCGCCGTTGTCTCGCGTTGAAACGTCAGCTCGTGTTCGATCGCGTCGGTTAATTCTCTGACTCCGCGCGTGCCGTCCGGAGCGATCGACACGGTCGAGAGAATCGGGTTTCGATCTTCCTGGGGGTTGTAGTCAAAGGATCCGGACTCGCCCGGGCGATAGAGACCGACCAGGCGCGCGGCCGCGGGCGGCTCGCCTTTGGCACGCCGCCAGACTTCCACCGTGGCGGGCTGGACCTCGCGGGTTGGATAGTATTGCCGGCGCGCCATGGGGCGACAGACAATGTTCTTTCCTCCGGATGCTTTGCAGATTAGGTTCATTGCAGTAACCAGGTCACTAGCTTCACTACTCCAAAGACGAGCGGGATGAAGACAAAGAGCCCGACGGTCGGAATCACGATTACAGGACCGCAGCCCATGTTTGTGGCAGGTTTGCCGTAAGCCATCAGGTTGTTAACACTTCAGAAAAACCACAGATGCCGTCAGCGCGGCTGAAGCTGAAGCGCAGCAGTGTGCCGACGTCGACGGCCACGGTGTCACCGGGCACGATGCCATCAGAATCACTTGCGGTGTCGGCCAGGGGCGCGTCGTTCGTGACGTCGTAGACGCTGATCGTTTCGCTCACCAACGGCGTGGTGGTGCCGTCGTCGTTGTCGATCATGACGTCGAAGGCTGCGTAATCACTAGGCATCGGTTACTTCCTCCAGCATGACGCGCAGAAACATCTTTTCGTCTTCGGTGAGCTTTGGCGCGATGTCCTCGCCCAGACACTTGCGGGCAAAATCTGCCAGCATCTCGCGGCGCTCAGGTGACTCGACCAGGGCGTCCAGTGAGAAGTCTTCGTCAGAAATTTCCATTCCCATAAGTTGCCTCCTGAAAGCACGCCGGAGGCGTGCGTACCGTTACACCATCAGCTTGAAGGTGACTCGATCGAATGAGTGGTTTACTTCGTCGAAGTCGACGTCGAACGGCAGCCGGCCGAAACCGCCGCCGGCGTTCAGTTCCGGAGCGGACGGCACAATCAAGGGCGCCTCGGCCGATTCAATGAAGTTGTAGTAATCAACCGAATACGCCTGCGCGGTGATTTCCACTTTCAGATCCGGCAACCGGCGGCGGCTCAGGATCCGGAAGTACTCGAATCGCTCGCGGCCGGCGTCTTCGTTCAGGTCGTTCACAAAATCCAGCTTGCTTGAGCGAACGCGAATCACGTCGTACTTCAGCAGCGTCAGCGCGTGCAGGTACCAGGTCGTGAAAGTCACGCGCAGATTGTTAGCCAGACCGCCTTCGTCAAACTCGCCCAGGTTAAGCAGAAGGTTTCCCAGACGCGCCGCCTCGCCGAAGCTGGTGACCCCAAAAGCGTTGATGGACTTCTCAACCACACGCCGGGTGTTATCACCGAATGCGCGACCGGCGGCGAGCTGCTGCAGCTCGGATTCGAAGGGCAGCGGCGTCTGAGTGTTCTGCTGGGCCTCGTCATCAAAGCTCACCACGTACCGGTTGCAAAGTGTCTTATCGTCTTGCATCGAATAGCGCAGCGTGGTGACTTCGTTTTCCACCAGGATGTTTCGATCTTCGCCGTAATCGATGAACAGCGGCGCCGCGGCCAGCTCTTCTTCTGACAACCCCTTGAGTGGCTTCACCCGCTCACGGCCGGACAGGTCCGGAAAGGGCACGCTGCAGCGGCCGGCCAGACACATGTCGTAAATCTGCTGCTGGGCGGTCCGGTCGATCAGCTCGGCATTGAAAGACGAACGCACGCCGGGGGTCGAGTTTCCGTCCCGGTCGAGTTGCGTCACGCTTTCCGCATACCAGGCTGCCAGGTCGATATAGTCCTGAATTTCGACGCGCGAATAATCCAGGCCCTCACCCCAGCGCTTGTCCGTCTGGACTCGCAGCAGCCACCAGGCGCGGTCGGTCGAGTACTGTTCGGTGAAGCTGCTCTCGTCGGTGTAAACCCGGATGTCGCGCAGGCCCTGGACGTCGACCTCCGCGCGAAGCTGGTCAGCGCTGGTCTTGGTGAAATCGCCCTGCACGCGCGCGAAGAAAAGCGCGGTCCCGGAATAGTTCGAAACGTTTTTGCTGAAGCCGGTCTTTGACTGGCGGAGCTCGCCGTTCCGCACGTTCAGGTGCATGTACCCGACGCGCACGCCGTTGACTGTTTGTCCGGACTGGCCATTGATGGGCCCCTCGCAGATGGCGTATTGAACAGCAACCGCGCCACCCTCCGGATGCTTCGTGTCCGGCTCGATCGCGAAGGCGAGCAGATCCAGGTCGGAAACATGGCGCTGGCCGGCTATGACTCGCAGCGGCCGTTTGAGATTGTTGTTATTGCCGCGGGTGGTGACGCTCAGGTTGGGGCCCTTGGTTTGACCCACAGTATAACTCTCGATCTTCGTGTCGAAGCCGAGGAACGACGGCGCGGCCGTCCCTCCCGCCTCGAGGCGCTCGATGCAGACGGCAAAGTTATTGCGCGGGCACGACGTGAACGGACTGCCACCGTTGAGATTGCCAAAGGATCCGCCGAGGTGACGATCGTATTTGCAGTCGTTGGCTGCAACTTGTGCAGCCGTTTCCAGCAACCCGCCGAACAGCGCCGAGCAGGTCGAGAAGAATGCGCGCCGCGGCAGCGGCAACGACGAGGATCGAAAACCAAACTCGGCCGACGTCTTGAACCGATCAAGTGTGACGTCACTCGGCGGCTGCAGGTGTCCCCACCATTGCAGCAGCAGCAGGTCGGGTTCGGGAAAGTAATAATAGATTTCAGTTTTGGGGCCGGGCCCGTGAGTGTGAAAGAGCCGGCTGATTTCATGCCGGCGCGTTACCTCGCCATCCTCCCGTTCCTCGCCATCGTAAAAGTCGAGGGTCACCTTGTCGTCACTGATGCCGGATTCCTGGGCGATGTCCAGAAAGAAGCTGCCGTCGAAGCGCAGCTCGAGGATTTGCTCGCCCTCGAGCTGGTCCAGCAGGGTCTGATTGTCGAGAATGCCGACGGCCGATTTCGGGCCGTAGTAGATCGGGCCGTCAGGTTCCGGCCAGCGCACCAGCACCAGCTCTGCCACTCTGGGTGAAGCGATGTCCTGGAGCTCCTCGATCTTGGCGGCGATTTCTTCGGGCGTCGGCATCAGGTCTTTACTTTTCCATTCTCTGATGACACGGGCAGGTGCAATTCGCCTTGGGGCAAGAACCGCTATGGCCCAAACCTGTCCGGCACTTGAAAGACTTTCCGTCAGTAATCCGACCCTTACCTACGGGACGGCGGGGCCGACGCTTTGAGCACTCTGTGTCCGTAGCCAGGCGCGTGACTTTTCTTTCCATCGGTGAATCCCCGATCACGCGTGAACGATTTTGACCGCGTCGCCGGTGCGATAGACATCGCCCGCAACCAGGCTGCCGGCGATGGCCGCGGCATTGTCCGCATATTCCGGAATGCTGGCGACGTTGAAGTTTGCTCCTGAGTCGGCGGGCTTAATGATGACCTTGCCCACCTGGGTGATGTCGACGCGGGCCTTGGCGAGAGTCCCGAGAATCAAATGGCCACCAGCAGCGCTGGTGCCGATGCAGGCCGCAGAACCGGGGGCGCCGACAATGACGGTCCCGCCAGCAGCACTCTCAATCCCCACCACCATCAGCGCAGTGCCATCGCCGTTGTCTATTTGAAAGAAACACTGCTCATCCAAAGCGTTAGACACGAAGTGCGCGATTCCGCCGCTCCCTTTAATTTGAAACCTGTAGCCAGAATCGAGATCGTCGTTGATTCCCAACGCACCGAGGCGCAATAAACCTTTCACTTGCTGCAGGGCCGCATCCTGGGAGATTGCCCGCGGATACGACATGCCCTGGTTGGCGCGCTGCGCGAGCAGCTCGTGGCCGACCGCGGTCGGATGCAAGCCTGTGCCGCCGGTTTCCTGAAATAGCACTTCATCGAATGGATCCGGCAGCTCCAGCGCAAAGTCGAGCAGGAAGTCCCACTGCCCGGTTGCATTTCGTATGAGGCGGTCAAGCTCCTGTTTAGTGATTTGAAGGACGAGCGCATTGGCACCGTTGGGTGTGTTCGTACATGCCACAACTATGAAGCCGTCGGCCTTTGCGGTCGCCCAGTAGCTTTCCAGGCGTGCAAAAATCGTGGCCGCATCGTCGCCGCTGCCGTTGATGTCGTTGATGCCGATGAACACAAACAGGTACGCAGGTTTTCCGGTAATCGCAGGGCGCAGCGGGAAAACCTCCGTCGCGTACCGATCCACGATGTTCAGGGCAGGGTCTCCGCTTTCATCAATCCAGGAACCGGAAACGGCAACGTTGTTCTTGGTGCCATGGGCAAAGAACGGCAGCTCCATGGCTCGCGCTGGCCAGTCTTCCCCCTCGGCCATTCCCAGAGCCGAAGTGCGCGAGTCGCCTTCGAAGATGAAGTTGACGTCGCCGGCGCTAACGAGCAGGGGCCCGATTACCTCGACCGTGCCGTCGTTCTGGATCAGCAGGCGCGTGATGTTGCGCGTCTGCAGTGCCACCGTGCCGACGTCGTCTTCGTCAGTGTCGGCCCCGATAGTCGTTGAACCGGTATTGGCCACGCCGCCGGTGCCCCCGGTGATTCCCGTGAGGCCCGCGCCACTGAGACCGTTGAGGTCGGACGACTGCAGCGTCACCGCCCCGCGCCGGGTATTGAAGGTCTCAACCGGGTTGCCGCGCACGGTGCGCATCGTCACCTTCTTAGTGACACCAGCATGGTTGGCAACCAGCAGATCGCCGTCGTCAGGGGTGACCAGCTCATCGTATTCAGAGATTTTCATATGATTGGCTCCTCGAGAATTTCGTCTCCGTTTTCATCAAGAATCGCGTCGCCGGTTTCGTCCAGAATGGGGAAGCCGGCAATCGGGGCGGTCACACCGGCCAGCCGGCGCTGCCTGAGCTGCAGCCCGGTTGAGTAGATTTTGGCGCAGAGCATTTCGAAGCTCAGGGAATGGTCCACAAACGACGCTAGGTGAAAGACGTCGTCTTTGAAGTCGAACACCCAGAAGGGCTCGTCTCCGGCGAGTTTTTTCTCTACAAAGAAGTCCCACAGATAGTCAGCTCGCGTCTGGTCTTCGACGGCGGGCGCAAACCCGGATTGTCCTGGCAGCACGGCGATCTTGATTGCCCAGGTGCGCAGACCTGAACCGATCACAGTGGCGTCCTGGAAACCTTCGCCATAGTCGGCCGTGAGCAGCGTCATGCCAATCGCGGTCTGGGTGAACTGAAAGCCGTTGACGTGTAGTTGGTCAGTCATGGTGTTTTAAGACTCCGCTGTGTGCCCGGCACACACGGCCTGGTTATTACGCCAACCTCTGTCTCTGACCCATCAGTCGAATCAGGTCAGCGTTGCCGTCCATGGCGTCGACAACTCCGTGCGCCCCCATGGCCACCACGGATCGCGGGCTCATCGCCTGGAGCCGCTCGATCGCCGCCGCTAATCGCCCGAGTGTTTGTTCCGAAGCGCCGCCGCTGAAGTTGCGATTCTCGGCCGCTGTCAAGACTCGCTCGCCCTGGTGAAGCCGGGCCCGATAGTTGTCATAAGGAACGTAGCGAAGGCCCGCTGCGTGGCCCGGCTCCGGGGGAGCGCCCGGATTCGGATTGCTGCTACGTCGTCGGAACGCGCCGCCCGACATGAAGCCGCCGGCGACGCTGGAAGCCGCGCCGCCATAGTCACCGCCGAGCGCCGAGCTCGCGGCGCCGGCGGCCATTGACAAGAACGCCCCGCCAGGCAGGAAACTGAGGAACGGAGCAGCAAATCCCACTATCTTGCTAAACAGACCCTGTTTTTTGGATTGCTGCTGTGAGAACATCCCGTTGATTTGGCCCAGCGCATCCTGCAGCCCGCCTTTGAAAAACTCGGTCCACTTCGACTTCGTTTCTTCGTTCGGCACGAGCTGTTTGCTCGTGTCCTTCCAACCAATGCCGAAGGCATCATCACCGGCCATCGTCTCAGCCAGACCGCCGATGACCTCTTTGTGAAAGTCTTCGTGACGTTGGGTCGCGCCCTGCATAATCTTGATACTGTCAATCATGGCGGCGTTGGCCCGAAGCTGCGCGGCGGTGATTCCGTCCAGGCTATACTCAGTTTTCTTGATGGCTTCCTCGAGCTCGAGCACTTCGTCGACGGCAGTCCGGGTATAGCCGTTGAGCTCATCGATCTGCGCTGCCTGTTTAGCGATGAAGCTCTGCTTCATTTCGGTGAAGGTTGCCCGCTTTTTGTTCTGGTCCATCTGGTTGGCGATGGCCAGCGCTAATTTTTGGAACTGAAGCGCCTCTGCCTTTAACTCTGGAGTGAGCTTTTCGATGCCGGCCTTCAGGAAATCCTGTTCAACGCGCGCGCGTTCGGTATTGTCGCCATAGAACTGGACCTCGCGCTGCAGGTCTTCCAGGATGTCTCTGAATTTGTGAAGCGGATCGAGGGCCACGCGGGCGGATTGCCCGAGACGGGCGGCGCGACCGGCACTTTTGTCTTCCCGATCGCTGCCTAAGCCGAGGCCCTTCCGCCGGTTCAGGAAGCCGGGTGTTATGTCGCCGCCAAACTTGTCACCGGACAGGGTCTGATAGCTGTCAACCACTTCCTGCGCCGAGCCCTTGAATTCCCGCCAGAATTTGTAAGCAATACTTATAAGACCCGTGACGGGCATCAGATCCTGCAGGGTAAGGCTCTTAATTGTTCGCCAGGTCGCCATAGTCAAACTCTCTATGGTGAGCAGCACGCCTGCGATTTCCTTCCCCCATTGCTTCCAGTTTTCCCGGTTGCCGGCAAGGCCCTTATCGATCTCCACGAACATGGTCATGAATGCCGGCAGGACTTCGAATCCGATCGTTCGAGTCATCGCCCCGAACTGAAGCTCGAACTGCTTTTTCATGTCCTGAAAATCGTTCGACGCTTCGGCGGACTCGTCATCGATCACGATGCCGAGCTCCCGCATCTTCCTCATGAACTCATCAAGATTGCCGCCCGCCTGGTTGAAGGTGCCCACGAGATTGGCGCCGAATTTCTTACCGAAAATTTCCGAGGCGGCAATCACCCGCTCCTGGTTTGAAGGCAGTTCAGCAAAGCGCTTCATGAATTGGGCCAGCGCCGCTTCGGGGTCCTGTAAGCCCTGCTTGATATCGACACCCATTCGGGCGAACGCCTTTGCCAGCTTCTCGTTACCTTCGGCCGCCTCGGCCATGTTGATGTTGAATTTGCTGAGACCGCTGGCGAACTCTTCCACCGTTGACCCGGCGGATTCGGCGGCAAGCTTGAAGGCGGAGATCGTTTCAGCGCTGAAACCAGACTTTTCCGAGAGTTCGAATATCTTGTCGCCCGCCTCGGCCGATTGATCGGCGAGACGGAAGAGAGCGACGCCCAGGCCCCCGACTGCCGCTCCAATCGAAGTAATTGCACCCAGGGCCAGGCCAGCCGGACCGCCGGCGAGAGAAGTAAACGAGCCGCCCAGCCGTTGGACCTTGTCGATGCTCTCAGCAGCATCCTTGTTAAAGAGCCCGAGACCGGCTTTCCACGCACCGGTGAGCTTGCCCACATGCCGCTCAGTCTGTTGCAGCGCAGCATTGGCCTTGGCGTTCGCGACCTCGATTTCTATTCGCTCTTTAAATGCTTCAATACTGCGCGCCATTTTTTTAACCTCTGGCTGTTCTGAAGGCTCTCTTTAACTTTGCCTCGAAAATGTTGGCCCAGTGTTTCTCAACGATCCGGCGGGCCGGTCCCAGGAATATGTCCCGCTGGCGAATCTTTGCGGCTGGGGTCAGGATGTACATCGCGACCAGACGGCCGGATCTGTTTCCCATGCGTGAAGCAAAAACCCCTCGCCCCGGACGACCTTTAACGTATTGAAAGAGCACGAACCCCTTACCGGATTTGAGCGGCAGCAGCACATCACTCTTTCCCATGAAGTCGCGCGGCCGCTGGCCTCGTTTGATTGAGTCGCGTTTCGTCCGTTTGACGTTTATCGTCGGGACCGCCAGATACCTCCCTCGCGGAAGGTTGACCACAATGCCGCCCGGCGAGCCGCGGAGAAACTTGCTCAACCAGGGCGCGGCCGTGCCAACGGTTGCCGTCAGATTCTGCTTAGTCGCGGCCTTTACTTTCACGGCAAATGGACCGGTTTTGTGCCAGGTTGTGCGCAGGGTGAAATTGTCCTCAATGGCGTCGATCGCCGCCCCGCGCGTTCGCAGCGCGACCTCGGTCAGAGTGGTCGCGAGCGCAAAGGTGGTCTGCTTATCGAGATGTATGCTGCCCTTGATTGAAATTTTGAATGTTGGGCTAAGCACTTGTTGACATTTCCTCTCGCACCAGCTCCGCGATACGCCGATAAAACTTCTGATCGTCCGTCTCGTTCGCCAGTGATTGACCCTGCAAAAAGAAAAGCATCAGGTTCACGTCTCGCTCGCTCCATCCTTCATAGATTTCGGAATAGCTCTTGTTCATCCGGGCCGCCAACGCGAGATACGGCAGCTCGGGAATGTTCAGCTCTGCGCCGCCGGTTCCGTCGCGGAGGTAGACCGCGAGTCGGTGGATGTCGCCGGCGCTTGAGTAGGGTTGATGTCTTTGAAAAGACGGAAATAGATTTCGCGGCAGTTCACTGCGCCGAGGTCCGCAAGATGTTCCTCGGTGATCTCGAGCGGCCCGCCATCACCATTGGTGATGTCCGGAATTGAAGTGACCACCAGGGCGAGCGACTTTGCCATGTTCCAGTCGGGTACTTCCTCGAGCTCCGTGACCTGGCGCATCAGCGCCGGCGTCACCCGGTATTTGACGGCAAAGTCTTCCGTCTTTCGTTCGCAGTTCTCGCCCTCTTCAAAGGTCAATGGCACCGTGATAGTGCGGGTGGTGAACTGGCTTACATTTACTCTCGGCATAGATCTCCGTTTCGTTGTAAACACACCTCTGCGCCCGATGCACGAAGGCATCGGCGCGAAGTTTCAATGATGAATGTGATTAGCGGTTGAGTTTTGCGCGGTCGCGCTCGACCGTGCCATCGCTGTAATGCTCGGAAGGCGAAACGCCTTCTGTCTGAAATTCCCGATCTTGTTCCAACGCCTCTTCAATAGATCACTCCTAACGTTTTAAGTGGATTTAGTTTTTGCGGCTCGCACTCGCGCGTGAGACGCGGATGCGTGGTGTGTGGAAACGAGGGTCAGGGTTTCAACGCTGTGCGCCGATTTGCTTGCGTTCGAGACGTTCGACTGTCATTTCCAGTTCCCGGATGCGCGCGTCCTTCAGGCCGATGATTGATTGCTGGCTCGCAATCTTTTCTTTCAACTGCCCGCCTAACATGGTTGCCTGCCCGAGGTTCATGCTCATTTCTCGAATCAACTGCGCCGTGCTGACCGCGCTCTGCGTCCGGATGCTTTCAGCTTCAGCAAAGGTTTTGTCTGCCTCGGCCGGCGCCGTCCGCCAGGTCTTGAAAAATGCAACGATCCCATTCCACAAGCCTTTGTGTGTTGCAAGAATTATTGCAATAAGCAGCCAGACCGCTTCGCGCCACGAGTGAGGAATGGGAATCCAGGATTGCATATTTCATAATGCGATCGATTGCAGTTCTCTGGCGTGCGCTCTCAGCTCGCAGTTGATGCGCTCCAGCTCGTTCCGGTCGACTCCAAGAAGAGGGCAAAGCCCTGGACTTGTTTCCTCGTACCACTCACGCGCGTCAGAATTCGGGAACAGATGTAGGCCGGCCCGCCGGTGTTCGGGCCCGTATGAAGCGTTCACCGGAAGAGTCTGGACAAACCCGCCAGCGTACTTGGCCGCTTCTTCCTGGGCCAGCGTCAGGTCGGTGTAGAAGCCGAACCACTCAACGGCAAAGTCGCTGGACCACCCCGTGTCGGCGTAAGCCTTCCGGATCTGTTCCTGCTGTTCAGACGCCAGCTCCGATAGTGGCCAGCGGCGGCCGACGAGATAGCCTTCGTCTACCGCGGCCAAAACGGGCGCGCGCCGCTCTGCTGTCGCTGCCGACATTGATTACTCTCCCGATTCGTTTTCGCCCTGGTCGTCGCCATTGCCTTCGCCCTCTTCAGGCGGCGGCTCGGGTGCCCCCGGGCCGGGGGTCACGCCTGTTGGTTGTGGCGCTGGGCCTTTCGGCTCGTCGGTGTCGTGGACTTTGTCTTTCTTTTCGTCACTCATTGGTTTGCCTTTTCTTTCGAGCTGATGTTTACTTCCCGCGCCGCGGTCGCTGCTACCTGCAAAGTATGGCGACCGTGACGGTTGGCGGCGTGACTTTCGGGCCACGTCGCCGCCTCTCACTTCTAAGTCGCTGTTGGCGGTGTGTGAATCATTATTCGGTCCAGCTTTTCCTCAACTCGATCAAATCGCCGCGTGTTTTCGGCTTTGAAATCTTCCCAAATCTTTTTGTCTCGATTTGGATCAAGATGCAGCGCCGTGTTCGATTCATGCTTATGGAGCTCCTGCTCGGCCTCTCGTAATCGCTCCGCAAATAGCTTGTTCTGTTCTGTCAGCGCGTTAATCCGAAAGTTGTTTACCGCCCACGCCGCAATCACCCCAGCAGCAATGACTCCGAGCGTAACCAAAACACCGATGTTGTTCGCAAGCCATGCTCCCATCCTTTACCCGTTACCGCCCCAACAATGAGACGAGGTGCGGACCCGCGATCAGCAGAAACGCTAACAGGCCCATCGCAAACGCGAGGCGGCCCATCTCAGAAACCTTTGCGTTGGTCGACAGTGCGTAGACCAGGGCGCCGATGACGCAGATTAAGAGTGGTAAAAAGATGATCATAAATCCCTGCCCACCAACAACCGATAGACCAGAAGCACGACCACGATCACGATTAACAGGTGAATGAGGTTGCCGCCAAACCCCGACAGCAGGCCGAGCAGCCAGAGAATCAATAGCACTACCAGGATGGTCCAGAGCATGCCTTGTTTACCCCCTGCGAATCGCAAACGCTATTCCAATGATGGCGCTACCAATGACGAAGGCGGCTAAAAGCAGGTAGACGAGCCACTGGATGAGCTGCTGCTGCGAAACGCGTCCGGTTTTTTCACCCGCGCTGCCGGCTCCTGACGCTGACTGTGCCAACTCGACCATTGATAACCTCTTCAGCACCTCGGCTTGAAATGCCCCGAACTGAGTGGCTTGAGCTTGCGCGGTTGATGCTACCTGCGCCCGAAGCGTTTCCGCTGTCGCCACTACTGCAGAGGCCGTTTTAATGACCTCTTCTCGATCTATCTGTCGAATAGAATCAAGTCGCTTTGACTCAGCGTCGTCCAGTTGATGCTGATGATTGGCCCTGAGTTCACCGATTTCCTTAACGTGTTGAAGCTTCGCATCAGTCAGCTCTCTCTCTGCTCTGCGCTGAGCGTCGGAAGATTCCTTATTTGCCTGAACAAGCGCGATGACATTCGCAGTCGGATCAATAACCGGGCCACCGCTCGCGTCTACTCCTAAACCTGTCACCTTGTCGACGCTCATTCATCTCGGGGGCATTTGCTACCAGGTGTGAATGTCGCCGTAGCCATCCGCCGCAGTCTTATCGGGGCGAAGCTGCGCTTTACCTGTCAGTTCGTATTCGTTGGCTGTGTTCCCAGTGCCCGCCGCGCTGCCGGACTTGAGCTGGATCGGCGCCGCCGACAGGCGGATATTGTCGACGCGCGCGAACAGGTTCTGATCAGGCGAGTTCGTCAGGTTCTTGCCGTCGAGAACCAGGCAGACGGCTTCCGGAGTCTGGCTCAGCAGAGCGGCGTTGAGCGACACACCATAGTCATAGGCCAGGTGGAATGGCTGGACCAGCGCGTCGGCGTCGTCGCCGCCGGAGAAGTTCGCATCGGTCAGGTTTACGCCGTCAGTCGTCAGGGTGATCGAATTGCCGGCCACGCCCGGAGTGTTGGCGGTAAGCGTTACGGTACTGGGATGCGGTGCGGCCGTGCACAACGTGGTGGCCGTGTCGGTGTTGACCTTGACCGCCAGGTTGGTGGCCGAGGTTTCGATATCATCGCCGATGTTGATCTGGTCGCCAACCGCGCCGGAAGCTTTCCATGTGTAAGTCTTGCCCCCGACGACGGTCGTCTGGTCCACGTCAGGTTGATCGGCAAACGTAACCGTGGCGGTTGCTGCCACGGCGTCCGCGGCGTCGACGTCCAGGAATGTGATGGCGCCGGATTCCGAAACGCGGTAATGCGTGCCTTCGGCCAACGTGCTGGGGCTGCCGGCGTCGTCAGTGATGACGACCGTGTCAGTGTCGATGTTCGAGTTTGCCGGGTGATAAATGTGACCAGCTTCAAAACCGACAGGCAGCTCTTCGTCGGTAACTGAATCCGCTTCCACTTCGGTCACCGTTGCGTGACTGATCAGCTCGAGGGTCCGCTTGGTGTGCTCCTTGACGGTGATTTTTACCTCGAGCTCGCGGCTGATGGGGATCCGCATGTCGATCATGTTCGGACCTTCGCGGCCGGTGGACTTGTTTTCAGCCCACTCGATGGTTTGCGTTAGCTCGAATACAGGCGATTCGCCGAGGTCGGTGAACTGGGTCGGCATGCCCGCCGCGTCAAGAGGCGAAGCGGAAACATTGCCGGTGCCGATGTAGTATTTTTTCTCAGTTGCCATGTTCGTTGACCTCGTGCATGTAACGCAGACTGTCTAGTCTGCGGATTTTCCAATAGCCGCAGACTGGACAGTCTGCGGTACACCCGCTACTCCCAGGCGTTGAAGGGCTCGCTGTAAAACTCGACGGTGAAACCGACTGCGGCGCCGTCGATCGAGAAGGTTTCGGTCGGGATTATGAAACCGTCATTCTGTGGCTTAGTGTCGACCGCGATGGCGCTCTCAGGGACGTACTTGTTTGTTTCGGCGTTGAAGGTCCGGAACTGCGGATCTCGCTGGCCACTGACTTCGTTTTCGATGATGGCCTTCATGACGTCGCCAATCATCACCCGCAGCTCGGCCGGCGTGGTCTTTTGCGAATGAAAGATGCGCACCTGAAGCGGTAGAGTGTTCGGAATCGCCTTTTCCTGCGGAAAGCTTTGCTCACTGGTGTTTACCTGGTCGAAGATGCCCAGCCGGGTCGCGTCTCGCAGTTGGTCCTCATTGAAGTGTGTAGGCCAGTCCTCAGCAGCCGTCGCGCCGATGTCGGTCTGGAAGCCATTGGCCACCGTGATGCGCGCCAGGCGCTGCGTGAGCTTGTCGACTATCTGCTGGCGGATGGTTGAAGGCATAGCGAGTTTCGGGTCGAGTTTCGAGTTAGCAGATGCGCGGGTGGGAACTGAGACAAGGCCCGCCAGCAGCACAGCCGTGACAAGTAACAGTCGAAAGATTTGTTTCATCGGTGGATCCTCCGTTGGTCATTGGTGAAAAAGCCGCCTACGCGGCATCTTTTTCGGCTTGAATTTCTTTGACTTTTTCAACCGAAGTATTCTCTGGTTGCTTTACGGCTGTTCGGATCAGCGAGTTGACTTCGGGCTCAGACCTGACCTGCGATCGAGTAAGCACAATGGATAAAGAGCCAACCACCACACCGACTACCAGCATCACCTGGGCGGTCTGTTCAGCCGTCCATTTGAGAATGCCAAAGATAATCAGCATCGGAATGACGGCCTTGACGATCTCGGCCAACGCGCCTAAAACAACTGCTGGTTCTCTTCCGAACATAGAGTTCTTTCCTTTGTCGCCGATCCGCCTTATGGCTGCAGCGCATTGCGCAGCTCGTCGAGACTCGCTTTCAAGTCAGCATCGGTACTGGCTCTCGCCGGCGTCGAGCCGGCGGCCGTAGACTGGCCTTTAGCACCCAGGCCGCCACCATAGAAAATGCGCGCCGCGTCAATCACTCCCTGGATTGCCCGCTGCACCCGATCGAGTTTTGGAGATAGCTTGAAATGACCGCGCCTGAGCACGTCCCAGAAGCGGCCCTGGTAACGGTCGATCGCGGCTACCTTGCAGGGCTTGTCTGAACCGCATGCCTTCAGCTCGTCGCCGAGAGTAATCGCGCCGTTCGACAGGTCCGTGAAGTCCTGGACCACCGCCGCGCGATCGCCGCCAAGCTGAAGAGAGTCAAAGAACGCGGGCGAAGCAGCCAGCAGCCCGCGCAGCGTGCCGGTGAATCCGCCGCCGCAGGAAACAAGCATCAGCAGCAGTCCCGTGACTGCCACCGATTTGAGAGATGAAATGTAAGTTTTGCGAATCATACTTCCTTCAGATAGAGCCGGCTGGTGCCGGCGCCCTCAGCCACAACCCGCGCGGTCAGCTTGTAAGTTTTGCCATAACCGTCTTCGTGCGCCTCGAGGTTTGGGAAGGTGACCTGCATTCCCGGCTCGATGTCTGCCAGGTCGGGTGACTTACACAGCATCGAGGGCTCGCTGGTCGAGATGTCAGTGTCGACATAAACCTGGTTGGCTTCACCGGTGAGATCGAAAATGACGTCCATCGTCTTCTCGAAATCGTCGGGACCGGTGACGGCTGCGGCCGTGGCAAAGTCGTCAGTATCAAAGAACGTTTGGTCGAGGTCTGCGGCGGTCTCGAGGCTCATTTGCCTTCCAGTTCCGCCTCAATCGTCTCGAGGATTTCGGCTTTCTTCAGGTGCTCAGTTACGCCGATGTTGCGTTCGTGCGCGTAGGCCAGCAGCTCGGCCTTCGTCATTTTGTGCAGGTCCTGGGGCGACCCGGTCGCTACCGCTCCCGATACTGAAGCCGAGCCGGCGATGACCGGATCGCGGTTGATGGGCTCAGGATCGCGCGTCTGTACCTGCTGCCCCCCACCAGGAGTCTCCGACGCTGGCAGCGACGAAGAGACTTCGACTGCGCGACCCTGATTGATGAACCGAAAAGCTGCGGCCGGATCGACGTCGCATTCCTGCACGGGATAGTCCGGACCGTAGTCACAGCCGTTATAGGAAGTGTTGCGGGTGAACCGCAGCCGCTTCGGACCTTTCTTTTTGTTGACGAATTCGACTGGCATTGTCTTCGACCGTTTCAGGTGTTGGAGCGGGAACCAACGGCGCCCGCCCCGATCGAGCCATCCCACATTGCTGCCGCCTTACTAGACGGTCAGGCCGGTGCCCTTAACGAAAGCTTCGGCATAACGGAGCGCGATATCGACCATCAGGAAGCTAGTCACTTCAATCATGCCCTGCTTCTTGAGGGCGTACGGGTCGGTGATGATTTCGAGCGCGCCCCACTCGCCAACGAGAAGCTGGGACCAGACACCAAATACGATGCCGTGCTCGCTGCCGGCGCCCAGCGTTTTCGAAACCTGGTTGGTGGCCTCGGCGCGGTAGCCGTTCATCTCACCTCCGCGCCACATCGGCAGCGCGATTGTATTCTCGAGCTCGGCGGTCTTCTTAGCCTTGCCGCGCACGCCCGGCGTGGTGAGATACGCCATGGTCCCGATGGCCGCGTTGTCGTTCTCGATTTCAGTCTCCATGTCGACAATCTTGTCGAAGCTAATAGCGCCACCCATGGCGACCGAATTTACGCCTCCCTGCGCGTAGATGCCGGTTGGGGCACTGCCGCCGCCACCGTGCAGCGCTGCGCGATCGATGGCCAGCGCGGCGATCGTGGCCATGTCCTGCATTACCAGGGCGTCGATGTTGACGACGGATTGGCGCAGCAACTGGCGCGAATAACTCGTGGTCGATTGACCCGTCTTCGGCGACATCTCAACCTGGTCCAACGTCAGATTTGATTCGGCAACGTCACTGCCGGGATTCTCACCCACCCAGGTGAAGGTGCCGGCGCCAATCTGTTTCGGGAAAGCAATGTTCCCCTGAAGGCCCGGCATCACCGTCGCGCCGAGGGCAATTACCATCGCGCGGTTGCGCAGGAGGTCGATAAACGATCCCGGCTCAGTGAAGACCAGCTCCTCGCCGGCGGTGTCTGTCTGAGTGTCGAGACCCGAGCGTTGCATCATCTGACGTTGCAGACGCTCGCGCTCAGCCTGGACCGCGCCGCGTAGAGCGATCGTCGAGGGGATGAGTACGCCGCCGCGCTGTTTGTAGCCCGGCGCATCGATGCGCTTGCGAATCTCGTCTGAGATTTCCAGCTCGAGTGAATTTGTGTCGCCACCGATCGACCGGTCGCGCATGTTGGCGTCCGCCAGAATCGCGCGGGTGATCGAAAAGGCTTTCTTCTCGCGCTCTGTAAGGTCGATGACGTTGCCCTGTTTGAGCGGGGTTTTGTTTTCCTGCTCGCGCGACTGGCGCTTGTCGAAGACCATCTGCCGGAACTCGGCGACGTTCTTGCCCTGGGCAATCGCGTCGCGCGCGACTTCCTGGGCAAGCGACTCGCCCGGCGCGTCGATCACTTTGGCCAGGTCCATAATTTCGGTCGCACGCGCAACCTCGGAAACGACCACGGGTTTGTTTTCTTCTTTTTCCGGCATTGATTTCACCTCATCAGGGTTTTCAGTTGCGCGCGCTTCCGGCTCTTCAGCCGTGGCACCTGGTTCAACGATTTCGAGCCCGAGCTCCTTCGCGCGGGCCTTAACTTGTTCGACTTCATCAGCGGCTGGAGTCTCCAGCTCGCGGCCAACACCGACTGTGGTGTCAAACGGAATTGAGACAAGCGAGATTTCCAGCGGCTCCCACAACGTGGCCGTCAGCGTCTCGCTCTTTTCGTCATACTCGTACTTGTGGATCTCATAGCCGACACTGACGAGCTGGCGAATCCCGTCGACAACGTCCTGGAATTCATCCTCGGCGATCTGGCGTTTTGAGAATTTAACCGTGGCGCGCGCCTTCTTGCCGTCGGTCTCTGCAGTGCCTTCGACGACTTTGCCGACCTGCGTCCTGGTGTCGTGGTCTTTCAACAACGCGCCGCCGCTGTTCAGGCGATCGAGCTTGATCGCGCCGTCCTTGTGCGAGAGAACTTCGGTGTAAAAGTAACGCTCGCCGGCCATGTCGCTCGAGAAGGAAAGGTCGACGGTGCGATCGTCGGCGTTGATGCCGTCGCGGCGAACAACCTCGAAGTTGCGATAGAGCTTTTTGCCGACGACTTCGCGCTTGAGAAACTCCCGCCGTTCCTCGGGCTTGAGGCTGCGGAAATCGCGGCGATTGAGTTTGTCAGTCATTTCAAAAGTTGTCTGCGGTTACGCGGCTACAGGCATCGCGAGCACGCTCACAGTCACGCCGCCGGCGCCAGTGCCGGTCGCGGCCGTCACCGTGACGAGCAGGGCTTTGCCCGCGGTAAGGACGCCGCCATAGGTAAGGATGGCGCCCGCACTGCCGGTATTGAGATCGTTCTTGAACTTGTTCGTGGTGTCGGTTTCGCCGATATCAAACAGAGTGGCCGCGCCGCTGCCGGCGGCAAAGGTCTCATCAATAGTCACGACAATGACGACCGCACGATCGACCGGAGCGGCGGCGAGCAGCGACTGGGCGCCGGCGTCCGTTTTGATGTAACTGTCGCTGGCACCCACGCCGTTGCTCGGCGTAGCTCCCGCGAACTCGACGGCACCCGTTGATGCGTCGTAGCTGAGAATCGGGTTCTCAGTCGTGTTACGGATCGGGATGACTGTGGTTAGCGAACTGTCGGCGATGTTGTCGGTATAGGTCGTCGCGGTGTTATTGCTGATGGTGGCCAGCAATTTGTAATTCGCCGGGATGTTCCGGTCCGCGTTTGCTGCTGTGCGGTAAAGTTTACGCGCTGTTACGAAAGCCGAGCCGAGCGGAATATCAGTCAGGGCGACCTGGCCATCAGTTCCCAGTGCGGCCACGGTAGCACTGACCGCGCCCAGGTCTTCGTCGTTGAATGAGGTTTCGCCCTCGGCGGTGACAAACGTCACCAGGTAAGAGTGGGCCCCGTTGTTGACGTTGCCGGCGCCACCGCCAGCCAGTGCGGCCGCCATGCCTGCCGTCTCGAGGTCCGGAGTCAGCTCAGGCCGGCTCAGCAAAACGTTGCCATCGATGTCTTCGATTGGCCAAACTCTTCGTCGTAATGTCATGGTTGTTTCTCCGTTGGCTCGCTTACTGGCGCTCTTTCCTGATGGCGGCGAGAAAATAGCAAAAAAAGAAACCGAGGCTGGGCGGGGATTGGCCGCTCGCGCTATTTCCCGGCGTTTTCGTCGGCCGGCTGGTTGGCATCAGCGGGCTCGGTGGCTGCCTTTGGCGCTGGGCCGACCTTCACGCCGTACTTCGTCTGGAGCTTTATTTCTTCCGACTTAACGACCAGCATTTCTTCGAAGTCCTCGCCTTCATCAGCCAGCACCTGGGTGGTGGTCGTGAAACCGTTGGCGACCCGCTTCTCGTCGGCCTCGGCGTCCTGCTGCGGATTGACGTAACCCCAGCCGCGCGGCAGAAACTTTGGCTCAGTCAGGCGGTCGACGTCGCGCGGCAGTACTCCCTCGAGGGCGCCGGTCAGCATTGCACTGCGCAGCCAGGAGAGATAGACCTCGCGGTGCAGGTGCTCGATGAAAAACTGCTGGCAGACCTTCCAGACCTCGCGGGTTTCCTGGATGCCGGCGCGAATGCTCGAGTAATTGACTTCGCGCAGGTCTGAGGCGAATGTGCAGTAATCAACGTCGAAACCGACCGCGATACCTTTCAGCATTGTCTTGAGAAACTCGCCTTCATTGCCGTTCGGGTGTTTTGGATCGAAGTTCTTGATGTCATAGCCGGCGGGCAGTTGGGGAAAGATGCCCGGGCTGGCTTCGACTTCGACCGGCAGCGGGTCCGCTCCGGTGAATTGGGCCTCCTGGCCCCCGGGTGGAATCAGGAAAGCCATCTGACAGGCTTCGACGCGGGCCCCGATCACTTTCGCTTCGATGAACTCGCCCAGGTCGCGCAGGTTCCGCATGGCCGCGTGCGTCCAGGGCACCCCGCGGGTCACCGTTTCATCTTCCTGGCAGACGAACAGATGAATGATTTCGCTCGCCGGCACACGCACGGTCTTATTCACCCGGCCGGACTCCGGATAGAGATGGTCGTAATACGGCGTCGTCAGGTGATAAGCCACCGGCCGATCGTCGTTGTCGACTTCCACCGACATCAGGATCCGGTTGCCGTTGGGTAGAAGCTGGTTATTCGTCTCACTGAGATAGCTCACGTCGATGAGCTTCAGGGCAAAGCCGAAATCATTCTTCGCCGTGACCTTCCGGATCAGGCACTCGCCGTCACGCGCGAGCTGCGTCGCGGCCAGGTTCTGCACATCGAGCCACGAGAGTTTTCCGGAGACGGTGCAGGTGTCTTTGTGGCACCAGCGCTGCCAGGCATCTTCGACCTGGCGATTGAGCACGCTGTCGAGCTCGTCACCGTTGGTCTTCGCGCGTGCCTGGACGCGGATGCCGCGCGGGCCGATGACGTTCGATCTCACCATCGAGAGAAACTTCTTCATGTAGCCGTCGTTGTGCGCCAGGTCCCGTGAACGCGCGCGCATCGTGCGCAGCCCCTGACGAAGCTCAGCGCCGGCGGAAGTGACCGGGGCCACCCAGTCACTGGTAAAACGATTGTTCATGGCCGCGTCAAAACGGCGCTGCATCAGAGCGCTCTGTCTGCGCTGAAGAGCGCGGGTCCGCTCTGCAGCAGCCTGCTGGGCGCGCAGCTCGCTGAAGGTTGGCAGCTTGAGATCGAGGGACGTGAATTCCATTTCGGTTTTACCGCGGTGCGACGAATCGCACTTCGACGTTGCGCATCAGCGGGCTGCCACCGTTGGCGGCGCGCTCGGAATTGACTCGCTGAACCAGGTGCTTTTCGAGTTCGATCAACTCGCTCAGTGAATGCTCGCGCTTCATCCGGCCGGCGATTGAGTATTCGGCGGCGTTTTTCGCTGCGGCTTTGCCCAGCGCCACGCGCACGGCCGCGAGATCGATTTCGGTCTGAGTTCGCCCGTCGTAGGCGGTCGTGATGTCGCTGTTGAGCAGGTTCGGCTTGACGTTCGTCTGGCCCTCGCCGACCTGGTATTCCTCGCCGGTGTCTGGATTGCTCACCCAGGCTTGCCAGTAGTAGAGACCGGCGGAAAGGTTCGCCGTCGCCGGCAGGTCTTCATCGGCATAAGCGGGAATCGTCACCAGGAATGAGCTGCCATCCGCAACGACCAGGTCGCCCTCGATGTCGAGACCGGCGCCGGCGCCGCGGAAGAAGTACGCCAGCAACCAGCCCGACTCAGGGTTGTAATTGGCAAACGTCTTTTTCCATTTCACTGTCGAGCCGACAGTGATTTCGACGGGCTCAGTGGTGGCGATCGCCGGCGTGGTCATTGCGCCGGGATTGTATGGGAAGGAAGGGAATCGGCTGTGCGGGGATTGGCCGCTGCGTCAGAAAAACCTACCGGGCGGACGTCGCACGAAGCCACCAGGGCGGCGTGGAGCAAGGCGGGACTTACCTGCCGGCGGCGTTGACGTGGGCGGTGTTTCCGGTGGTGGCTCGCCCTCGCTGTCAGGCTTTGGCTCGAGCAGCTCGGCCTTGCGAAGCAGCAGCGCGTGAATCTTCCCCATGTCGGGATTCAAAATGTAATAGGCAGCCATCGCATAAACACGGCAGTCAAGCGCCTCGTTGCGCGCCGACTCGCGGATCTTTTCCCACACGCGGGCGCCCTTTTTCATCCTCGGCCGCTCGCTCAGTAGCTGTTTGAAGTGGTCCTCGCCATAGAACACGCGGCCCTGCTCGCCGGCGCGCTCGAGCGGGAAGTGACAGTAGCCGGGCCCCTGGTCCTTCAGGTGCAAGTTGGTGATGAAGGTGTCCTTCGCCGCCTCAGTGCCGACGAGAAACAGCTTGATTTTGGGCCGGCCTGCCTCGGTCGGTTTGCCCACGATTGGCTTGCCGGCAGTCGAAGCGCCCTTCACTGCGAAGACCCGGTAACCGCGATTGGCATAGGCGAACGCATAGACTTCGTTGGTGAAACCGCCGCCGGAATCGATGGCCGTGCAGGCGACCTTCAGCGTGACGCCGTCGGCGCGCTTGAACTCGCGGGTTATGACTTCGGATTTCAGACGCTCCCAGGTCTCGGCCTTGGTGGGATCACCCCAGACCACCACGTAATCGGCCGACCAGTTTTCAAGGTTCAAGCCGAAGCCGAGAATCTCGCACTCCAGACGGTCCGGGTGGACGTCGACGCCGGCGACCAGGAGACACACACCGATCGGCATCGGATACTCGCCGCCGCGGCCGTCGCTGCCACCATAGTCTTCGCAGCGATCGGTTATCTCGCTGGTCTCGATCTTTTCCTGGGGCGGCTCCCATCCCTCGGCGAGCCACATGGTGACGAACGCTTTGAGCTGCCCGGGATCCCCGCTGCGTTTGGCGGTGACGAAAGCTTCGGCCATCTGGCCCCAGGCGACGAACGGTGAATAGAGTTTGTTCAGGTGGAAGCCGGCGCGGCCGGGCACACGTTGGCCGTCTGGATTCTCCTGGCGCCACTCGCCGCGCGCGAGCATCTGCGTTTTGTGCCGCTCTTCGATGACGGCGCCGCAGCCTTTGATCAGCAGGACCTTCTTGCCATCCTCATCGAACTCGCCGCAGATGTAATACGCGGCCAGCGGGTCTTTGTCCCACCGCAGATTTTTGAACTTCAGCACCTGGAATTCGCCGCAGTGTGGACAGGGCACGTAGTAACGGCGCTGGTCGCTTTCGTGAAACTCGCGCTCGATCGGAGAGAAGCGCGGGGCATCGAGAGGCGTGCCGGCCGGGTTCTCGAGGCGATCGCCGGGCGTCGAGACTTTTACGATCAGGGTGTCGGGCTGCCAGGTGTCCAGCGACGGTTCCGCGACTTTGCAGTAATCGCCGAGGTCGGTTTCTTTGTAGGCGTCGCGTTCGTCGAAGTAAATCTTTGCATTCGAGCGCGACGTCGCCGTCGCTGATGAAGTGGCCCAGCCCAGCACGAGCTGGCCGCCCGGATATGACTTTGCTTTGATGGTGTTGCCGCTGTCGCGGATGCGCTTGTCCCGGACCAGGGCGTGCAGCACCGGAGTGTCATGCAGCATCGGCGCGAATGCCAGCTTGGACCACTCGTCAGCTTTCTTTTCATCCTCGCAGGCGTAGAGCTGTGGCACCGGATCCGCATGAATGGAGTGGCCGATGATGTTGAGAATGCACTCGGTGCCTCCAACCTGGCGTGGCTTTACGAAAACGATCTCTTTGATGTCCGGATCAGAGGCGGCTGCCATGATGCCGCGGGTGTAAGGGACCAGGTCAGTGCGCCATGGACCAGGCCGGGAGCTCCGGCCCTTCGAGACGAAGCGATAGCGATCGGCCCAGTCCGCAACGGTGATCAGCGGCGGAGGGATCGCCTGGTCAAGCGCTTCGGAAAATACTCTTGTAATTATCTCGGAGGTCATTGAAGGCTTTCGACGTTTCGCGCTTCAGCAGACTCGCCACCTCGCGCGATGTCTTGCACATATTAAGCCGGCCGGCCAGCTCGCGCGGCTGTTTGACGACCAGGAGCTGGTGCAGATGGTGAATGACAAGCTGCAGATGGTCGCGAACTTCGTTGTAAGGGACCAGCTCGCGGCGGGCCTGCTGGACTTTGATCTCTTTCAGCTCGGCCTCGGCCAGGGCGCCGCGCGTTTTAACGTCGCTCAGAGTCGGATCCTGGATTGATTCGAGCAGTTCCTTGACCGTTTTGCCCTGGGCATTCTTCTGGGTGAGGCGATACTGCTTTAGCTTTGGTTTGTTGACCGCCGGCGTGATGCCCTTCAGAACTTTCTTCACCACCTGCGAATAGGTCCCCGTCATCTCCGCCAGCGCCAGTATCGAGAAGAGACCATCGGCTTTGGGTTGGTCCGGCTGGATCGCGCGCGCGGTTTCCGATCGAACTGCTGAGACGAAGGCGGCAACGATCTGCTCGACGCTCGGGTCTTCAGGCAGCCCGGTGAGAATTTCGGTGATGGCTTTGCGCGGAATGCCCGTCAGCTCGGCGGCTTTGCTGATTGAGAATACGGGATTTGTCATGCCACGATTTTGAGGCGACTGCTGGTGGCGGGTTGTGTTGTTAGCGCCGGCACCCGGCGCGCGCGGTCACCCAGGCGCAACAGAGAGTTGATTTCTTTCTGGACTGCCAGCGCGGTCTTTGGGTCTTTTGGCTGCTCGATCGGTGCGGAGCATGTTGGGCAGTTTATTACGCCGGCCACCGCTGATTGGAAAAGAGACTCGAGCCGCTCGAGCGCTTTGCCGACCTCAGTGTCGAGGTTCAGCACGCCGGCCGTCTCGATCAGCCGCGTCGTCGCGTTATCGATCACCGTGGTCATCACATGAGGGCTGAGCCCCCACTTTTGCGCCTTCGCATATTCGAGAATGTAATCACGATTCATACCGCGACAAAAAAGCCGGTAGACCTCCAGCGTCGCCTGCTCCGGAGTCAGCTTTTTCGCCTTCGATGTTTTTGCTTTTGTCATTGCGCGCATCAATCGAATGTAATGGTTAGGGCCGCGATCGCGGTCCGGTTTTTCCAGAGATATCGGAGGTTTCTCCAGGTCAAGGAATAATTGCAGCTCTTTGTTGAGATCGTTACCCTCATTTTTATGTTTTGGAAAATTGCGTCGTTATTAAAATCCGAAAAAGTTCTGTTGTTAGCCACCCAGCGCAGTGGCGCGTTACC
>Ga0137457_1000054_pt1 | contig 30077 bp, 38 predicted proteins | sample EasRivERMGT630_2_FD_102321 | JGI IMG/M metagenome (GOLD analysis project Ga0137457, IMG submission 102321) | Soil microbial communities from meander-bound floodplain in the East River, Colorado, USA - East River MetaG ERMGT630_2 | ecosystem: Environmental > Terrestrial > Soil > Floodplain ...
AATTAAATATTGGGATGGAAAATTACTTGAGCCAATATTCTATCATAGAAATCAAGAAAATTTATTTGAAATAGATGATTTAGGACTTTTAACCCGCCTATAGACCAACTGGATTAGGTCAGCAGTCTTCGAAACTGTATACTTGTGGGTTCAAATCCTACTAGGCGGACCAATTCTTCGCGTATACAAGTCTATAACCTCCAAGAGAGATGAAGAGTAGATCAATTAACATTTGGACTATTAAGTTATAGAATAGATATTACAGGCGTTGTGGCGAAGTCTGGCTAACGCGACGATCTGCAAAATCGTTATTCGCGGGTTCAACTCCCGTCAGCGCCTCCAATAAATTAATCGTGGGCGACCAACGTGTTCCTGGGCAGGTCGCATCTGGCCAAGCATTTTATCAGTGAAAACCCGCATGCGCGGAATAGCCCCAGCTTGGGAATAACTGGCTATCAGGGAACACATTTTATTTATGAATAGATTATTTCCTCCTAAAGATTGGTTTAAAGATTTTCCAATAGAATGGTGGACATGCTCTAAATGTGGTTGGTTACGTGCAGACGGAATACCATTCCATCGTATTAAACACTGGAAATTTTTGTGTGAGTATTGCTACCAGAAAGAGAATAATATGAAGTGGATTTTAAAAGTTTTAATAGGTTCTAGAGCACATGGATTAAATACAGAACAAAGTGATTATGATTATCGTGGAGTATTTATTCAACCAACTGAAGAGATTCTTAGTTTAGGTGGTAAAGTAAAGACTACACATTGGATTGAAGGGAAAGAATTAGATAAAAGTGGACGTATCGAAGATGATACTGCTTGGGAGATTGGGCATTTTCTTCAGATGGCAACACAATGTAATCCTACAATCTTAGAAGTGTTTTCTGCTCCTGTTGTTAATTCAACAGGAGAAGGTTTAGAGTTACGTTCTTTGTTTTCATACTTTCTTGATGCTAAGAAGATTGCTACTTCATTTATTGGATATGGGCATAATCAGCGTAAGAAATTGTTAGAGGATAAAGATGATAAACCTAATAAGTTTGCATCTGCATACTTAAGAGTATTGATACAAGCTGAAGAATTATTAAATACTGGTAATATGCGTGTTGATATGCGAGATCATAAGCATTATGATACATTACTTGACATACGTAATAATAAATTATCACATGGAGAAATAATTGATATTTGTATAATATATGAAGATTTAATTAGAAAAGCAGAAACAAAGTGCAAATTTACTCAGAGCATCGATAAAATTAATGAATTTCTAGTTAATATTAGAAAATCATACTGGAATATTTAAATGCGGGTGTAGCTCCAACGGTTTAGAGCATCTGCCTTCCAAGTAGAATTGTGCGCGTTCAAATCGCGTCACCCGCACCATTATTGAATAGTGTCGTAGAAATCAGATACTTCATTCTATAGCGTAATACGAGAAAATAACTCGAGAGTACGAAATACTCATGTGGGACGAACGCATAAAATTACTGATTTCGCCTGTTACCTATTCTTTAATTATTAAAGATATGAAGAAAAATAATAAATTTAAACGTTGGTCAGCAAAAAGACGAAAGATGCTTCCTAAAGATGCGTGTATATTTTGTGAAATAATTACTGTTACACAAACACAGCATATGCATCAAATATCTTATGATCTTAATAAGATACCAGAGCTTTATGAAAAAGGTTTTTCTATTCAAGAGTGGATATTCTAATTAATGCGGGGTAGACTGGAAATGGAGCCAGCCAAGTCTCATAAGCTTCGGATGCGGGATCGATACCCGTCCCCGCTACTATTAGATATAAATCTGTATTTGAAAGGACTTATAATATATGCGATCACTGAAATATAGTTTATTTTTAATCTTGTCTATTCTTCTTATTACCCCAGCATGGGCACAGACTACAATACTCTTGACTGTACAAGAACCTACTGGTACGGTTTCGCGTGTTGCAGAAACAGTAACTAGCGGTGTGCCGCTACCAGTGGGTGTTCCTCGAACAGGATGGGCATTATTTGATGGCACAAAAGAATTACCGCTTCAAGTTACTCCGTTAAAAGGTCGAGGCAATTGGATGTTGTTAGATTTTCAGACAGATGTTAATGCTGGACAATCAAAAATTCTTACTTTGAAACAGCAATCCCCAATATCAGCGGGGCCTATATTAGCCCCGGCACCTCCAGTTACGAAGATCGTGGTAGTGTTATCTGGTTCAACAACAGAAATTATTGGTGTTCCAAGCGCCCCTATCTGGGAGTATCAGGGTGCACTTCGATCTGTATTGCGTGTTAATGGTACTTTCCCATCTGTACCAGGTTTTGGTTATACTATTCGCTATACATTTTATAAAGGTAAGCAGACTGTACGTGTAGAGACTGTACTTCGTAATTCTCTGCAAGCTAATGAGCGTCATCTTAAATTAACTGCTGCGACACTAACTCTTGGAAGCGGAGCATCACTTGCAAGAGCTGGTCTTTTTGGTTTACCTATTAATGTTGTGAGTACAGGGGCAGCAGTAAATCTCTTGCCAATTCAACAGCCAGGAATTAGACAAGGTGTGAGTGGTGGGGCAGATATTGCCATTTCTGTTGATCAAAATGGAGGATATTTACTACCTGATCTTACACATTATGGTGTAGTTGTAGTACTTGATCCATTAAATCAGCAACCTGCATCAACTTCTCCATTATTTGCTATTGCACCATCTTCTTGGTATGCAGAGCATGGACAATTAACTACTGAAAAATTTGGTTCACTAGAAGACGAACGCGAAACCTATCGCGATTGGGGCTGGACTTGGGCTGCGAGTCAAGAACCTTCGTATCCACACCAGTCGGATTATGTCGTGACACTCAGTAGAATCAATGTGCATTCGGATTCAGAGTCTGACGCTACGTGGGCCAATCTCCTAATGTTCATTCGTACTGGAATGCCAGGCTATTGGGACCGCACGCGAGGATGGGCACACTATAACAAGTGGGAGATGGCCCATCGTACCGACGGGTTCCCCTACGCTTGGGACGGTAATTGGGTGAAGGTGAAGGTGACGCGCCCCACGCTCCTAATTCCAATGGTGACAACGGCCGACAATCTTTATTTGCGCGATGTTGGTGTAGGTAAGGTGGATATTCGAGGGTGGGGTGGTGATCACACGTGGGGATGGGGGCTACTTGATTATTACAAGATGACAGGAGATATCGACGCTCTTGAGGCGGCTGAAGATATCGGTGAGACACTTGAGCAGATGTGGTTGACAAAAACCGATTACAGCACTATGTACGGTACGAGAGGAATTGCGCGAAACCTCATGCTCGCGGTGCGGCTCTATGAGGCGACGGGCTCACCACGGTGGAAGACATTGGCCGATCATATTATGACGTTGCTTCTTGCTTCGCCTGGATGGAATGAGACGTGGGGGATGTATATTGCACCAAGAATTTTCGGTGGCCTCTCGGTAGGTCCGCACCATATTGCTGAACTCCATCATGCTATGTGGCAATACGATATGCGCATAGGAAATTCGGAAGCGCGGCGACGACTTATTAAGATGGCCGCATGGGTTAAAGATCATGCGATGCATCCGAAATGGTTGCAATCATCTAAGAATGTAGTGCTTGATCTGCCGACGGTGGGACAAGTGTCCTACGGCGACGGTGATGTAATATGGACAGATGCAAAGGAGCCAATTGTCAACTCCTATCACACCTTCGCGTGGGTGGACACTCTAGTACGCGGCTATCGTATGACGGGCGATATCACGTATCTTCAAAAAGCAAAACTTTATTGGGATCGTGGGAGTAAAGCGGGGTATCTGAAGCTCGCGTTATATCGAACCGCCGGAGATGATCAGGTAGGTGTCTTTGCGAACCGACAGTTTGCGTGCTGCGGCACCCACCCGATGAATTATTTATTTAACGGTAATCTGCAATTCAATCATCTACTCTGGTGGGATGGTGCTCGTACTGGAGAAAATCCTCCACCTCCGACACAATTTAGTGTGGCAGTTATTAAGGCAGGTCTTGGACAAGGAACAGTAACAGGAGCAGGAAATTATCCGGCTGGGTCGTGGACAGGAAGTGCAACACCAGCATCTGGTTCTCGATTCGATGGATGGTCTGGATGTAGTGTAGCTAAAACACCAGTTCTGATTCTGACACTAGCTGCGAATATTACTTGTACAGCAACTTTCTCACTTATAACGGTGCCACCAGTGCCAGTAGTGAGTATTGATAGATTTGATGCAATTCCGCCAGCAGTAGGAGTTGGGCAAGATACGCTTCTTACATGGACTACGACTAATGCAAAAGTAGTTACTCTTAATGGAGTAGTTGTTGCGACTAATGGAACACAACGAGTTGCACCAATTATAGCTACATCATATGTATTAGTAGCAGATGGAATAAGTAGAAGCCTCACAGTTATGATTGCATCACCTCCGCCTCCGACGGAAGATCGTGCAATCACAATTAATGGTATTAAATATAAAATTATTGAGGTGATGCCATGATTCGCTCTAGTTTATTGTTAGCTCTACTTTCCATATTTATGGCGCTACCAGTACAGGCACAGACGTGGACGCAGGCGGTAGTGCCAACACGGACGGTGGATCAACCAGGTCTAGGTGGAAGCCAGAGCATCGCGCCAGGACTACCCGGCGCGGCATTCTCTGAATTTCCTAGACCAGTTCAGATTGATGCAACAATCTTTCGCTCGTTCTCTGGATTTGCTTGTGGATCAGCAGGACTTTGCATTTCAATTGGTGGTGGTCATGCTGGTCATCCCGGAAATGATATTGATTTATTTGATACAGCAACGCAAACGTGGACAAAGCCTTACGATGCGGAATGTCCACCGCCTTATCACACAACTACGTTATCAACACCATATGTAGTTGGAGGAACAAGTATTGTAGTAGCGACAGCTAATGGTTTTGAAGTTGGCGGACGTATATGGCTTAACAATTCTGCGAAGACGGAGTTGAAAGTAGTTTCTATAGTAGGAACAACAGTAAATGTTACGGTGACAGCAAAGGCTGGATCAGCTCCAGCCGGTACATCTCTCCAGACGCCGAATGGAACGTGGCGCGGTATTAAAGGCGGGGCGACTGCGACACAGGGATTCTCACCGTCTGGCAAGCCGTGGGTTCACCATACCTATCGAGTATTCACCTGGGACACGAAACGGAACCGCCCGCTATTTATGTCTGGAAACGGTCTAATGGCTTATGATCGCGCATCGAAGAATTGGGCCTTGCTCGCAGGACGAAATCGGTACGTAGGCGAAGTGACTATAGGAAGCCCAGGAGGAGTTGCCTATGATGAGGTAACGGATAGTCTTTATATTTTCGGCTCCGATACAGCAAATGGAGCGGGGCGTGGGGTATGGAAATATACTTTCGCAACGGATGGCTCGGTCGCTACCAAGGCCAAGCTCCATGACTGGCCAACACTTCCAAACTGGTCTTTTGCAACTAAACTAGTTACAGCTATTTCAGGTCCGGGCCGATTAGTTTACTTGATGATGCAACCGGTTTCGCCTTCTCCAACAGCTATACCGCCACAATATCGGCTATTCACTTATAATTTAGACACCAAAGCTTTTGTATGGGATCAGACACTCGTCCCAGGTCAGCCAGCGTATGATGCTCTAGCGCAAGCGAACTTCACGACATGGGAGCGTAGATCCGCGACGGGGCAACTTTACTTCTATATCCCGGCGCTGGGCGTCAATCCGATGGGTTTTTGGGTAAAAACAGAATCAACTAATTCTTGGGCATTTATTGCTTCACTAGGTGGTAAACCAGCCATAGCTAGATGGACATTTACTTACGATAAGGCAACTGATTCGTTTATGGGGTTAGATGTTAGGAATTTATATGGTTATCCAGGAACAGCTAGCGGTGGATTCGCTGATACTTGGCGACTTACTTTTTCAGGTGGACCAGTAATTCCACCACCAGTTCCGGTAGCGAGCGTTAGTCGTTTCGACGCACTACCTACTGTAGTTGGAGCTGGTCAGTTAGCTGTTTTGACATGGATAACTGCAAATGCTAAGACGGTAACACTTAATGGTGCGATTGTTGGAGCAAATGGAAGTCAGAATGTAGGATCAGGTACTTATGATCTTGTGGCCGATGGAATTACACGACGTGCGATTGTTACACAAGCTGTTGTTGTGCCTCCGGTTGTTGTAAATGATCTAGATTTCACTATTAATGGTATAAAATATCGACTGGAATTACAACCATAAACGGCAGTTTATGATACTTGAGTTTTAAGCTTAAAATCTATGAGGCGATATTCTGCTACTGGCTAGGCAGTTAGGTTGTGAACCTAACAGAACGGGATCGATACCCGTATATCGCCCCAATTTAATAGAAAGGAGGATAAACATTACAATGGCAAAGAAAGTGCAGAAGCGCGGCCCTGGCCGTCCGCCTAAGTCAGCGAAGTCAGGAAAGAAAAATAAGTAACCTAATTAGGTTGCCTACCTGTGGCGCAGTCTGTTAGCGAGCCTGATCTGGAGTCAGGAAGTCGAAGGTTCAAATCCTTCCAGGTAGACCAAAATTACTAACATAATATAATTATTATATTATGTTAGTAATTACTTAATATACTATGATAATAATATCTTATAAAGATAAGAATGGCTAAATTTGAATATCCATCTCAGTTTATAATTCGCGTAACTAATGAATTTCCAAAATGGTTTGAGTTAGGACTATTTTTAGCTCAGCACGAAATTACAGGTGTTGGAATACGATTACATAAAGCAGCACAAGAAGATATTTATTATTTAGAAGTATTAGATGCATTACAAAAACGTTCATTTAAAGCTTTAAGAATTCATGCTGAACGTATCCGTAGAAGAGTAGAAATGTATGAAGAATGGAAAAATATTACAAAATCTACAATGTTTGACAACTCTGAAGTTATAATATCTAGCAATAATGCTGTGCTTTATTAAACTACAGATATACCCACAGACATACCCACCTACAGTAGTACCTCTACGGATATACCCGCCTACCAGAAATATCCCAAAATCATGTGCTATATATCTACTACTATCTATTTTTCTATTCTTTTGGCTATTTTTGGCCATTTTAGGTAAAATATGCTAAATTTTTATCCTGTAAAACGTACCACTGGAACTAAAAAGAAAGAGTCTACATTTACTAGATTAGTACGTAGATCTTTACCAACTCATGTTTATGATCCTGGTGTTAGAACAGGAACTCGTTATGCTTTTTCAAAAATTAATAAGAAAGAACGGAGACAAATGTGGAAACCGCATGGAATTTAATTGATCGTTCTGATCCTAAAATAGAAAAATTAGTAGGAACTATAACTTTTAATAGAGAAGAAAATACAGTTGATGTAGAAACAGATGATGATGATGTAAAAGCTTTTATTGATGAAATTGCTGATCAGTTAGATAAAGTAAAGGTTGATTTAGAAAGTTATGAATCTGTTTTCTTAAATATAATTCCTCAATTATCTGACGATTTATTAGTTGCTGTACCAATTGAAAATAAAGAAGAACTTAAACAAGTGCCTGAAGTAAAACAAGAAACTAAATATAGAGTTCGTCGCATATAAAGGAATAAAAGGATGGCATTACCAGGAAAGTTATTAAGCTATCTTAGTAAAATAAAAGGTAGTAGAGTTGCATCATCGTTAAATAAAATGAAAGGCAGTAGAGTTGGTGAAGGCGTAAAGAGAGTTGGTAATACAGCTAGCAAAGTTAAAAGTAAAATGGGCTCACATATTAAAAATAATTCTGCTAAATATGCGATTGGTGGAGTTGCAGCAACAGTAGCAGGGACTCATGCAGCTTCTTATAAATATAATAAAAAGCGTGCACAGAAAGGAAAACCTCCTTCTATGGCCGTGAGGGGTGTTTCTGGTAATATGGGTTATAGCGCAGGAATGAAAAAAGTACGTAGAACAGGTAAATAATATGTTACCAGGAAAATTATTAGGATATCTATCTAAACTTAAAAAATTAAGATTAGGACCAGCAGGTGGAGCAATAGGACGTGCATCTGTAGAAGCAGGTAGTACAATTGCTCCTAGACTTGCACGAAAAATAGGATGGGTTGGAAAATTTAGAAAATCACGATTTATGCGTAGACATGGATGGAAAGTTGACCTAGGATTGGGTATTGGATCAACTGCTGCGTTCGGAATTAATGAAATTAGTAATAGAAAGAAATATGATAGAGAGAAACAAAAAGCTTTAGATGAATTTAGAGCTGGGTTAATACCTAAAAATAAAACATCAAAAAAGAAAGTTACGCGTGTTAAAAGAGTATAAAGGGGTGATTTAGATGGCGCGGTCACGAGATCAGTTACAGGCTATATTTGCTAATCTTAAGAATAAGCGTCGTTCAACTAAACCATCTAAATCAAAACTTTTAACTAAGCAACAAAACGAACAAATTAATATTGCTATTAAATCATCAAATCCTCAAACTAAAAAAAGAGCAGTTGATCAACTTGTTATGGGTAACGTTCGTCTTGTCTCAGCAATTGCTGGTAAGTATGCACGACAAGGCCACGGTATGGATTTTACTGATCTTGTTCAAGAAGGTAATATTGGATTAATTAAAGCCGCACAAACTTATGATCCTAAGAAAGCTCAATTTTCAACTCATGCTACTAAATGGATTAGGCAAGCTATTGTGCGGGCTATAGAAGAAAAAGGTTCAAATATAAGAGTTGCATCGAATATTCAATGGGATAAATATAAATTAAATAAGTTAACTCAAGAGTTTTATCAAAAAACAGGGCGAGAACCAAATATAGATGAATTATCATATATGGCTAGAATGTCTAAGCCTAGAGTTGAAACAGCACAAACTACTCAAGGTAAAACTCGATCCTTGAATGTTAAAGTAAAAGATGATGAAGATAAATCATCTGAGCGTATTGATTTAATCCCCGATAATGAAACATCTATAGAAGATGTAATACATTTAAGAAACAAACGTAATTATATTTCCAATATGGTACATAATGCTTCGCTATCAAATATAGAACGTGATGTTATTGTTAGAAGTTTTGGATTAGTAGGCGATGAACCTCAATCTGGCGCTCAAATTGGTAGAGATTTAAACCTATCTCGTGAACGCATTAGACAAATACAAGAGCGAGCATTAGTAAAGATGCGTGGCGATCCATTAGGTAAATTATCTGAGTTCTTAAAAAAGACTACCAAGACGCGTAAAGGGTCATAGAATGGCATTATCATCTAAGCAATTAAGATTATTAGGTGCATTAGGTTGGTTTAGGAAGGCTGGTAGAAAAGCAGCTACTATTACTGATGCAGTACGTGGTACACAAACAGGTCAAGTAGTAGAAGCATTGGGCGAAAATATGGTACGGGAAGGTGAATGGCAAAGCCCAATTAATGTTGCTAGAGGACAAATAGGACAGAATGTTGTAGCTGCAAAGAAAGTTATAGATCAAATAAGTAATGAAGCAAAAAATAAACTTGGTCGAACTGTTATAAAAATTCAAAAAAAGTTTAGAAAAAATCCAGCTGTAACTTTTTCTGCAGGATTAGCAGGAGGAATTGGCGGTACAGTAACAGAAGCTGGGGCTAGATTGAGTAAAGTTGGTGTACAGATGGCTGCTCAAGGCGCCAATTCAGCTAAAATTGGAGCAGCATATGCTGTAATTGAACATGAAATTAAAAAGCCTATGCTACCGTTTCTTAAGTCAGCAGCTATTGCTCAGAAAAAGAAAACATTACAAGGTAGAGCAATAAAAAATATAAATAAAGTTGCTGGTAGTATTAGACGCTATGTAGCAAAAGCTACTGGTGAAGAAGTATTAGATACTGCTCCAAAAATTTCAAAAGAATTATTTAAAAAGCGTAGTTCTATATTAGCTAATCATATTCAAGTTAGAGAAGCACAATTAGAAGATTTAACTAAGAAAATTGCTGATGCTGCTCATAGCGCAGATAAAATTGCATTAGGTGAACAAAAAGATATTATTGAACAAAAATTAGTAGTAGCTAAAAAAATAGCTGCAAAACTTAGAACTGCATCCGTTGCTCCAGTAATACGTAAAACTAGAAGAACTACTAGAGAGGCTATAGAAGCCGGTAAAACATTCAGAAAATCTGTAATTGGTGATATTGCTACTAAGCATAATGAAGCAGCTACTACAAGATTAATAGCAAAAGGTTATCTTGATAAAATTGATAGTGATTTAAGACAAGCTGAAGATACGGTAACATCGTTTTTAAGTCGTAAAAAGACATCAGGTAATATTGCTAAATTAGATAGAGCGAGACTTCGAGTAAGCGAATTAAAACCACAATTTGAAAGAGCTAAAGAGCAATATAAAACAGCAAGTGCCGCATTTAATGATGCCGATAAGAAATTAATTGAAGTTTCAAAGTCTTTTAAGAAACAACAAGATGATGCTTTTACATTAGCTAGAAAAGCTGATGCTGGACAAATTACTGCATTAACTGAAGGCCCATATAAAGATTACTCAAAGAAATTATATGAAACATTTAGAGCAAAGAGACAGAGACGTTTAGGTGGTACTGAACAAAAAATTGCACCTTTGCTGGTATTAGGTGGAAGTTCGGTTGTTGCTGGTACTATAGCTGGTAAGTCTTTTAAAGAACGTTTACGCCAATCATATAAGAAGAAGCAACAAGAGAAGTCAGATAAATATATTAAAACTCATATTTCTAAATGGGTAGATTCTTCATTTCCTGGAATGCCATGGTATGAAAAAGAAGAATTAATAAATGAAAGACTTAGAAATATAAAATCGGTTTCTTCAGCAAACGCATCGTATAGAGATTTAGGAGAAATTCTTTCTCAAGTAACTAAGTTTAATAATAAGAGTCAAGGCGTTGATTTTGATCTTGTGCCGATAAAACAGCGCGCTAGTGTAAATACCCCAAAAACAACAACATTAGCATCTATTCGTGCTAAAGTTACTGGGTTACGAAGTGTATTAACAGGTAAACCTGCAAAGAAATTTAAAGTTAAAAAGAAGAAGTAACTATGGCACGTAAAAAAAGAAGTAGAGAACAGTTACGAGCTATATTCGCATCAATACGTGCTAAAGGACGAGGATTTTTAAAGAAGAATAAAACTCCTGAAGAACGTGGTATGGAAGAACTCTTATTAGTTAAAAGTCGTTTTAATCCAAATATACGTTTAACTAAAAAGCAATTAATTGAGAAAGCAATAGATAGCGAACGACAGTTTAAACATGATCAAGAAGTTAAAGCTGAACTTCGACAAAAATATTTAAAAGTTGATAGAGTATTACAAAGTTTAGGTATTTTACCAGTAGGCGTTGGCTTAGTTGATAAAGATATTGACGATACAAAGTTTATGTCAGATATAAAGAAGTATGCTATAGATAATACTATTAGAGAGATTAATAAAGAAACTTCACCACATATTAAAGAAGCAGCTGATTTAGTATTAGGTACACACCCAACTGAAAGATTACAGTATGTTGAATATTTAAAGCAGACTGGAAAGTTGCCACCAGATATGGCAAACATGTTAATTAAACTTTATGAAGTAAAATTAAATCGATTGGCAGGTCATGGTAAATTAAAAAAGATTAAAAATAAAAATATCGAAAATTATTCAAGCGAAGAATCTTTTGGGAGATATATAAAACCTAAGAGAGGAGCAGAATGATTTCCATAGAACTTGATGCATTTGAACGTAGACATATAACATGTGCGAGCTGTAACCAACAACAGACGTTATTACGTATTAATAAAAAGAATTCATGGTACGTAAAATGTCAAATTTGTAACAAAGAATGGTCTGAGCTTTCCATAAGAAATGGAACAGCATCAGGTATTCAATTACTTGGAGATTAAATATGGCAAATCGCGGACCAGAACCAGAATCAATACATGAGCAGTATTCTACTGATTATTTAGCAAAAAGAGCAGCAGGAGAAAAAATGGCCCCAGCGGTTAAAGCTGCACCATTTGGTGGTGTAGGAGCAGTATCACAACCTCCAGTAACGCCGTCATTTCCTGCTAAAGAAGAGCTTATTATTTGGAATAAAGATAATGCAAATGAAGTAGCAGTAGCTAAGAAATCATTTACTAATCTTCATGATAAGGGTTATTATGCTTATGTTGTTAATTTAGATGGAACTCCAGGAGATAGAGTCTATTCATTTGATTCTAGCAAAGGCGGAAAGGTTATAATGACTCCTCCTGTTCCTGATATAGTAACAGATGTATTTGATGCACAAATGTTTCCTAAAGAACATTTGAGTTGGAATAAGAATGTATCGTCTGAAGTTGTTAAAGCAAAGAGTTTATATGATGAACTTACTGTAAAACATTATGTTGCTTATAGAGTTAATGCAGATGGTAGTAAAGGTACAAGAGTAAATTCGTTTGATGCTAATTATGAAAAACTTTTTCTTGAACACGAGAAATAATAATGGAAGAAGAAATTGGGATATTTCCAGGTGAGATTGAACATCGTTTAAGTAAAATGAATCAAATTAAAACACTAGAGCAGATTAAGAAGGAAGCTGAAGAGTTAAGTCTTGCAAGTCCACGCTACGCATCATCTTCAAAAAGTAAAATAGAAGATAATGCAAGAGTAACAATGGATGGTACGGATAAAGCAACCGATCAATTAAAATTAGATACTCGTTCAAAAATTAATTTTATTGAGTCGATTAAACAAGAAGTCCTACATGATCCTGAGTTTAAGCAAAATCTATTAAATGAACTCCGTAATATTCAGGAATCAAAACAGTCTGGTGAATAAATGCTTAATCCTATAGAATTTAAATCCGTGCCAGCTAATTTTAAAAAAATTGTTTGGCACGGTAAGGATGGGGTTGTAGATGTTCCGGGCATTCAGCATTCTGAATCTAAAGTGACTATAATTAGATTAGAATTTTCAGAGCAAGATCGTAGACAAATGATTGAAGGTAATCCTATTTATCTTGCAATTTATGGTAAAGTTGTTCCGTTTGCAGCAAGTGCAAATTTAGGTGAACTTACATCATTAGCTAGAGAAAGAAATAGTGGATAAGGAGTAGGTACTGTGGCTAGAAAGCATGGGAGTAGACGATTTCAGTCTAAGAAAAGACAGCAGGAAAGAGCTATCTTTGCGAGTATAGCTGAATCACGTCGCCAAGCGAAGATGAGCCCAAAGCGTCGGGCAGCAGAACGTCAGGCAAATACTCCTATACTTTTACAACCTGCAACTTCTCCTACTGAAAGAGTTTTAAATTGGTTAAAAGGTGGAAAATCACAGAATCCTAAAGAATATAATGTTCATTTAATTAAGAAAGCATCACAATTACCTGGTGCAATTACTTTTAATCCTGCTAAGAAGATGTACAGATTTACTCTTTATAATGGTGAGATTATTGAAACTGATACACCAAAGTTAAAATATGGTCAGAGATATAAAAATCGTATTGAACTTTTAGGTGGTGGAGATGAAGCTGAACGTATTAGAGAATTTACTGGTGAGCAAATTGCTATAGCAGCAAGACAAGCTGGTAGAAAATTTGATCGTTTAGCAGCTAAAAATTTAATAGATCGTGTTAAATATGAACGTAAAAAAGCTTCTGAAAAGAAAAAAAGCCCATGGTATGCTCCTAGTCCAGATGAAAAAGCGCCAGAAATTTCTAAGCATGTATGGAAGAATATTAAAAATGAAATACAAGCTGAAAAAGAGCTTCTTCCATCACAATTTGAAATTTGGAAAGAATTAAGTAAAGTAAAATATAAAGATATTGATAGGCTCTCAGATGAAGCTTTAACACGTTTTGATAAACAGTATACTAAGCTATCTCCTACAAGAAAGACATTACAAAGTGACGTAGGCGGTGCTTCTATTCGTGATCCATTAAAAATGCGAAAGAAGTCAGTACGATTAGACGTAAAAAATCATGCTTATGATTCTGAACATTTTCAGTTTGATAAGAATAGAGTTTCTAAAGCTGATTTAGCTCTATTAGAAATACCTGTATATCAAGGTAACCTTACTGATCCGTTTATGCAATCGCCTACATTTAGACGACGTATGGATCAATTAGCAAAAGATAATCCTGAAATTTTTGAGGATGTTGTTGATCTTGCTAAGATGAATGCAAGTAGATTAGCAGAAGATAAGAAATGGCCTAGTACTGGTATTAATCGTATTAAAATGTATTTGAGACCTAAGAAATCTATTAAAGTTGCTGGACGTAAAGCATATATAACTGGTGAATCTACACCATCATTACCAGAAAAGCGTTCTAATTTATTTGCTGCTACTAAAAAGCTTATGAAGTTCGGTACAAGTGATAAAATTGATGAAACGGTTGAGCAAGCTAGAAAAGAGCTTTTGTCTAAAACAAATAGTTTATCAAAGCCTATTCCATATGTTGATATGGATAAACTATATGAGCATATTATTGAAGCTCGTAAACGGGCAATACTTGCAGGACATGCTTCTAATTTAAATGATGAGAAAAGAAATTTTGAAAAAGATAGCCCATTTTTTCAGCAAATTTCTACATTAAATAAATCTCGTAATTTATTTAAAGCAGGATATGGGCCTGTTGAAAGAAGAGATTTAGTTAGATTTGGTATTAGAAATTATGATGAATCTAATCCTCATGTACGAGATGCAGTTCAAGCTATTAGTTTACTACATGGAAATTATAGTAAAATAACTGCTCAAAAACGTAAAGAATTGTTTGGTGATAGAGATGGTAAGCTTCAAGATGATGAAGAAATTATTATTACTAAGCGTCAAGAAGCTCCACGAGATAAATTAACTGCATATGCTAGGGCTAATTATGGTCGTCTTGGTGATCTCTATAAAAAGAGTAGAATGACACCACCATCTTGGCCACAGTCTGATTATACTTATCGTACAACTCGCTCTTCTATTGAGCAACGTGCAGCAGAAAAAGCTGTTATTGCTGAAGCAAGAGACGAATTAGAGAAACAAATACCTTTTGCTTATCATAGATTAGATAAACTTAATGATATTTCTATTATAAATAGAGAAGAATCAAGATTGGAAGCTAAGCGTAAATACTTAAAACAAAAAGTTGATAATATTAGAATACAACAGAAAGCACGTAGATCAGCGATGCAACGTATTGAAGCAATAACCAAGAAATCAGAACAAAAGAAAAAGAAGGTATCATTATGGCAGAAATTCCTGAAAAAGTTGACTTAAAATATATATCTGGATTAACGCCAAGTTCAGCTCAAGTAATTGCTGTTGGTAGAGTTATAAATCAATTAATCGATTATCTTAAAGAAACTGAAGATAAAATAGCAGCATTGCCAGATATGACAAAGTAGTGGCAAGGAGGTAGTATGGGTTACTCAGTTTTAAGACCGCTACAATTAATACCAACACTTGTAAGTACTCCTCTTATAGTTAGTACAGTAGCAGTTTCAATTCCTAGTACTTGGATTCCTAATGGAACATCTTCGGCATTATTATGTTGTGATACATTAGGTGGTGGCGTAAAGTTAGCGTTTGGAACAGATCCAAATACTCTTTGGGGTATCGGTTTATCGCCAGGTCAGAGTTTTGAAATTAGAGATAATGGTGCGATGATTACAGGGCTTAAATTTGTTAGAGTAACTACTGTTGATGGGAGAATTAGTTTTATACCGTTTCAGGAATAGCTATGTCTTTAAAAAATAATAAAAAAGTACAAAAATTTGTAACTAGAGTTAAGGGTATTAAAGATAAGAAAGGAAAATTCGGTGTTGTAATGAACGAATTTAAACAAGGCTCATTAATGTCCAGTTCTGGATATCAGGTTACTAATGAGCGACAAGCACGAGCAATTGCGTATAGTATGGCGTATGGAAAACAAAAAGGATATAAACGTACACCACTACAAGAAAAACGAAAATCATTGTTTTCTAGGCTATTAGGGCTATTTAGGAAATCATAATGCTTGGCGATCTACTTCCTGCCGTTATTACTGTAAGCGGAGTTGAAGAACAACATAAAGGATTACCAAAGGAACAATTGTACAGTAGCCTGAATCTACGTCAATTATTTCGCCTTCGTCGTCTAGTTGATGATGAAGAAATTTTAATTACTATGAGGGCGACATGGCAACTCGTCAAGGATTACGATTCCTTGCAAAAATATACCAAAATCTTTCACCAACACTTTTACAAAGGTCATCGAACCAGCCGGTTCCAAAAGAAACGACTGCGCCAATTAATCAAGTCCAATCCTCAAAAGGTATTGATATAGAATCTAGACTTCAGAATATAGAAGCGTTATTAAACACAATAATTAAGCAACGACGAGTAAGAACAGTTGAGAGGGATGCGGACGATTTAATTGTACGCATTGTTGATTCTCCTGCTGAGGAGGCTCAATAATGTCAGAATCAAGTTATCAATTACCAAATGAAGGCGGTAGTGGTAAATTTGTTAGGTTTATTGAATTATTAGTTGGTGGATTACCAAGATTACATGAGGTAAATATACCAGCAACACCAGATGGTGAGCTATATGATGCTCGTGGTGGTTTTGCAAACATGGTTGTCTTAACAGATGTAGCTATTGCTGTTACAGCATCAGCATTTACTTCTCAAATTTGTAAAGTAGCTATGATTGTGGCTGATTTTAATAATACTGATTGGATATTAATTGGTGATGCTACTAATCAACCAATTCAACTTCAACCAGGTGATAAGATATCTTTACCAATAGATAATACTGGTAAAATATATCGAAAATCTGTAAGCGGTACACAATCCGCTGCGATTATGGCAATGTACTAATGTCTACATTAATAGATCTAGAACGGACGGTCAATAGAGATGAGGTAATAAGTTGTACATTTGATGGTGGTAGTGAAGTTTTAGGTTTAGTAGATGCAGTAACATATGTTCCATATCGTTGTCAGTTAAAGTCTGCAACGTTATTAGCTGGACAGAATGGTGATATTGTTATAGATATTAGAAAGCGAGCATTTGCTGCATATCCTCCACTTAATGTTGATACTATTGTAGGAGGATCGCCACCAACACTTGTAAGCGATGATGCTTCTCAAGATTTGATTTTATCAGGTTGGAATACGTTAATTGAAGCAAATAGTACTTTATTATTTGCAATTCAAAGCGTTAGTTTAATTAAGAGTGTAACACTTGTACTAAAAACAGTTAAACTTTAAAGTATAGTAAGGGAGTAATTAGTATGGCACGAGCAAGCAAAAAGAAAGCTGTAGTTAATGATTTAGTTGGACTTCGTGGGTTTGCAAGAGTTCAAGTAGGTGAAAAACAAAAAGATGGAACTACTAGAATTGTTGGAGACTCTGGTTGGATTAAGAATACATTTACAGCAGAAGGAAAGAATAACTATATTGCTGGTAAGATAGGAAGCGTATCAGGTTCACGTACACCTTCTCACTTAGTTGTAGCAACACAATCAACAGCAGTAGATTCAACACAAACACAGTTAGTTGGTGAGCACACAGTTAGAATTGCTTTAACACCTACAACTGTAGCTGTTGGAACATTAAGAATGACTGGTTCTTATGCTTCTAACCAAAACGATGCTGCTAAGACAATCGGTACAATTGGTGTACACAATACATCAGCAACAAACGGTTCTACATTAGCTTCTGGTCAAACATATACAACTTCACAATGGGCCACTAACCAAGACGTAAACTTTTTAGCTATTGCTGCTTAGCTAAAATACATGCGCGTTATTCGAGTAATTGAATAACGGATGATGGCGAACTCGGGGAACGCTGAAATGCCAATCCCGAACCAAGCAATTAATTCCAAGACACGGAATTAGTGGGCGTGCGTAGAGACTATGTGCCATCCTCTCAGATAACGCTGAGATGAAGATATAGTCCACTCCATAGGGAAAAATAACTTATGGGTAAAGTGATCAATGACATATGAATGGCGTTTTTCGTAAACTTTTAGGTGGTATAACCTTTAAGTGAAAGAGTAATATGAAGTTATCTGGTGTTTATGTAATAACAAACACTAAAACTTTTAAAGTTTATATTGGTAGTTCTTATGATATAAATTATAGATTTGGAAGGCATAGGCGAGAGTTAAATGACAATTGTCATCACTCTCGCGCTTTGCAACGTGCATGGGATAAGTATGGTAATAAAAACTTTATATTTGAAATATTAGAAAGATGTAGTATTAAGCAATTAATAAAACGAGAACAATATTGGTTAGATCAGTTTAATAGTTATCATAAGTATTATGGTTATAATATTTGTAAATTAGCTGGTAGTTCAATTGGTATAAAAAGAAGTAAAGAGCACTGTAAACAACACGCTAAGCGCATTAAGAAAATATGGAAAGATAAGAAATATAGATATAAAATGAAAATTATTCATTCATCTAAATCTTTTCGTAATAAGATGCGTAAAATAGCATTACGTAGAGAGCATGATCTTAAATTTATTGCTAGACGTAAGAAATTAAATCAAACTGTAGAGTATAAAGCAATAATGAAGCGTGCTGCAATAGCTAGATATAATGATCCAGACTATTGCAAGAAAATGCAAAAGATTTGGCAATTAAGGAAGAAAGTAGCGTAATGCAAGAGGAAAATATGGGAGTTCCATCTGAAAGAATTAAGTTAGGTGAAATGGCTGCAACAGAATTATCTCGGCCACGAGAATCAGGTGAGCTACCAATTCGCATGATGTGCCAATATGGGCATCATGCGAAACGTAATCTCATTATGATTACAGGAAGTATTCGTGTTCCATTTTATGTTTGTGAATCGTGTCAAGTTATATATCGTTATCAAGAATTAAAATTAATACCTGGTGATGAAGGTTTACCAGATGAATAAATTAAGAAAGGTAATACATGTCGGAAGTATTGAATTGCAAAAGATGCAAAAAATTACCGTGGTCTAAAGATGCTATCAAACGTTGTTTGTGTAATGGTTTTAATTTAGATATTGGTTGTGGGCCTAATAAACAACCAGGCTTTATTGGAATGGATAAACGTGATATCTCGAATGTTGATATTGTATGGGATATTGAAACTGTTATTGAACCTCCATATTATGCAAAAAAGCTAGGAGCAACATCTGATCCATGGCCGTTTAAAGATAATACTGTTGATATGTTATTGATGAGTCATGTGTTAGAGCATATGAAGCCTTGGGGCATGATTGAAATAATGAATGAGTTATGGAGAATTACAAAACCAAACGGACAGTTGTTTATTGCTGTACCACATGGTAGTAGTTCAGGATTTCAGCAAGATCCAACACATACTAAGCAGTTTAATGAAGCAACATGGCAATACTTTAATCCTCAGACTGTAGAATTATTTAGAATTTATAATCCACGGCCATGGAAAATACATCGATTGAATTCACATCCAATACATAATATGGAAGTTGTTTTACATCCTATTAAAGAACAAGTTACAGAAGTTAATAAGAAAGGGCGTAAGCTTGAAAAAGTCAGATAATATAACAATTCCAATAAATGCAAAATGGAAATTAAATAATAAGAAAGATTCTTGTGTAACAATTCCAGCAGATGCTAAATGGATGTTAGGTGATAAAAAAACAACTTATAATACTATTAGAAAATATAAAAAACGTGAAACTATTACTACTCCTATTGATACAATAGTAAGAAATATTGGAATTTATAATCGTAGGCTTATGATTGGTACAGCAACATTAGGAACTGTACGTATTGAATGGGTTTCACATCGTAAAGGTCAAATCATTCCAATTAATTGGAAAGGTGGAGAAGTTGTCGTTCCATATTTACATCCTTCGGTTCATGCAGTTGGTTATCAAATTGCTGATGCTCAAAATGTAATAGCTGAACATATAGTATCAGATGGATATGAATGGTTATTATTATGGGAAGATGATGTACTTCCGCCATTTGATGCATTATTACGTATTGATGAACATATTGCTACAAGTAATCATCCTATTGTTGCAGGATTATATTACACTAAGAGTGATCCATCATGGCCTTTAGTATTTAAAGGAAGTGCAGAAAGTAGTGGGTGTTTTACTGATTTTAAATTAGGTGATCAAATTTGGGTAGATGGCGTATGCACAGGATTTACACTAATTCATTCGTCCATTATTAAATGGATGTGGGAAAATAGCCCACGTTATACAATGCCAGATGGTAAGGTTGTCTCTCAAGTATTTGAGACACCAAGACGTGGATGGATTGATCCAGAAACTAGTAACTATTTTACAGAGATGGGAACATCAGATTTAACATTTTGTAAGAGAATTATTAAAGAAAATGTCTTTGCTAAGACTGGATGGAAAGATTATGCAAAGAAGAAATATCCATTTTTAGTTGATACACGAATCTTTTGTCATCAAATTGATCCATACGGAAGAATGTTTCCTATATCAGCAAATAAGATTGTTGGACCAAAAGTATTTAAAGGGCCAACACCAAAGGCTGATAAGAAAGATAAATAATGAAGTTTTTCTTTTTTTCAAATGTTCATTTCGAAAAATGGGACTGGCGTAATTCAGTAGAAAAAGGTATTGGTGGCTCTGAAACGTCACATGTAGAAATGGCATGGCGATTAGCTGCTCGTGGACATGAAGTAGTATCTTATGCTCCTATTCCAGATGATTGTCCTGGCAAATGGCGAAATACAATCTGGAAAGATATTAAAGATGCTGATTTTTCTCAAGATGGTATATGGGTAATTTATAGATCGCCGGATACGTTAGATAAATTTACTGAGCGACGACCTACACAACCTAGATGGTTAATGTGTCAAGATGAAGATTATGGATCTGTATGGACGACTGATAGAGAAGAAAAAGTTGATATTGTATTAGCATTATGCAAAGAACATGCTAAAAATATAATTACTAAACATCCAAATTTAGAGAAAAAAGTAATTATTACTTCTAATGGTATTAAAATGGATTTAATTAGACAAGTTGAATCCAATACTATTATTAGAAATCCAAAAAAGTTAATTTATGCAAGTAGTCCAGATAGAGGGTTGATGAATCTTTTAAAAATATTTAATAGAGCAAAAGAGTATGTTCCAGATATAGAACTACATATTTTTTATGGTTTAGATAATATTGAAAAATTAATTGAATGGAATCCAACATTTGCACATTATAAAGGATTTGTTGATAAATTAAAGAAAGAACTTAATGCGCCTGGAATAGTATGGCGTGGAAGAGTTAGTCAGCAACAACTATATGAAGAATGGTTATCTGCTGGTATTTGGTGTTATCCAAGCATGTTTACAGAAACTTCTTGTATTACATGTATGGAAGCACAAGCATTAGGTGCTATTCCAATTACTAATCCTATCTGGGCAATCGCTGAAAATGTTAAACACGGTATGTTTATTGAAGGAGATTGTAATAGTGATCTGTTAGTTCAAGCAAGATATGCAGGTGCAATTGTACGATTAACAACTGATCCTATTCTTCAAGATAAAATTCGTAGTATCATGATGCAAGATATTCGTAATTATTTTAACTGGGAAAGATGGGTTGATCAGTGGGAAGGTTGGCTTTATCAATTACCACCTACAGCTATTGCACAATTTAATTTCCAGTTAGTGAATGCATCAGGACGAATTCTTAATATTGGTTGTGCTGATGATTATGGCAATATGAAAGCAAAATTCGGACAGGTTGTTAATCTTGATGTTGCTGATGTTATTCCGTTCACTGGTATAGAAACTAAAGCTGATCTTATTGCTGATGCACGAGAACTTCCATCAATATTATATGATCGATTTGATACTGTCGTGTTGGGAGATATTCTTGAACACTTTTTAGATCATGATGATATTATAAAAGTATTAAATCAAGCAAAGAAAGTAATCAAGAAAACTGGAAAGATTATTATTACATGTCCAGATGATCCTAGACCACCAGAACAACAGCAACCAGGACTTGAACAACGATTTTATATAAATGGTGTATCAACTTGTCATGAGCATCGTGTAAGTAAAGAAATACTTTATGAACTATTAAACCAAGCAAATCTAGAAGTTATTAAATATCAAGAAATAGATTATACTCATTTTACTGGTCATGGAATAGTTACTACACAACGCGGAGTAAGTCAACACAATGACGGACTTTAAGATTCTTTCTGAAGGTAGAAAGGTGCGAATTGTTACTCCCGCACAATTTAAGGAAGGCTATACGACGTTTGCTAATGGATACATAATGCGACATGTTTTCAAGCTGATTTACAAGCAGAGAGATGGAAACTATGTCGTAGTCGAGCCGGAGTGGGTAGAGATGGAGCATTATAAATGATATTAGGTAATAAATTTATTGGAACAATTGCTTATTTAGGTGGGTTACCAGCCGTTTTAGAAAGATTTTGTTGGTCATGGGGTCAGCTTATTCAATATAACACTGAGTATTTATGTGCTCCTGGTCAATATGTACATTATGATAGAACAACAGTTTCATTTCATAGTTTTGCACGAAATAGCTTAGTTGATAGAATGCATGGTGATTGGTTATTAATGTTAGATACTGATCATTCACCTGAGCCAGATTTAGCAGTACGTATGTTATCGGTTATGAATAAAAATAATATAGATGTATTATCGGCATTATATCTACATAAAACTCCTCCTCATTCTCCTGTATTGTATCAAATGGAAGGCGAAGAAATAAAGCCAATTGGAGATTGGGATAAATCAGTTACAGCATTTCAAATAGGTTCAGCAGGTGGTGGTGCATTAATGATTCGTAGAAAAGTTTTTGATAGAATTAGATTAGAATTAAAAGATGGTCCGTTTGATATTGAATTTCCATATGGCGAAGATCATTCATTTTTTAGGCGTCTTAGAAAATTAGGTATTATATCGTATGCTGCACCAAGAATTGAAAGTCCTCATTTAATGATTAGACCAGTAACGTATGATGAGGATTTTGAACATACTGGTATAAAATTTGGTTCAAGAATAGAAGTGCAAGCATTTTTGTAGATAGGAGATAATCATGGCAGTAGCAACTCCAGTATTAGCATATACAGCATCTTTAATTGCTGGTACACCTGTTGCAGCAGGATCAAGTCTGACAGTTACTGTGAATATTACTAATGGATGGGAAATACAAGTACCTATTGCTATTCGATATACAGGTGCCTCATTAGATACTGGAGTGTTTGCATATCCATCTAGCAACGGTGGTGCTACGTTTGATAATCAACCAATCGTTGCCTTTGCTATTCCTGCTGTAAATGCTTCAACACAACAAGCATCAATTAGATTAAGTACAGGAATGTATGCAATTGAAGTTAGATCATCAAGTCTTTCAATTACAATTCAGGTTTTGACACAGCAAAGAATCACGGCGATTAATGGATAAATAGAACAAATTAAGGAGTATATATGCTGTTTACTGGTGTAAGTGGATTTTTATTTAGTGTTGATAATTTTGGAGCCACTTACACTTCAGCAGCTTTTGGTACGGCTGTAAGCCAAAGTGCTTCTGCTAATACAAAAGGTGCTGATATAGAGATATTAAGCGATGCTTCTGTAACTGAAGATTGTTATGGTATTGCTATTTGTATTATGGCAACAAATGCAGCAGCTGCAACTCGTAACTATTTAGTTGATATAAAAACTGATCCGACTGGTGGAACAGCTTATGCAACGATTATAAATAATTTAATAGCTATGGGTAATTCTGCTGCTACTGGTGGAACATGGTATTATTTTCCATTATTTATAAAGGCCGGAACTGCAATTGCTGCGGCCTCACAATGTCAAGTCGGTAGTGGTACAGCAAACTCAATTCCTCGTATTGGTGTACGTTTATTTGGTAAACCTCGCTCACTTGAATTATTAAAATATGGATCGTTTGTTAGATCGTTTGGAGCTGATACAGCTAATAGTCGTGGAACTGCGATCACACCAGGTACTTCAGCTATAGGGGCATATACAGCCAGTCTTGGGACGACCGCTGAGAATCTGTGGTGGTGGCAAGGTGGAATGTCAACTACAGACGCTTCAACTACTGAATCGTCTTTGTTCATAGATGTAGCAGCCGGTGATGCTACTAATAAAATTATCTGTGCTCACCATATTAAACAGAACGTTTCTGCTGGTGAACATGCCGGAAAAATGGCTTTTGGAATTGTTCCACCATTAATGCCAATTGCAAGTGGTGCGAATGTGTATATACGCGCGGCCTGCACGACGACACCTGATTCTACGAATACCTGTATGGCTTATGCTTTAGGAGGTTAATGTGGCTATTACTGAAGCTTTTGCGGGTTCTGAAGTAGTTTCTACAACTGAGTGGTCATTAACAACTGATACTGCTGGTCCAGATGCTGAAACATCTGATGGTGTATTTCAAGTATTTATTGATGTTAGTGCTATGGCATCTGGCGATGAGTTTAGATTTCGTGTCTATGAAAAGGTACAGTCATCCGATACTCAACGAATTGTATATGATACAACTTTAATCGGTCCACAATCTCCACCAATACTTGTGTTTCCGTCATTAGTTCTTATGCATGGTTGGGATGTAACTGCCGATAAAATTGCGGGTACTGATCGTACACTTACGTGGAGTATTCGGAAGGTAGCATAATATGTCGTGGCTATGGCAACCCTTACCACTTGCACAAGATACGGGAGTAACAGGATTATCTATTAATGTTTCTTCTTCTATTACATTATCTGAAGAAGTAACTCTTAAACTATTCCTTTCTATTAATGTCTTTGATGATACCTCGGCCAGTGAATCGGTCCATGTAGTTCCATTTGAGCTGTCTGACGAAATTGTTGGAAGTTCATTGACTAGTGGATTTGATACTACCGATGGTAATTCATGGTCTACTGCATCTATTTCTCCAACGCCAAATCGCTTGATTTTGGCAGCAGTATTGACTACTCGTGTAGCTGCTACGCAGGTAGTCTCAGCAACTGGTTGCGGGTTGACTTGGGTATTGGTTGAAGACCGTGTGTGGGATTCAGAGTCCACACCTCGGACACGCCTTTCATTGTTCCGGGCGATGGGAGAATCTCCAACTCCAGGATCAGTTACGTTCTCAGTTACAACTGCCGACCATTTGCTCGCGGCTTGGAGCATTACGGAATTTTCTGGAGTTGACATTGGCGGTACTAACGGATCGGCTGCAATTGTACAATCTGCTGATAACAGTGGGGAAGGTTTTGGCCCGTTAGAAGTAACCTTAGCAGCATTTGGGTCTGGATCTAATGGCGCTTATGCATTTGGCGCATTGGATGGCAATTTTAGCGAAGATTTAACTGCCGGAACAGGATTTACTCTCTTCCATACAGTTACGACTTCTACTCCACTTAGGCACTTAGCAACTGAGTGGCGACCAGATAACGATACGCTTCCAGACTTTACTGGATCACCGGCCGCGAACGTAGACTGGGCTATTATTGCGGTTGAGTTGAAGGCTGGTGTTCTGAGTGTCCTCACCATCAACGTAAATGATACTATTACGTTATCTGAGTTCGTACAAGTTACAGTAAATCCATTGCATATTAATGTAAATGATAGTATTACTCTAACAGAAGATGTTACTGTTAGAATACTATTATCAATAAATGCTTTTGATTCTATTACTCTAACCGAAGATGTTACTGTTCGTTGGTATTTATCTGTAAACGTAAATGATATAAGTACTGTAACTGAAGTAGTTACTGTTAGAATGTTGTTATCAATAAATGTTTTTGACTCTATTACTCTAACTGAATTTATAAATTTACAGATTAACCCGTATAACATTGACGTATTTGATAGTATTACTCTAACAGAAGAAGTTACTGTTAGAATGTTGTTATCAATAAATGTTTTTGACTCTATTACATTAGCTGAATTTGTACAAATTATTTTAAGCGATGGTGCCATATCTATCAGTGTATCAGATAATATAACATTATCTGAAGATACTACTGTTAGAATGTATTTACCTATTAATGTGAGTGATACTTCTACAGTAACAGAAGTAGTAATTGTTAGATGGTATTTATCAATAGATGTTGTTGATACTGCAACCATAACTGAATTTGTTCAGATTACACTCAATCCACTTTATATTAATATATTTGATACTATTACGTTAGCAGAGTTTGTACAAGTTACAGTTAATCCGCTTTATATTAATGTTAATGATACGACAACAATAACAGAGTTTGTACTTGTTATTGTTAATCCTTTATATATTGATGTAAGCGATAATGTTACATTAGCAGAATTCGTTCAAGTTGCACTTAATATTCTGTACGTTGATGTTTCTGATGCTATAATATTATCAGAATTTGTACAAGTTACAGTTAATCCGCTTTATATTAATGTATCTGATGATATCACTCTAACAGAAGTAGTAATTGTTAGATGGTATTTATCAATAAATGTTTTTGATTCTATTACGTTAACTGAATTTGTTCAGGTTACACTCAATCCACTTTATATTAATGTAAATGATATAATTACACTATCTGAAGAAGTTACTGTTAGATGGTATTTACCAATCAGTGTTTTTGATTCAATTACACTTGATGAGTTTGTTCAAGTTGTTTTAAGTGGCGGCGCCGTATCAATCAGTGTTTCAGATGATATAATATTGTCTGAAGATGTTACTGTAAGAATATATCTATCTGTTAATGTGAATGATACTTCTACAGTAACAGAAGATGTTACAGTTCGTTGGTATCTTCCAGTTAATGTTGTAGATACAAGCACAGTTATGGAAGTAGTAACTGTTCGTTGGTATTTACCTGTTAATGTTGAAGACACAATTGTACTTGATGAGTTCGTACAAGTTACAGTAAATCCATTACATATTAATGTATTTGATACTATTATATTAAGTGAAGACGTTACTGTTCGTTGGTATTTATCTGTAAACGTAAATGATATAAGTACTGTAACTGAAGTAGTTACTATTCGTTGGTATCTATCGATTGAAGTATTTGATGCTATTACATTAGTAGAGTTTGTACAAGTAACACTTAATCCGTTATTCATTAGTGTAAATGACGATGTATCTCTAATAGATACTTCAACACTTCAGTTAAACCCATTAAATATTAATGTTTCTGATATAGTTACAATAGATGATGTTCCAATTATTAGTTTTATTACTGGAGCAATGATAATAGATGTATCAGATATTATAACACCTATAGATGTTGTAATGGTACGTCTACCAATTGCTGTTGTTGTTGATGATTCTTTAGTAATAGCAGAATTTATATTAATTAATTTATCTATTACAGTTTCAGTATTTGAAACTATTACATTGATAGATGCTCATAGAATTAAATCAACATACTTTGGTAAAACACGTGGTTATGCTCAAAGTTAAAGGAGAGATGAATCATGGCAGGTGGAAAGCTAGTTTCAGGAAAAAATGATAAGAAGCGTATTGGCTCAGATATGCCTCGTAAACCGTTTGCGACTGCATGTGGAAAATGTGGGTGTGCTCATGAAGGTATTCATAGCAAAAAAGGTAGTTAATAATGGCTGTTGATAAAATGTTTCCACAACCGCCGACGATTGTTGATCAAGATACATGGCCAACGTGGCTTATTTATATTTCAACTATATTATTAGAAGCAGAGTCAGAATCTTATGATGGAAAACTTGCCGTAGCGTATGTAATTATAAATAGAATTAAAAAATATAATACTACGCTACGACAAGCAATATTAGGAACTGATGCGTTAATTAATAATGATGGTCGTCCATATGAATTGTTTTCATGTTGGAATGATGATTATGTCTCTCAAAGAAAATCTCGTTTAACCGCTGTTGATTCAGTACAATGGGAATTATGCTGGCAAGCAGGATCAGCAGCTTTATGGAAATTTGTATCAGATCCTACAAACGGTGCAACACACTATTTAAATATTGAACTTACTAAGAAAATCCGTTTAGATGGTAAATTACCATTATGGGCTGAACAGGCTTTAAGTAAATCATCAGGCATTAAAATAGGAAGGCATACATTCCTAACTAATGTAGCTTAATTATGCCAGCACTTCATTTTGATAGGTTATCTATACAGAAAAAATTATTAGATCATTATATTCAAGATGGTTTTGAAAATGATGATGATTTAATATTCTATGTTAAAGAATTTTTAGGGTTTGAATATCCTAAAAAAGCGTTTTGCTCGCACCATGATGCACCTAGTCAGATTATGTGTGATGCGTTTTTTGAACGTGTATCGTTTTTGTTATTGTGGGCTAATAGAACTGGTGGTAAAACTCAACTTGTAGCATTGCTGAATCATTTAGACTCAATGTTTAGGGGTCCACTTGAAATAGTAACAGCAGGTGCTGCTCTTGATCAATCACATAAAGGATATCAATATTTTCTTAAATCTTTTGAACATCCATTATTAAAACCATATATTGGTAATTCAATTCAATCTCGTACTGATTTAACTAATCAATCTTCAGTTCAAATTATTACTGGTTCATACAAAGGGTTTAATGGTCCTCATCCAGCTAAAGTAAGAATAGATGAGGTTGAGCTTATGGAATGGTTAATCCTTGAAGAAGGATTAAACATGAGTAAGAGTACTAAAACTGCTAGAGCACAAGATGTATTAAGCTCAACTAGAAAATTCTCTAGAGGAACAGTACAACGTTTATTAGATGAAAAAGATGAACGTGGATTATCTGTAAAATCATATTGTATATGGGATATTGTTGAGCGTTGTGAAAGAGAGTGTCATGGTGATAAAAAATATGGTGATTGTCCTATTTATCACTTATGTAGTGGAAAAGCTCATGAAGGTATGGGGTGGTATCCAATTCATGATTTAATTAAAAAAGGGATGAACCTTACAAAATCTACGTTTGAAGCTCAATGGGAAAATAAACGTCCTTCTGATGCTCCATTAGTATATGGTGAATATTTTGATAGAGATAAACATGTTAGATCATGGGATGATCTATATAAAATATTTAAAGTACCAGAGTTTAAGAAACATCAAACTCCTGCTGAATGGACACATGTTGCTGGAGTAGACTTTGGAACTAATTTTGCGTTTTTAATATTTGCAATTGAACCAACTACTAGAACGTGGATACAAGTCTATGAGTATTTTTGTACAATAGATAGACGATTAGTTGAACATAGAAATATATTTACCAAAGCTGATTCATACCAGCATCTTGGACCTATATTCGCTGATTCTGCTGCTAAACAAGATCGTATTGAATTAAGAAGTATGGGCGTGCCATGTCGAGAGTCTATCAAAGGGCCTGGGTCAATATTATTAGGTATTGATGAAGTAAAACTTCAATTGCAAACAAACTCAGTTCTTGATCGTCCAAAGTTTTTTATTGTTGATGGTGTAGCTCCAAATACTGTACGAGAATTTGAATCGTGGGGTTGGGAAATGAACGATGACGGAACACCAAATACAGAAAAACCATTGGATAGTGATAATCATGCTATGGACGCATTAAGATATGCAATTTTTAGTCTTGGACGTACAGGTGCACGATATGATTCTACTTACGTGGAGGGTGTGTAATGGCTGATTTTACAAGTAAGGCATCACTCTCTGCGAATCTTGATCCAAGTAAAATGTCACAGGGAGATTTAAAGAAAACGTTAGAAGCAGAACATCCTATTTATACTAAAAATAAAAAGATGTGGTCTGAGCTAATGAATTTATACCTTGGTGAAAAGATTGAAACATTTATTTTTAGACATGCTCGTGAAAAAGAACAGAACTGGAATAAAAGACAAGAACGTGCATATTTCTTTAATTATGTCCAATCAATTGTTGATTTGATTGCTTCTTTTATTTTTTCAAAAAATATTGAACGACAATGGGAGTCCCCAGATGAAAAAGAGGCTGCTATACGGTCTATTAGATATAATCAATTAGTTTCTGATTATGAAAAAGAGCAAGAGCAAGCTGACTCGCAACGTCAACAAGATCAAGAAAATTTTAAAAAGTTTGGTATTCAACCCCAACCGCCAGAATCAAAAGGTGGTGGGTTTGGAGCACCAGCAGCGTCAGAAATGCCTCCTATTGAAGCTGAATCT
>Ga0137457_1000056_pt1 | contig 29644 bp, 38 predicted proteins | sample EasRivERMGT630_2_FD_102321 | JGI IMG/M metagenome (GOLD analysis project Ga0137457, IMG submission 102321) | Soil microbial communities from meander-bound floodplain in the East River, Colorado, USA - East River MetaG ERMGT630_2 | ecosystem: Environmental > Terrestrial > Soil > Floodplain ...
AGTTGGAGCTTCATCCAATAGCTTATTAAGTCTATCTCGTGAGGTATAATCAGGCGTGTACGCCTCATTCATTTGCTTAAGGTAATCCTGTAGAGTTCTACCAGTATTGGGATCTACCTTAGGAGCCGCGATAGTGGGAGCTTGAATGTTGGAATCCTGTAATGGACGTCCATCAGGCCCCAACACAGCATCCCTATCCTGCTGATTACCTACCTGTTCTAGTCCTGAACTAGTAGGACCAGGTGTATAGGGAGATGATGGATTACTATCTTCATCTCCGTATTCCAACCGCTGACCAGCACCAGGAGTCAACTGGTCATAGTTGTCGAACAATGACTGGGTTCGGAGTCTCTGTGCGTTAGACATTATGGCTTCCTAGGAGCAGAAGGTACATTACCGAATCCAGGATTAGTACCCACAATGGGCTGAGTAGTTTCAGGCTTCTTCTTAGACTGCTGATACTGATCCCACAGAGGATTAGCTACTCTGCTGACCGTATCAACTACATCCTTGACTCTACCCATAGTCTGTTCATACTGGCCTGGTAGCTGCTGTGCATTGTAAGTATTAGCTACCTGATTACCACCCTGTGTACCACTCTGACCGATTGCTGATAGAGTCTGCTGACCAAATAGCTGACTCATACCGGGAGTGGTACCATAGAGATTAGTCATACCCTGTAATGCTTTGAACTGATCGTTTCTACTAGCTGCTGCCGATGCGAGTGCGTTAGATGCACTACCCGCAGCCGCTGCATTACGCGCACTTGCATTTGATGATGCGGCAGAATTCTTAGCACTAGCATTGTACTTCTGGACATCGAGATCACCAGCTAGACGCTGTTTCTCGACATCAGTCATGCCTTCTAGACCCTTAAACTTATTTGCATTTCTGGTATCAACCATACCAGCTTCAACATTCTGCATAGCATCAGCACCTAGCTGACCCTGCTCACGGGCCATACGCGCTTGAAGTGCCATAGCATTAGGGGAATAACCACCCTGAAGTGAACGCTGTCTGGCTACTTCTCTCTCCGCATTGGCATAAGCTGCTCTAATTGGAGCAGTTCCTCTTGCTCTTAAATTAGAGATATCTTCAGGTGAATATCCACCAGTTTTACTGAATCCTTCATATCCAGCATATGAATTGAAAGGATCATTGTACTGAATTAGATTTGGACTCCAACTTTCTGCACCATAACTACCATCACCACCACCACCCCCACCTCCAGCACCGGGAGTAGCTGAACCTGCACCACTCGCAATGGAGCGATACATATTCATAATATCGGCTTGATTACCGAAATCAGTTTCGGAACCACGCCCATAGTTGTATCCAGCTGCTTCAATAAAAGGGTCTATTTGACTCTCATATCGCTGCTGCTGGTAATTCTGCATGTCTGTTACTGCATTACGGGGAGCAGCCATATGTCACCTCTTAACTCGGAGTGTCGATACCAGCGAGAGCATTCCACAGAGTAGTGATCTGTGATTCCAAATCAATATCTGCGGCGGTGCATACTGATGTCTTAGTGGCTTCATCGTATGTAGTTGCAGCCACGATATTGACACCCATTACAACTACTGGACCAGCCTGAGTAGCTGTTTGTGCAGGCGCATTGATTACTCTCTGCGCATAGAATGCACGAGACTGATGGTATGGTGTACCACCTGATTCTTCAAGGACTACACTAGCTACACGCGCTAGCATAGCCTGGACACGTTCCATGAATCCACCTGGCCCTATGTCGCGTGTCAATCCCATCTGTTTGACTGAAACTTCTACGGCCATGTTATCTCCTTAATAGACTAGATACGTGAAAGTGTAGGATGCCGCAAAAGAAGAAAATAATTTAGCACCTATATTGAAAACCATTCCATTAGGATGAGTTGCAGCAAAACCTGAATCTCCTCCACCTGAGTATGTACCACCTATATAACCTGCACCAGCAGCCAAAGAAGGAGATGCAATTGGTAGAGATAGACTAAAGTATGCACCAGCCGCAGCTGTAACAGTTATATCTATTCTACCCGCAACAGTTACACAATTACCTACTCTCATCCATGTTGCACCATAATTTGAATATACATTTACAGCAGGTCCATTAACTACTGTTGGAATATAATAACCATGATCTAGTCCAACTCCACCTTGCATAAGTTTTTCACATTTAAATCCATTTATTCCAATATTAACACTACCATCTCTACCAACAGTAAGAGAACGAGCCCAGTCACCCGCAGTTGGAAGCGTGCCCGCATCATCTGTTGGAATGATATATAGAGCCTGATTATATTCTAAAATTACATGAGTTTGTGCTCCAGCAGGCTGAGCAGTATTACGGATATGAATTTTTGCAGATCCATTACCTCGAACATATAGACCTTCAGTATTAGTACTAATGAGTGAACCTGATGTAGTTATATTACCAGTTAAATCAAGAGCTCCATATAGACTCATTCCTCCATTATAAATTTCAGCATATACAGCACTAGCATCTCTATTTCTAAATGCATGTCGAACTTGATCATAATAAAGAGAAGCATTATTACTCTGAATAGCTCCCTTTTGAATCCCACCACCAAAAAATGAAATAAAGCCAAGATCAGCAGCAACTAATCTAATTTGAGCATTACCTGCTATAGTACCAAATTGAGTTAATGGAGGAGTAACATTTACTTGAGAGGGATTCATTGAAATAAATTCACTAAATACTCCAGCAGAATTAATTCCAGTCAAAGCTAAGGCATTACTTGCTAATACCATATATGAACCACCAATAGTTGTATTGGCTCGTCCACTAGCAGCACCAGTTACTGAATAATAGTTATTAGAAATAACAACATGACCTGCATTAATCCCTGCTTCACCTGATTGAAATATAGCAGGTGCTAGAGATGTAGCAGCTTCACCAATACTTAATCGCTGAGAAAATGATGTCTGACCGAAATTGATTTTAATATTAGCAGTATCGGTAGTAATATCCTCATTGAACTTATTAGCAGCAGTAAATACATTAGCCTGATTCAGCCATGCATTATTTGCCAGTTCATCAGCTGCACCGAATTGATGCGTAGCCTGATGCGCACCTGGGGCACCTGAGAATCTAGGATCATTACCTGCTGCTGCCTGATTCGATCCGGTACCTAGTGTTCTCAGACTACCTGTAGTAGGAACTGCATCAACAGCCATTGGATCTGATCCACCTGGCTGATGTGTGGTTGCATGTAATGTTGGAGTTGCAGTACCTCCGATTAGACTAACAGTTGCAATACCATTAGTATAACCAAGAAATAATCCACCTCCAGCAGCTAGTCTCCATGAATTAGGAAGAGTAACTCGATTATCATCTTTAGTAATGAATGTTTCAACTAGTGTAGGAGATGGACCTATTGGACCCTGTATACCCTGTGGTCCCTGAGGCCCTATTGGACCTTGTGGCCCTTCTGGTCCGGGAACAGTAGATGGATCACCTTCCGGACCTTCAGGACCGGGTACTCCTTGAATACCTTGTGGACCAGTAGCTCCTGTAGGACCAGTGGGACCTGTAGCTCCGGGTGGTCCTGGTACTGTAGATGCTGGACCCTCAGGACCTATAGGACCGGGAGGGCCTGCCGGACCTGTATCTCCGGGAGGCCCCTGAATTAAGCCTGCATCAACCCATGAATCACCATCCCATACCCAGAGATGACCATCATCTTCAGTAATGTACCCATCACCCGGTGTATTACCAGTAGGAGGTAGACTACCACTATCAGGTACACTACCTTTGATAACTACACCAGTACCTGGATCTCCCTTATCTCCTTTATCACCCTTTTCTCCACTACCTATATCCTCTAATTGAGTATTCAGTACTCGCTGATACTGAGTCAACCGCTCAATAAGAGTCTGCAACAACTGATAGCTAGTCTCATCCAGTTGAGTCTGAGCTAGAATGGCCTTCAGGTCAGCAAATCCGGGCTGGACTTTAGGTCTCTGGAAAGCCATTATGCACCTGGATGAGAAGTATAGATTTCCTTCATGTAAATTACAATTCGATTAATCTTAACAAATTCATCCATCGTTACATGAGCAAACTCAAATGATGCTCTCTGCTCTACAAAGTTTACAATTCTATTTGGTTGAACTCTAGTCTTATCAAATATATGCAGTGCTAGCAGTTCCTTTTGTTTCACATAATCCATTGAATGCACTACTGCCAGCAAATCACCAGTTCCAACCATCCTAATCCGTAATGTTGAGAAGTGTTGAATGTTTTCTCCACTTGACCCCTCACTTGAGATAGCTCCTTTAGCCACATTATCCTCCCAAGAAAGCGGTACGGAGATTTACCCGAATTGCAAAACTCAGAGATGAACCACCACTATCTAGAAACACATCATGTTTTGCATTATTATCAGGATCTAATATAGTTAATCCTCCCCCGAGACCAGGTATAAATGGTCCACCACCTAGACCGGGAAACTTATCATATGGAGGCGGAGTAATATCAGAAGGATAGCCACTGTCATTAGCAGGGGGCCATGCCTTACTACGCACCATCATAATATTTTCTCGAAGATGAGTTAATTGATCTATCTTAGTACCAAGTACCAGTTTATTTGTTTTATACAGGACAATTGAATTGATAATTGGTCTCTCAAAGTCCCACAATGCCCATCGAATATCCTTAGGATTCAATCCATTTGAGTAGTCGGCAAGTAATAGATTGTTCAAATCATCAGGAAATGTCATCCATAGTTTCTTATTAATTGAATCATTGACTAGTTGAATTTTATGGAAGTTATTTTTATTAAAGTGATTCCAAATGTTTTCAATCTTCCAACTCAATTCTGGTCGCGCATATGTACCATTGAACAGCATCAATCCAGACTGACTAGCTGTAATCAAATAGTCAATGTTAACACCACCAGAATCCAGTACTTCAGCTACTCCATGTACAGGACAACCGATGCCCTCATCTACGGTTTCTACAGGTCCCCACGTAGTAGGTTCATCTTCATTATCTACAACAGAATAGGTACGAGTTGACTTAAATAGATAAAGAACGTCACGAAAGGTCTCAGAATGAGTGAGTGGATTTCCATCTAGTGGTGTGATAATTAGACCATCAACTTGATTGATTGCTTCAGGTTCACCTGCTGCACTTACCCATGCAATTGACCTGTTATCAGGCTTAAGGATATCATCTGTAATACCATCTGCCTTTTTAGGATAGCTAGGATCTCCTACAAGTACCATACGAGCATGATATTCACCTAATGCTACTCCTGCTGGAATTTTAGCAAAGTTCTCCGTCAAGTGAGATGCATCAGCTACCAGATCAGAATCATAATAACTAACTGTCTTCGTTGTATCAGTATTATTCTCTATCGTACCACCTGGGATAAAGAAGAACTGATACCCTTTCTGATCTCCGTTGTACTCAGGAATTGTCTTAGTTGATATTAGATGTCTTTTGATGACACCACTTCCAGCAGGCCCAACTGGAATATTACTAACCTTGACTCCATAACTCTCATTTATATATGTCTGTCCCCCAAAAAACTCGGGTCCGGGAGCACTTAGATAACCTGTATCAGTTTCAAATACTACACCGACCAGATGGAATCCAAGATCGCAAAAATAGATAGTAGGTGGAGTAGTTAAGGGTGCAATTACATTTTCTACTTGTAGTCCAATTTTAACAGGGGGACCATAAGTACCAGCTACATATGCCTCAGTAAGACTTACATCGGTAATATCAACTATGAAATTAGGAGTATGGGTGGGAAGATCAATAACTTTAAAGAATCCAGCCATTGAACCTGGAACATAAGTATTAGCCTTAGTCATATAAAGCTTCATACCTATTGTACCAATGGGTCCAACTGGAATATTAGTTAATTGAATTGATTTATTGCCCGGTGCATGTGCTACAGCAGGTGCTTGTGGACCAATTAATCCAGCAACATCACCAGCACCAGTAAATGTTACTGCAAATGCATGATGTCCCTGAGTAACCGTACCTGCAATTTGACTAGTATATGCCAGAAATGGTTTATTTACATAAAAAGTTCCACTAAAACTAATTGAAGGAGGCACACCAGCAGCAGGACGTGCTGGTATTGTAGTTCCAACAGCTGTACCGGGCGGACGATAGTATACATAGACAAATTCCCCAGGAAGTCCTAGAGAATAGTTTGTACCTGCCGCATCAGGAATAGTATGAAATGGAGTAATATAAGCTCTACCAGCTATTGAAATGAATCCAAAATCTTCCATTCCATTATGTGTTGGTGCAGTAGCTTTAGGACCAATAGTAAGAATAAGATATACCTCAGTTGGACTTATTACATGATAGAGTTTACCTCCCTCTGTCAATACAAGGAAGGTCTGACCAGTTTGTGTATTATAATTATAGACGCGGAGAATTTTAGTAAGATCAATTCCGGGAATTAGTGAGGGTGCATAAGGAGCAGCAGCCTGACGAGTCTCAATTCCTGAATGAATGAATTGAATATTAGTTGCCAACAACATATGGTCAGCTGGACATGATTCATCATCTCCTCTAGACCAGAGTCCATTGAATTCTTCAATTACAAAGGGCTCATGTCCTCTAACCTTACCCATTACCAGCCTCCACGCGCCTTATATGCAGCCCTGAATGGCCTGTGTCGAGTCATAATTTGCTGTCTGCCCTTGTTACTGATGCTTTCCATCTTCTCTAGTGCTTGTTCAGCCTTAGCATCAAGAATGGCTGCGCGCTCAACATTCTCTCCTACGAATTGAGCCGCGTATGCAGCAGTCTTATAGGCTAGAAATGTCATTGAATTGATAGTACCAGTTCCAATTACAGTATCTGGTGTAATATCATATATTCCACGATTTCCAATGTATCTCAATAGAAGTTCACGATCAGTAGTTGCTGCAATAACTCTAATCATTTGGTCTTCCCACGCCCAATATGTAAATTTCTCAGCGGGAAGTGCTTCCTTAATAAATTCTGTTCTAATCATTGGGGTAAATGGATCATTAGTTCCTGCTAGTCTTTCAGATAATCCCTGAATTTCCACTAAGTCAGCTGGATACAGAGGTCCAGTTACAGCAGAGGGTGAACGAATAAAACCCTCACCTTTGGGAACAGTAATCAATCCAGGAGACAATAGTGTTGGAGAGACTTGACTATCCATTAGAGACTGAAACATTTCATCTAATGCCATTTTTAGAAATGGAATCAGTACAACATATGTATAATCAGTTTTAGTGGGATCATTCATGAGCACAGCACTACGATCCATTACTTCTTTGGCAGTAACATCTGTAGTAGTGGTTGCCATGTCTCCTCCTATACTACGTCACTAATGTGGAAATTGAAGATCCCTCCAGTAGTATCACAAGCAATAAAGTTAACACTCCTCAAATCAAATTCCCGAATATGGCTGCCCACACTAATCTGAGCACCACCCAGATTTTGAGGAGTATTGAGATGACCTCTAATTCGGAGAACACAGTGTTCAAAATCAAACTCCATATTCATGACTGCAGTTGCAGTTACGGCATCTGCCTCCAAACCAGGACCACATTTGGCGAATACATAGAGTCGTCCAATTGGCGCATCACCAGCTGCCATGATACCCCCTACGAGATTACAAAGGCGAAGTTACCATTGGTGATGGTGCAAGTAACAGTAGTCTTACCAACAAGATCATAATCCTTGATCAAGTTAGTAGTGTGTACTGGTACTGCTGCATTAGGAGGATCGAGAGTCAACTGAAGACTGTTATCTCGGAAGTCAAAGAACACACCCATTACATTAGGATGTGCAACTGCCGTATTGACGCGATCCGGACCAATCTTCGCCGTAACTGTAGCTGTGTGAGGCATGATTCTGTTTCCTTCCTAAATCACTGAACAAAGGTGAGATTGAGCTTCTTAGCCAATTCAGGATCTGCAACAGCCTTGCAAGTCTGGCAGATGGGATACGCGCCGTTACGCAACGAACCACATGCAATACAACGTACTAGTTCAGCGGTCTGATGATCACCCAACCACGGCTTACTAGAAATATTCAATTCCTCACATGCCAATCTAGCGTCAGTAGAAATAGAGAGTGGATTTCCATTGCTTCGTGACCACAGAATATCTGCGATACGAACCAATTCCATGTACCACTTTCTCTGATTCTCTCTAGCCTTCATAAGGAGAGGCATATGTTCCTTCTTCAGCCTTGTTACATCATATTCACCAGGTACATAGAACAATCCCGGCATCATGTCATCCATATTTGCGGCAAGAAGACCATTCAGATAGTCCTTGACGACACTATCAGCGATTTGAATGGAACTAACTGGAATTTCTAGAAGTGGCTGGTTCTCATCTATCTCTTTCCACCAGCTAGATGGGCCAACAACCAGAATGCTAGGAGAATCAAAACTACCAGGTCCCATATCAAAGAATCCCGGCTGGATTGTGGGCTTTCGCTCATGAATCTCTTTGGGCATAATCGACACAATGGTCGATTTATCAAGAGGATTAACTGATGCACGAATAGTCCGTCGATTATTGTTCTGAAGTCCGGGAAATTCACCCACCATACTCATTAGTTTACTCCCTTGTAGCTGTTAGGAACTGTGACACCTTCCTTATATCGGAGGGCATCACCTGTATCGGTTTCATTACCGAACAACTCTTCATGCAACTTAGTGATATGCTGTTCTCTACCCTCAGGAGTAGTGTTTTCTTCCAAATCCACATATTTCCTGAGACTAGATCTACCCATCGCCGCGTAAAGTGTATCAATTATGAGCTTCGTTGGTTCCCATTTGGGTGGAAGTGGATTACCACTTGCATCTACATACACCCAGATAGGCTCATAAGACAACTTCACATCAGCGAGTTCTTCTCGTTGAAAATCTGGTACTATGACAAGCCTTTCAAGAACATGTGCGTCCTTGATGTAACTGTACTTACGCACCTCTCGAACAACGGGATGGAGTAGCTCTATCCCGCTGTCGAGAGTATGCATCAATCGTTTCTCTAATTGATCATTAGCCCATACTATCCTGAAGATAGGTTTTGTCGATGCAGTATCGAGACCAAAGTGGTCAATGAGCTGCTGATTCAGAGAAGTGATGTTTTCCATGATTATGGAGTCGTGTTAACAGCCCATACACCGGCAGCCTTGACGAATACAAGAATTGCCACACGATTTACAGGTATTGAAGCACCTGCTTGAATGTTACCTGCAGCACCAAGAGTTACGATAGTACCGGAAGCAACTACAAATAGCAGTCCCGCAAAATTTCTGCCAAAAGCAGGAACAATAGTGTTAATCGGCGTGGTGCCGGTAACAACTATGACATCTGTTTTAGCAAAAATCTTATCTGCTGCTACGACTACCTGTTCACTAAGTTTACTAACTGTTCCTGGAATCATCTTGAGCCTCTTTCCCCACCACCGCCATGAAAGAGTAGGTGGATGCTAGCTTCTTACGTGAGGGAGTATGAATGTGACACGTAAGCCCAACCGAGCATCCACCCACAAGTTTAACTTAACACTAATAGCCGACTGGAACTGCCAAGTTGTCGATGTAGGAGCAGGCAGCGGGATTAGACACGAATGTCTGCATACCCACAACCATGTAGAAGATTTCAGCCGCGGCTACTCCACCAGACGGTCCACGCAGCTCGAAAATCTTCCGACCATCAGTAGTGTAGAAGCCGATGGGGAGAATCTCTCCACGACCCCACACTTCATCGACAATGAAGTCGATACGAGTCTTATCCCAGTTATAGCTAGGCTTAACTCCAGCACCAGCAAGCTGCATGTTACTGCCGAAGTACATGTTCAGAGACTCTTCCTTAGCAGTCTTCTGAATGATGCTCACCAACTGACCAATCTCTTCATACGCCTGCATCTGGCACGGGTGGAGCCATGCAGTCGGATTGAAGTTATTGTCAATACCCACACGGTTGCCAATCTTGTTGATGGCGAGACGTGGGAGAGGAAGTGTAAGTGCGGCGCCTCCAGCATTTACACGGTTGGCACGAATCTCTGGCGTAGTAGAGCGAGAGAAACCAAGCCATGTACCTGCACTAGCATTGCTGTGGTGATACGGTACACCATACAATGCAGGAAGTGAAGCAGGAGCAGTGATACCAGCAACAACAATCTTATCACCAGCGATTACACCTGCTACTGCGGTACCTGATGCGGGAGATACAGAGATGGTCTTATTCTCTACATCCCACTGAGTGATAACACCAGCACCCTTGGCAGCAGTGAGAGCAGTATCCCAAATCTGAATCATCTGCCCATATCGCACCAGACGCGCACCGAAACCATCAGTCGTCAAGGTGAGAACATTGGTAGATGCAGTAGGAGTATCAGTAGTAACGATACCCACAACACCATCACCAACCTGCATCATCTGAGAATCAAGCTGCCTACGCAACTCATCGAGTGCCGTAGCAGTCAGACGACGTACAGAATTCACAATAGCCTTACGAGCATCATCAGTAGCCCACTGAGTCAGCTTCGTGTACTCAATGTTTTCAGATGCGAAAACACAATTGAGTACAGCCTTGTCGAAAGTAGGCCCACCACCTCGACCCAGATCACCACCATCTGGATTGAAGTACTGGAAACTACCTCCGGGGCGAAGTTCCAAAGGCACGCGCATCTGGCGATGGGAGATCTTCTCCACATCACGCTTCTTGATGTTCGCGTAGAACTTGTCATCACGATCGAACAGTACACGCACCTTCGGGATGACGTGTTCGAGTTCGAGTGCTGCTACCTGAGATTCAACAACTGCCATGTTAGTCTCCTGACTAATCCTTCATTAACACATCGAGTGTAGACATTCCTCGCGGAATATCCGAGGCTTTACGATACTTTCCACTAGATGGGGCTGTGGATCGGCCAGGTTTAATTGGGCTCTTCTTAGAAGCCATAAGGTCTACATTACTAGGCTGCACACCCTTCAAGGCGTTACTGCGTGCCGATTTGATTACGCTTGGCAAAAGCGTCTTCGCCTTAGAGAGATACGCAGATTTGATACGATCAGTGGATTCCTTATCAAACCCTGACCTGAATGCGCGCTCCCAGAGTTTGTCCAACAAACCCCTGAACCGCGTATCCTGACTAATCAAGGTCTCCAATTTATCAAAAGCTTCAGTAGTAGCATGAGTCTTCACGTAATCAGACATAGACCCATTAGGATCAATATGTCCGTCAATCGTGGACTTCAGCACATTATCAGCCTTGACCTGCAAGTCATCCCTCACATTAGTGAAGGCGTGCATCACTTGCTGTTGTTTCTGATGCTGAATCTGCTGATTTGCCTGCTGAACCTCTGGATTAACAGGTTTAGATAGACGATTAGGTGGCGTAAACTGCTGTGAACCAAAGATAAACTGGTTCAATACATTCGCAGCAGCAGTTAGAGGCGCACCCTGATCTCCTAGATTACGACCCTCCCGAACCATAGTGATGATAGTGTCTTTAATGACATTACCAAGCACATGGTAGTAAGCCTGCTGGTCTACCTTCCTCAGTGTAGGAAGATAATTGTCAGCGATTTTATTGAATGCGTCCTGATCTTCTGCCTTAGCAGCCTGAAGGAACATAGTGATGTCACCATTCATCACCTGTCGTTCAGCCTGATCTAGAATGTTTGCCTTCTCTGCTGAGATGCGCGCATCCTGTATAGTCGGGAATACTTCCGTAAACTGCTGTTCCCTATAATACGCCTTTTCAAGATAAGGAAAATCTTTAAATAGAGTAGGATATTTAGCAAGAATCTCCTTACGTCGAACAGGAGTAGTTAGTTCAAGATCTTCTTCAGTAGGAGGCTTGAGTTCCTCTTCAAGCTCCTTAATTGGATCTTCTTCCTCTTCTTCATCAGATGGAGAATCAGATGATTCATCTTCATCCCCTAGTTCAATAGGTTCTACCTTTTCAGGTTCTTCCTCAACATTCAATAGTTCGAATGTATCTAGATCTGACGAATCTCCAGTTGCATCCGGAGAAGATGTACCAGTTCCACCATCAGGAGAATAAAATTTACTGAACTGTAGGTTCATTGTTCCTTTTCCTTAGGAGGTCAATCACTGAACAGTCGGTTCGGCTTGACCATCCTGCATTTGTTCACCAGTGCTAGCCTGAGGCCCCTTTGGGGGTGGAGCCTGACCCTGTTGCTGCATTTGCTGCTGCATTTGCATCATTTGCTGCTGCATAATAATGTCCTTGTGCATCTTCATGTGCAATAGGACATTCTCATATCCGAGTGGATTCTCCATCTTGCATAGTCTACCTGCATCAGATACCAACCAACGACGGCAAATATCAGCTTCCAATTCATGATTGTCTACATCCATATTCGCTTCAATGGATGGTAGACGCATAGGTGGAGGAGGCGGCATACCCATCATCATTGCTTCCTGTTCCATCATTGGATCAGGTGGCATTTCAATTGGTTCAGAGTTAATCAACAGCTGAATTTCTTCATACTGCTTCTGTCTATCGTCTTCACCTGGAATTACGTAATCATTAAGACCAATAGCCCGTTTAATGAAGGGCATGTTATCAGGTGACAAGAGAGTAGCCATAATGGATTCATTGTTCATACCGAACAACTCCATAATGGCATCTTTCTGCTGATTCCAAGTGATTGGAAGATTCTCATTAGCCTCAAGTTCTACTGAACCAATCTTACCCTGAAGTTCAGCCATACGCACAAACACATTGACGAAGTTTCCAAACTCATCTTTCTTGACTTGCTTCTCATCATCCCTCATTTCCTTGATGTACATTGGGATGACTTTACCGAATACCTGCTTCCACCACAGTAGAAGCATCTTCCAAGTGCCCTGAAGCCTCTGTAGAGCCTGTGCCCTACTCATAGAGTATTCAGAAGCAGTACGACTACCAGACATCTGACCACCAAACAGACTAGGCAAAGCCCCAGATACCATCTGTCCCATCTCCTGTACTTTCTGGGCAAATGGTAGGACTTCCTGACTGAGTGTAGCAGTCTTAACCTCATAGAAACCTTCACTCAGAGGCTTACCAGACTTAGGGGTGGCCGGATAGATACCACCTGGGATAACTTCAGCATTGCGATACGCATTAAAGTTCAATACCTTAGGATCAGCGAATGTCTGAGGAATCCCATGTTCAACTGTCTGCAGTACTAGACTGATTAGGTCATTCGTAATGTCCTGAACTGACGTAAGGAGTAGACCAATTGGATCAAAATGAATATAATCCGACAGTGGATTATAGGTAAGAGTCCAACTATCATCTAACTTAGCATTGATTCCATCTGCAACCAAATCATTGACTACTACGCACTTGACTCCATCAGGAAACTGCTTCTTCAATGAAGCTATCTCCTCTTCCTTCAAGATATTATATGCACATGGACGGAACCATGCATTTCGGCATGTGATGTTATTTAACGGATGTTCGCCATGATACTGTGGACTAGTACGGCCCCACTGTTCATAGAGGTCGTATGTAGCACCACCTTTAGTGATTTTTTCTTTGAGTTCTGGATACTCTTCGAGTACATTAGCCCAATGCGTCTCATAAGAATAGATAAGGTAACTACATTCACCCTGGTTACGTGCCCATACTGGGACCTTAACGAATAGACCACCATACACTTCCATCTTAATACGAGATTTAGGATGCTTAGTGACTCCGACTAGATTGGTAACAGTGAATGATCTAATTTCTGGAACAATTTGAGCAGCACAATTAGGGCACATCTCAAGGCCATCATAAATGGCTGCATTCATTTCAGCATCTTCAGGACCAGGCATAAACTCATCCTGTAGTCCTTCAGTGATGGATGGATCAGTCATATTCATCTTGCAGATTGGGCATATCTTCTCCTCTACTAGTTCGTCTTCATATTGCTTCTCCTCATATGTGCCATATTCTTCCTTAGCTTCGGGGTAGGTGTAGCACGCTGTCATTCCTTCAGTGACATGAACGAACAGCGCGTGTAACCAAAACAAAGGAGCATCATTATGCTTGAATACTAGTTCAGCTATCTTATTACCAGCCTTAGCGGTGGTAACGTCGAGAGGATTATCAGCATCATCAGGGTAGCAAGTGACAGGAGGTACAGTGACAGATAGAGCAGCAATGATTGACTCAAGGTAAGCCCGGTAGATGTTGACCGGCTTGTCGTAAAAGCCCTGATCAGAATCATCACCCTGTCCCGAATCAGGTACACGCCAATCATGCGCCACCTCACTGTAGTAGGTGTGCTGTACGTTCTCCCACAACAGCTTGAGTTTACGCCAAGTGCGAATCTGCCTATCGCGCACTCCTCTATCTTCATCATCGAAGTGGTCGATGAGCTGCTTCAATAGATCTTTTGTGGCGTCATCCAATTCACGAGCCATTAGTATGCTTCTTCCTCAATTGGCTTACGACGCCTAATGGCCGGCATACGTGGAGTCAACTGATCTCCAAAAATACTACCTGTATCCACATCTCCCGATTCACTAGCTTGAGGAGACTGAATTGGAGGAGTGAAGTTAGGATAGATAGCTGGCATTGTAGCAGTAATGGTTGAAGGTACACCATTATCATCTTCCGGACCCTGAATATTAGTATTATATCCAGCACGGAATGGCTGATTCATTAGTGCTTCCTGCCTACCTGCAAAGATGGAATTTCTCAGATTAGGTCTAGGTGCTGCTCCAGGCATCTGACTAGCAGGACTAGCTACGCCATTAGTAGGTGGAATTGGCCTATTCTGTTCAACTACCGGACCACCACTAGACGGATTTCGAGTAGATGCAGCCTGAGATAACACATTACCCAATTGAGCTTCCCATCCACCATTACCAGTAGGAATACCCTTACTTGCAGCTGCATTACCAACAGCTTTACCGATAGCACCAGTCCATCCACTACCACTTTTACCCGCAGCAGCAGATGCAATCTTACCTAGATTACCAGCAAATCCACCTACTTTAGTTGCAGCAGGTGCGGCGTTAGCAATAGATGAAAGACTAGCACCCTTACCTACACCCGCACCAACACTACCAGCTTTACCCAGACTGCCTAGTGCTCCACCGAATGCCAAGCTACCGAGGCCAGCACCAGCAGAAGCCATGCCAAGATACTTGTCGAATTTAGAAGGAGCGATTCCTTTCTCGATAGCTTTCTTGGCATCATGTTCGGCCCATTTCTGACCCAACTTTTGCGTAGCTCCAGTAGCCATCAGACTAGCTCCACCTGTGAAGGGAGCAGCCACATATGGCGCGGCCTGAAGAGCTATCTTACCTAGCTTATTCCAGAAGCCCACTGTACACCTACCTGAGGTTTACAGGAATGTTAATGATTCCAAACATGGAAAGGATGTACAGTATGGAGAACAGGATTACAACAGCCCTAATGAGCATCTGAACTGGTGGAGAGAGTGGAATATATGTCTCCACAAGATAGAGACAGAACCCTAGGACGACAAGAATGACGATCATTTGAATCATTACTTTTTCCCCTTCTTTTTCTTTGGTTGTCCAAACTCATCGTAATCTTCATCCTCATTAGTTTTAGGAATCCGTTCATACACAGCAAATGGAGTTCCAACATTTTGCATGAATTTCTTAGCAGCCCAATTTGCTGCACTAGCTAGTGGACCATTCTTATTTCTGTTACCAACTAATTGTGCATCTGTATCGAAATCCCAAATATCATAAATACTACCATAATCTTTATTACTAGTTATTGTAGCCCTACCCAAACCACCTACATTAGGAACACGGTAGTCAGGCATTCCCGCAAGTGGAGTTTCATCTGGAACACGCCTGAACTCCATATCTGGCATTTTCTTTAGATTACTAGGTCTCAAATGCTGTTTAGGAATAATATCTCTTTCAGGATGAAGATACTGTTCGAGATATACTTTATCATCCCTAAGTGAACTACCACTCTTACTTGCAGCAAATTTAATGAGTTTCTCCAATACTCCCTCACTCATATCAGTTGGATGATAGTCCTTATCAGAATTCATGATTGGAGGAGGTTCATCCTTCACTTCATCATACATAGGCAAATTGAATGGATATTTCTCCTTAGAACTAGTCTCATGACTAGGAAGGGGCTCAATTTCCCATGATGGCGCGAGTCCCTTCTTTTTCTGAGGCATTAATTAATCCCCACTTCCTTTTCGAGTTCCGCAATCTCTTTAGTGCGATCGCGCATCAACTTAGCTTTAACTCTATCTTCCTGTTCCAACATCTGCTGTTTTACACGCCACGGAGTGAATGGTGGAGTGATAGCTACATGTTCCTCAGATTGAACAGAGGGTGGTTCGGCCTTAGCTGGTTCCAATAAACGCTGTAGAAGATCCCGTCGTTCAGCATCGCTCTTGTGGAGTTGCTCACGTAGAATCTCACAGGTCTCACATGGAGCATCACTAAGACCGAACCACTTGTACATCAACTGTTTCCACATTAGGAGGATCCCATCTATCTGGATGACATGTATATCCACAAATTCCATTAGGTGGACACTTAGGATGAGTTAAAATCTTAGCTGGCATTCCGTCTCCACACTTGGGGAGCATACGGAACTTACCACACGCACTCATTAGACAACAATTAATGACGATAACGACCAACAGGCTTAATCTCATCGTCAGTTTCTGTCTTCTTCATGTTTCGATAGAAGGCAGTCCAATCCTGTGTCTGATTAAGCTGTTGTATAAGTCTATCTTGTGCTTCGACTCGCTTAAATTCCTGATTCGCTTCTCCAAAGAAACTTTCAGCTGCATCAACAAGATACCGCAGACCATCAATTGGGTCGTCCCCATCGAATTCCGCGATGTCTTCGGCTGCTTTGTTTCCCTTTGGTTTGTCATAGCTACATGCTTTGATAGCTTCGACTAGAACTGGACATGCACCAGCGAAAATCTGCAATTTAGGGATATTTGTTTCTTCTTCAGTTGGATTGAATGAGTTGAGATATGAATTATACTCAGCTAGACCTCTATTTCGATGAATCCACATCGCATATTCATCATCATATCGTCCAATTTCCTGTGCATTCACTAGTTTTGGCTGCCACCGTAGGTATTCATGTATAAGTTGCTTACCAGCGATCCTACTTCCAGGGGTATTGTTGGATAACTCAATAGAAACTCCAAGTTCTGCTTCAATCTGCTCCTGAATAGTATGTTCTTGTCCTCTATCCTGACCCGCAGACTTGCAGAATCGAACCAAACGTGGATTTTCTTTGTCGATATATAGCTTAACATGAGGTGCCCACTCTGCGATCTTGGTTTTAACCCATGTTTGCTCTCGATAGACATATACGCGCTTACTTGGAGAGATTGCAGCATATCCAACCCATGTCATTGCAGCGAAACCCCAGTCACCTATGACGATACGCGGCCACCATGACGGAATTTCAAACTCGGGGATGACATGAATTGCATTTTCTGGTTCGTCTTCAAACTTACGATCACGAAATTCGTCGAATACCTGCCCCTGATAGGCATCCCAATCACCCAATAGTTTGGCTTTACGTTCCGCTTCAATCGTAATGCCCTGAAGTGACTGCTTGTAAGTAGGATCAATGTGTGGATTATCTTCTAGAGTTGAGTGGATGTAGATTCGCTTGTTTCCACCTTTTCCCTGGATGATCTTTCCACCCTTAGGATAGGGTTTAATGAATCGCTTGTAGGTCCAAGTGTGTCCAATTCCACCCGGCATTCCGGCAGCGCGTGTAATTGAAGGAAGTCCACTATCCTTTGGCGCTCTATTTCGCTGAAATGTAATGTAAGTGTAGATCCATTCGGTAATCGAAGTAAGCTCGTCTGGCGTGTACAGACAGATTTGCATCGTGTCATATTGGTGTACATCATCTTCATTCTCACAATGACCTAAAAAGATCATTGCTCCTTCGTTAGTACCGCCAGTACCACCGTATTGGTCACTACGTGGAAATGTCCAACACATTTCAGTTTTGTTAAGAGTTGCGCCAAATTTACGATAAAGTTCACGGGATCGAGGAATGATCTCATTTCGCAGTTCAGGGTAGGTTCTTCGCATGAACACTTGTTTAAACTTAGGGTGCTCGTGCCATCTATGGACAATACCATACAATAGTAAGACGTCGGACTTTCCTGAACCTGCTCCTCCTCCATAGAACCCCTCTTTTACTGTAGTAGGTAAAGAAAGAAACTGCTCCTGTTTAGGAGACGGTCTCCATTCATTAGACTGAAAAGTCTTATTTAGAGTAGGATCGTGCATGATTAATTAATAAGGAGGCCTACGCATCATTGGATTCATTGGAGGACGCGCACCCATTGGATTAGGTGGTGGTCCCATCTGTGGATTCATCTGTGGACCAGATGGATTCATACCCATAGGTGGAACAGATGGACCTAATCCTCTAGGTGGCATACCTGAAGGTGGCCCCATCATTGGAGATACAGATGGAGGTGGCATACCTACAGGCATACCAGGAGGCATACCCATTGGATTAGGAGGACCCATCATTGGAGAAGGAGGTGGAGCTAGCATAGAAGCAAGAGATGGACGAGTTGTGCCACGATTGAACCCATCTACATCGGGTAGAATCATGTCACCCCTATCATACGCGGGCTGCCTCACTGAATTGGAGTTTGATCCCTGATTGGGATTAATGGGCATCTCTCCAGTACTCAAGGGTGTGTATTTCTTCTGGAATCCACTTCCACCTATAGCCCTTCCAAGGATACTATCCATTATCTAGCTCCCCTACGTGGTTCCAATCCATTCTCATCCATTACTACTGGTGCCTGCTGCATCTCATCCATAGGCTGTCCACCAAACATTTGAGCAGAAGGACCAATACCACGATCCATTACATCAGGTCTTTGCCCACCATATGATTCCATCATGGACTGGAAACCATTAGATCCAGGTTGTTCACCAGTAAATGGTGGAGCCTGTAATTCTCTACCAAATGTCTGACCCATTGCACCAATTGCAGGACCAGCTTGACTTGCACCCATTACTGCATCAGGCTTACTAGCCTGAATCTGCTGTTCATATGGAGTCTGAAGTGGCTGCAAACCTGACTGTGATCTATCTGGAGCAGTCTGACCATATCCCTGAGGAAGAGAGATGGCACCAGGTTTATCCATCCAACTCATGTCCTGACCAGCATTTATGCCAGTCTGTCTAGCATTCTGGAGCATTGGATTAGACTTCACCATTTCATCGTATGATCCACCAATAGCTCCACCTGTTGCAGCAGCTTGCGTGTTCTTCAACTGCAACATCTTCTGCTGTTGCATTGAATTAGATCCCATTTGACCAGGTTGTGCTTGACCGAGTGCAGGACGCGCACCTGTCATTGGATTAGGTTTCATTCCCTGTGGTGGAGTTCCAATAGGAGCGCCTTGCATAGGCTGTTTCATAGAGGCAGACATAGATGGACGCTTCATCATGGGATTCTTCTGCAACATTTGTTTCTGAGCAAAAGAACCACCATTAGATCCACCTACTTGTGGTACAGCTTGTCCAATAGCTGCACCTTTCTGAGCCATCGTGTCATACATGCCCATTGTCTTATCCTGTCTAAAAATTAACGCAACCGACCGATAACGACTTGGGCAGTATAGCCATTAGGCTGACCGCCGGTTGATCTAACGAAATCAAAACTAATCTGTTCAGACAGATCGAACTGTTTCTCTTCTGAGATAGTTCCATCCCAATGAACTAATGAGAGGAAACATGCGCGTTCACACTTCGCATAAGTGCGCCCCTGGTCTCCATAGAAGATGCCAAATATACATCCATCATGGCTGATCCTATGGTCGAATCGAAGGGTATCTTCTGCGAGCGGACTAAATACCCGTTGTCCGGATTGACTAGAACCAAAGTGAAATACTCCGGGCCAGCCCATAATGTCGATTGGTACGATAGCTTTAACTTTGGCGACTTCATAGAAACCTGCGTAGGAATCTAGAGGAGTGTCAGACTTTACACCAGCTCCACAGAAGTAATTGAATCCCTGATTGCACATCAATGACTGTACAGCCAACGCGCACATGTGATTAGCGTCAACATCACGCCCTTCATAACAATGTGCTGGCTTGACTGATACTTCATCTCCTGGTCCTGTAGGCTCATCCTGCCAACCATACTTAGATGGTGGATGTCCTTCCCATGGAACTGAGAAGATGTGACGAATTCTATCATGGTCCTCATTACCACGGAAACCATGAATAGCATAGAAGTCTCCACCACACCATGCTTGAATATCTGGTGCTGATTCACTAGGAGGTGCAGTAGTGGTAACTATGATGGTCGAGCATTCCGCCGTGAATGATTCGAGTGCGTCGGAAATCTCTTCCTTGTTATTCGCACCTGTTTGCCACGCTTCATTTCCACCAAACACATACGCGGCTGTTTGATTCGTCCTTGACTTGAGTGCGCGTCCAAGTTCTGCAAAGAAAGATCCATGAGACTGACCTGGATAGAGTTCATAGTCGCCAAGATTATAACCACCCTTCATTCCATACTTATCTAGGAGATCACCCAATCTAGAGAGCTGACCCCAGAAGTCATCCGTGTAACCAGGACCACATTCTCTACCAGACCAATAATCACCTAGTGTACCGAGATTCATCCAAAAGTGGATGAGAGGATATCCAGCTGAACTAGCAGTAGAAACAATTGATTCAGCTTTAGCAGGATCACGTACAAAGACTGAGAATAGATCACCTACATGGAGACCGATTGGAAGGAATGAACCAGCATCATCTGCATAACCTGCCTCGGTGATACGCAGTTGACCCTTAATTACTGATGTACCTGGAGTAAAGATGGAGATAGGAGGATCAATAGTAAATGTCTCATATCCTCCTGGATCTGGTGAGGGCTTATCCTCAAACATGGGCTGATCTAGAGATACGCGCCCATCTCCCCACACTTTAATGAAGTAACCCGGTCTACATACAGCTTCAAATGCTACCTTAGTTCCATTCTCTTTGATGTGTGGAATGAATTTCTCCCACGCACCAATTTCAGTTCGATTGAATACAATGATTCCATCTCTACCCTCATTCTCACAGCATGCATAGAATCCATGACATGACTGGATTCCATATGAGCCCGCGTCATCTGACTCGAAGACCATGAATTGTTCCCATGCTCCTGTACTATCTCTAGTAGCAGTCATGAGTCCAGTAGGTCTACCATCAATAATTTGACCTGGAAGTCCACCACCATCCTCAGCAGATGCGAACTTACCATGGTCTGATTTAAGTGTATACATATATTTCTCTAAACTAATCTCGCTTCAAGTTAATCTGCACACCTGATGTAGCAGTACGAACGAACGTACCACTCACTAGTGCCTGTCCATTAGTGAATGTGAGAGTGATTCCTGGAAACGTGTAAGCGAAATCATTACTCACTTCAAGAGTGGGTGTGGCATGTGTAGTGAAGACTGTGGTCTTTGCAGCTGGAAGTGCATACACTACATTAGGGAGTAGTGTAACCATCTGACCGATTGGAAGGAGTTGAGTAGGCATGATATGTCTCCATAGTCCCGAAGGGACTACTTCTTATCCTTGTCCCCCAACTTAGAGGACAGTACACCAACAACAGGAGTTACAGTGAAATCAACAGGTCCAACGATAGTTCCATCTACATCTACTGTAACTGGAACCACACCTTCAGCAGCTGGTGCTGTAACTTCAGCTGTGAGAGATGTCTCTGATACAAATGTAGTGACAGCAGGTCCATTGAACTGAATGACTGATGTAGAAGTGAATCCAGTTCCTGTAACTGTTAGACTGACTGGCAAATCAACAACAGAAGTGTTAGGAGAGATACTAGAGAGGACTGGAGGTTCAGGAGCTGCACCAGTCAAAATATGCTGAAGAGCTAGATATGCCTTCTTTGCAAAGGCTGAATCCGAGCAGCAGATTTCCAGAATCTCACGAATATACAACTCTTGTTCTTCTGTAGTCTGAAGTGATGGACTATTCTTCAATACTGGAGACCAAGGATCGAATGGTACAAATTCTTCAACTACTTCGACTTGCTTGGGCTTGATGATTACATCTTTTACGGCCATGTTTATTCTCCAATCATTCAGTTACCTGAATGAACTCGAATGATCTCTCGTCCCTGAATTGCGGAGCGTAGATCGTGAACTGTGGCTGTGTCTGACCTGAACCCTCGACCTGTTTGGGCTCAAGATTCTTAATGATGACAGACATATCTTTGGCTACGCCGGATAGTTTGTCTGCATCCATGTAATCGAGCTTTTCCTGCGTGATGGAACCAAGCGCAGCATTGAGAGTTTTAGCTGCACGCCTAGTTGCTCTTTCACGAGACTTATTGATTACTGACAGGATGGATTGCTTGGGTTGGTTGTATGAAGTAGTACTAGTCGCACCTACAGCATACGCACTTGCCGAAGACTTACTAATTCCAAACTCTTGTGCTAGATCTACAGCCGCGGAGCGCCCATTTAAGAGAGCCTCTTCGCCTATGATTGCACGGATGGAGTCTGGTACGTTTACATCTCCCTCTTTACGTCCCTTCTTTTCCTTCTGTATGATTTCAACAGATGGAGTAGGTTCAGGTGGAAGAATAGTACCAGTCACAACCAGAGGCTTAGCTGGTTTATAACTATTGAGTTCTCGTTCCAAGTCCTTGTCTGAAACGATTCCGATTGGCATAGATACACCTATCCTATAAATACCTTCGAAATTAAGATGTATAGGGATGGGCCTTTTGGGGCCAATTGTAAAGTAACACAGGAGGGCCGAGTTGTCAAGCCCTTTAAGTCCTTCATTTTCAACGGGTTAGGTCCAAGGCGAACAAAGGGTGAACTCAGTTTGAAATTTTATTTTTTCTACAGAAAATAAGGGGACTCCTACCTTCTCTGGATATATCTATCCCAAGTCCTGCGATTGCTACGCCACCCGCTGCGCGTGCTGTGTCAAGCCCCAAGATACAGGGGTGTACCCGGTGGACCACTACATCTTGTGGCTTGACAAATAAAAAAAAATATGAGTGAAAAAAATATTTCGATTTTTTCTCGTGAGAGCCAACAAAGTAGTTGACGCCAAACCCGCGCCGTGAGATACTCAGTGGGTCGGAGGTTTCACCGACACCGGCCCGGCGGACACCGGGAGCAGAGAGAGCAGAGACAACATGAAGACTGTAAAGAAGACCGGCACCTGTGGCTCGGCACGCGGACAGAACTTCAGCCCGGTTCTGGAGTTCCCCTTCGAAGTCAATCTGTATGAGAAGCCGCAGGAAGTGGCTGACGCGAAGGACGAGTTGACGCTGGCGCAGATGCTCAAGGTTCGCAACGCGGAGCGTATCACTCGCGCTCGGCAGGCGGAGCAGAACCGGATTCTGGACGAGATGGGCATCGAGAAGCAGGACATCAACAACAACGACCAGATTCGCCTGCGCGAACTGTTCAAGGTTCTGATGTCCTCGGGCTACTACGATGAGGACACCGCACGTGAGACGGCGGCCTCGTCACTCCGCCTCAAGTGGGAAGACGACGCGGAGTAGTTAGACCAGCAAGGCCCGGACTCAATATCCGGGCTCACCTCCTGCCTGGCCTGGGGAGAAATCTCCGGGCCTCCCTTCCTGCCTGTATCGTACATACATGTACGACTTCGTCGTCCGCGCATCTTCTGTGCGCGACTTCTGTGCATCCAATTCAAATAATTGAATCTCTAGCGAGATAGGTGGACTGCTGTGCGCGTCTCTGTGCGCATGGTCATGCATAGTCATGCCTGAGAATAATTAGGCTACGCCTATAGGATTTTTGCTGTGCGCGGTCTCAATATACATCTCAGGATTTTTATAAGTGTGTGAGTGTGTGTGTCTCTGTATCCTACCCGATACGGCACGATTGACCTGTTTAGGGGACACCTCGGGTAAGTAAAACAATACTAATACTTCTAATGTCTTCTTTTTTTTTTTTGAATTTTTTAGAGGTGCCAGCATTTGAATTTCGCCATTCCTGTCCTCGAAATTGGACATTGACATCGTTTGGCAGGCATGATACACTGACACACACAGGGATACACTTCGCTGGCATAGTCCTTGTGGCACCGGCTCTAGACAACTAAGGAGAGAGACACATGGCCAAGCATCCGCACAGACTCGCACTAATCAATAAGAAGACATGGAAGTGTACATTAGCTGGATGCACATACTTCGTTCACTTAGGCCTTACGCACTTACTTGACGGTAAGATAGCCGTATGTCCTGATTGTGATGAGATGTATTCAGTGGATAATCGTGGATTGAACTACGCGCAATCACACGATGGAGTCCTTCGATGTCTTGAATGCAGAGGCGATGGTCATTCAGCCGATTGTAGCATCTATGAAGGTGGAGATTGCACATGCAAATAGATGACATTATCTGGTGTGCAGACCTGTTCAATAGAGCAGGTCAAGTCTTTTATTACCGTCAAGAACCACATCCAAGAACACAACATGTAGCATGTGGAATGCAATGTTTTGTTCATCAGAATTTAAGTAATGTTGAAATATTGAAACGATTTCAACACATCGTAGAAATGGGTGAAATAAAGAATTATGAAAATCAATATAGACTAGTCTTTAAGACTAAGGAAGTCAATCCATTATTTCTCATTTTGCAGCCTTATCTGGGGGAAGCAAAATTGAGTGATTTTAGATTCACTCTACTAGCCTATGATTCTCACGATTCTAAAGCAACTAAGGATGATTGGGACAGAGTAAACGCGAAATGGGAAAAGAAACTTAATAAGGACAAAGAGACAGAATAGAAATATCGTGTAAAAATTACTCGGAGGGGGTGTCAATCGGCTGACACCCCAACCCCTTGTGCTTTGTCCCATAGAGGACACAAGATTTTGTGTATAGACACCTGTGATATAATGGACGCGGGACCAAGCCCCAGCCGGATATATCTATTTTGAAGATGTATCCAGATGCGAATCACTCGCCAATCCGAAAGGACGAGAAAATGAAGAGATTCTACTGCACCATCTGCCGTCGTATCAAGCGTGTTCGTCGGCTCCCGTCAGACATCACCTCCCAGCATTCAGATGTAGTGAATGAGCGTACTGGAACATGCGCGCGTCACTCATCCATTCCAGTTCAATCTACACCTAAGCAGGTCACTCTGAACATCCCTGTTCGCTCAACTCAGAATAAGAGGAGAGCATAATGAAGCCATTTGCTGTTGGTGAGTGTGATGCGTGCCCGAAAGTAGATGTAGACCTATTCAAGGCACCGGGGTCATCTTATCAGCTTTGCCTGATGTGCTATCAGGCTGAAGTGGATGCGATGGAGTCCAGCAAGAAGATTAATGTCGTGGCTGAGTCTCTCAAGCAGATTGGGAATACTCAGCTCAAGGCAGACATCTACAACGCTGGTACAACGAGTTTCATCGAGCTACACGCGGCTATTCAGGCTGATGATTCTATTCCTGCTGAGAAGAAGAATGAAGTGTTGGTCCAGACAGCTGAGAAATACATCGCTCAGTTCACTGAGACTATCTTCAGTCTCAATGAGAAGAAGGTAGCAGAGGAAAATAAGCGCGCAGGATTCCGTCAGGGTACGATGGATTACATCGCTACTCTCCGTGAGGCTGAGCGAGAGAAGTACAAGAAGTTCAACATCAGCTATACACCTGCTGTTGTTACAAAGAAGGCCATCAAGGGCGAGACTACACGCAAGCCACGCGCTAATAAGCAGAGCGTGACGGCTAACATGGCAGAGTCCAAGCGTGTTGCTGAGAAGTATGGTCTGTCATGGCTTGCGATTCATTCGTTGGTAGTGTCCAAGAACATCTCGTATGAGGACGCTGCTATCGAACTCTGCAAGATGCTCAAGAAGGACCTTCCTGTAGCTCAGTAGTTTCACACTGTATCGCACATCCGCAAGGACGATATATGACTAGACAGCAAGCAAGCCAGATGTTGAGAGACGAGCTGAATAAGCACGGTCTTTCAGACTGGCATGTGAGACTGAATCAGAACGCTGATTCAAAGTTCCTTGGTCTCTGTTCCTACAAAGACAAGTGTATCATCTTGTCTGCACATCACATCGACATCCATCCTGATGCTGATGTAATCAATACAATCAAGCATGAGGTAGCACACGCGCTGTGTCAGGGACATGGGCATGACGCGGTGTGGGCTGATAAAGCACGTGAAATCGGATGCGATAACACGATGCCATGCTCTAACCTGTCACTCTCTCCTGACATCATCGACGCCATTCGGTCAGGCGCAGATGTTGAAGTGACATTCGATGAGCAGGTAATCCGCACTCCGAAGTATCATGTGACCAGACTACAGGACAAGTGCCCGAAGTGCGGCAAAGTCGCTGTCATGAAGTCTGAGAAGACTCTTGTAGTCAAGGGTGACACTGAGCCAGATATGAAGTTTATCTCGCTTGAGTGTGGCCACATGATTGTCAAGAAGATTCCGAAGGGCACACCATATCACCTGTTCCAGACAGGTGGTAGACTTGACTGCGAGCATGTCTGGGTCAAGAATACATGCGCACTGTGTGACCGTCACAAGCCTTATGACTTCCAATTGGAAGGCATGAGATTCGTTGAGTCTGGTCTAGCTGTCAATAAAGGTGCTGCCATCCTCGATGAGATGGGCCTCGGAAAGACAGTTCAGGCAGGTGGCGTGGTTTACTTCAATCCAGACATTTGCATCCCTTGTTTGTGGCTTGTCAAGGCTGGTCTGAAGTATCAGTTCGCATCGTTCATCATTCATTGGATGCCGGGTCACATTCCACAGGTCATTCAGTCCTCGAAGGACAATCTGTGGCCGGGATTCAAGCACTACATCATCAGCTATGACATGCTGGTGTCTAAGTCACGCACTCTCAAGTCTGGCAAAGTGGTGACGAGTGGATTCGATATCACGAAGTTTGATGCAGCTGGCATCAAGTGCGTGGTACTCGATGAGTGTCAGCAGATTAAGAACGTGGATTCTAGCAGGACGCAGATGGTTCGTAAGGTAGTCAAGGAGCGCAAAGTTATTGCTCTCTCTGGCACTCCTTGGAACAATCGTGGTAGTGAGCTGTTCCCTGTCCTGAACATGCTGGCACCGATGAAGTTCTCCTCTGAAGCTGAGTTCAAGCGTCAGTGGGTGAGCTACTACTATCAGGGACAGTACATCAAGGAAGGTGGAATCAAGCGTATTCCACAGTTCAAGGACTACACCAAGGAAATCCTCATTAGACGAGAGAGGACAGAGGTGATGCCAGAACTACCGTTGGTGAACCGAACCAAACTCAACGTCGTGATGGATGACTCACAGGAAGCTGTCTATGATGAGGCAGTAGAGTCATTCGTACAGTGGTATGAGGACCAGATGGGCGAGATTAGCGGCATGATGATTATTGCTGCTATGCAGAAGATGCGTCATCTCGTTGCTATCGCGAAGGTGCCTGCTACTCTGGAGTATGTTGATGAGTTCATCGAGAACACTGATAGGAAGCTGGTCGTGTTCGCTCATCACAAGGATGTACAGGCTATCCTGTATGATGAGTTGAAGAACAAGTATCCTGACATTCCAGTGATGAAGTTGGACGCGGACTTGGATGGCATGGCGCGCTTTGAGATGTGTGAAGCATTCAATAAAGCACCGCGTGTCATCATGGTTGCTAGTCAATTGGCATCAGGTGAAGGACTCAACCTCCAGACCTGTTCTGATTGCATCATGCATGAAAGGCAGTGGAATCCCGGAAAAGAGGAGCAGTGTGAAGGGCGATTTATCCGTATCGGTTCTACTGCTACTTCTGTTTCTGCTGTCTACGCTCATCTTGAAGGTCTTACAGCGATAGACTCGAAGCTGGATGACATCAATGAGCGCAAGCGTGTACAGTTCCATGATGTACACAACAAGGGTGAAGCGCCGAAGTGGAATGAGGACGCAATGATGCGTGACCTCGCTGCAAGCATCGTGAATGCACACAATGCTAAGAAGAATCGTAAGGTTCTTGCTGCTAAGTAGTCTAGTAGTGGTGGCCCTCGGTCTGGCTGGTTATGCAGGCTGTAGGGCCATCCAAACTGAACACTCCATACAGGAGATGAAATGAAACTCAAGAGCTACATCGAGTTCCGCGTGTTCTTCGACAACGACGCCAATCCTGATGTCATCAGCGAGATTGCTGAGGAGCTGAAGGATGCCATCGTGGACTACATCGGTGACAACCTCACCAGTGAAGGTATGTTGGCACTCACGCAGGATGTAACGTACGAGAAGGTCGTCGAACTCGAAGCGAAGTGATGGATAAACTTCCAACCATCATCATCTGTGTTGTGGTGTTGTGGGCTATCTTGGCATCTAGGTGCCCGGAGTAACTGATGATTACTAACAAGAAGTACACCGTAACTGTTGAGCTGGAGCCAGAGGAGATTCTGGTTCTCACCACTGTCATCAAGGTCTTCCGAACAGTATCGGAGACTCTTGATATGAGAGTACCCCAAGAGATGCGCACTCGTCTCATCACCATTCTGTCGAAGCTGACTGTTGAACTGAATGAAGTGTTGGGAGATGAGAACTAATGGTATGGGATGCTGAGTGGGCGTATGAGGACGAACCGAAATACCGTGGAGACGATGAAGACATGACTGAACAGACGACACCGATTGTGAGCAACGTCACCTTGATCAAGAAGTACTTTGAACTCGGTGGTCGAAAGGTGGAGATGGCAGAGATGAAGGCACTCACTGCTGATGACCGTGAAGAACTCGGTCGTATGGCTCGTGAGGCACTGGCGAAGTTGGGTCAGTAGTTCTGTAGAGCCCATCATCTAGTATGGTGGGCTTTATCAGACCTATTGGAGCTAACTGATGAAGACTAACTATTCACCGTGGACTATCCCTGCTGAGTGGGAGATACACTGGTTCAATGAAGCTGCTGAACAGGCTACCATCAAGGCTATTCTAGATGGTACGTCATCAGCTAGGAGTTGGAGTGACATTCAATCTACTTGGCCGTGGTGTCATCCACCTAAGCCTCGTGTAGTGCGTGTTGAGAAGGTCAAGAAAAGTGCTCGATTGAAACCTGAGAAGGTATTGAAAGAGCCAGCTATGACCAGACAAGGCCGCAAGGTGTATCGTATTCTGCTATCCAGCGGGATATCAAGAGAAGATGCCAAACGAATGGCAAACGAACTGACAGGTGTCAAATGAAGTACGACGAGCACAATGTCACACGCGGGCGTGTAGAGAATAAAGAGAATCCGGGCTACTTCTATGCTCCGTGTGTACTCTGTGGTAAGCGTATCAATGTGGGCAATAATCCTCCCGTTATCATCAATGGGAGACTCGACGTGTGGTGCAATACTCACGAGATGAATGAAATTGGACCTCTACTGATAAGGGAGAAGAAATGAGCGTAACTACTGAAGAAGTCATTTGGATTCTCGTCCGCTACATCATGGGCGAGGATAAGAAGACTCAAGAGGAAGTCGTAATAATGCTGCTAAGGGAAGCGTTGATCGGACGCGGACTGATGCACCTGATGCCGAAGGAGAAAGAATAATGGAACTGTATAACGTAGTTCAATTCTTTCCTGATGGACAGTACGAGTATGTGCGTAAGGCTGTCTCAGCAGAAGAGGCTGTCAAGGCCAC
>Ga0137457_1000057_pt1 | contig 29411 bp, 27 predicted proteins | sample EasRivERMGT630_2_FD_102321 | JGI IMG/M metagenome (GOLD analysis project Ga0137457, IMG submission 102321) | Soil microbial communities from meander-bound floodplain in the East River, Colorado, USA - East River MetaG ERMGT630_2 | ecosystem: Environmental > Terrestrial > Soil > Floodplain ...
ACGGCCGGCGGCGGTTTGACGGCTCAACACACCTGGGCCGCCGCCCGGTGACACGAGACGGCCCTCTCAGGGAAAGCTCCCGAGGGCCAGGCGGGGCCGCAAGGTCACAGCCGAGGAGCGGGCCGTGCGACGGCTGAAGTGTGACCCGCCCTTGCCCCTGTCGTCACGGGCGCAGGGGGCCACGAACGGGCGACGGCCACGGGCTGATCGAAACCGTCTCCGAGGCGCGGCTGCTCTACCCTCACCGGGTAGGGGAGCCTCTGCCTCGGGGGCTCCGGCGCTGAGCTAATCGATCTATACGGACAGGAAGTGATCTATGAAAGATGAAAAACCGAAGGTTATAAAGCTCCTGGGCGTGCTCCGCGATCTCCGCGAGAAAGAGCAGGCCGTGCTCGACGAGATCGACGTGCTGCTGAACGGCGGCGTGAGCATCGGCGACAAACTAAAACAGTGTTACAGCACGTTCGCCGGTGCGTGGGCCGCCGCGCATCCGGGGCAAGCCTACGTCTGGAACTACACCAAGGACGCGCCGCAGATGAAGCGGCTCTTGAAGACACTCGAGCCCGACGAGATCGGCAACCGCGCCGCCCGCTACGTCGCGAACAATGAAGATTTCATCGTGCGGGCGCGGCACTCGTTCCCGATGTTTGTGGCAACGATCAACCAGCACGTCGCCCCGGCGTCAGCCGAAGCGGACGGGCTCGAGGCCGACGCCGCGGCGACGCAGCGCAAGCGGCGTGAGATCCGGCGATGACGCCCGCCGAGCGCACGCTGCCGTGCAACCTCGACGCCGAGAGATCCGTGCTCGGGGCTATCCTGATCGAGAACAGCGTCGCGCACCAGGTCGCCGGCACGCTGCCGGCCGCGGCGTTCTATCGCGCTGCGCACCGGCTGATTTACACCGCGCTGCTGACGATGCTTGATCACAACGAAGTCGCCGACCTGGTGACGTTGACCGAGAAGCTCGAGTCAGCGGGCTACCTAGAGGAGGCTGGCGGGCCGGCCTACGTGGCGAGCCTGGTCGATGGGGTGCCGCGGGGCGTGAACATCGCCGCCTACGCGGAGATCGTGCGCGAGAAGGCGCTGCTGCGCTCGCTGATCTTCACCGCTAACAAGGTGCTCGGCTCAGCCTACGAGGCCGACAAGCCGCCGGCGGACATCCTCCGCTGGTCCGAGCAACAATTCTTCGATCTCCTGCACGGTCACGTCGACGGGCGCATGGTGCAGCTCAAGGCCGGTATCAGCCCGCTCAGCGACGATCTCGCCTGGCGCGTGCAGCACCGCGGCGAGCTGACCGGCGTCACCACGGGCTTCCCGTCGATCGACACGCACACCGCCGGCTGGCAGAAGGGCGACCTGATCGTCGTCGCCGCCCGGCCGTCGATCGGGAAGACCACCTTTGTGATGAACAGCGTCGTCGCCGCCTGTCGTGCCGGCAAGCGGGTCGCGGTGTTCAGCCTGGAGATGCGTCGGCGTCAACTCGAGTGGCGGATCCTTTCCAGCCTGGCTGACGTGCCGATGGTGCGGATCCGCGCCGGCGAGCTGGGCGGCAACGACTACACCGCGATCGCTGCGGCGCAAGAGATCATGTTCGACCTGCCGCTCTGGATCGACGACACCGCCGGCCGGACGGCCTGGGACATCCGGAGCGCGTGCCGGCGGGTCAAAGCCGAGCAGGGGCTCGACGAGGTCGTGATTGATTACGCGCAGCTCATGCCGGGCACGCTCGACCGCCGCGGGGCCAGCCGCAACGATGAAATGACGGACATCTCCCGCCGGCTCAAGCACCTGGCCGACGAGCTGAGCGTGCCGATCATCCTGCTGTCGCAAATGAACCGCGCCTCGGACAAGCGGCCCGACCCGCGGCCGAAGCTCTCCGACCTGCGCGAGTCGGGCGCCTTGGAGCAGGACGCCGACATCGTGGCGTTCCTACACCGCAAGAACCACCGCGAGGGCGGGCTCACCTACTTCATCCTCGAGAAGGAGCGCAACGGGCCGACCGGCACGCTCAAGCTCAGCCTCGATCGCGACATCGTGCTGTTCACCGACGCGCCGACGCTCGAGGAGCCCAAGCCAGAGCCGAAGGTCGAGAAACCGAAGAAAGTCAAACCACCGGCCCTAACGTATTGACAGCGCGGGAATTGTTCTCCACAATAGCCGCGAGGCGGCGATCGTCACCCCGAGAGGAGTCAGCAGATGGCAAAGAAGAAGACAGCACGGAAGGCAGCGACGCGCAAAGCGGTGGCCCGCAACGCGATCAAGGGCAAGGCCCGCAAGGCGAAGGCGGCGACGTCCGCGCGCGGCCGGTCGGCCCCGCGGGCGACCCGGTCAACCAAATCGAGAGCGAAGACGCCGGAGCAGCAGGAGCTAATCCAGGGCGTGCGGTATACCGACCTCGATCGGTTGTGCCGGAGCATCGGCGACACGCGCGACGAGATCAACCGGATCAAGGGCGAGGATGCCGACCTCGGGCTGAAGGCGATCAGGGCGATGCGGCTGCACGGGGTCACGACCTACAAGCAGGCCGGCATCACCTTGATGCTGGTGCCCGGCTACGAAACGCTGCGCGTGCTGAAGGATCGCGCCGGCAAGGCGTCGAGCGGCACGGGCGCCGCCGCGCCCCAGGAGGACGAGCAGCCGCCGGTCGATGCGCTCGACGCCGAAGGGGGCGAGGAAGCCGACACGGTGAACTGAGATGGCGATGCCGGCGCTCATGAAACCAGAGCACTTAGAAGCCCCGTTTTCGATCGGGTGTTTCGAGTTCACGAGCACCGGCATCGAACTGCACGGTGAGCCGACCCGCGCCGAGGCCGAGAGCGTGTTCGAGTTTGTCTCTCGGGCGGTGAAGTATTCGGGGTTCTGGATGGTCGACCTGATCGGCTACATCGACAGCCGGGAAGACTGGCGCGAGTGGCGCGATCAAATCCTCAGCGTCGAAACCGGGCTCACCGCCGGCACCGTGAGCGTGTATCGCTCCATCGGCAAATCGGTGCCGCCAGCGAATCGCGTCGAAGGGCTGTCGCTGTCGCATCATCGCGCGGTCGCGAAGCTCGACGACGGCGAACAAAAGGAATGGCTCCACAAGAGCAAGGACGAGGGATGGTCGAGCAACGAGCTGAAGGCGGAAGTTCGGGCGTCCAGCCGGCTTAACTTAGTTAAGGGCTCAGCTCGCGGCGTGCAGCAGCTCGAGATCGTGCTGCACGTCTCCGTCGAGGCGCCGAGCTACACCAAGGCGGCGACCCTGGCGTCGGCCGAGGTCAAGCGACTGATCAAGACCCTGCCGGGCGGCCTAATTCTCGACGCGAACATCGCGATCGTGAAGGCGAGGAAATGAGCCCGCCGAAGCAGAAGCCTGGCCGCTCGCGCCAGGACTTTGTCACCCCGCCGGAGTTCATCGCGGCGGTGCAGCGCCGGCTTGGGGTCAAGAGATTTGCGTTCGACTTCGCGGCCGACTACGTGAACACCAAGGCGCCGCGGTTCTGGAACGAGACGGCCGACGCGCTGAGCTTCTCGCCGGATGAGTGGCGGGCGCAGCTCGGGAGCGGCTGGGGCTGGCTCAATCCGCCGTTCGCGAGGATCGAGCCCTGGGCGGCGAGTGTCGCCGCGGTGCGCGGGCTCGGCGGGTCGATCGCGTTCCTGGTGCCGGCGGCGGTCGGCGCTAACTGGTTCCGCGACAACGTGCACGGCCAGGCGCGCGTGCTGCTGCTGAACGGGCGGATCGCGTTCATGCCGGACAAGCCGACCTGGGGCTACCCGAAGGATTGCGTCCTGGTGCTCGCGAGCCCGAACGTGCGGGTCGGTTACGAGGTTTGGGATTGGAGGAAACGATGATCACCAAACGCCGCAAAGCGGAGCTGCTCGATCAGGTCGAGCGGGTCAAGCGCATCGCCCGCGACACTGGCGGCAACAGCGCGAGCGCCGTCGAGGATCTCGTCGAGGGCGTCTGTCTATTAGCGGAGATCACCGCCTCGATCGTTCGCGAGCTGGGGCCGAGCGAGCACGCCGAGGCCGTCGACGTGGAGCAGGCGCGCAGGAACTTCAAGCAATGACCGCCGCCCTCGTGGCGCTGGCGGTGATGGTGCTCGTGGTGCGCCTCTGGCGGGTGCTGTTCCAGCGATGAAGGGCTACCTCCCGGTCCATTGTTGTTGTGAGCCCGGCCGGCGGTTCGGCTGGGTGCCGGTGCCGGAGCGTCAGCGGGTCCGCGGCGCGATTTACTTCGTGATCGCGCCGGGCCGCATGGAGTGGCGCGAGGGCAACAGCGTGCATCTCGTCTTCGCGCAGACCATCAACACCGAAGTCAACGACCTGGCGCTCGCGCCGGTCGACGGCGGGCCGGGCGAGATCATCCTGGCCGTCAACAGCGCCGACCAGCCGATCGAGACGTGGCGCAAAGTGCCGGGGTTTATCGAGGAGCATCGACGATGAGCTTTCAGTCCATCAAGAACAACGGAGCGGCGAAGCCGCCGGTCGACGGCGTGCAGCAGCCGGACCAGATCAAAGTCGGCGGCACCGGGCGAGACGGCTGCACCTGCGCGATGCAGGCCGGCGGCTGCCCGGTGCATCACTGTTTGGACTGCGGCGAGGAAATCGGGCGTGAGCCGTTCCTCTACACGGGCCGCGGTCGGATGCACTTCCGGTGCTTCCAGAAGGGCAAGCCGGGGTCGAGGGCGGGGGTTAGCCGCCCAGCAGGTCATGTTGCCGAGAGGGTAGACCCCGGCCCCGCTCGGAGCGGCATCGAGCACGCCGAGGCGCTCGAGCATATGGCGCGCTACCGCCGCGACGGTCGCACCGGCACGCGCTCGGTCGCGGACCTGGCCGAAGCCGAGTCGTGCGATGCCGGCGCCGCGGCCCTGCGCGAGCTGATCGAGATGAACCAGATCCTCGCGCGCATCGGGAAGCGGGGCTGACGCAGCAGCATGGCACCGAACAAGCTCACCCTCAAGGAGCAGCGGTTCGTCGACGCCTACCTGGGGTCGGCCGGCGGCAACGGGGTTCAGGCGGCGCGGCTGGCCGGCTATCAACAGACCGAGAAGGCGCTGCGCGTGACCGCCTCCAGGCTGCTTGCGAAAGCTAACATCCAGGCCGCCGTCGCGCTCAGGGTGCGGCGCCAGGCCAAGCAAGCCATCCTCACCGCCGACGAGCGCGACAAGATCCTGTCGCAGATCGCCGGCCGCGGCACCGAGGCCGGACGCATCCGCGCGATCGCCGAGCTGAACAAGTGCAGCGGTCGGCACTCGATCAAGCACGTCCTCGACGTGACGGAGACGCTGAGCGACATCATCGCCGGATCGCGCAAATGAGCAGACGAACGATTCAAGGAACGGAGAACCAGGCCGTTCTCGGCGCCGCGGCGTCCCGCAACAACGGGCGCTATAACGGCAACGGACGCGAATGGGCGACACCGCCGGAAGTGTTCAACCCGCTCCATGCGGAGTTTGATTTCACGCTGGACGCCTGCGCGACGGCCGGCAACGCGAAGGTGCCGCGCTACGTCACAGAGGTCGAGAATGGCCTGATGCGGTCGTGGGCTGGTGAGCGGGTATGGATGAATCCGCCCTATGGCCGCGAAGTTTACGCCTGGACGCGCAAGGCGCGCGAAGCCAGCCCCGACGCCGAGGTCATCGTGGGACTACTGCCTGCCTCGACAGACCTCGCGTGGTGGCACGACGACGTTCTCGCTGCCGGCGCGGAAGTGCGCTACCTGCGCGGCCGGGTGCGGTTCCTGACAGGCGGGCCGTATCGAGCGAGCGGGTTCTTCGCGTCGGTCATCGTGATATGGCGGCCGATGCTCCGGCATTTTCACGCGAAGCTCGGCCCGGTAATTCGCTAAAACAGGCCACAAAATGCGGATCGCCCACGGGCCGGAGACACCATGACGCCCGCGGAGTCCACCATCAAACGCTGGCGCGAGGACGAGCGCGGCATCCTGCAATACGCCGACGAACAATTCCAGTTTCAACCGGACCCGTGGCAGGAGCGCGCGCTGCTGGCGTTCGCGAGCCCCGACCCGAAGTATCAGCGCATCAGCCTCCAGGCGTGCGTCGGCCCTGGGAAGACCGCGGTGCTGTCGATCGCCGGCTGCTGGTTCCTCGGCGTGCAAGGCGACAAGCTCGAGCACCCTCAAGGCGCGTGCGTCTCGATCACCGGCGACAACCTCAAGGATAATTTGTGGAAGGAGTATGGGAAATGGATCGGGCGCTCGGCCTACATGCGGGCGGCGTTCACGCAGACCAGCTCTCGCATCTTTGCCAACGACCATCCGACAACGTGGTTCCTGAGCGCGCGGTCGTGGGCGAAGTCGGCCAACGCCGCGGAGCAGGGCGCGACACTGTCGGGGCTGCACTCGAAATACGTGCTCGTCGAAGCGGACGAGAGCGGCGCGATCCCGACGACGATCCTGCGGGCCGGCGACCAGGCGCTCGCCCAGGCCGGCGGCGGGTTCGCCAAGTTCCTCCAGGCCGGCAATCCGATCTCGCTCGAGGGGATGCTGCACGCTGCGGCGAACGAGCTGCGGCATCTCTGGTTCATCATCCGCGTCACCGGCGACCCTGACGATCCCGAAGCGTGGGTCTACAGCCCTCGGGTCGGCGCCGAGCCGTTGCGGTGGGCGACCGAACAGATCGCCACCTACACCCGTGAAAACCCCTGGGTCAAGAGCTACATCCTCGGGCAGTTCCCACCGGCGTCGATCAACGCGCTGCTGGGGCTCGAGGACGTCGAGCAAGCGATGGCGCGGCAGCATCCGCGCACCGCCTACGAATGGGCGCAGAAGCGGCTGGGCGTCGACGTGGCGCGCTTCGGCGACGACCGCACGGTGATCTTCCCGCGCCAGGGGCTCGTGAGCTTCCGGCCCGTCGTGATGCGTCACGCGCGCGACTCCGCGGTGAGCGTCAACATCGCGACGCAGGTCATGGCAAGCAAGCTGCGCTGGGGCTCCGAGTTGGAGTTCTTCGACGCGACCGGGGGCTGGGCGGCCGGCGCCGTCGACGTGATGCGCGCCGCGGGGCACGGGCCGATCAATGTGCAGTTCGCGGCGCCGGCGATCGACCCGCGTTACGTCAACCGCCGGGCGGAAATCTGGTTCGCGATGGCGGAGTGGATCAAGGGCACCGGCACGCTGCCCCGCGGCCTCGACCAGATCGTCGCCGAGCTGACGACCCCGACCTATATGTTCCACAAGGGCAAGTTTCAGCTCGAGGAGAAAGACCAGGTGAAGATCCGCCTCGGGCGCTCGCCCGACCTGGCCGACGCGCTGGCGCTGACGTTCGGGATGCCGGACATGCCGGCGCATATGATGCAGCAGCTCCCTGGTGGCGTCGGCCGGCCTCGAGCGCGGGCGGTGACGCAGGATGACGTCGACGCAGAACGTGAAAAGTAGGCGCAAATATGGCACCCCGTCAGCGCACGGCCGAGCTTCAGCAGGTCGGTTACAACGAATGGGTCGCGCCGGCGCTGCGCGGCTACCTGATGGTGTGCTGCGGCTGCGGGCTGCGGCACCGGATGGACTTTCGGCGCTACCGTGGTCGGTTACATCGAGGACAGATTCAATTCAGAGCGCGCCGGCTACGGCGCCAGGAGACACCGATGGCGAAGAAGCAAGCAAAGGAACCAAACATGGCGGACTCGACGCTCCGGCTGCATCGGTCGCTGAAAAAAGAAGTCGACCTGCTCCGCGACCAATTCGCCAAGCGCGTCGCCGAGGTGGAGGCGCGCGTGACGGACCTCGAAGAACGCTTTGAAGACGAAGACCAGGATCCGGACGGGGAGGACTAACATGCCGCCCGGCAAAATCATTCACGAGTTCACGCTGCATCGGCTGGGCCGGGTGCAGCATTGGGTGTTGCGCACCGAGCCGTTTGCGCAGCACCGAAACCTCCGCCGCGCCTACGAGGCCGGCTTCACTCGGCGCACCGAGGACTACAACCAGGGCGTGACGCGCGAGGCGCTCAACATCCCGGTCGCCAAGGTGATGACCGTGGGCGATGCCTGGGAGCGTGGCTACGCCGACGCGATGAAGCAGGAGACGCCGCTCCCGCCGGCTGCGCCGTGATCCGTGAAGCGACCGTCGCCGACACCGACCGCCTCGTCGAGATGACGATGCGGTTCCTGACGACGACCGACTACGGCCGGCTGCTCGGCGTCAACGTGACCTGCATCCGCAAGCTCGTGGGGCTGGTGCTCGAGCATGGCGTCATCTTCGTCGGCGAGACGTGGAAACACGAGCTGATCGGCATGATCGCGCTGACGGCGCTGCCGCACCTGCTGACGGGTGAACCCTGCGCTGAGGAACAAGCCTGGTGGGTCGAACCGGAGCACCGCGGGGGCTCACTCGGCCCCCGACTCCTGGCTGCCGCGGAAGCCTGGAGTAGGGAAAACGGCCTAAAGATGATAAAGGTAGTCGCGCCGGAAGGGGGCGACGTGGGCAAGTTCTATACCAAGCTCGGCTACGAAGCCGTGGAAACGGCGTATGTGAAGGTGCTGTAAGTGGCGGCCTTCACCGCGCTCGCGCTGGGCGGCATGGCCGCCTTCGGTGCCATCCAGACGTGGCGGGCGGCCAAGAAGAACAAAGCCCCCACACTGGCGCCGGCGCCGGTCACGCCCCTGGCACCCCCGACGCCTCCCACGAACGCCCCCGGCGAGGTCAACGCTGCCGCGGTCATCGCCGGCACCAAGCAGCGCAAAAAGGCCGCGCAGGGCTCGCTCCTGACGCACCCGAAGGCGCCGATCTCGAACGTCGCGCCGGGCGTCGCCAAGACCACACGCCGCTCCCTGATCGGCGGCTACTGACGTGGCCGAATACAGCTTCGGCGGCGACGCGAAGCTCAAGCGCGCGCGCTACGAGTCGCTCGCCACGGTGCTGCTGAACGAGCGCAAGAGCGGCTTTGATCCGCACTGGCAAGAGCTGGACGAGTTCCTGCTGCCGCGGCGCACGCGCTTCTGGTCCGGCGACAAGAACCGCGGCGACAAGCGGAACACCAAGATCATCAACTCGACCGGCCGGTTCTCGGCCCGCACGCTCTCGAGCGGCTTGCACGCCGGCCTGACCTCGCCGGCACGGCCCTGGATGAAGCTGACGACGCCCGACCCTGAGCTGGCGAAGTTCGCGCCGGTCAAGGCGTGGCTGCACGACGTCACGCAGCGGATGCTGGTGGTGTTCGCGCAGACCAATCTCTACAACTCATTTCCGATCACCTACACCGACATGGGAGTGTTCGGCACCGCCGCGGTCGCGGTGCTCGACGACAGCAAAGACCTGTTTCGCTGTTACAACTTCGCGCTCGGCAGCTACGCGATCGGGCTCGACCGCCGCAACATGGTGTCGACGTTTGTGCGCGAGTTCGAGCTGACGACGCGCCAGGTGGTCGAGGAGTTCGGGCTCCAGGAGGACGGGCGCACGATCGACTGGTCAGGCATCTCGGCGATCGTGCAGCGGTCCTGGGAGCGCGGCGACTACCAGACCCCGGTCAAAGTGACGTGGATCATCACGCCCAACCAGGAGGCCGACCCCAACAAGCTGCTCCCGAAGTATTTGCCGTTTGCGTCGTGCTGGTGGGAGACGGGCTCGAACGAGCCCGGCAAGAGCTTCCTGCGCGAGAGCGGGTTCCGCACCTTCCCGGTCATGTGCCCGCGCTGGGACATCACCGAGGGCGACAGCTACGGCACCGACTGCCCTGGCATGACGGCGCTGGGCGACGTCAAGCAGTTGCAGATCATGGAGCGCAAGAAGGCGCAGGCGATCGCGAAGATGGTTGACCCGGCGCTGGTCGGCCCGACCGCGCTGATGACGCAGAAGACCAGCCTGCTCTCGGGCGACATCACCTATTCGGACGCCCGCGAAGGCATGGGCGGGCTGCGCTCGATTCACGATGTCAACCTCCGCATCGATCATCTGGTGCAGGACATCCAGAACGTCGAGTATCGGATTCAGCGATCGTTTTACGAGGATCTGTTCCTGATGCTGGCGCGCTCGGATCCACAGCAGGGCGCGCAACGCCCGACCGCGCGCGAGGTCGAGGAGCGGCACGAGGAGAAACTGATCGCGCTGGGGCCGGTGCTCGAGCGCACCAACGACGAGCTGCTCGACCCGATCGTCGATCGCGTGTTCGACATGATGGACCGCTCGGGCCTGATTCCGGAGGCGCCGGAGTCACTCAACGGCAAGAACCTGAAGGTCGAATACATCTCGATCCTCGCGCAGGCGCAGAAGCTCGTCGGCGTCGTCGGGCTCGATCGGTTCATGCAGACCGTGCTGACGGTGGCGCCGGTGATCCCTGGCATCTTGTTCAAGGTCAACACCAACCGCTACATGGACGTCGTGGGCGACCTGCTCGGCATCGACCCGACGATCGTGCGCGAGGACGAGGACGCCGACGCGATGGCGGCCGAGCAAGCCAAACAGCAAGCCGCGATGATGGAAGCCGAGCAGGCGAAGAACATGTCGGTGGCGGTGAAGAACGCCGGCACGACGCCGATGGAGGGCGACACCGCGCTCAGCCGGATGTCGATGGCGGCGGCTGAGAACGCCGCCGCGCAGGGCGTCGCATGAGCCGGCCCCTGGTGCGGAACGCCGCCTCGCCGCGCCAGGTCGGGCACGCCGCGCGCAAAGCGAAGGAGCGGCGCACGCGCGAGCTGGTCGACCTGCGGGCGGTGCTCGACACCGAGCCGGGCCGGCGCACGATCTGGCGGTTCTTGAAGTTCTGCGGCGTCAACGAGACGGTGCTGCGTGAGAACCCGATCACGATGGCGGAGGCGGCCGGCCGGCAGAACGTCGGGCACTACCTGATGGCGGAAGTGGCCGCCGCGGACGAGGAAGCGATTTTCACGATGATGCGCGAGGCCCGGTTCCTCGAGGCCCGCGACAACCGGGAAACCGACGCCGTGCAGACCGGCGACAGCCAGGAGAAGGCAGACGATGGCGACAGCAGCGAAAACCCCTAGCGCGGCCGACACCGCCGCCGCCGATACCGCCAAGGCCGCCGCCGACAAAGCGACCGCCGACAAGGCGACAGCAGACCAGGCCGCGGCTGACAAAGCCACGGCCGACAAAGCGGCAGCCGACAAGGCCGTCGCCGATGCAGCAGCAGCAGCCGGCAAACAGCCCGAGGGTGCCGAGGGCACCAAGGACGGCAAACCAGCCAGCACGGGAGGCGCCCCCGAGAAGTATGCGCTGACGCTCCCCAAAGACGGGGCGGTCGACGCGATTGATGTCGCGGCGGTCGAGAAATTTGCGCGCGAAAGCAATCTGTCGAACGAGGACGCGCAGGCGCTCCTCGAGCAACAGAACACGATGCTGATCGAGCAGAGTGAAGCGTTCGCGGCGCAGTTGACGGCCGATCCGACCTACGGCGGAGACAAGCTGCCCGAGACGCAGCGCCTCGCCAAGATCGCGATCGACGCCGTTCGCCCCGAAGGTCATCCGCGACGCGCGGCGTTTCAGCGCATCCTGGACAAGAGCGGGGCCGGCAACCACATCGAGATCGCGAGCTTTTTCGCCGACCTCGGCAAGAAACTGGCGGAAGACAAACCCGTGTCGGGGTCGACGACCGGCGGCGACGATCGGAGCAACAAGCCGCTCGCCAACCGGATGTATCCCAACATGAAGTGAGTCAGGTCCGTCGAGGGAGTAACGAGTATGCGTGCTGTAATTCTGGTGGTGCTCACGGCGATCTGTGTCGCACTGTTCGGCGTCGACATCGGCGCCGTCTCTCACGTCAGCCGCGGCCCCGATCTCGGGTCGCTGCGCGACTTGCTCGACACGGGCCTGGTGCTCGTGTTCGGCGTGGCGCTCTCAACCGGCGCGCTGACGATCGCCGATTGGGCGAAGCGCCTCGATCCGACCGGCAAGGTATCCGACATCGTCGAGCTGCTCTCGCAAAGCAACGAGCTGCTGACGGACATGGTGTGGATCGAGGGCAACCTGCCGACCGGCCACCGCACCACGGTGCGCACCGGGCTGCCGGCCGTCGCGTGGCGTCTCCTGAACGCCGGCGTCACGCCCAGTAAGTCGACGACCGCGCAGATCGACGAACAGGCCGGCATCCTCGAAGCCTGGTCCGAGGTCGACGTCGCGCTCGCCAAGCTCAATGGCAACACCGCGGCGTTCCGGCTGTCGGAGGCCCGCGCGTTCATTGAGGCGATGAATCAGGAGATGGCGCAGACGTTGTTCTACGGCAACGGCGGCATCGCCCCCGAGGAGTTCACCGGCCTGGCGCCGCGCTACTCCCTGCTCTCCGCCGGCAACGGCGGCAACATCATCGACATGGCCGGCGTCGACGCCGCCGACAACTCGAGCATCTGGCTCGTCGCGTGGGGCGAGGAGACGGTCGCGGGGATCTTCCCCAAGGGCAGCCAGGCCGGGCTCGAGCACGACGACTATGGCGAGCAGACCATCCAGGTCACGGCGGGCGTGGCCGGGCAGCGGATGCGCGCGCTGCAAGAGCGGTGGGTCTGGAACGCCGGCATCATGCTGAAGGATTGGCGCTACGTGATCCGGATCGCCAACATCGACATCAGCACGCTGTCGTCGTCGGTGCCCGACCTGGTCACGGCGATGGAAACCGCGCTCGAGATGCTCCCGAACGAGCTGGGCAAGCCGGTCTTCTACATGAACCGGATGCTCCGGCGATTCCTGCGCCGCCAGGAGCGGCTCCAGGTGTCGACCGGCGGCGGCATCACCTTCGAGAACGTCGACGGCAAGCGCGTCTACGACTTCGGCGGAGTTCCGGTGCGGATCTCCGACGCCATCCTCAACACGGAAGCCCGCGTCGTCTAACGCGACCAGGAAAAGGAGCAACGTATGTATCTTGATGCTTTCCTGCGCGTCAGCAACGCGCAGGCGTTCGGAGCCGCCGCCGTCTCGACGGACTCCATCGATCTCGGCAACGTCACGCCCAAGCGGCGCATCGGCACCGGCGAGCCGATGGGCTTCGGGATCGCGATCACCACGTCCGGCACGGTCGCGCCGACGCTGTTCGAGATCATCTCTGCGACGGATGCGGCGCTGACCGCCGGGATCCTCGTGCACGCCTCGCGTTCGATTCCGCTCGCGGAAGTCCTGGCGGGGGCGCTGTTCTTCCTGCCGCTGCCGCAGGGCACGCCGACGCAGCGGTATCTCGGGCTCCGCGCCACCACGGCCGGCGGCACCGTCTCGGCAACGGCCTGGCTGACGGCACACGATCTGTTCTCGATCGCGGCGCAGGCGTATGCCCGCAACTACGTGGTCTAACCGACCTCGCGTGATTCATCTGCCGAAGTCCGCCGCGCCGCTCACGTCGAGCGGCCGGCGGCTCCCGGCCCATTCATCGGAGCGAGCAGAAGCGAGGAATCGTTATGAGCAAGTCGAAAGCACAACTGGCGAAGGACGCCGCCGCCGCCAAGGCGGCCAAGGCGCCCGACGCCGCGGCTCGGCGCACCGACGAGCTGAACCGGGTCCGCTCGGCTGACGCGCCTCGCTCCGACGCCGCGCACCAGCGCGCGGCCGACGAGGACGTGCTCGATCAACGGACGCAGGACCGGGCCGCGGCCGACAAGGTCGCGTCGGATACCGCGCGCGCCGCCAACGACCCGCGCGACACGTCGCAGGCGCGCAAGAACGCCGCGCCGCCGCCCGGCCCCGATCGTCGGGTGCCGCACCCCAAGGCCCGCCCGCGGAAGGCGGTCGACGAGATGCCCGACCGCGACCTGGGTCCGCTGATTCGGGTGCGCGCGTTCGCGGTCGGCTTCGTCGACAACGTCCGCCGGCGCGAGGGCGACGTCTTCGACGTGCACACGACCGAGTTCTCTGACCAGTGGATGGAGCCGGTCGACGGCCGCACCCCGGAGTCGATCACCGGCCCGCAGGCGGCGCTCAAGGGCCACCACGACCGGACGATGGCGGAGCGGGCGCAGTTGCGGAAAGGCGCGACGGGCGCCCCGCACGACCCGCTGGGGGCCGAAGCGGCGTCACACCGCGCGTGAGCTAACACCAGGCAAGGCCACGGGCGCGGAGCTGACCCCGCGCCCGTGGTTGAGATGACGCTATGGCAAAGATCCGTTACCTCGACTATCAAATCTTCCTGACCGACCGGGACGAGGTCGCGGCGCTGAATGTCACCTATCCCAACGGCATCCAGATCGCGCCCACGGTGGCGGCTGTCACCTACTCGGCGCCGATTCGAGAGTTCAACGCCATCTGGACCGCGCCGGCGACCAGCTCGCCCTGGTTCTGGAGCGTGGTCGGCGACAACTATCCGCGCAACGAGGCCACGTTCACGCGAAAAAGTGGCGGCTGGTTCGGTATCTCGTGGCTGTTTGGCAGCACGGTCACGTTTGTGTGGGTCGGCAAGTTCATCTATGGCCCAGGGCAGAGCCAAGGCCCAGAGATCGACGACACCCCGGTCGAGGTTGTCGCGATGGCGCGGCGTCGCTTCATCACCGGGTTCGAGATCCCGCAGGACGGGGAGGGCGCGCAGGGCAACGGCACGCGCACATATTGCCGCGAGGCGTCGCGCCATCCAGACGGCATGGGCTGGGCGTTCCGCGGCGACACCGGCATCATCTCGTCCTACCCGGACGGGTTCGGGTCGCCCGGCGGCTCCGCGCATTGGGATCGGTTCTACGTGCGAATCCGCAAGGCGCCGACGAGCGCCGCGCGCTTCTGGCTCGGGAGTGGCACGGCCAACGGCATCGAGCTGAAGCTCAACCCCAACCTCACATTCCTGCTCTCCAATATGGCGAGCGGCACGATGACGCCGATCACCACGTCGTCACGCGCGCTCGAGCTGGACGTCTGGAAGAAGGTCGACATCGTGGTGTCCTACGCGACCGCCGGCGCCGGCGTGGGTGCCTACGTCGAGGTCTACATCGGCGGCCTGCCGGCCATCAATCACCGGCTGTTCCCGGCGACCGGCCTGGGCGTGATCGGCGGGTTCGGCGCGGGCGCCCCCGTCTCGCTCGGCAGCCCGACGACCGTCGACTATTGGGCCGACTTCGATGATTGGGTCGGCGCGGAGACGCCGACGAAGGAATCGGTCGCGCCGTTCCGCTATGTCGGCAAGGACTGGCTGAACGGGTCGAAGGTGCAGCGCGTCATGGCGACGGAGTTCGGCGCCGGCGATGAGCGCGCCAACTGGACAAACGACAGCTACAGCAACCTCAACCAGTATCCCGACAACGCGCAATCGCCGATGGTCAGCATCGTGCCAGCGGCGAAGATCGTCGTCAACACCGATGCCGCCCGGTGCATCGACGCCCAGCAGGGCGCCCTGGGGATTGCCGCGCTCACCGTGGGGGTCTGTCACACCGGCGTCACGGCCGGCGTTTCGATGCTGGCGTTTCAGATTGCCGGCGGCACGGTCGATTGGCTCGCGCTGCCGTCCTCCTCTGGTTTTATCAACCAGTTCTACATGCACCGGCTGGCCGGGTTGATCGAGCCCATCACGCCGATTGCGCCGCTGAGCCTGCATTACCTGAAAGACAACGACGCGACCAGCGACACAGTGCATCACCTTGGCTGCGTCGCTGAACTGATTGGCGTGTTCGGCCCCGAGGACGTGTTCCCGCGGACGTCGGGCGCGACGCCGCCGGCGACCCCGGCGGCGCGGGTGCGCGGCACGCACAACAACCCCTACCCCGAGAGCCCGTGGGCGCGTGACCTGAAGGTGCCTGGACCCTACATCATCCATTCGGGCACCTACGCCGGCAACGACATCGGCCACGACTTGATCTTCCGGCTGCCGGTGCATTGGTTCTATGTGCGGAAGGTCGGCACCGTCACCAACGCGCCGGGCTTCTGGTTCTCGTCGATGATCGGATCGCACCAGGGCATCAACCAGTTCCTCAATCCGACGTGCCCGGTGCAGGCGTTCATCGACCCGACCTTCGTCGGCGCCGGGGCCGAAGACGATCAGGAACAGCGCACCATCCTCCGCATCACCGGCGCCATGTCGGTGATCAACGCGACCGGGAGCACCTATCAGTGGGTAGCGGTCAGCGACCCGGCCGCGCGCTTCCTCCAGACCGGCGCCCTCGCCATCGGCGGCGTCGATGCGACCGACGTGCACGCGCTGCCGAATCCGGACTTCGCCCCCGAATCGGCGTTCGTGCAATACGAGGCGTCGCCCGGCGGCGGCGCCGCCGGCGGCGGCTACTTCAAGGGGTTGGGGCACGCCGCCGATGGCATCTCGAGCCTGCCGGGGGCGGCCGAGACGCTGAACTTCCTGTCGTGGGCGGCGGGCGCGCTCACGACCTTGCCCGCCGCGACCGTCAGCGCCGCGCTGACGGTGGCCTATGCGCTCTGGCGGCGCGACGATGGCAGCGGCGATGCCGGCACGTCGAAGACGGTGCAGATGGGCACCTATGTCGGCGACGGCACGGCCTCGCGGACGATTGCGTTCGGGCCGATCGGGCTCCGCCCGCTCTGGGTCAGCGTCACGCCGCACGGCGCCCAGGCGTCGATCGTGCGCGACCCCTCGAACACCGGCACGACGTCGGTCATTTGGACCGGCGCCAATCAGGCCACGACCGGCATCACCGCCGGCGGGATCGACACCTTCACGGTCGGCATCCTCCTCAACGCCACCGGCGTGACCTACTCGTGGTTCCTGCTGCCGGGCGGCACGGTGGCGTGCGAGAACGGCTTTTCGTGTAATGGCGAGTTCCTGCCGGTCGAGCCCGAGATCCCCGAGGGCGTGTGTCTCGACCCCGAGGCGACGAACTTCGGGGAGTTCGGCGTCTGCGTGTTCGACCCCGATCCGGGGGAGTCGACGACGTGCGACGATCCCGCGGCGAACAACTACGGCGCGCTGCTGCCGTGCACCTACGACACCACGCAGCCGCCCGGCGGCGAGTGCCTGCCCGGTGAACTGACGACCTGCGTCACCGAGACGACCAGCCTGGTCAACCTCGCCCTGTTCGAGATCGGCGTCAGTCGGCTCCTGACCGACTACTGCACGCAGATGACGCGCGAGGCGGTCGTCGCGCGCACGGTGTTCAACAACACGGTGCGGACGGTGCTGCACGCCTACCCGTGGCCGTTCGCGACGCGCTACCGGGCGCTGACCCTGGCGCCCAATCAGCCCAACAACGCCGACTGGACGTATGCCTACCTGCTGCCGAGCGACTGTGTCTTCGCGCGCCGCCTGGTGGTGTCGCGCGGCACCGGCGTCGATCCCGAGCCGCCGGCGTTCATGATGTCGAGCGATGACGCCGGCGGGCTGCTGTTCACCAACGAAGCCGGCGCGGTGCTCGAATACACCTGCCGACCGGGGTGCGTCGCGGTGCTGGGCGATGCGCTGTTCATCGAGACGCTGAAGTGGAAGCTCGGCGCGGTGCTGGCGCCGCCGCTGACGCGGATGGACGAGCCCGCGGCGCGCTGCCAGAAGGAGTATGAAAAGTGCCTCGAGCTGGCGAACGCCATCCGGAAGCCCGGCGTGCCCGGCCGGCGCCCGGCCGCCGACCCCGCCAGCCCCGACCTGGCCGCGGTGTGCGTCACCGCCAACATCCAGGCCGTCAACCGCGGGCTGCTGCGCATCGGTGCGCAGACGATCATCAACCTGGCGACGGACCAGAGCCGGGGCGCGGTCGCGGCGACCCTGATCCTCGAGGACGAGATCCGCGCGTCGCTGCGTGATTACCCCTGGAAGTTTGCCAAACGCTACGACGATGCGCTGGTGCTCGTGGCCGGCACGACCACGGTCGCGGCCAATCCCGACTGGCAATACAGCTACCGGCTGCCGACCGACTACGTGATGGCGCGTCGGCTCGTGGCGGCCGGCACCGGGCGCAAGTTCGAGGACTCGCCGCCGCCCTGGGAAGTCGGCACCGACGCGACCGGCGATCTGCTGTTCACCGACGTCGTCGACCCGGCGCTGGAATACACCGCGCGCATCGCGTGCGCGGTGCAGAAGGGCGATGAGCTGTTTCGGGATGCGCTGGCCTGGCGGCTGGCGGCGGCCCTCGCCCCGTCGCTCGCGCAGGTGGATCCGGCGCATCCCGAGCAGGTCGGCCGCGGGCCGGACGCGCCGCCGGATCCCAAGCAGCGCATCAGCCACAAGCCCAACCAGGCGGCGATGCGCGCCCAGGCGGTGCGCTACGCGCAGACGATGTATCGCCAGGTGCTCGAGCGCGCGCGCATCCAGGACGCCAACGAGGCCGAGCCCGAAGACCCGGTCGATGCCGAATGGATTCGAGGGCGCTGATGCCGAAAAAGACGCCGGCCACTCAACCCGTGCTGAAAATGGCGGAAGGGTATCACCCCGGTAACGTGACGTGTGACACCCAATTCAAAGCTGACCCGGCTCCGGCTCCGGTGACGGTGGACGAACCTGCGCCTGTGCTCTATGACGCTTCAGGCAGACCGTTGCGCCGATCGATCGGGTTCTGAAAGACCTGAACCATGCCCGAGAGCGTCATTCAACGGAGCTTCGCGGCGGGCGAGTGGGCGCCGGCGCTGCACGCGCGCGCGGACCTCGAGAAATACTCCGAGGCGGCGAAGACGTGCCGGAACTTCCTGGTGCTCCGGCACGGCGCCGCGGCCAACCGGCCGGGGTTCCGGTTCACGAGCGCCTGCAAGACCGACGACGCCAACAAACGGCTGCTGCGCTACGTCTCTGAGAACGTCAACGAGAGCCTCCTGATTGAAGCCGGCATCGGGTACTTTCGGTTTTTCCTGAACGGGGGGCCGGTGACGCTGGCGGCGCCGGGCACGGCCTGGTCGGGCGCGACGGCCTACGTCGAGGGCGACCTCGTCTCACGGCTCGGGATCAATTACTACTGCGTCCTGGCGCACACCAACCAGCAACCGCCGAACGCGACCTACTGGCATCCCCTGACGGACGACATCTACGAGATCCCCTCGCCCTACACGACGGGCGGCCTGTTCAATTGGGTGCAAAGCGGCAACGTCATCACGCTGACGCACAAGCTGCACGATCCGCGCGAGCTGATTTTTTTCTCGCTGACGAATTGGGTGCTCCGGCTCGTCACGACCCAGCCGGTGTTGCCGGCGCCGGAGAACGTCGCCTCGACCGTGGGCGTCGCGGGCACGCGCACCTACGCCTACAAGGTCACGGCGGCGGCGATCGACACCTACGAGGAGAGCCTGCCGAGCGACCCCAGCGGGTTCGCCAACGCCACCGACGAACCGACACCGGACGCGCCGAACATTGTCACCTGGGACGCCGCCGCGGGCGTCGTGGAGTGGTATGTCTACCTCGACCCGTATACGAACGGCAATTACGGGTTCATCGGCACCAGCGACACCCCGACCTTTCACGACGTCGGGTTCGTGCCGGATTTCGGCATCACCCCCCCGTTGCCGCGGACCCCGTTCGTGAGTGCGGAGACGCGCCCGCACGTCGCGACCTACTATCAGCAGCGCCGCTTCTTTGCCGGCAGCATCGCGGCCCCGGAGCAGATCGAAGGCTCAAGGACCGGCTTCCCGAACAACTTCGGGATCAGCTCGCCGCTCCAGGACGACGACGCGCTCAGCTTCCGCATCATGGGCGACCAGCATCATCCGGTGCGGCACATGCTCGGGCTGAAGACGTTCCTGGTGCTGACCGACGCCGGCGGCTGGACGGTCGGCCAGCCGAAGATCGAGCTGACCCCGTCGAACCTGCCCGCGGACCAGGAGATTTACGTCGGCGCGGCGCCGGACGTGCGGCCGATTGTGGCCGGCAACTCGGTCATCTACCTGCAAAGCCGCGGCTCGATCCTGCGCGACGCGCGCTTCGAGAACGAGGTCGAGGGCTTGGCCGGGCGCGACCTGACAGTCTTCGCGGCGCACCTGTTTGACGGCCACGTCATCGATCGGATGGATTACGCGCTCACGCCCGACTCGATCGTGTGGGTCATTCGCGACGACGGGATCCTCCTGGGCCTCACCTACCTGCGCGAACAAAACGTGTGGGGCTGGCACCGCCACGACACGCAGGGCGCCTTCGAGCAGGTGTGCGTCGTGCCCGAGGGCGACGAGGATGCGGTCTACGTGATCGTGATGCGGACGATCGGCGGCGTGAACAAACGCTACATCGAGCGGCTCGAGTCGCGCACGATCCTCAACTTCGATGCCGACAGTTTCTTCGTCGACAGCGGGCTCAGCTACAGCGGGGCGCCGGCGTCGAGCTTTTCCGGCCTCGGGCATCTCGAGGGCGCGACGGTGGCGATCATGGCTGATGGCGCCTACGTCGGCACCGCCGTGGTGGCCGGCGGGGCCGTGTCGATCGCGCCGGCGACCGCGAGCAACGTGCATGTCGGGCTGCCGTTCACCAGCGACCTGGAGACGCTCAACCTCGACACGCACGGCTCGGCGGTGCGCGACAAGTTCAAGCGCGTCGGCACGATGACGCTGATCGTCGATCGCTCGAGCCGGACCTTCCAGGCCGGGCCGGACACCGCGAACCTGACGCGCTACGAAGTCAGCGCGCTCGACCCGGCCGGCGACGAGCACACCGGCCACGTCGAGATGCAGCTCTCGGCGACGTTCAACGAGCACGGGCGGGTGTTCATCCGACAGGATGAGCCGTTGCCGCTGATGGTGATCGGCGTGCTGCCGAACTTGATTGTGGGGGGCTGATGTCGAAACTCACGAGCATGAAACTGACGAAGGCGGATCGCCGGAAGCGCAACGAGGTATCGCCCTCGGCGATCACCGACGACGGCCCGGCCTACCCGTGGGGGCTGACGCTGAACCTGGACGAGACGATCCTCGCGAAGCTAAAACTCGAGGCGCTTCCCAAGGCGGGTACGACGATGCTGATCGAGGCGCGGGTGCAGGTCGAATCGGTCAGCGTGCGCGACGATGCCGGCGGCGGCGAGCAACGCAGCTTGTCGCTCCAGATCACCGACCTCTGTCTCGAAGCCGACACCGACCGCGGCTCGGCGGCCGATCGGCTCTACAAGGCAAAGGGGTAAGCCGATGGCGGCGTTCACGTCCATCATGCTCGGGCTCGCGATCGGTGGCGCCGCCATCAAGGCGGTCGGCACGATCAAGAGCGGCAACGCCGCCGCCCGGCTCGGCACGGCGCAGCGCGAAGCGGCCGAGTCGCAGGCGGAGCTGTCCGACTTCAACGCCCAGGTGGCGACGCTGCAAGCCGAGGATGCGATCGTGCGCGGCCAGGACGAGGAGCAACGGTTCCGGACCCGCGTGCGCTCGGCGATCGGCGCGCAGCGGGCGGGCTTCGCCGCCGGCAACATCGACGTCAGCTCGGGCTCGGCGGTCGATGTCCAGGCCGACACCGCCTTCCTGGGCGAGATGGACGCGCTGACGATCCGCACCAATGCCGCGCGCGAGGCGTGGGGCTTCAAGGTGCAGGCGGAAGACTTGACCCGGCGCGGGCAGATCCAACGGAAAGAGGGCGCCATGTATGAGAAGGCCGGCAAGTCGGCGCGCACGGCGAGCCGCTTTGATACCGCCGGCTCGCTCGTCGGCACCGGCGCGTCGCTGCTGGAAGCCAAATACGGCATGGGCCGGAGGGGTAACTAAATGCCGGTCGTGCGACGCCAACGCGAGATCAGTCAGGCGCCGATTCCCGGTGTCCGCAAGACTGCCGCGGAGACGGCGATCTCGAAAGGCGCCGGCGTCGAGCAAGCCAAGATGGGCCTCGGCGGCGCGATCGCGGACTTCGGCGAAACCGTCGCCAGGGTCGGCATCGCGAAGTTCGCGCAACTCAAGCAGATCGAGCGCGAGAAGGCCAACCAGACCGCGGCCAACGCGATCAGCAACTATTGGTCGAAGTTCGAGGAGGATTACTTCCGCGACCCGACGACCGGCGCGCTGCTGCGCCAGGGCAAGGACGCGCTCGGCATTCCGGAGGACTACGAGGAGGCGTTCACCAAAGCCAAGGGCATCGCCGACGCGATGGCGACGACCGACGAGCAGAAGCTGGAGGCCGATCGCATCTCGGGCCGCGCCTACCAGAACGGCTACGCGACGGCCCGCCGGCACACCTTCGGGCAGATGCAGGAGTATGGCAAGGGCGAGCTGAACGCCAAGGTCAAGAACAGCGGCAACGCCGCGATCGTCAACGCGCACGATCCCGCCAGGGTCGCGATGGAGATCAGCGAGGGGGAGTTCGCGATCCGGAACACCGCGGGGCAATTCGGCGCCGGCGAGAAAGAGATCGAGGAGATGGTCAGCGTGTTCAAGTCGAACACGATGGCGGGCGTCATCACCACGCTGATCACGGACGGCAACGACCTCGAGGCCAAGGTCTACTTCGAGGAGCACGAGCAGGACATCACTGAGGGCGCGGTGCGGAACCAGATCGGCGAGAAGGTGAAGCGCGCCACGACCGACGCCCTTGGCGAGCGCGCCGCGGCCGACATCTGGAAGCAGCTCGCGCCGGACCCGAACGATGACACGTCACCGATCTCGCTCGACCGGATGGAAGCCGCGGCGCGCGAGAAGTGGGGCGACAACACCCTCGCCCTGAAGGCGACCATCGACGCGCTGCGCGCGCGCAAGCAGGGCGTCAACGACGGCCGGCGTGAACGGCTCGAGGCCACCAACAGCGAAATCTGGGGCGCGGTGTTCAAGGGCGCCAACCTCGAGCAACTCAAGCGGACGCCGGCGTTTGTGAACGCACCGGGCGACGTGCAACAGCGGGTCGGGGAATACTTCCGGCGCGAAGCTGAACACCGCGAAGCCCTGGCGGCATCGCGTGAGAGCCGGGCGGCGGCGAGCGAATCGCGCGCCTACACCGCGGCGGCCCGCGCGCAGCAGAAGCTCGAGGATGAGGGCTGGGAGGCGTTTCACGGCTACAACGACCCGGCGGTGCTCCGCACCTACACCGAGGCCGACATCCTCAAGGCGCTGCCGGAATTGGGCCGCGATCACGTCAACCGTCTGCTCGCGAAGCAGGCGGAGATCAAGCGCAGCGACGCCGCCTTCCGTGCCGCCGTCATCGACGCCGACATTTTCAAGGAGGTCGCCGCCAGCGCCGGGCTGACGTTCATCACGAAGCCCAGGGGCGACTGGAGCGCCGCCCAGGGCACGCTCGCCGGCCAGCTTCAAGGAGAGGTCGAGCGCGAGATCGGCGCGGCGCAGGTGAAGGCCGGCGGGTATCTCAGCCGCGACGACAAGCGCGCGATCGCGCACACGATCCTCGACGCCCAGGCGCTCAAGCCCGGCTACCTGCCGGCCTGGATGGGCGGCGGCACCACCGTCCGCATCAGCGACGTGCCCGACGACGAGAAGAAGCGGATCATCTGGAACTTGCAGATGGCCGGGCTGCCGGTGACGCCGCAGACGATCCTCGACACCTACCAGCGCAAGCCGAAGTGACCCGATGGCGTTTCCTGACGACCCGGCCGTCGACGAGGAACAAACCCCGGTCGCGCCGCGCCCGCTGGCGCCGGAGCCCTCCGATCCCTACGCGGACATCGTGCGGCAGATGGCGGAGGAGCGCGACGCCCGGCTGCGCCAATCCGTCAAGGCCACCAGCGCCACGACGCCCGATCGCGCGGCCGACGTGCGCCGGCTGTCGGAACGCTACCAGGTCGCGCCGGACGTGGCGGAGCGCAACTACGACGAGCTGAAGCAACGCGACGTCGTCGACCGCGCGCCGATCGCGAAGATCCAAGCCGAGACGCCGAAGCTGGCCGAGTGGCTGGCGACGCCCGCCAACGCGCAGCTCGTCGGCGACGACCTCGAGCCGCTCTATCAGCTCGCGAAAACCCTGGGCCGACCGGGCGCGTTCATCCAGAAGCAGATCACCAAGGTCGCGCGCGACATCTCGGCGGGCCTGAACGAAGGCCTCTCCGCCGCGCTCGGCAGCGTCGATTGGGCGACGCGCGTGCTGGCGCAGGAGACGCTCTCGCCGGCGCAGCGCGCGGCTCGGGTCGGGCGCCCGTTCAACCCGGCCGAGATGAGCACCGGCGGGTTCGGCATGCTGTCGAGCGGGCGCCCGCGCAGGACCGAAGCGCAGACCGCCGCGGAGGCGGCGCCGGTCAAAGCGATGCGGGTCGCGATGCAAGAGGTCGCCCAGGTCGCGCGCGGCGCCGCCGACCCCGACGCCTCGGGGCTCGAGAACGCGATCCATAGCGGCTTTGAGTCGGTCGGCATGATGATCCCTGGCCTGGCGGCGTCGATCGCCACGGGCACGCCGGGGCCGATGCTGGCGATCCTCGGCACGCAGACGTTTGGCGCGAGCTACAGCAAGTATGACGACGCCGGCGTCGGCTTCGACAAGGCGACCACCTTCGCCCTGATCGACGCCGCGGTCGAGGTCGGCACCGAATACTTCCCGGCCAAGTGGTTCTTTGCCGACGTCAAAAAAGGCGCCGGCGTCGCTCGCATCATCTGGAACCAGATCGGCGGCGAAGTGCCGGGCGAGCTGGTCGCCTCGACGGCGCAGAGCCTCACGGAGTTCCTGGCGCTGCGCCCGACCGAGCCGCTCGCGACGTGGCGGGACGAGCTGCCGAGCGTGTGGCGCGACACCGTTGTCGCCACGATCACGATGGTCGGCGTGATGGGCGCGGTCGGCAAGGTGATGACCTCCGCCGGCACCCCCGCGGGCAAGGCGAAGCAGGCCGAGCGCGACCAGGCGTTCCTCGACACCCTCGGCAAGCAGGCGAAGGCGGTCAAGTCGATCGAGCGCAGCCCGGCCGAGATGCAGGCGCTCCTGACGGAGCTGGGTGACGACGGTGTGGTGTATCTGCCCCTCGCCGCCTTCGAGGCGTGGGCGGAGACAGCGACGCTCGACACCCCGAACGGGAAGGTCGCCGGCGCCGCGGCAATTGCCGGCGAGCTGACAGGGCAGGCCGATGCGTTCGAGCGCGCGCGTCGGTCGGGAGAAGACATCGAGATACCGATCTCGGCGTATGCCGTGCAGCTCGCCGGCACGCCTCACCACACGGTCTTGTCGGGCGCGCTGCGCGTCAACGACCCCAACCAGATGACCGGCGAGGAGCTGAAAGCCTACCGCGCGCAAATCCTGGCCGAGGCGACCGAACCGCTCGAGGAGCCGCCGGCGGCCACGTCGAGCCCGGTGCGCCAGTCAACCGTGGCGAAGATCCAGGGCGCGCTGCTGGGCTCAAGCATCAACGTGCCGGAGGGCGCGGCTGATTACTACGCCGACATCTTCGAGGCGCTGACGGCGGGCTTCAAACAGGAAGGGCTCGACCCGGTCGAGACGCTCCGGCTTTACGGGTTTTCGGTCGTCGGCCCGAAAGGGCAGATGGCGACCGACCAGCCCCAGCCGTTCAGCGAGCGGCTCGAGGCGCTGCGGGCCAGGAAAGCAGCCGAAGCCCCGGCACCTACCTCGACCGCACCAGAAGCCCCAGGAGCCCCGATCTCGGAAGACGAGGCGGAAGCCGCCCGAGCCGCCGCGACTGACGCCAGCCTGACGCCTGACGGCCGGGCGGCCCTTGACGCCCAGGTCGCCGCAGACGACGCGCGGCGAGATGCCCGCGCGCTGGTGGAACCCTTCGAGCGCCCGGCGCATCTGGACCCCGAGGCGGTCAAGACGGGGCGTGCGCTCCAGGAGCGGCTGGCGGCCAACAAGGCGCCGGAGGCGCCGGCACCCAAAGCCGACACCCTTGATCAGCGCGCCGCCTTCGACCCCGGTGCGCTCGCGGACCTGCTCCAGGGGGCGCCGGCCGACTTTGTGCCGACCGCGGTGTATCGCGGCGAGCAGGAGGACGGGATCGGCGGCACGGTGTCGCTCTACGACATCGTCGGCGGGCCTCGTGGGCGATCGACCGTGGGGGCCGACACCCTGCGCGAGCTGGGCATCCCGGTGCCGGCGCGGCCGGGTGACGTGCCGCCGGTCAGCCCGCTCGAGGTCGCCGCCGCGTCGATTCGCGACACCCTGCGCGGCACGCGCTCGCTCTACCAGGGGGAGATCGAAACCACCGAGAGCGCCGCGCCGCGGTTTTATTCGCGCCTCCTGCGCGCGGTCGCGTTCACGCCGATGCAGAGCGGCTCCGGCCTAAAATGGAAGGGCGTGATCGCGAAGTGGGCGAAACAGAAGCCGACCCCGACGCTGGGCGCGAGCTGGACCGAGGGCATCAACCAGATGGAGCTGGCGCTGACCAGCATCACCGATCTCGACGACGGCACGATCTACACCAAGCAGGACGTGCTGACCTACCTCGGGACACACCAGGCGTCCGTCAGCGAAGTCATCTTCGGCGACCCCAACAAGCCGGTCGCCGGCACCGCCAATGAGGACGAAGAAACGGAATGGGTGCAGGAGCGCGCCCAGGAACTTTACGACGAGGCCGTGAGCGAGGATCGCGATAACGCCTGGGAGAACTACGAGAGCCAACTGCGCTACGAAGCCGAGGAAGACACCAACACGATCGAAGACCCCAACGACCCCGACGAGGAGATCGAGGTCACGACCTGGCACATCGTCGCCTATCGCAATCGCGGCCGGCGGCGAGGGCAGGAGGAAGTCGAACGCCACGACGAAGCCTTCGACACCGAAGAAGACGCAAACGACTGGCTAGAGTCCAGGGCCGGCGAACGATGGAAAGAACCGCTCGAGGAATCCGAGCGCGACGACTTCTTCGACAACTACGAGGGCGATGCCAGTTGGGGCGACGCCGAGAACGCCGCCCAGGAGGAATGGGATAACGATCACGAGGACGGAGGCGGCGGCCGGGGCGGGACCGACACCCATTACGAGCAATACACGATCCCGCGCCCGGCGCGATTCGAGGCAGGCAGCTATCGTGAGGCGTTTGTCACCGCTGAGGGCCAGCAATACCTGACGCCGCCGATCGAACTAAAGCGGGCGACGCTCGAACGGCGATACGCGGCAGCGACGCAGGCGCGGATCGAGGCCGAGCAGCGGTATCAGGCGGTCCTAGGCACCCCGGCTGCCGTCCATCCTCATCTCGAGCGCGACGCCTTCGATAAAGCCCGTAACGAGGAGTGGAGCGCGCAGGCCGCCCTGACCGCTCTCAACCGCGCGCCGACCTCCTGGAAGGACGGGCATCAGCCCTACGACAACGTCAAGGATCCGATCGCGCGCGTGCGCTTCGCGACCCATATCGCCATCGTGCCGCTCGAGGGCGCGGAGGCTGAGGCCAACGTCGAAGCAATCGCCGCCCTCGAAGCGGAACAGCAGCAGACTGTCGATCAGATCGCGGGTGTCGAGACACAGATCGATCAAGCGATCTCGAAAGGCGCCGACCGGCACGACCTCGTGCCCCTCATGAAAACGGCCAACGAGCTTCGGAGCAATCGAGACGAGATCCAGGAGGAAATCGACAAGCTCCGCGCCAGCGGCCGGTCGGTCAAGATGTTTTTTATTGAGGAGATCCAGCCGCCCCAGCCCGACCAACAGGAGAAGATGACCCCGATCTACCGCGAGCACTGGCGAGAGATCGCGTTCAAGTGGGCGCTGAACTACGCCTCGGAGCACGGCTACGACGGGATCGCCTGGACGACCGGCCAGCAGCAGGTCGATCGCTACCCCTCAATCGCGCAGCTTGTGCACTCGATCGGCTGGAAGACGCTGCCACGGAGCGGCCCCGACCCCCTGCTCGTGGTCGAGGTCGATGTCAAGGACCGCGGCCAGATCAAGATGCTCGTCAACGCAAAGACCGGCAAGCTCGAGAACGCCGAAGGGCCGGGCTCGACGGAGGAATGGGTCGGCCGGCACCTGGGTCAGGTCATCAGCGCCGAGCACGCGAAGACCGTGCTGAAGGGCGAAGCCGGGACGCTCACGGGCGACTCCCTCGAGATCGGCGGCCAGGGGCTCCGGCAGACCTACGACGTCGACTTCGTGAACGTCGTCAACAACCTGCCGGCGCTGCAACGCTTCCGCGAGCGGAAGGTGATCCCGAACAAGAAGGATCCGAGCAAACGGCCCAAGGTGAAGTTTACCGGCAGCCTCGTCGGGTCGTTCGACATCGGCGCCGAGCGCGCGAGCTTTCATGTCGAGCAGAGTAGCGATCGGGTGCCGGACACGCGCATCCGCCTGTTCCATGTGCCGACCGGCGCCGATCAACGGTATTTTGAGACGCGCGCAGAAGCCGAGGCCACGATGCGAGGGCTCGAGGAGGCCGGATACGAGCCTGGCACCTACGCGATCGATCCGCCGCGCCGCGAGCGCGCGCCGATGATGCTCTGGCGCGAACGCCGACACCACGCTGACGAACTGGCGGGCACCTTTGACACCGAGGAGGAATGGCGGGCGTTTCTTGCCGCGCAGCCGGAAGCCGAGCGCGGCCTATTCCGTGTGTCCGGCGGGCATCGGCTCGATCAGCCGATGCGGAACGTGACGACGTATGACGTCGTGCGTCGATCCGACCGCGCCCGCACCAAGATCGCCTCGTTCGCGACCGCGGAGGAGGCCGCCGCCGAGCTGACCCGGCGCCAGCAGGCGTATGACGTGCCGGTGCTCCAGCCCGGCATCGAGTTCACGCCGGAGATGAAGCAGGCCGTCAAGTCGATGTCGCTGTTCCAGGACGAGGACCGCGAGCCCAACCTGGTCATCCAGCACAACACGACCCCCGACAAGCTCCGGAACGCCGCGCGCCTGGGCGGCATCCCGGTGCCGTCGCTGGCGATCGCCAAGGTCGACGACACGGTCGTCGGGTTCGGCGAGATCACGCTGATCGGCAAGAAGGAGATGGCCGACCCCAAAGGCTACGCGAAGCCCAAGGTGTTCGGCGCCGACATCTACTCGCCGCGGTATCCGCAGGTGCAGTTCGCGCCCGACACCGCCGCGCTCAAGCGGCTCAACGCCATCCTGGCGCCCTACCGCACCGCGCCGACCGACCCCGCCTTACAGCACCGCGCCGGCAGCCGCGAGATTTACGGCGCGGAGATCACGAGCCCCGACGACCTCGCGCAGCGTCCCGAGTTCCTGGCTTGGCACAAGGCCACCGCGCCGGCGACGCCGGATCATTTCATGGTGCAGCGCGCCGCGGCGGCGGCGCTCCTGCGACAGGTCGGTGCCAAGGAGCGGATCTTCATGGGCTTCACTGACGCCGGCAACCGGCGCTACAAAGCCCACACGCTCGATAACGTCGTGGCGATCCTCAAGAAGGATCTCCGCGGCGGCGAGAGCGACAACAACATCTATGGCATCGGCCAGCTCCGATCGAAGTTCACGCCGCAGTTCCGATCGGTCCAAGGGATCATCGACGCCCAGGCTCGCCTCATCAGCGACGAAGCGTTCGATGCTGTCAAGAAGGAAACCGACGAGGAGTTCTGGGCGATCGTCGCCGACCTGACTCCCTACTCGAAGCGCGACGCCGGCTTCGGGTTCGCCGACACCGTGATGGCGGTGATGGCAGACGCCGCGACCAAAGGAATCCCGTTCGCGCTGCGGGAATACAGCGACTTCGGTGACGTGCCGCTCGAGGTGCAGCAGCGGATGGCCGGGTTCATGCGAAACCTGCGCACGATGCCGACCGAATACTTCGAGGCCAAGATCCTGCGCGAGGTCGACCTGGCGGAGTTCGCCGGCGCG
>Ga0137457_1000058_pt1 | contig 28137 bp, 23 predicted proteins | sample EasRivERMGT630_2_FD_102321 | JGI IMG/M metagenome (GOLD analysis project Ga0137457, IMG submission 102321) | Soil microbial communities from meander-bound floodplain in the East River, Colorado, USA - East River MetaG ERMGT630_2 | ecosystem: Environmental > Terrestrial > Soil > Floodplain ...
GATGCCGTACGCAATCATCATGTACACCTGGTCGAGCGACGCCCCGGTCGGCACCATCACCCCGAACATTCAAACCGGGAAGATCCAGACGATCGTCGTCGAAAGCGGCGGCGGCCACACCGGCGAATGGCGCGAACTCCGGCGCAACGTCCTCGAGGACTACCGGCTTGCCTTCGGCGAGGAACCCTGGGAAATCGTCGCGGTGGGGGTGATGACCGACTCCCGCAACACGCACGAGAAAGCTCGCGCGCAGTACGGCGATATCAGCTTTCGGCCGGCGCGGTGACGCTCGGCGAGGAGTCCCCGGATCTCGGGGCTATTTCTTGTTGCCTTTCGCGGTGTCCTGAAGCTTTTCGCCGGCTTTTTCGATCTGTTGTCCGGTCTTGTCGACGGCCTTGTCGACCTGCTTTCCGGCGCGCTCCATCGGGCCTTCCTCTTTCTTGCATCCGCACAGGCCGGCAATCAGCACGGCCGCCGCCAATGCTGCCGCGACACTCTGGATCGATTTCATCATTGGTCTCTCCTTAAGCAACCTCGGCGAGTCTTGATCGCGTCGCCGGTCGGCGACGCGCTTCCGGACTAGATCTTGTTGAAATCCTCAACGGACTGCTTGGCGTCGCCGACGCCCTTTTGCACCTTGCCGGAAATCTGTTTCGAAAGCCCCTTGATCTGTTGTTCCTTGCTTCCAACCAGCTTGCCGGCCTGTTCCTGGACTTTGCCGGCAACGTCCTTCGCAACGCCCTTCACTTGATCTTTGTTCATGTTCGATTGCTCCGGTTGTAAGCGCTGCACTCAGCGCGATTGAAAATGACCGCCATAATCCCGTGGTGCTCGCGCGGGCACTGGAACGCTCGCACGAATATCGCCGCGCAGCGTAGCCACGCGCTGCCGAGCAAGCCCCGGATCGCGGGGCTATTTTCTGGTGGCGTCCTTGATCTTGTCGCCGGTTTTTTCGACGGCCTTGTCGACTTGCTTTCCGGCGCGCTCCACCGGGCCTTCCTTGCATCCGCATAGCCCGGCAATCAGCACTGCCGCCGCCAATGCTGCCGCGACGCTCTTGTTCGATTTCATCATTGGTCTCTCCTTGAGCAACCTCGGCGAGACTACAGCAAAGAGTTGCCTTCGTATGTACGCTAACAGGCAGAGCGTCAGAACGCCGAACTAGCGCCGCGCCCACCCGGGCACCGCCCCCACGATCGTCTCGAGCGGGATGCCCGTGCGCTGCGAATGACGCAGCTGGCGGTAGCGCCAAATCGTGTACAGCACCGGCAGCACCTCGAGCGTGAGAAACGCGCTGGTCAGGAGCCCGCCGAGCATGGGGGCCGCGACGCGCCGCATGATTTCGGCGCCCGCACCGTCCGCCCAGAGCAGCGGCAGGAGGCCCACCGCCATGATGCTGATGGTCATGATCTTCGGCCGCAGGCGTTGCACGGTGCCTTCGGCATGCGCCGCGACGATGTCCTCGCGGCTGCGGAGCTTTCCCTCGCGCACGCGCCGGTGGAAGGCGTCGTCGATGTAGACCACCATGACCACCCCCGTCTGCATCGCGAGGCCCGCGGTCGAGAGCAGACCGACCCATACCGGGGCGGACAGCGGATAGTCCAGCAAGTACAGCGTCCAGAAGCTCCCGACCAGGGCGAACGGCACGGAGGCGAGCACGATCAGCGCTTCGGTGAGGCTCTTGAACAGCAGGAGAAGCAGCGCCAGCATGGAGAGGGCCACCAGCGGGACGATCCACTTCAGGCGCTGCTGGCCCTGGGCCAGGAGCTCGTACTGGCCGGTCCATTCGATCCGTTCTCCGGGCTCGAGCCGCAGATCGCTTTGGGCGAGCGCCTGGTCCAGCTCGCGGCGCGCGCCTCGGACGTAATTCTGGACGTCCGTGCCTTCGTTCAAGTCCACATAGACGTAGGCGACCTGCTCGCCGCGCTCGGTGCGGATCATCGTGGGCGTCGTGACGAACGACGCTCGTCCGAGAAGCGCGAGCGGGACCGGTTGTCCGGAGCCGGAGCGCACCGTGACGTCCCGCAACCGATCCGCCACGCCGGCGTGGCTCATGTCCATCTCGTCCCGATTGGGGGCGACGCGGACGCGGTAGAGCTGTCCTCCCGCATTGAGGTCGCCGACTTGGCTGCCCGTCAGCAGCAGATGGGTCGTGGACTCGACCAGCTCCGGGGGCACGCCATGCCGCTTCAGCGCAGCAGGATCGGCGTCGAAGCGCGGCCAGGGCTCGCCGCCGAGGGATTCGAAGATCGCGCTCCGGGTCCCGGGGACTCGCATCGCCATCTGTTGTAGCGCGGTTCCAAGCGCATCCAGCCGTTTCAGGTCGGGGGCGACGACGCGGATGCCCACCGGCGTGCGCACGCCGGTCGCCGTCATGTCCAGGCGCGCGCGCGCCGGCGCGGTCCAGGCGTTGGTCCAGCCCGGCAGGCGGGTGGCGCGGTCGAGCTTCTCGACGAGCTCGGCCATCGTTGCCGGCGTCTCCTCGGGCCACACCAGGCCGAGCACGCGCTTCACCTCGGGCGGCGCCCAGCTCGAATACCAGCGTTCGCGAGGCTGCTTGGGCCATTCAGAGCGCGGCCGCAGGCGGATGGTGGTCTCGGCCATCGAGTACGGCGCGGGATCTGTGGCGGTCGTCGCGCGGCCGACCTTGCCGAAGACCGTGGCAACCTCCTCGAACCGGCTGATCGCGCGATCCTGCCTGCGAAGCTGCACCGCCGCTTCCCCGGCGGGTATGCCGGGCAGCGTCGTCGGCATGAACAGCAGGTCGCCCTCGTCGATGCGCGGTAGGAATTCGCCACCCAGCCTGGTCACGATCGGCAGGCAGGACATGACCGCGAGCGCCGCCGTGACCAGCGTCAAGGCCGGCCGCCTCAGAGCGAAATGCACGAACGGGCGATAGATCCTCACCAGCCCCCGGGTGATGGGGTTATCGAACTCCGGGAGCACCCGCCCGCGCAGCAGGCGATCGCGCAGCGCGGGCGCAAGGGTGAGCGCCACCAGCGCGGCCGCAACGATCACCAGCGTCTTGGTGATCGCGAGCGGCTCGAGCAGCCGCGCCGTTTCTCCGGTGAACGCGAACACGGGCAGGAAGCTGAGCGCCGTGATCAGGAGCGCGGTCAGGATCGCCGGAGCAAAAGATCCCGCCGCGCCGATGATCGCCGCGCGCCGCTCGCCGGCGGATGCGCCTTCGCCCAGGTGTTCGAGCCGGCGGTGGCAGGCTTCCAGCGCGACCACGTCGGCATCGACCGCCATGCCGAGCGCGATGGCGATCCCGCCCAGGCTCATGATGGTGGCGGAAACCCCGAGGAGCCACATTCCCCCGAAGGTCAGGAGCAGGACGAACGGCAGCGTCACGAGCGGCACGAGCGCGCTGCGCACATGCAAAAGGAACATCAGGATCACCAGCACCACGACCGCGACTTCCTCGGCGAGCGCGCGCAGCAGGGTGTGTCCGGTCCGCGTCACCAGATCGAGCCGATCGTAGACCGTAATGACCTGGACGCCCCGCGGCAGCCGCGGGCGCAGCTGGTCGAGCGTGCGCTGGACGCGCTCGACGAGCGCGGCCGGATCGGCGTCGCGCTTCGCTACCACGATGCCGCCTACCGCCGACAAGACGCCATTGAAGTCCGCCATACCGGTCGGCATATCGCGAGTCAACTTCAGATCGGCGACATCTCCGATCCGCGGCGTCGACGCACCCTCCTGTACATCAAGCGATAGGCGCGAGAGCTGCTGGAGGTCCGCCGGAACCTGGGCCGCCGGGCGCAGCGCGGAAACCACGTCCGTGAAGGCGAGACCTCGCGCACGCAGCTGCTCCGGCCTGACTTCCACCAGCGCCTGTTGAACGTCCCCGCCCACTGACGCGATCTCCGCGACTCCGGGGACAGCCGCGAGCGCGGGGGCGAGCACGCCATCCTGTACGCTTCGCAGCCCCCGCATCTTGCGAGAGCGATCCACCAGCACGTATTGAAAGACCCAGCCGGTGCTGGACGCCGTGGGCCCCACCTGCAAGCGGACGTTCTGCGGAAGCCTGGTGCGAACGTTCCCCGCACGCTCGAGGATGGCTTGCCGCCCGCGCTCCAGATTCCGGGATGACTCGAAGACGACGACGACATAGGCCATGCCGGACATCGAGGATCCGCGCACTGCCGTCGCGCCGGGGATACCCTCGAGCGCCTCGGTCAGCACCTGGGTCACGTCGCCGGCGACCGCTGTTGCCGGATGCCCCATCCAGTCGGCCACGAGCATGACCTGGGGATCCGACAGATCCGGAATCGCATCGCGCGAAAGCGACCGCCGAGCCAGCTCCCCGGCCGAGGCCAGAACGAGCGCCGCGGCAATCACGATCCAGTGACGGCGGGTACACCACGCCACCACGCGGGCAATCATCGCATCACCCCGGCCGTCGCTTCATGCTGCGGCTGCAGGCGCCGCTCGGCGTCCCAGGAGAACGCGCTGCCGACGACGATCCCCTCACCCTCGCGCAAGCCGGAGAGCACTACGGCAAGACCCCGGGAGACTCTGCCGATCTCGACGCGCCGCCCGCTGAACGTCCGCCCATCCGCCCCCGCCGCGAGCACGTAGGGCCCCTCGGGAGAGTACAGCACCGCGCTCGAGGGAACGACCAGCAGCTTGCGCGGGCGGGCGGCGAGCTCCACCCAGCCCACCCCGCCTCGTCCCAGCCCGGAGGCACGAGCATCGAAGCGGAAGCGGACTCGCGATGTGGACCCGTCCCATGGCGCCGGCGGCTCCGCTGTCAAGCGCACGTCGATGCCCTCGGCCGGCGCCGCCGCCCGAAAGAAAAAAGCGTGCTCGCCGGGCGAAAGCCCGCCGAGCTCGTCATTGCGGAGCACCGCTGTCACCCGGCCCTGGGTCTCGAGCCAGGCCGGGGCGCGCACGCTCAGCACGAAGATGCGCGCTTCCACAGTGCCGATGACTTTGTACTCCTGCGGGTTGGCTGATTCCGCGACCGTGAACTCCGGGCTCGCAGCGAGCCCGGGGCCGCTTGCCGCGTGATCGTGTTCCCCCGCATCATGGTGTGCATGCTCATGCTCTTGCGAGCCGTCGGCCGCGTGGTCAGGTTCCGCTGCGCCCTGGGCGCTGGCGCCGTGCACATGTACATGCACATGCTCGCCGGCGCCGCTGGGCGCGCGGTCACGTGCCCCGGAGAAGACGAAGGCCCACACGGTTGCGGCGCCAGCCAGCAGCAGCAGAATCAGCCGCCCGGTGATGACGAGCGACGAAGTCGTGCCCGGCGAGCCGACGTTCCGTTCAGGCTCAGACACCGCTCATCACATATGACAGTCGCGGCAGATGAAACAGCGCAGACCGCAAAAAAGAGGGGCCGCAGCGCGGCCCCTCCGCAGTCCTGGACGAATTTACCTGCAGCCGCCTCCGACACAGAAGGGCCGCATCATCTCGTTGTCCTCGTGCGAGAGGATGTGGCAGTGCCACACGTACAGGCCCGGGATGTCGAAGAAGACTTTGATGCGGGCCACCTGGCCCGGGTAGGAGATGACGGTGTCCTTGAACCCGGTCTCCCAGACCTCGGGCGGGATCGGAGCGCCGACCGGTGTCGCCGGTTGCGTCGTGATGCCGTCCGCATCCGTTGCCAGCCGCTGCCGGTTCACCACCTGGAACATCGTCTGATGCACGTGGATGGGGTGGGCGTCCGCCGTGAAGTTATTGATCTCCCAGATCTCGGTGCCCAGTCCCGGGTTCTCCGAGATCGGATCCCCCCACATATTGGGCACCGACATGCCCGCGGCATCCACCGTGCCGAGGCTCGCGGAGGTCGGGCCGAAGGGCGTGGTGCTCCTGCGGTCGAAGACCACGCTCCCGTCGGCAAGGGTCGTCACGAAAACGGTCTGAGACTCGAACTCGTTGAGGCCGAGCTTGCGCACGTGGCTCGCCGGTCCGAGGTTCACCAAGTGCGGAAGCGGCAGCAACTGAGGCGGGAGGCTGAGATCGACAGATTGGCGCGCAACGACCTTGAACTTCATCACCTGGCCGGTGGTTCCCGGATCGGCGAATGGGAAGTCGACGCCCGCAACGCCGCCGCCGAACGGCTCGTCGGGACCCTCATTGATGAGAAAGACCTCCGTGCCGACGGGCAGGCTGGAGAAATCGACGATCACGTCCGCTCTTTCCGCCAGCGCGATAAGCAGGGTCTGCAGCCGGACCGGCGCAGGCAGGAAGCCGCCCTCGGTGCCGATCTGCCAGAACGGCAGCGCCGAAGCGGCGGGCCTCGCCGTCGGGTCGCCGGTCACCATCTTGAGGATCACGAACCGCGAGTCGGACCCGTTGAGGAAACGGAAGCGGTAGCGCATCTTCTCGACTTCGAGAACCGGCCAGGTCTTGCCGTTGACCACCATGGTGTTGCCGAAGAATTCCGGGTTCCAGATCGGGGATACGTCGCTTCGGCCAGCCACGGCGGGCTGCGGGATGAACGGGATGTCGAGTACCCCGGCGTCCGGGAATTGCTTGGGCGCTCCGGGCTTGTTCAGGCCTTCGAAGAAAGCGCGGTTGGTGGGGAAGAACAGCGAGCCGTTCGCGTTGAAGGACCTGTCCTGGATGACGATCGGGATTTCATGGTACTTCTTCCCCGCCGCATCGCCCTCTTTGGGGGCGGGGCTGGGCAGGAAAATACTCGGAAGGTCGTCGATCCCTCCCCGAATGAGGTAGAAACCCGCCGGACCCGCATACACGTTGGCGCGGGTCATGCCCAGGGTATGGTCGTGAAACCACAGGGTCGAGGCGCGCTGGTCGTTGCGATACTGGAACAGGGCCGCGCCGGCCACATTCGGAGCGCCGGGAATCTGGTCGAATTTTGAACCGCGCCTTGCGTACCCCGCGGGAATGTTGTTCGCGTTGGGCAAGTACCATGCCTCGGGGAAACCGTCGCTGTCCGGGTTGACGTGAGACCCGTGAAGGTGGGTGACGATGGGGACGGGGCCGGTGTAGGGCGCCTGGCTCCTGCCTCGGCAGTCCGTCTGCCGCGACCCATCGATGCAGTCCTTCGGCGGATTGGCCCAGTGCAGCGTCTGATCCACGGGCAAGATGTGGGGCAGGAATCTTCCGGTCACCGGATCCTTGAGATCGTTGATCCACTTGACTCGCACCGGCCGGTCGGCCTGGGCCTCGACGGTCAGTGCCGGGTAGTTGAAAGTCCCGGGGTGATTGACGGAGCCGTAACTCCATACCGTGGTCCTGGGCATTCCCGCCGGCAACACCTGCTGCTGGAACTGCCTGACCGCGATCTCGTAGTAGTCGATGCCGCCCGGCAACACACTGGTCTTCGGCATGGCAGGCGGAATCGTCAGGGAACTCGCGTATTTCGGTATCGTGGTCGGGTCGAGGCTCCCGCCCGGGACGGGGTCCGCCCAGGCCGTGGGAGCGATCGAGAATGTGAGTGCTGAAAAAACAGCCGTAGTGATAAGTCTCGGAGCGTGGATCTTTTCCATGGTTTCTCTCCTTCCAAAGGAGAAGTGGTGGGAAGACCAATGTGCGCCCCGTTCGACTGACCGTCAATATCGATTCGCTGCGTCGTAGTGTCGCGGCCACGCCGGCGAAGCGGCGATCAAGGTTTGTATTCGCTACGTAAAAACTCCCGGTGTAGGGCAAATCCCGACATCAACCGTCGGGTTCGCCTGACGAGTGTGGTTCCTCCGCTTTTGACACCAGCCGCTGCTTGCTTGCCGGGGTGACGCAAGCCTAGGATGTAAGGGAAGCGGAGAAGAACCGAACTGTGGGCCCGCGCGCCGCGCCCGAGTCGTTGAAATGATTTCTTACAATCAAAATCATAGCGTTTGCTAACCGCCGCCGCCGCCCGTGCGTTTCTGTGAGCATGAGAATGAGATGTATCCTGATGCAGCCGGTGTTGACCCGTAGGGAGGACCGACACGCCTGCCTTCGCTCGCGACAGGAGGTGCTCATGAAAGCGTTCTTCGAACATGCCTTTCGGCCGCTGCTCGTGCTGCTCGTTTCGGTGTCGGTCGCCTTTGCGCAGACCCCTTTGCCGCGCAATGCCGCGGCCACGCAGCCGGAGCTCGATCAGATGCTCGCGCCGATCGCGCTCTACCCCGATTCGCTGCTGTCGCAGATCTTCATGGCCTCCACTTATCCGCTCGAGGTGGTGGAGGCGGCGCGCTGGTCGAGGGCGAGTCCCGGCTTGAAGGGGGAGGAGGCGGTCAACGCGGCCGGCGAGAAGGATTGGGACGCGAGCGTCAAGTCGCTCGCCGCGTTTCCGCAGGTCCTCGCGATGATGGACCAGCATCTGGAGTGGACCGCGCGGCTCGGCGATGTTTTCATCGCGCAGGAGCCGCAGGTGATGGAAACGGTCCAGAACCTGCGGCAGAAGGCGTATGAGGCCGGCAATCTGAGATCGACGGAGCAGGCCACCGTGTCCCGGCAGGGAGACGCGCTCGCGATCGAGCCGGCCAGCCCGCAAGTCATCTACGTGCCGTACTACGATACCCGCGTGGCCTACGGATCGTGGTGGTGGCCGGCGTATCCGCCCGTGTATTGGGCGCCCTGGCCCGGCTATTACGCGTATCCCGGATATCCGGCGGGATTCGCGTGGGGCATCGGCATCACGGTGGGCCCGCAATTTTTCTTCGGCGCGTGCGACTGGCACCGGCGCCACGTCACCGTCGTGCACGTCACCAACGTCGTCGTGAGTCGCCCGGGCGCAGTCATCCGGTCGGCGCCCGTGAGAAGCGCGCACCCGGTCGTATGGCAGCACGATCCAGGGCACCGCCGCGGCGTGCCGTATCGCATCGCGTCGGTGCAGCAGCGCTTCGGTCCGACCTCGCAGGCCAGCCAGCGCCGCGATTTCCGGTGGCAGGAACCGGTCGCCCCGGCCACCCGCAACAGCTCGCTCAATCGGCCGGAGGTGCACGGCGCCAATCCTCGTCCGAACGCGCCCGGCAAGGAACGCCCGAATCCGCGCAGAGACGGCCGTCCCGACGGGCGAAACTTCTCCGCCAATCCCGGCGCCGCGGCGCGCCCCGAAATTCACGGCCCCGTGGCCCGCCCGCCTGTCGCCGCGGCCCCGCAGGGGCATCCGGGCGCGGGCAACGTTCCTCGCTTTCAAAGCCCGTCGCCGCAGCCCGGCGCGCCCGCGAGCGCCGGTCACATGCCTCATCCGCACGGCTTCCCCAATCAAGGGCAGGCGGCAAATCGCCCTGCGCCGTCCGCGGGAAAAGCGTACGGCGAAGGGCGCCGCTAGATCGGGAGGCCGCCGACGAATCGCCGGCGCTGGCGTTTCGCCGGTCGCAGGTTCAGCCCAGCGCCATGATCTTGGCGAGGAGATCTTTCTCGTCGACCGGCTTCACTACATAGTTCGTCGCGCCCTGGCGCAGACCCCATACCCGGTCGGTGTCATGGCTCTTGCTGGTGCACAGAATCACCGGAATGTGCTTGGTCGCCTCGTCGCGCGTGATGAGACGCGTTGCCTGGAAGCCATTCATATCGGGCATGATGACGTCCATCAGGATGAGGTCCGGCTGTTCGGCTTTCGCTTTCTCCATGGCTTCCTTGGCGGTCTCGGCCAATGTGCACCGGTAGCCGTGCTTTGCCAGCATCTGGAAGAGAACATGGCGGGCGGTGGACGAATCGTCGGCTATGAGGATCTTTTTTACGGGCATTGCGAGCCACCTTCCTCAATCGCTTCAGGCCGGATCCGCGCGGTAAGCGGGCACCGCAGGGAATTCCTCCTGCTGCATGATTCCTTTCCCTAGGCGAGCCCGCGGGAAGTCTACACCTCCGCGGCGCAGTTATCGGAGGGCTCATGTCCCATCAACATGAGTGAGCTCCTATTCTCGAATTCCTACCACACCGTCTGCAAGCGCGGCGCGCGGCGCAGCTGTTTGTCCGCGGTGACGAGCTTCAAGCCCAAGGCGATGGCGGTGGCCGCGATGATTCGGTCGGCGGGATCGCCGGGAACCGCCTCGTCGAAGGAACCCGCGACCTCCGCGATCTCTGCGCTCACCGGCTCGAAGCGCAGTTCCGGCAGGAGACGTACATCGGCGAGCCACTGCTCCGGAGGCACCGCGAGCACGAGTCTTCCGCGGCGGATTGCGGTCGCGATCTCGAACAGGCTGATCGCCGAGGCGGCGACGTGTCCCTCGCGCAAGGCGCTGCGAATCGCTCTTTTCGCCCGGGCCGACAGCCGCGCCGCATCGGCGACCCACCAGACGAGCGCGTGGGTGTCGAGCAGGATCACCGATTCGCGTCCCACTCTCCCGGATCGATCACCGGATCGAGCGGGCGCTCGTAGCGCCGCACGCTGCCGCGCAGGCGCTTGCGGGCGGCTTCCGCGTCGTCCTTCGCGGCAGAGGGGGGCGCGATCTCGGCGATCACCTGCCCGCGCGAAGTGACCCGGACGCGCTCTCCGCGCCGAACGCGAGCCATGTACTCGGGGAGTCTCTGCCGCAGCACGGTGACTTTGACGTCTTTCATCGGATGCTCCGAAATGTACACATGGAATGTACATTCCGGGATGCGGCAAGTCAATTGCCTGTGCTCGCCGGCGGCCAAGAGCTCATTCCGCGGCAGCGATCGAATCGACCTCTATTCCCTGACCAGGCGAATCAGCGCGATCTCCGAAGGAATCCCGAATCGCATCGGCGGTCCCCAATAGCCCGAGCCGCGACTGGTGTAGACCCACATGCCGCCGAGGCGATTCAGTCCCGCGGTGAACGGCTGCTGCAGGCGCACCAGAAAATTCCACGGCCAGAATTGCCCGCCGTGCGTGTGCCCGGACAGCTGCAGGTGGTAGCCGGCCGCCTCGGCGAAATGAGCGGAGCGGGGCTGGTGGGCGAGCAGAACCTTCAGCGCGTGCGCCGGGGCACCCTGGGCCGCCGCGTGAGGATCGCTCTTGTGCGAGGGATCGAAGTGGTGGGCGGAGTAGTCCGTGACGCCCGCCACCGTCAACGCCGCCCCGTCGTGATCCAGAACGACGTGCTCGTTGACGAGCACCCGCGCGCCCAGGCGCTCGAGCTCGAGGATCCACTCGTGGGCGCCCGAGTAGTACTCGTGGTTGCCGGTGACGAAATAGGTCCCGTGCCGGGAGGCGAGCCGCGCGAGCGGCTCGGTGTGGTGCGCGAGGTCCTGCACGCTGCCGTCGACGACATCGCCGGTGATCGCGATCATGTCGGCTTGCAGGAGATTGACCCGATCGACGATCGCGGCTACGAAATTCCGCTTGATGGTCTGCCCCACGTGGATGTCGCTGATCTGGGCGATCGTGAAACCCTCCAGCTCTTTCGGAAGACCGGCCAGCGGCACTTCCACCTCCACCACCGGAGCCACCCGGCGCGCCATGTAGAAACCGGCCAGCGTAATGGCCGGCGTGAGCGCCATGACTCCAATGGCCGAAATGCGAATCCAGGACTCGTGGAGTTGCGGGGGCAGCGCGAGGGTGGACGCGATCAGGCTCAGGTCGCGAACCACGGTCAGCACCAGCAGCCACGAGAAGAAGCCCGCCGCCAGCCACGGGAGCAGCACCGCCCACGGGCCGCGTTCCTCCCGGATCCAGAATCCCTTGGGAAAAAGCCAGAGACACACCGCGAGCAAGGCCCCGCCCACGAGCTGAGTGACCGCGCCGAACGGCAGAAGAAGCCGCACGCCGACATAGACATGCAGGAGGGCGAGCACGAGGACCACGGGGCTTGGGAACGGGCGGAATTTCACTGGAAGGAAGTGGGGGCGAAGGCCGGCACACGCAAGACTTGCGGGAATTTACGCTCCACCATCCCACGCCCGCGCCATGAACCGTCCCTTCCTGCCCGAGAGGACATGGAGCGCTCTTTCAAGGTTGCGGGCACGCGCCTCCAGCGATTTCAACCACGAGAAATAGCGGAGGATTTTCTTTTTTCGGCCACACTTTCGCTTTGCGAATGCGCCGGGGTTATCATCCCATGGAACTGAAAACGAGGAGCTGAAATGATCCGCGAGGATCCCCGCCGCGATGGCTGAGCCCTACCACTCCCCGACGCTCCAGGCGCGCCGCGCGCAGATGTTCCCGGTGCTCGCGGACGAGGAGATCGCGCGCCTTCGCCGCTTCGGCGCGCCGCGCCGCTACGCGGACGGCGAGCGCCTGTTCGAGACCGGCAAGACCAGCCCGGGCATGTTCGTCGTGCTCTCGGGTGCGCTGCGCATCACCGGCCGCGACGGGCACGGGCACGACCTCCTCATCGCCGAGCTCTCCGCGGGAGGATTTTCCGGGGAAATCGGACAGCTCTCGGGCCGGCGCGCGCTCGCGGACGGCGTTGCGGCCGGCGCGGTCGAGGCGCTCCTCGTCGTCCCCGAGCAGCTGCGCGCGCTCCTCGTCGCCGAAGCCGGTCTCGGCGAGGAAATCATGCGCGCGCTGATCCTGCGCCGCGTGGGCCTGATCGAGATGGGCGCCGGCGGCCCGGTGCTGATCGGCGCGCCTTCGTCCCCGGACATGGCGAGGCTGCGCAATTTCCTCGCCCGCAACGGCATCCCGCACCTCGTCTTCGATCCCGCCAACGACCCGGACGCTCAAGGCTTCATCGAGCGCTACGCGCCTAGACCTGAGGACATGCCGCTCGTCGCGTGTCCCGACGGATCGGTGCTGCGCAATCCCGGAGAGAACGAGCTCGCGAAGTGCATCGGCATGCTGGACGCCGCCGACGCGGACCGCGTGCACGACGTCGCCGACCCGGTGTACGACGTTGCCGTCGTGGGCGCGGGCCCCGCGGGACTGGCGACCGCGGTCTACGCGGCCTCGGAAGGCCTCTCGGTGCTCGTCGTCGACGCGCTTTCCTTCGGCGGGCAGGCGGGAGCGAGCGCGCGGATCGAGAACTATCTCGGCTTCCCCACCGGCATCTCGGGCCAGGCGCTCGCCGGGCGCGCGTATACGCAGGCGCAGAAATTCGGCGCGCGCATGCTGATCCCGGTCGAGGCGGTGCGCCTGGATTGCGGCCGGCCGGAGGAGCGCGATCCGCTCGCGCTGCAACTCGCCGACGCGCGCGCCGTGCGCAGCCGCACGGTGGTCGTCGCCACGGGCGCCCGCTATCGCCGTCCGGACTGCTCCGATCTGAAGACCCTGGAAGGGCGGGGCGTCTGGTACTGGGCATCGTCCATCGAGGCGAAGATGTGCGCGGGGCAGGAAGTGGCGCTGGTCGGCGGCGGCAACTCCGCGGGACAGGCCGCGGTGTATCTCGCCGGGCACGCCGCCAAGGTGTGGATGCTGGTGCGCGGCCCGGGGCTCGCCGCGAACATGTCGAGATACCTGATCGACCGCATCGCCGCGATTCCCAACATCGAGCTGCGCATCCGGACCGAGATCGTCGAGCTGAAGGGTTCGCGCGAATCCGGCGTCGAATCGATGCGCTGGCGGCACCGCGACTCGGGGGCCGAGGAAACCCGCGCGATCCGCAACGTGTTCCTGTTCCTCGGCGCCGATCCGGCGACCGCGTGGCTGAAGGATTGCGGCGTGGCCTTCGACGACAAGGGCTTCGTCAGGACCGGCGGCGGGCGCCTGCCGCTCGAGACCAGCGTGCCCGGCGTGTTCGCGATCGGCGACGTGCGCGCGGGCTCGGTCAAGCGCGTCGGCGGCGCGATCGGCGAGGGCGCCGCGGTGGTCGCGCAGATCCACGCGTTTCTCGCGCGGGAGAATGCCGGGGTGGAGGCTCGGGCCGCGTAGCGCGTGGTGAGTTCCCGGCGTGTCCCACCTCTTCGAACCCGCCACTAGCGGTCGCTCCAAGTGCCGCGGCTGCGCGCGACCCATCGAACGCGGCGAGCTGCGTTTCGGCGAGCGTCTTCCGAACCCCTTTGGCGAGGGCGAGATGACGCTGTGGTTCCATCCGGCATGCGCGGCCTACAAGCGGCCGGAGCCGCTGCTTCAGGCCCTGGTGGAAACGCCCGCGAACGCGCCCGATCGGGAGAGCCTCGAGCGTGCGGCGCGCGGCAGTTTGGCGCACCGGCGCCTCCCGCGGATCGACGGCGCCGAGCGCTCGCCGGGCGCGCAGGCGAAGTGCCGCAACTGCCGCGAGCCCATCGCGCGCGGGAGCTGGCGCATCCGGCTCGTGTACTACGAAGAGGGGCGCTTCGCTCCGGGGGGATTCGTGCACCTCGACTGCCGCAAGGCCTACTTCGAGACCGACGACGTCCTGGATCGGGTGCTCCACTTCAGTCGGGACTTGAGCGCCGACGAACGCGAGGAATTGAGGCGCGCGTGCAGCGCCGGCCCGGGCGGGCCGTCGCTGCGGAGCTGAGGCCGGCGAAGGCTAAGGGGTAGGATCGTGGCTCGATATGCGACTTGAATCGAAAACTGCAATCATCGTCGGCGCCGGGCAGGGCCCGGGCACCGGCATGGGCAACGGCCGCGCGACCGCGCTGCGGTTCGCGCAGGAAGGCGCGAAGGTCATGGCGGTGGATCGCGAGCTCGCGCTGGCGGAGGAAACCGCGGCGATGGTGCGGCAGGCGGGCGGCGATTGTTTTGCCTTCGAGGCGGACGTCACGAAGGAATCGGCGATGGCGGCGATGATCGCCGAAGCGAAGAAGCGCTGGGGGCGGATCGACATCCTGCATTACAACGTCGGCGTCAGCATCGGCGGCGGTGACGCGCCGCTGCTCGAGCTGACCGAGAAGGCCTTCGACAATATCGTCGCCGTCAATCTGCGCGGCGCGGTGATGGCCTGCAAGCACGTGGTCCCGGTTATGAGGGAGCAGCGGGCCGGCTGCATTCTGATGATTTCGTCGCTCGCCGCGATCGAGAAGTATCCCTACGTCACCTACAAGGCGACCAAGGCGGCGATGATCGCCTTTACCGAACAGGTGGCGATCCAGAACGCGGAATACGGCGTGCGCGCTAACGTGATCCTGCCCGGATTGATGGACACGCCGATGGCGGTGGACACTCGCGCGCGCCAGACCGGCAAGAGCCGGGCCGAGGTCGCCGCGATGCGCGACGCGCGCGTGCCGCTGCGCCGCAAGATGGGGACCGCGTGGGACGTGGCGAACGCGGCGCTGTTCCTGGCTTCCGACGAGGCCAACTTCATCACCGGCGTCTCGCTGCTGGTGGACGGCGGCGGCGCGCTGGACATCGGCCACTGAGCTTTCTTCGAGCCGCGGCCGGATGCCCCTCCCTGGTGTCCGTCACATCCGTGCATTGTTTATGGTGTGACATAACACAAATGATATGTTATATTAAAGTTATTAACACATCATAACTTTAGTATGAGCAGACGATCTTTAGTACTGGCTTCGCTTCCAGCGCCTGTACGTCAGACGGTAAAGGACCTCGGCGCAAACATCGCTACAGCCAGACGACGCCGGCGACAGACGCAGGTTGAACTGGCAGCGCGGGTGATGGTGTCCGTTCCTACGGTGCAACGCGTCGAGCGAGGCGATCCGTCCGTCTCGATTGCCGTGTACTTTACGGCCTTATGGGCGCTCGGGCTTGCAAAAGACCTGCGAGGAATCGCCAAGCCTGAACAGGACCAGGCCGCTCAACTTCTGGATCTGGAGCGCCTCCCGGCGCGCGTACGCCATGCCCGTCGACCGCTGTAACGTCCTTTTCTATCCGCGCAAGGCCAGAGAACCGCTTCTCGCGGGTGACCTGCGGCTTCTTCCCGGGGTGAAGGGAAGTGTCTTTCAATATTCCCGGGATTTCATCGCAAATCCTGGCGCTATTGCTCTCGACCCCTTCGCCCTGCCCCTGCAGCCACAGGAATGCGTCACGATCAGAAACGGAGACTCGCTCGTCCCCGATGCGTTTCTTGATGCCGGACCGGATGCTTGGGGACGTACTGTAATCGACCGGCTTGGGGGCCTGGAGCGCTCGAGTGATTTCGACTACCTCATCGCCGCCGGCCCGAACCGCGTCGGGGCCTTGCACTTTTCCGGAGAAGGTGCGCTACACGTCCCGGCCGCCAACGACATCAATGATCTAAAGGATATCGAAAATGGTATCGATCGACTCCGTAAGAAATTGCCGATCGAGGAACGGATTCGGCATCTTCTGGCTCCAGGCACGAGCATTGGAGGCATGCGTCCGAAAACTGTTGTCGAAGCAGAGGGTCATTTATGGATTGCAAAATTCAACTCGCGCGATGAAGACGTTGACGCCGTAACAATGGAATATGCAGGCATGCGTCTGGCCGCTCGTTGCGGCCTGGATATCGCCGAAGTTCGTAAACAGGGATTCGGGGGCCAACGCGTTGCACTGCTTGTTCGTCGTTTCGATCGCGAGCCCATAGGCGAAGGGCAATTTGGCCGGATCCCTTATGTCAGTGCCCGGACGTTGTTACGCGGTTACAGCCGGCAGAATCTTGGGGAGGCGTCAGGTGAGTTCAGCTATGTCGTCCTTGCAGAAGTGCGCCGCTTGATCGGCGCGGGAAATGTACTAAGCAACGATTTGAGAGAGCTTTTCAGACGGATGGTTTTCAACATACTGATCGACAACACTGACGATCACGAGAGAAATCAGGGTTTCGTCTACGACGGTGATCGCGGCTGGCGACTTTCGAAGGGATTTGACATTGCGTCACAGCTGACCAATATCGGATACCAAGGGATGGAGGTCGGAACCTCAGGATCGGAAGCCACTCTCGTAAATGCCCTTAGCGAATGCAATCGATTCGGAATTGATAATGAAGAGGCCAATGCGCTTGTCGAAGAATTAATTCGCGGTACAGAAGCACTTGAAACGGTTTATCGCGACGCGGGCGTCGACCCATCTCACGTGGAGAAGGCTGCCCGGTCAAGGGAGAAGATTGTGGCGGGTTTCGCAATCAAAAAGCCAAGTCAGCTACCAAGAACCGAAAGCCAAGAGTGAGGCGACAAACCGCTGTCCGCAAGAACTCGTAGTTCCGGTGTGCGGTTTCCGCACGGTGCGCTATTTGGCGACCTGGAGTTTACTGTAATACAATGGCGCAACGAAAGTATTACGCCGGATACCGATCATGACCCTCACCGTCCGTCTGTCACCGCGCGTCGAGCAGGAGCTTGCCGAATACTGCGTGAAGCGCCGCCTCACCAAGAGCGAGGCGGTGAAGCTCGCACTGGAGGAGTTGCTGCGCTTGCCTGAGACGCGAAAGGCCGATCTGAGCCATCCCTACATCGGCAGCGACATCCAACAGGGAGACGTCGCGCGGCATGTCAAGCGTCTGCTGCGCGAGCGCTTCCGCGACAAACGTACCGCCTACGACTTGGGCAAAGATCTGGTCGGGCCGCACACTGACGCGCTGCCCACCGAGGACATCGCGCGGCACAGCGGGCGGCTGCTGCGCGAGCATTTCCGCGGGAAGAAGGGCAGCAAGCGCAAGGTGATTGGCGCAAAGTGACTGGCGTCATAGTTGACACCGGTTTCCTCGTCGCCCTGGGACGCAAAGCCGATCCGCTCCACGTCGAGGCGCGGGCTTTCTTTCTGCGCGAAGCCGGGCCGCTCATCACCGTATCCCCAGTCGTGGTCGAAACCTGCTTCTTCCTGAATGCCGCAGCGAAGGTCCAGTTTCTCGACCTGGCTCAGTCGGCGAGACTGAAGACGCTCGAGCTTCCGACCGTCGCTTATGGCGAGATCGGCACGATTATCGGGAAGTATGCTGACCGCAACATCGATTTCGCGGACGCGGCGCTGATCTGGCTCGCGAACCGTACCGGGGTCCGGCACGTTCTCACCACCGACAGAGCCGACTTCGGTGTTTACCGCCTCAAGAACGGCAAGCGCTTCGAGCTGGTGAAGTGGTTCGAACGTTGAATCGCGTCCGGCCATTCGGCTCGCGCGTTGGTATTCACTTCAACCCCGTCATTGAATGCGTTGGACTCTTGCAATCAAATAGCAGCAGAATCTTGTAACGCAATATCACACGAACTGCTACGGCGTACTTCCCCACCTGGCACCTCCCGGTAAGAGCGTGTCATCTCCTTGATGTCGCCGCAGGGCGACACTTGAGCATCTCGGCTACCGGATTTCGACCACCTCAGTCGCCGCGATAGCCCGCCGACACCCCGCAACAAAGTAAAATCCCCCCGATGTTCGATCGCGCAAAATTCTGGCGCTACCTTCGCTACGCCGTCCTCACGGTCGCCTTGCTGGCAGCCGGTTTCGCGCTGTATCTCGACTTTCGCGTGCGCAGCGAGTTCGAGGGCCGCCGCTTCGCGCTGCCGGCGCGCATTTACGCGCGGCCGCTGGAGTTGCACGCCGGGCTGCGCATTGCGAAGGTGGACGTGGTGCACGAGCTGCGGGAGGCGGGTTACCGCGAGGAGCCGCGCGAAGGCGAGTCGGGCTGGTTCATGCGCGACGACACCTGGCTCGAGGTCGCGGTGCGGCCGTTCGTGTTCTGGGACGGGACCCAAGCCGCGAAGCGCATCCGCGTGGCGTTCGACGGGAACACGGTCACGGCGGTTCGCGACGCGGAGGGCAGGGACCTGCCGCTTGCGCGACTGGAGCCTTTACCGATCGGCGGCATCTATCCCACGAACAACGAGGACCGCGTGCTCGTGAGGCTCGCCGGGGTGCCGAAGCACCTGGTGCAGGCGCTCATCGCGACCGAGGACCGCAATTTCTATTCGCATCACGGCTTCGACCTGCGCGGCATCGCGCGCGCGGCGGTGAGCCTGTTCCGCAGCAGCCCGCTCCAGGGCGGCAGCACGCTGACGCAGCAGCTGGTGAAGAACTTTTTTCTCACGCCCGAGCGCACCCTGCAGCGCAAGGTCACCGAGCTCTTCATGGCGGTGCTGCTCGAGCTGCACTACGACAAGGACGAGATCCTCGAGACCTACCTGAACGAGATCTACCTCGGCCAGGACCGCGACCGCGCCATCCACGGCATCGGGCTTGGAGCCCTGTACTACTTCGGCAAGACGGCCGAGCAGCTCACGCTCGCGGAGAGCGCGCTCCTGGTCGGCATGGTGAGAGGCCCGGCCCTGTACGACCCGCACCGCCATGCGGAGCGCGCGCTCGAGCGGCGCAACCTCGTCCTGCGCGAGACCAAGGACCGGGGTTACGTCACGATGGAGGAGTACGCGGCCGCGCGCGCAGCGAAGCTCGGGGTGAACCCGAGCGCCGGCATGGGCACTTCGCCCCACCCGGCCTTCCTCGATCTCGTGCACCGGCAGCTGCGGCGATCCTACGACGAAGCCGACCTGCGCTCGGAAGGCTTGAGGGTCTTCACCACGCTCGACCCGCGCGTGCAGGGGGCGGCGGAGCGAGTGCTCGCGAAGAGGCTCGCGCAGTTCGACCGCGACAAGCGCTTCGGCGATCCGGGCCTGGAAGGCGCGATCGTGGTCACCGACGCGCAGGCGGGCGAAGTGCAGGCGCTGGTCGGCGGACGCGACCCTCGCTACCGCGGCTTCAACCGCGCCCTGGACGCCGCGCGGCCCGTGGGCTCCTTGCTCAAGCCCGCGATCTACCTTACTGCGCTCGCCGATCCTGCGCACTACACGCTCGTGACTCCGATCGACGACGGGCCTTTCGTCTGGAAGAGCCACGGCGCGCCGGACTGGGAGCCGTCGAACTACGACAGGAAGTTCCACGGCGCGGTGCCGCTGCGGACGGCGTTCGCGCAGTCCTACAACGCCGCGACGGCGCGCCTGGGGACCGAGCTCGGCATCGAAAAAGTCCTCGCCACCGTGAAGCGGCTCGGGATCGAGCGCGAGATGCAGCCGTACGCCTCCACGCTCCTCGGCGCGGTGGACCTCTCCCCGCTGGAAGTGGCGCAGATGTACCAGACCATCGCGAGCGGCGGATTCCGCGCGCCGCTCCGCGCGATCCGCGAAGTGACGACCCAGGACGGCCGGCCGCTCAAGCGCTATCCGCTCGCGGTCGAGCAGGCGTTCGCGGCCGAGCCCATGTACCTCCTCACCGCCGCGATGCAGGGCGTGGTGCGCGAAGGCACCGCGCAGTCGCTCAAAAACTGGCTGCCGCCCGAGACCGCCGTCGCCGGAAAAACGGGCACGACCGACTCGCAGCGCGACGCCTGGTTCGCGGGATTCACCGGCGACCGGCTCGCGATCGTGTGGCTCGGCTACGACGACAACCGCGTGGCGCGGCTCTCCGGCGCCGCCGCCGCCCTGCCGATCTGGGGCGAGATGATGGCTTCGCTCGATCCGGAGCCGCTCGCGCTGGCCAAACCCGAGGGCATCGAGAACGTGCTGATCGATCCGCAGAGCGGATTGCGCGCCGACTTTGCCTGCGCCGAAGCACTCGAGCTGCCGTTCGCGCAAGGCTCGGCGCCGGCGGAGCGCGCTCCCTGCGCATCCGCCGTGGGCGTCGCCGTCGAAGCCGTGAAGCAGCAGGCGAAGAGCTGGCTGCAGCGCCTGTTTGGAAAATAAGCGGAGTTGAGCGGAAACGAGGCGCTCAGTGCCGTCCTTCCCGCGCAAGCGGGAATCCAGCGGCGGCACAGTCACTGGATCCCCCACCCGCTTTCGCGGGTGCTAGAGGCCGCGGGGATGACGGCACCGAGTAAAGCTGCGGTGAAAACCTGCTGCGGTGCGTACGCTGACGCACAGAGCATCCGGGCGGCGGAGGTGAAAATAGTCGCACCGATCGACGGCGTCCGGGTCGGTGCCGGATTGCACTATTCTGCTCTTGACCGGCACCTGTGCAAGGCCGCATCGATCGCCCGCGCAACGGGAACGGACTTCAGGTTAACGGAACCTTGCAAATGCTTGACCGACTCAGACTCAATCTGGGCGCCAAATTCACGCTGTTGCTGGCGCTGGTGTTTCTCACCGGCATGGTGGCGAGCTGGTTTGCGCTGTCGGAAGCTTTGCAAAGCAAGGCCGAGCGCGAAGTCGTCTCCAAGGCGCAGATCCTGCTGAAGACGATGAACTCGGTGCGCCAGTACACCAGCGAGAACATCAATGTGCACCTGCGGCCGCTGCTCGACCAGCGCAGCCAGTTCATCAGCGAAACGGTGCCCGGATACTCTGCACGCAAAGTGTTCGAGTACTTCCGCAGCGGCAAGGACTACGAGGACTTCATCTACAAGGAAGCCACGCTCGACCCGACCAACCCGCTCGACAAGGCGGACAGTTTCGAGGCATCCCTGGTCGAGGGCTTCCGCCGGGATCCGACATTGCCGGAGCAGACCGGCTTTCGAGAGATCGGCGGGCGCAACATGTTTTTCACGGCACGTCCGATCCGCATCAGATCGGCGAGCTGTCTGGAGTGCCACAGCGTACCCTCGGCGGCACCGGCGAGCATGATCGAGGCGTACGGCAGCTCCAACGGCTTCGGCTGGAATATGGGCGACGTCATCGGGTCGCAGATCGTGTACGTGCCGGCTCAGGCGGTGTTTTCCGCCGGCCAGCAAAGCGCCGTGCTGGTGACGGGCATTTTCGTGGCGATTTTCGCGCTCGCTGCAATAGCCATCACCGTGTTCTTCCGGCGTGCTGTTGTCCGGCCATTGGGGGGTCTGACCGCGGCCACCCAGGCATTGAGCCGTGGCAACCCCGACAGCGAGCCGCCGGCAAGCTCGCCGGAAAAAAGCAAAATTCCTGAAACCGCCGTGCATGGCGACGAAATCGTCCAGCTCGCCGAGCGCTTCGACTTCATGACGCGCGAAGTCTATTCGCGCGAAGAGCGGCTGCGCCAGGCGCGGGCGGACGTGGCGCGCAGCGAAGCGCATTTTCGCTCGCTGATCGAAAACGCCTCCGACGCGGTGATGGTCCTCGACGCAAGTCTGCAGGTGCGCTATGCCAGCCCGTCGCTCGAGCGCGTGCTCGGATTCGCACCGGAAGACGTGGTCGGCAAGTCGCCCGTCCAGTTCGTCAACGAGGGCGATGCGGATGCCATGCAGCGGGCGCTGGAGGCGGCCGCAGCCACGCCGGGAGTGGGGCCGACCCTGGAATTCCGCTGCGCCGGCGACGGCGCGCCAAAATACCTGGAGGCGACCGTAGCCAACATGCTCGACAACCCGGCAGTAGAGGGCATCGTCATCAACATGCGCGATGTGACGGAGCGTTGGCACACCGAGGAGCTTAGGGGCGAGAAGATCCGCGCCGAGGAGCAGATCCGCCAGCTTGGGCTGTACGACAGCCTCACTGATTTACCGAACCGGCACTTGTTCAAGGAACAGTTGAGCGACGCCGTGGCGCGGGCCGACCGAACCGGCCAGGCGCTGGTGATGCTGTCGCTCAACCTCGACCGCTTCAAGCGCATCAACGACACCCTTGGCCGCGAGGTCGGCGACCTCCTGCTGAAGGAGGTCGCGAGCCGCCTCACCAAATCGCTGCGCCAGACCGACTACGTCACTCGCAACGATTCCCATGCGGCAAGCCACCATATCGCGCGCCAGGGCGGCGACGAGTTCACGGTGCTGCTCGGCGACCTCAGCCAGGCGCAGGAAGCAACCAAGGTCGCGCGCCGTATTCTCGAAGCGCTCTCGCAGCCGTTCAACCTGAACGGCAACGAAATCGTGATGAGTGCAAGCATAGGCATCGCCGTTTATCGTCTCGACGGGAACGACGCCGAAAGCCTGCTCAAGAACGCCGACGCCGCAATGCACTACGCAAAGGAACAGGGCAAGAACAACTGCCAGTATTACAACGACAAAATGAATACCAGCGCGTTCCAGAAAATGACGCTGGAGAGCAATCTGCACAAGGCGCTGGAGCGTGATGAATTCAGCCTGTATTACCAACCCAAGATCGACGTGGCGAGCGGCTCGACCATCGGCGTGGAGGCCTTGATCCGCTGGCGCCACCCCGACCTCGGGTTGGTCTCCCCGGCGGAGTTCATTCCGATGGCGGAGGAATCCGGCCTGATCGTTCCTATCGGCGAATGGGTGCTGGACAGCGCGTGCGCGCAGCTGCGCGCGTGGCAGGAGGACGGCCTCACGCCGGTGCCGGTCGCGGTCAACCTCTCCGCCAAGCAGTTTCACCAGCAGAACATCGCCGCGATAGTCATGCGTGCGCTGCAGGACCACGGCGTCGATCCACGTTTGCTGGAGCTCGAAATTACCGAGAGCACCGCGATGCGCAACGCGGAGGCGACGGGCACTACGCTGCGCAACCTGAAGGCGCTCGGTGTGCGCATCGCGATCGACGATTTCGGCACGGGCTATTCGAGCCTCTCCTATCTGAAGCGCTTTCCCATCGACTCGCTCAAGATCGACCGCTCGTTCGTCACCGAGCTCCCGGGCAACCAGGACGACGCGACGATCGCGCAGGCGATCATCACCATGGCGCACGCGTTGCGGCTCAAGGTCATAGCCGAGGGCGTGGAGACCGAGGCGCAATTGGAGTTTCTGACGGCGAACGGCTGCGATGAAATACAGGGCTATTACTTCTCGCGCCCGCTTCCCGCCGAGCAATGCACGCAATTGCTCCGGGACAAGCGAAAATTGCCGCTGCCCCGGGCGGAGGAGCGGCCCGCGCAGGCAGTGGTAGTTTGACTTTTCAGCGGAAAATGAGCGTCCGATGAGAACCGTCCTTGCCCTGGCTGTGATCCTCGCCGGCTGCGCGACCGTGCAGGCGCCGGCGCCCGGGCCGGGTCCGGAACCCGCTCCCCTGCCCGAGCCCGCGGCTCGCACCGAGAACCTGGCCATCGCCGGCCTCCTGGAGGGCGCGCGCACCGATGCCGCGGCCGGGCGCCTGGCCAACGCCGCGGCATCGCTCGAGCGCGCGCTGCGCATCGAGCCGCGCAATCCGCGCCTGTGGCAGGAGCTGGCGCGCGTGCGCCTGAAGCAGGGCGACTATGCGCAAGCCGAGAGCACCGCGTCGCGCTCCAGCTCCTGGGCGGGGAGCGACAATGCCCTGCGAGCTGAAAATTGGCGCCTTATCGCGCATGCGCGCGAGGCGCGCGGCGACGCCGAAGGCGCCCGCGCGGCGCTCGAAGCGGCCGAACGGCAGAGATAGGTCGCCCCAGCGTCCTTCTGAACGCCGCGGTGCAACATGACGATCGGCCGCAGCGATTCCAGGCACGGATCAGGAGAGACTTGATTTTTTCTGCCGGTGGGTTCATGTTTGCCGCTGCATCGTTCGGCAATCCATTCACGAAGGGGGAATGAAAATGAAGCTTCGCGCGCTTACTTCCGCGCTCGTCATGGCGGGTCTCGCCACCGCCGCGGCGGCACAGTCCAGCATCGAGAAGATGAAGCAGATGCGCGTCGCCACCACCGATCTGAACCTGCCGGTGGTGCCGCAGACCGGCAAGAACGCCGACGCCATCCGTGCCAACCTCAAAAAGGTCAACCTGCCGCCGGGCTTCGCGATCGACCTGTACGCGATCGTGCCGGACGCGCGCCACATGGCGGTGGCGCCCTCGACCAACATGCTGTTCGTGGGCACGCGCAAGACCACGCTCTGGGCGGTCACCGACCGCAACAGCGACGGCGTGGCCGACGAGGTCAAGCCCTTCGCCCCGTCGCTCAACTTCAAGCAGCCCAACGGCGTGTGCTGGACCAAGGACGGCTTCCTGATCGTGGTGGAGCACAACCGCGTGCTCAATTTCCCCGCGGCCGAGTTCTTCTACGAGGGCCCGGATGTGGCGGTGATCGAGGTGGTGCCGCAGGGCCAGCTGGTGCCGGTGGAGGAGGAGTCCTACAACCACGGCGCGCGCGTCTGCCGGGTCGCCGACGACGGCAAGCTCTACATCGCCCTCGGCCAGCCGCACAACGTGCAGCCGCAGGAGAAGATCGCCCTGTACGAGAAGCTCGGCATTGGCGGTGTGATCCGCATGCATCCGTTCAACGGCAGCGGCCGCGAGGTCTACGCCCGCGGCATGCGCAATCCCGTGGGCATTGCGGTGAATCCGAAAGACAAGACCCTCTGGACCACCGACAACCAGACCGACGGCATGGGCGACGACACGCCCCCGGGGGAGCTGAACCGCCTGACCACCGCGGGCGCCCACTACGGCTACCCGTGGTACAGCGGGCGCACCAAGGTCACCGACGAGGCGGCGGGCTACAAGCTCTCGCAAATACCGCCGCCGGCGGGCATCGTCTGGCCGCAGGTCGAGTATCCCGCGCATACCGCCGCGCTCGGCCTGACGTTCTACAACGGCACCCGGTTCCCGGCGAAATACCGGGGCGGCGTCTTCGTTGCCGAGCACGGCTCGTGGAACCGCAGCACGCCGATCGGCTACCGCATCATGTTCACCTCGTTGAAGGCCGACGGCACGGCGGACAAGACCGAGGTGTTCGCCGACGGATTCCTCGACAAGGAGACCGGCATCGCGCTCGGCCGGCCGGTCGATGTGGCGCCGATGAAGGACGGCTCGCTGCTGGTTTCGGACGATTTCGCCGGCGCGATCTACCGCATCCGCCATACCGGCCGGTAAAACGCCGGTCCCACCCATGCGGAAACGGGAGGCTTGCCTCCCGTTTTCCTTTTGAGCTGTCTGGACATGCCGATGCGAACGATCCTCCTCGCTCTCGGGGCGGTCATGCTGCCGCTGGCATCGGTTGCGGCCGGCGCGGCGGACCGGGAAGCAGGGCGCGCGAAGGCCGCGGCCTGCGCCCTCTGCCACGGCCAGAACGGCATTTCGACCGTCCCCGATGCGCCCCACCTCGCCGGGCAGCCCGCTCTCTACGTCGAGGCGCAGCTCAAGAACTACCGCGGCGGCACCCGGCGGCACGAAGTCATGAGCCTCATCGCCAAGCCGCTCAGCGATGCCGACATCGCCGATCTCGCCGCCTGGTACGCCTCGATCAGGACCGAGGCGACGCCGCCCTGAGCGCGCAGCGAGCCGGAACGATTCCTACGTAAGACTTTGATGGGCCCGGGCTGTGTGGCGGGTCCTTTTCTCGTGCGCGAGGGACTTGCAGCATCGCCGCGCAGCGACGAATCCAAAATAAATAATACACCCAAGTAAACAATACCCTACAGCGTGATGGTGGTATTAATGCACCTTCCAGCGTGGGCTAGCGCCTAGACAATGAACTAAGATTGTGATCGGGACTCCTACGTGGGCTACCGCACAGAAGACCCTCCCACAAGGGGCCAGGTAGCGCCCCTTCCCGCGCCTCAGTGTGATTGCACCCAAGAGTGTGAATACGGGCAACGGATCCTCGATGGATCGACGCTGGCAAGCCATCACCAAGAGGTTCCCAATGAAAACCATTCATCAGGGTTTTGTGTCTCGAGCGTTTCAGGCGATTGCCACCGGCCTGCTGCCTGCAGTTGCGGGATTTGTATTGCTGTCCGTGCTCACAGCCTGTAGCGGCGGTGGAAGTGCAGCCGGGAGTGGTGATGGCACTGGCGCAGGAAGCCCCCCGGACGCAGGAACCCCCCCGGACGCAGGAACCCCCCCGGACGCAGGAACCCCCCCGCCGGTGACTGCGAACGCAGCGACTGTCGGCTACTTCGCGCAGGCCGGAAAGATATTCGATGCGAGCGGCCAGGAAATCCAGATCCGCGGTATCAACTATTTTGGCTTCAACAATCCGAACCTGCGGCCTGAACAGCTGTGGCGTATGGGCTGGAAAGAGCAAATCGCGCAGATGAAGAGCCTGGGGTTCAACGCCATCCGCGTGCTCTTTGTGCCCGACACGCTTTACAACACCACTCCCATCGTCAATGGGCCGGGCAGAACCTTCATTGACGAGAATCTCAATGCGGAGCTGATCGGCAAGACTCCGTTGCAGGTTCTCGACCTGTGGATGGCCGAGGCCGACCGTCAGGGCATGTACGTACTGCTCAATCTTTACAGCGTGACGACGCAGATGCAGTACCCGACGTGGTTTGTGTCGAACCCGGCCGATTTCCACATGGTCTATAACAATCAGGCCTACACCAAGGAAAACTGGGCACGCGACCTCGCGTTTGTCGCCCAGCGCTACGCCCATCTGAGCCACTTCTTCGGCATCGATCCGTACAACGAGCCCCATGGCGTCGTGCGCTGGAGCGTCGGAGACGCGAACGCCGCCAATCCGGTGTACTTCTGGAAGGAAGCGGCGGAATTCGCCTCGGCGGCGGTCCTGGCGGCCAACCCCAAGCTGCTCATATTTGTCGAGGGCAGCAACGGCAACTATGACGGCATCGAGAACTCGAGCGTCCCCATGAACTGGGGCGAAAACTTTCAGCCCGAAGCCTACAAGCCGCTCAACATCCCGGCCGACAAGCTGGTGCTGAGCCCGCACACCTACGGGCCGGACGTGTTCGTGAAGTCCTCATTCAGCGCCTCCAACTTCCCGGCCAATCTGGCGGCCGACTGGGACACTCTGTTTGGCAAGCTCTATCCGACGCATTCGATCGTGATCGGCGAATTTGGCGGCTACTACGGGACGGGAGCGAGCGGGCAGCAGGACGTCGCCTGGCAGAACGCTTTTGTGCAGTATCTTCAAAGCAAAGGCATCCGCAATAGTTTCTACTGGTGTTACGCCCCCAACAGCGGCGGTACCGGCGGCATCCTCGACGACAGTTTGAACGTGCGTCTGGACAAAATGGCGCTGTTGCACAAGCTCTGGGGACAGTGACAGTCACTGAGACATTGAAGGGCCCGCGCTGTGTGGCGGGCCCTTGGCAGCGAGCCCCGCGCCCCAGAGTGATTGCACCCAAGAGTGTGAAGCCGGGCAAAGGATCCTTTCAGGATCGACGCAAGCAAGCAATCACAAAGAGGTTCCCAATGAAAACCATTCATCAGGGTTTTGTCTCTCGAGCGTTTCAGGCGATCGCGGTACTCCTCCTGCTCGCAGCCTGTGGCGGCGGTGCCAGCGACGGCGGAAGCCCGAGCGAGAGTAGTGATGGCAGCGACCAAACCACGTCACCTTCGGTCACTCCTACCCCTGCGCCTGACCCTGCGCCGACGCCGACGCCGACACCGGCGCCGACACCGACACCGACACCGACACCTAACCCTACCCCTACACCGGTCGGTACTCAGCTTCAAAGCTGTGCCGGCATCATGCCCTTGGGTGACTCGATCACACTGGGTGTGAACGGCGGATACCGCAATGACCTGTATACGGGTCTGCAGCAAAACAACTGCGGCGTCAGTTACGCGGGCACACAGTTTGACCAATGGACGCGCATTGCCGATAAGGACCACGAGGGACACTCCGGGTTCGCCATTGGCGGTATCGCGAGCAGTGTCGACGCCTGGATGGCCTCGACGCAACCCAACGTCATTCTGCTCATGGCCGGCACCAACGACACCGCCTGGTGGACAGCGGAGAATGCGGACCAAATCGGAGCGCGCCATAACGCATTGATCGAGCA
>Ga0137457_1000060_pt1 | contig 27279 bp, 29 predicted proteins | sample EasRivERMGT630_2_FD_102321 | JGI IMG/M metagenome (GOLD analysis project Ga0137457, IMG submission 102321) | Soil microbial communities from meander-bound floodplain in the East River, Colorado, USA - East River MetaG ERMGT630_2 | ecosystem: Environmental > Terrestrial > Soil > Floodplain ...
CAAAGCCATGACGAAACGGATTCAAGGGAGAGGTTCACCGTTCATCAGTTGAGACGCCGTAGGAGGACTTGTGTGAAGGTCTCGTCGTAGCCTTGGGCGGCGGCTGCGCCGACAGAGAAGGTGTCGGGCGAGTACGCACGGAGCGTCAAGGCGGTGGACGTGGCAACAGTGACGACGGCCTTCAACGGCACACTGTGAACGTCGTCATCCGATCCGGTCTGCGTTCCTGACGTCGCGAGAACAGCCGAAGTCGTGTTGTCGTAGAGGAGGAAAACTATCGGGTCGGCGTTGCTCGAAACAAACGGCATGACGGCGTCGATCTCGTAGGTTCCGGCTTCGACGGTGAAAATGTTCGCCGCCAGGGCGAGCCAGGTGACGGTCGAAGTCGTCGTCAAACGGACGACTGTTTCGGTCGCGGCAGAAACCGCCTGCGCGACGGTGCCGGAAGCACCCGTGTCGCGCAGCCACGCGACGGCGTTCGTCCCTCCGCTCGACGCCGTGATGGACGTCAACCGTCCGTCGGCCCTGACGCTTAGGCTCGTCGGGTTGGTGTAGGTGCCAGCGGTAATGACCTGCGGAAGCAGGCTATCCAAATCGACGAGTTGAGCCTTGGCTCCGGCAGCCGCCGAAGCGTTCGTTATCAGGATGCCGTCTGCCGCAGACGTCGCTTCCCCGATTAATGGAGCCTGATTGATCAGGCTCTCCGCAAAGTAAGCTATCGTCGACTTTCGCGACTCGACGACGTCGGCCCTGTGCCAGACGACGGTATCCGCCGTGTAATCATCGAACGCTGTCGCGACAGTCGGCAGCGTCCCGACGCTCGCCAAAAAGCTCGAAACGGTGATGACGCTGTTCGCGTCCTCGGAGTCGTCCCCGATCAGGATCGTGTCTGTTCCCTCAAGCTGCGTGATGAGATTCAACCCGCTCAACAACAAGTCCGGCGCAAGATCGGAGAACGACACAGCGCCGTCTTCGATGTCCCCTGCTCCCACGCTCCCCGTGATGGACACTTGAGGTGTCCCCAGCAAATGCCACTGGTCAATGCTCGGGACCATCCCGAGCGTGAACGTGACCGACCGTGTAACTGTTGCTGTAAGGCTCATACCCGTGATCCATCAACCGTCGACCCCCTGGTCGACTCAATCGTGACTCCTGCGATTTCCATGCGTCCAGTGGTCGAGACGAACTCCAACTGGACTGATTGACCGTTTACGCCTAATCGGCCCGATTCCTCGCTTGACTGTAAAAGATCGAAGCCAGAGCCCTCGGGCGAAGCCCGAAGAACAAAAGGGAACTCGACCGAATAGTCCTCGCGATAGGGAGTCGATGCGTCGTGGGTTGCGTCCTCGGGATCGTAAGCCTCCGCGCCATGAGGTCTGGCAAAGACCGTCCGGTCCTTGGTGATCGTCTCGACGCTCGACGCCTCATTCAATCCGTCCGTCGTCGCCGTGACCGCAACCGTGGCGTTGGCCGTGCGGATTTTCGACGTCCAGTACTGGAACTTTTTCTCGCCGCCCGTTTCGCCGCCGTGCCCGCGTGTGAGTAGCCGCGTGGTGATTTCATTGTGTGTGATGTTGCCGTCCGAATCCCCTGTGTCGTCGTGATAGCCAAGGTCCAAGCAGTAGATGAAGCCGTCATTCGACAAGTACCCAAGGCGCGTTGCGCCGTCCCAGGTGAATTTCAGCCACCGCAAAACATTCGTCGCGTTGCCGGTGTCGATGGACTGCCAGGATTGGGTAATGGTCGAGTAGACCAGGATCGCGTTGTTCGTCGTTGAACTGTCCAGCGGAACAGCGAAGAGAACCTTGTTCTCCAGAACAGCGGCAACGCTGTCCCGTGCGGCGTTCCAGTTGATCCGGTCGATCCAGCGTTGGACGTCCATCGACTTCGGAGCGTCGACGCCTTGAAGCTTGTTCTGCTCGGTCTGGATGATCGAACAGACACCGCGACGGTGCCCAAGAAACCAGATGTCGGAGCCGACCTGGACGACCGATCGAGGAGCGTTGCAGCCGTATTCGTCAGTGACCGTGTCGAGGACGGCATTCGCCTCCAGTTCCTCGTTCGTCCCTTTGACGTTATAAATCACATGGACGGATCGCTCCTTGAGAGCGATCAACGTCGACTCGCTGAATTTGTACCCCGTCACCAAACGGTCGGCCGATCCCCGGTTGATCTTGAAATTTTGGTAAACCCGTTCGCCGTAAAGATTGGAGGCTTGACCACCAATGTCCGAGACCCAAAACGAGTCCGCGTAGCGAACGCCGACGCGAGCGTCAACGCCGATCACCCGTTCTTGAAAGTAAATCGCCTGCGTCAAGGGCGGTATCGGTTCCAGTCCGCTCGGCGGGCTCGGGATCGTCTCGAAGCCGTCGTCGAAGTTCGCGAGCGTAAGAGGTTGTGCTTCGCGTCCACGAAGCAGAAGCAACCCATCGTAGGTCTGAAGCAAATCGGTCGCTCCGGCGAGCGACTCGCCTGCGGCAACCGGGATCGTCTGGACGACGTTCCCCGGACGGATGCGATAAGCCGCATCCTCGGTCACGACCACTTGCCACTCGAACCCCGACACCGGGTTCGAGAACGTCCCGGCGCAAAGTGCGTCCTCGAACGGGATAATCAGTCCGTCCCCACCGCCGACGTTCGATCCCCAGGCCATGATGGCGACCCCTTTGCGGGTCGCAGGCCATCCGGTGTCGAAGCGGCAGTTCCCGGCGTCAGCGGCCCAACCCTGCCCCAGCTGGGCAGGATCGAGCCGGGCGTTGACGCCTCGCCATAGTCCGTCACCAAGCCCTTGCGGAGCCTCGTCGAGCGGAAAATAGGAACGTTGTTTGTTCACTGTCCTACGTTCTCCAGCAATCGGATCTTCTCCAAGGCGGCAGCGAGTTGTTCCTCGCAAGAAGGCGGTGTGCCTTCTTGGGCTTCGTACGGCCCAATGTCCCAGGCGCCGTCGAGGCCGCGCTTGTTGCCGTCAATATCCACGTCAATATCCGGCGCCATTGCCCTGAAGCGCGAAAGGTCCACCCCGGCATTTCGGGCCACGGTGTCGGCGCTGGTTAGACGGAAGTTGTACGGTGGCGAACCCTTACTGTACCCGGCGAACGCCGGACGCTTGGACGAGTTCAACTTGTACGGCGTGACCAGAGCCAAGTCCTCGGCCCTGTTTGGCCTCTGACCCATATACCAAAATGACCAGTTCGGGCCGGTCACGACGTTGGCGTCCAGCGGGAATTCCTCGTAAGTGACATCGGACGTCAACCCAGGGCCGGGAAAGCCGAACACTTCCCCGTCGTCGTTGTCGGAGTTGCTGTACGTATCCACGACGATGTTATTGTAGAAGGCGCAGTTCTTAACGGTGTACTTGTCGGTGTTGCCCCGATCACGCGTGCCCTGATAGTGAAGCGTGAAGCCAACGGCCCTGTGGTTCGGGCTGTGATACAGGTTATTGGCAAACAATATATTCGTGATTGTCGTGTTCGTGCTGTATTTCCCCGGCACCCACCACGCATCGAAGGTCATGGCGCAACCTGCGCTGGTCGGACGGAACTCGTCGACGAACACGTTGCCGTAGACCAGGAAGTCTCCCACGGTGGCGTAGCTGAATTGGGAGAACATCCAGCTGACATACCCGCCTCCGACCGCCTGGTTGTCGCCGATGATGTTGTTGTAGATACGGATCTTGGTTCCCCATGACTGGATGCCGTCGGAGTGGCCTGACGAGAAGCCGTTGATTTGGCCGGTAATGCGGTTGCGGTAGACGTCCACGCCTCCGGGGATTTGCAGTCCGTCGTCGCCGGAGTTGACGATGAGGTTGTCGTGGATCTTTAGATCGCCCCACGACTTGTCCTTCGTGTTGGACACTCGGATGCCATCGCCAAAGACCTGGTCCTGAATCCAGCAATAGCCGACTTCCGACTGGCCAACGGCGGCGTTGAAGTTAATTCCTGCTTGATCGGATGGTAGCCCAACAGCCCCGCATCGGTAAATGTGCAACCAGAGAAGCCGCTGCCCAGTACCGCCAGACGAAAACACCCCTTGGGCCGCCTGGTTGTGGAGGTGAATGCCGATGTTATTCGTAATCCGGTCTATGTCGTGAACGGACTTCGGCGCAACGAAGTTCGGGTCAAGCGCACCGTTGACCGTGACCCACGACTTGTTTCCGATATTGATGCCGCCGAGATTCACGTGGCCGTTGCGAGCCGGATCGCTCGCAAGCCTAACGGTCATGGGTGAGGTGGGCTTCCCCAGCGACCGGTCGAAGCCGATGTTCAGCCAAGCGACGCCGAAGTCACCTTTCGCCAGTTCAAGCGTGTCGCCAGCGCGAAACGCGGTCCATGTGATTTGCGAGAGGTCCGTCCACGCATCGGTCCAAGTCCTGCCGGTTCGCAGCCCCGTTGACGACTGGTCGACGTACCACGTCGCTGCGTTGGTTATGCCGGAGAGAAAGACCGCGAATAGTGTGAGCAGCTTGGTCATGGTTTAACTTCCATCTTCATCACCTTGTTGCTTCCGGTGATAGAATCGCTTCGCGAGTACGCGCCCTGCCGGGCGACATAGACGCAGCCGATCAGGAAAACGACGACGACAAGGACGATCAAGGGGATGAACCTCATATCAATTGTCGCACGGGTTCGTTCCAAGGGATGTCCGTCGGCGCCATGCGCAGTTCGTCTCGCCGTCTGCGGTCACCTAATTCCTCCTGCCCAACCGGCTGTCCAGCCGATCCCGTCGCTGTTGGTCTAAACAGCAAAGGGAAGATCAGCACAATAATGGCAACCGTGTTCAAGGTTTCTTGGCTTCAACCGCCTGCTTCAGTTCAATGTCCGCAACCCGCTCCCGCATCGCGTTGGCGACGTCGAAGGCATTCAAGGACTGCTCCTTGATGGCGTTCAACTTGGACTCGATGGTGACATTGCGCGTGCTGGCGTCCATCTGCATGGAAGTCACGGTCGCCGTGACGGCGTTCATGCTCTTGAGGATCTCGTCCAGTTTACGGTCCGAAGCCAAAGCCGTCGTCGCGTCGACTTTCCGAAACTGCTCATACTGCCAGATGAAGCGGTCGAGTTTCTCGTCGCTGGCTTTCCTGGCGTTCTGCTCGGCGATTGCCGTTTTGTCGAAACCATCCATCCGGGTCTCGACGCCAGTGAGACGGTCGTCAAAAGCGGTCACTTTGCCTAACTTGACCAAGGCACTGGACCCAGCCGCCATCGCGCCTAACGCAAGGCACGTCATAATAACGTAAACCACAGGCTTCGGGAATATGCCCCACGGCGACGACTTCGATTCATTGGACACAGAATCGTCCTTCAGTTGTAAACCCCACCAAAGCTCGTCGGCAAAGGCCGAACCGCATTGAAGGGCTGAGTTCACGGCAGTTCACTCCTCGATGGTGATGGACAGCCAGTTGGTTGGAGCCGTCACGACAATCGAGTTCGTCTTTACGAACAGATAGTTTGTCTCACCGTTCTTCCATAGGTCGTAAATCTGTCGGATTTCGTTGGACGTCTGGTTGAGGATATTCCGCTCGCCTGCGGTCAGGTTGGTGAGGGCATTCCCTCGAGCCAGTGCGGTCAGGAGGAAATACTCGCCTTTCGCCATCAATGCCGTCATGCGAAGGAAGCCGTCCTCCCAGTTACCGGCACGCATCCGAGATGTGAGTTCCTGCGAGACGGTTGAGGCCGTGTCTGAATTTATCCCGGTAATTTCCCCAGGCGTCAGGGCTCGCAGTGTCCATACCTTGGTGACGTTAGTCGGAGTGAGCGTGAAACCGCCGTCGTTGATATTCGTCCCAGCAGGTTGGACCGTCTGCTGCAATGTCGCGTCGGGTTTCTGTGGAACGACCAGCAATCGGTACTGAGCGACCTTCTCAGGCTTTCCGCCGAAGCGGTACGAGTCCACCAACCCTGCGCTGATCTCCTCGTAACCCACGATCAGGTTGCGCTCGGCATTCAGGACGGCGTGCGTCTCACCCTTGGAAGCGAACGCAATCAAGCAAATGACTGCGACAATGGTTTTCATCTCAAGTGCCTCGCTGCTCCAGAATTATAAAGATCAGTGATATCATCTGCCGACAGAACTGTATGCCACACAGACAGTTCATCAATTAATCCATCGAAGTACCATCCGTCGCTTGAGAAGTTTCTGCGACCCACGTTCACTGGAGCGCCGGAATTAGGCGGGTCAATCGTCTTTGCACCGAAAGTGTCAGGAGTTCCAGCGTCCTTGTAGATTTTCATCTCGTTACTGGAAGGATCGAAAGTCGCTGCGACAAAGTACCATGTCGCCGTTGACAGAGCCCCTCCGTTTGTCGAGATAACGGCATCAGTGGATGCGCTCGAAGCCCTTCCTAACGCGAAGAACAACCGGGCTGCTGTTCCACCGTATGCGAGAACGTATTCGTTATTGCCGGACGAATTGCTGCTTTTGGAGGTGATGCAACTATTCGATCCAGCTCCGGCAAAAGACTCAAAATTTACCCAGGCTGTAATAGACAGGGTAACATTCGTACCCATGGACAAGTCGTCATTGTCCGTCTTCGAGAAATACTCACCAAGTTCAAGATCTGCCGCGTTGGTAAGGATGCCCGTAGCAGACGCGCTGAATGGAGTCACGTCTGTCAAATCGTAACCGGAGAATTTATCCACGCGAGTCACGGCGCTTGTCCCGGCGGCAACCTCGTCCATATCCCAATAGCTGATGAGGCCATTGGTTGGAACTAAACCGTCGAAGTAATCTCCTGTGGAAGCTCCGATCACGAACGACCGGCTGCGTCCAGGCAAGTAACTCTGCTGACACCACACCGCCAGCGTCAGGAAGGCGACGAGTAGGAATGGAACAGTCCTCACCATGCGGACGGCTCCGTCGTGGTTTCGGTGTACTGGAGGTGAACGCCGAACAGGCGTTCCAAGACGCTCGAATTGTCGTCGGCGTGACCAGGAAGTCGCTTCAACGTGAACCAAGTCATGTGACCGGCGGCTGGGCTGCCGCCGATTGTCACCGCACTCGTCGCGGCTGTGATCGTCAGGACGTTGGTGTCATTCGCGCCGACGGTCGTGAGGTTCACCAAAGTCCCAAGGGTGTTCCCGCCTGTTTCCCCGCTGTTGAGGGAACCTCCTCCAAAGGCCCAGACGTTCGTTGACGTAGCTTCGGCGGTAACCTGCTTGAAGTGGACCTTCGCCTTGACCGTGCCAGCGTCCCAAGCCTGCGGAAGCGTCAGCGTCCAGTAAACCGAATTGGTCGAAGTCGCGCTGAAGTCCCATGTCTCGGCACGCTGACCGTCGGTCGTCGTGGCCCAGACGTTCGTCGAAGCAGTAGGAGCGTCAGAGGTTCCGCCTCCCATCGCATTGGCGGGAATCCAGATTTCACGGATGACGCCCGTACGGGTCCGCATGACATTGCCGGAACCCGTTGCCGAAACCGCAGTAAGTGCACCTCCGCTATCGGCCAAAGCAAAGCCAGAGGCAATATCCACGACATTCACCTTCCCGTCGTCGTCCGTGTCGAACAGGTGACCCCAGTCGTAAAGGACGTTCTGGCTTGGGGCGACGGTCGTCTGACCGTTCAACGCCGAAGCGAAAGCCGTGTCGCTGATCGTTCCATTGCCGACGACGTTCGCAGAAGCATTGTAGTCAACGAACCAGATAATCACCCGCTGGTCCGGTGCGGCAGCGTTCCATGCGCCCGAGATAAGAAGGCGACACTCGTTCGTATGCTGCTGGCCTTCCTCAATAGTCATCACCGGCAACGCATCGGCTGTATTTCCCTCAGCCGTCATAAACACGCCGTAGTTCGTCGTCGTGAAGTAATTGGAAAGCGTGACAGTCAGAAAGATCGGAGTGACCGAATCACCGTCCGTAACCGTGAGGCCGGTCACGATGCCGAACATGGCGTTTGTGACGAGGATCTCACTATCAAGAACTGGCGTGTTGAACTTGACGTCGAATCCTCCGACAACCTGCATGAGGCTTCCGAAGTTCGTTCCCGCCGATCCTCCAGTGGCGGCGGCCCAACTAGGCAGGCCAGAAGCAAGAGTCAAAACCTGCGTGTCGCTTCCTTTGGCCAGGTTCGTCCAGCCGGTGGCATCGCGGTACAGGATGTCCCCGGAAACCCCAGCCCCAATACCAGCCAAGCGGGTCAAGGTGGCGTTGGTATATTGAGCGTCCGTAATGCCGTAGCCGCCAAGAGTCGTGGGAGTGGAGAAGAGGGTGTTCCAGTTCTGCGTCCCAACGTGATTGGTGCGGTTCAGCAATGAAGCAAGCGCAGCCGCCGTCAGCTTGTTGGTCCCGATGGACGCATTGGCCACCGTCGCCGTAACACTTCCGCCTGTCTCCCCAAACGTAATGATGTCTGTTGAGGTGAAATCTGCCGTCGCGAGAGTGCTGCCAGCATCCACCTTCACGTCACTTCCGCCACCTCCTCCAGCCAACAGGAGAGAATGGAAGTTGGCGTCGATCCTGTTGGTAGAAATCGACCCATCGACAAGGCTGTGAGCCGCATTGGTGCTGCCAGTCACGTCTACTGCGATCTCGGCTGAATCCCCAAGATTAAGCGACACGTACGGCCCCGCCGCATCCACGAACACGGACGTTCCATTCGTGGCACCGGCTCCTCCTGTTCCGCCTCCTCCGGTCCCGGGGCCAGCGAAACCCTCAGCGTACAGCACAGCCGCTCCGTTGATGTTCGTAACCGAGATGCGACGCAGGGCGTTGCTTATCCACGTCGAGATGCCTGCATTCGGATAAGCCGTCTTATCCAACTGGAACATGGTACTGGACCCGTGCTGCCACCTAAACAGTGTGTTGGTCGAATGGGTACTTGGGACCGTGAACCTCAACCCGCTCGTTCCGTTTGTGGGTACCGCCGCATAAACAGGAGCGTCATCTGTATGGGTAATGGTACCATCACTCTCGAACCGAACAGTCTCCACGCGGCTTGTGGAATTCTGTGGTGTGACCTCAAAGTATATTTCGGTGTTGTGATTTGTCGTATTCCACACCGTAGGGGCGTATCCAATCATGCCTCCTCTGGCACTGGTCACGGCATTGCTGTCGTGGCCCGCAAAGAATATCGAACCAAGACTACTTACAGATGTGCCCGTTATGTTGGTCCGACCACCGGTGGTTCGGAGCATCGTTATTTGAGGCGGCGAATTGCTGTACCCGATGACAAAAAGGCCGGGCGCGTCGTCCGACTCCTCCCCAACAACCGTCATCTGACCTGTCAGGCCATCAAACCTCCATAGGTAATTATCCTCGGTGGCGCCGGTCTGATCTGTCGCAAACATCAGATTCTCGTTGGAGCCACTCAGGACGTTCGTTTTACCAATATCCAAATCCTCGAAGCGAATCGTCGGATTGTCGCCGCGAATGGACAGTTGCTCGCTTTGGGCAAGTGTGTCGAATGAGTTCGCTGGAACATCCAACGAGTTGTCTATGACTCGGACTCCGGTGTTGCCGGTAATCTTCACCCCACGGAAAGCGTTATTGTTCGAGGTCGAATCAAACTCAATGATCGTCTCAGGTGCCGCGTATCCCTGATTCGCGGACGATGTCCATGCGAAGAAACTTCCAGTAAATAGGTTCTGATCGGCACCATGCTTTAGCCGAAGAAATCGCGACGTGTTTGTGTAGGCAAAATCGGCGACAAAGCCGCTGTACACGTTTGCGTCTGAACCGCGCAACACAATCAAGTCTCCTCCGTTGTCCTCCAGGCGAAAATCGTCAAAGCGAGAGAAGTTATTCTGACTATCTCCAGCAATAAGCATTAATGGCGCGTCCTCGTCACCCATGTACAACGCATCGCCTGTATTTGTGCCGCCCGTGAAATTTAGAAGAATGTCCGACGTGCTCCTCAGTTGGATATCGTTTCCAGACCCGCCCCACACAGCGAAGTAAACCTCCGGCGGCGTAACTCCACTCGGGTAGTTTGTGACTGCCCCGCAATACCAAGTTAGTGGCATGCCGTCGTACAGCCCATTGGTAGTTGCCAGCGTTATGGTATCGGCGGCGTCGTCGTAGGACGATATCTCAAACTTCTTTATCGAGTTGCCATACCCGGTTTCCTTTCTCGGCCCGCTAAACATGAAGATCCGGGAATAGGTATTCTTCCATGTGTACCTAGTTGTCCAAAGAGGCGGGAACGGTGTTCCGGTCGTTGACCCCCGGGTGCGACCGGCAATGTCGCAGTCCATAAACTTTAAATCGGAGGACACTGACAAAAATACGCCAGATCCGAAGTAACAGTCGCGAATCTGCGAGGAACCAATCCCGGCCCGCGCAAAGAACCCGTAGCCAACGGTGTTGACGATGGCCAAACCCTCAATGACGAAGTTCTTGCACTGCTGATCGTCGACTAGGATGCCGGTCTGCCATAGAGCGTTTGTGTCTTGATTATCGTAGTCTCCGTCTAGGATGAACCCCTTTAACGTCGAGAAGCGAGACCGATTCGTGACACCGTTTCTGACGTACTCACCGAGATGCAGCATTGCATTATGGCCGAAGTTCGGTCCGGCCACTATGCGCGGAGACGCCCTGTCTTCTGGAAAGCCCTTCGACGCCGACCCATCGTTAGCCGCCACGATCGACACGCCGTATGGTAGGGTCAACGTGTCGGTGATTTTGTAGACGGTTCCTTGAGGCAGCACCAACGTGCCGAAATCCCCGGCATCGACGTTGCCTATTTGATTGGTTTGCAGACGGTCGCCAATGGCCCACAGCGCGTCCTGAATTCTCACTGTATCATCCGTGACGCCGTCGCCCTTGACCCCCCAGGAGCGGGCCGTCATCGAATCCTTGTCGACCCGCTCCCACCGACCCGTGCTCGTCGTCGCGAGATAGTACCCGCCGTCGACGGCGTTCGTCGCAAGAGCGTTGTAGAAGTAGGCGCCACCGCCGTTGTCGCCCTGACTGCCGTACCCACGGACTGTCGCCGTCACCTTCTTGCTGGTCCCTGACGCAATGGCGTTTGGCGGCGTGTTGGTCATCGCCGCGATGGTGTCGAACGTGAGCGTGTAAGCCTGTCCCCCGGCGAGGACAGGCATGAACACCAACAGCCAAATGACAAAGGTTCTCATTCCTGCGGGTAGATTATCAGCGTTCGTCGAAGTATCGCCCCGTCGGCTGATTCGAGGATGTCTGTTCCAGTGACCGTAAGACCGGCTTCCGTCGTCTTGAACCACTGCGTGACGATGGAATCGCCGACCGTCTCGAAGTTCTGGCACCACGCCGTCGACCAAAGAGACGTATCGCTCGCCAGCATGTCGGCGACTGTCGCGAACTCCTGATTGACCGAGCCCGTGCCGGGAGGCACGGACGGAATCCCGTAGCCGTCCTCTTCGTCGCTTGTGTAGACGACCGTCGCGTCCCAGATGTCGCCCTTGAACTTCCAAGGCCTTGGAAGGTACTCGATCCAGGGTTCGAGGACACAAGGGTCCAAGACTTGGACGCCGAGTGACGACTCCGCGTAAGGCACATGCGGCTCGTTCCGGTTCTCCCGTGGATCGCAGGCGAACACGCCTGCGACCTGGTCTATCGTAAAGAAACCCGTCTGCTTGAACGGGACATAAGCGTCGAGTTCGGAAATCTCGCCCCAATACAGGGTGTTGGTCGGAAGCGTTCCGGCAGGAGACGCCGTGTGGGCCTGATAATGCAAACCGTCGTCGACGTAATACACCCGGTCGCCCTGTTCGTAATCGACGGTCACGTCCCAATACGTGCGGTCCAGCGACCGCACGGCTTCGGCCCAGTACGACAAATTGACCGTCACGACGCCATCGGCGTCTATCGTCGCCGGTTCCTGCCCGGTATGCGCCTGGATCGCCTGATAGTACGCCGCCGCCTGGTCAAACCAGACAAAGTCCCCGGCGACATAGGCCGTCGTCGATTCCCACGCGTCGGCAAAGTGGCGCTTCTCGACCTGTGTCAGTTCGCGCCAGAAGGCAGCAGGATGGACCTTGCCGTAGGCTTTCGTGATCGCCCGCTTGGCCATGTGCCACTCGCGGTCATCAAGCAGGAGGGTTCCGTCGTCGTCCGTCTTCCAGCCCATCGCGTCGGCAACGCCCTTCAACACCTCGCTGTAGGGAACACTCCTCATCGCGTGCGAACCTCCGGTTGGACGAAATCGCCCCTATGGGTTGCATGGCGCCATGCAAGATCGTCGAGGGTCGAAACCGTGTCGCGAGACTGCGCCCGTTTCTTGTCCAGGGCATCCGGCCCGAGAAGATACGCGACCGCCTGCTCAACCAGATACTCCTCGAAAATATCGAGGATTGGGAGCTTGGCCCACTTCTCCGGGGTGTTTAACGGCGACTCACCCGGATTCGTGGTCGCGATTGCCGCGTACCAGTCGCCTTGGCCGTCGACCTCGAAGTATGCTTGGCTCGGCATGGTTCATTCTAGAACCCGGCCTTGGTGAACTTGAGATGGAGCAGGCCGGAAACGGCTTGTGTCGCACCGTTCTGAGTCGTGTAGAGGCGGAAGAAGGGAATCGCGCCGACGACGATATTGGTCACGGCGCCTGAAACGGCGGTGCTGGACGTCAAGGTTGGGACGACAAGGGTCGTGAAGTTCACCCAGTTCGTCCCGTCAATCGACGACTGATAGGTCGCGGTAATGTTCGCGACAGTCGACGTGGCGGCCAGGCCAAAACGAAAACCGACGGCTACCTCACGGCTGTTGCCGACGCCGATCAACGCATTGTTGGTGATCGTGGACGACGCAGGGATCGCATTCGTCGTGTCGAGGAACAGGGGAGTCTGGGCATGAGCCGCAACTCCCATGCCCAGACCAGCAACCCCGATGACCCATGAGGAGAGAAATTTCATTTCACGAGACGACGAAAGCGGTAGGTCGTGTTGGACGAATCCGTGCCGTAGCCGACGATGTCGAGAATTGCGCCGGTGCCGTTCGTCAAAACGGTCGGCGTATTCGCCGTGACGTCGGCTGACTGGAACGCCGTCGCAGGGACGGTCAGGTTAACACCCGACCCGGAGGCGTTCAGGATCAGGAGACGATAGGTCGCTCCTGCGATATTGTTCGTCACTCCTGTGATCGCCACATGGTTCGTCGCCTGGATGAATCCAGCTGGCGAAGCCGCGAAGTCGACGAGGAAGTTCGTGGCAGCCGTCGGCGCAAGCGTTGTCGTCGACAGAACCGACCGGCCATAGGCCGTCTCGTTCGACGAGATGCTCGGCACGCTCCACGTCGCTGCGCCGGTCAGGAACTTTCCGGCATCATTGGGAAACTCCGGCACCTGTGCGGTGACGCAAAGCGTCAGCAGCGAGAGACAAAGAATCGTAAAAGTTTTCATCGGTATCCTACCTGCACTTTGGTCGGCGCTTCGCGGACGAAGAATTCCGGCCCCTTTTTCTTCAACCACTTGATGAATTCAGGATCGTTCCAGACCAGTTCCTTCGCGTCGCAAACGCGGCTGAAGTGCCACTCGAGCATCGGATCAATGACCATCGTACAGGGACCGAAATCCTTGTGCGTCACTCCGGGCACCGCAGCCGCATTATAGATTTGATGAAGCTTCGCCTGTCGCAATTTCGCGATCGCGATCTTGGCCATGTAGCGGTCCGACAACGTCGAGCGTATCCGCTCACGGACGTCCTTCGGCAACTGCGACAGGTCAGAAGTGATCGCGGCCATGTTCAGGGACGGGTTCCGCGGACGCCTTCGAGACCTTCGAGGTAATCGCGGACGTGGAAGTACAGATGGACTTCGCCGACAGTCGCCTCCGAAACAAGCGGAGAACCACCGTTGGCGACCGTAAATAGAGCGTCGACCGTGTCGGCTGCCAGATAGGCATACGGCGTGGTCGTCGCAGCGCCGACTTTATAGACGACATTCGAGCCGTCGGCAGCGAGTTCAGTCTGGCCTAGGAATCGGGCGGTCGAGCCGCCGTCGCCGACTTCGACAAGACAGGAGGTGATCCCGGCGTCAGAGAAATCGAACGCCGTGACAAGATCCAGTCCGGCAAAGCCGACTACCGTGCCCGCTGGCACGGTCGAGCCGCTCGCGACGAAGGGCAGGCAGACGACGATCCCGGTCGTCGCTGCGGCCATTGCCGCAAGGTCGGTCGCATAGATAATGACCTTGTGCGTCGCGAGGTTGAATGCCTGCTCGCTGGGAGAAAGTTTGACGTATTTCATTGGTCCAGTTTGGTTGGTTTGTTCCGTTTCTTTTTCTCCCAGAGATTAAGCAGTCGGAGCCCACTTGCCTTCCGCCTTCGGATTCTTGCAAATGAGCATGTAGATGGCCTCGCAGAACGCCTCATACGCCCCGCCCTGGTACGCCTTGCGCTGCCAAGTGGGCTTGGTGTTCCAGGCCAGTTGCCACATATCGCGGTGGAGGAAAAAGGTCGTGTAGTTGCGAGGCACTCCCGTCGACGGCGTATCGAACTGCCGGTTGCGCCAGGAGAGCCGCAACTCGACCGTGCCGAAGTCGGTTCCGTAACGCTCCATGACGACGCCTCCGGTGTTGACCGAACCCTGCTGGTAAACCACGCCGGTTGCGCCGGTCGGCGTGCCGCCGATCAAGGTCGAAGCCGGGGTGAAGTACGGCATCTTGTTCATGGCCATCTTCGCCTTGGGTGCGACAAAAGCCGTGATTGGATCAGAGCCCTTTCGGATCGTGCCCATTGCGCGGAAGACGTCGATGAAGGCGTCCTGATTGATCGACGCCGTAGCGGTCGTAATGCACTGGTCGGCTCCGGGCCGAAAGGCCGACGGCACAATGTCGATTGTCTGAGCCGCCGTCTGGACCCAGGTCGAAACGCCCCGCGTAAGCGACCCGACGGTTCCGCTGTCGGCCCGGCCTTCGTCATTCCCCAGGAACGAGGCTTCAAGGTCGCCGGACAGTTCATACGTCCGCTTGATGATGTCGCGAGCGAGCTCGTCGTTGACGCCTGCGATGTCCGAAACGTCCTGATGAAGTTTCGAGACGGCGGAAGCCTTCGTCGCATACTGGACGCGGGCGACTAGCTCGCCGCGGTCGTCGCCAGCCGACAAAAAATTCGTGACCGGCGTTCCATCAGGATGAGAGTTCACAACCGGATCGGCATAGATCTCGGCCTGATAGCTTTTGACGGTGTTGACCGGCTTCTCGCCCGACATCAGCCAGCTCATGAACGGAAGGCTCTCGGCCTCCACGTTCGTGATCATATTCGCCCAGTCTTCCTGATTACCGATAATGTTGTCGTAGATCAGCATGTTTCGCTACTTGTCACCCAACAGTTGACGGACGTACGCCTGACGATCAGCGGGGCTTGCGCCTCGGCCTACGGCTTTAGCCCTGAGTTGTTCGACACCCGTTGCTGGAGAGGCAACGGGCTTTGGAGCACCCGGAAGCCGGGGAGCCTGGGGGACGCCTTTTGGTGTCGTCGGCTTCGCCGGTGGCGCTGCCACCGCACCCTGTTTCGCAAATCTCGCTTTCAAGGTCTGAAGTCCCAAAGCCGAAATCGCCGCCATCATTGCCCAGTCGGGCGCTTTCTTGAGCCAGGGCCGTGCGGCGAGAATGTTCTGCATCTCCTGATGCAGCCCGCTGCCTTCATCCCCCATCTCGGGAAAGAGTTCGGCGACTTTTGCAATCGCCTGTTCTTCTGTTCGCAGGAACGACAATCGTTCCGGCGCGGCCTGAATCACTTTCCTGGCGTGACCTTTCAAGGTCACCAGTTGTTGGCGGACGGCCTTGCGATCCCAGCCGCCCGACGGCGGCGGAAAACCCTGCTTCTCCAGTTCTGCCCCGATCAGTGCCGCGTCCTCGTCGCTATCGAGTGAATCGAGGCGTTCCTCGACCCAGCCGTGCGCGACTTGTGCGTCTGACAATTTCCGGCCCAGAACTTCAGGATCGGTCTCGTCAGCAAGACCAATGTCTTTCGGCTGTTCGACCTTCTTGCGAAGCTCGCCGACTTCCGACCGTAGGTTCGCCAGTTCTTCCTTGGCCTGGTCGCGTTCGTCGCGAAGCGCCTTTTTCTGATCCTTGAGCTTCCGTATCCGCTCGATCTTCTTTCGAGCGTCCTCTGCGGACTCCGGTCCGCTGTCGTCGTCGTCGTCCTGAGAAAGAGCGACCTTCGGTTGTTCCGCTGGAGCGGGTGACGTTTGCTCCGGCTCGACTTCCGTCGGTGCGACAGGTGTCGCTTCTGGAGACGCCTGCGTCTCCGGTTCCACTGGTTCAAGGTACGAGCGTACCTTGTCGAATATTGATTGCGGGGTTTGAGAGGTTCCCTCGCCACCTTCGGTTGCCGCAGCAACCACTGTTTCTTCTGGCATAGCGTTTACAGCCCGCTACCGGGCATAGGGCGTATCGCCCTTGCGCTATGCGAAGGTCAACGGAGCATGGGATGCTCCGTATCGAAATGTATCTAAACGGGTGCTTTGAAGTGACTACGTCACTTCAGGAGGAGCATTGACGACAGCGCGAATCCGCTCGACCTCCTCGACCAGGCTCATGGCGCCGAAGGCTGCGCCGTCTATGAACGTCCGGTCGTCTGCCGAAAGGCCACGAACGCCAGCGTCCGCGACCGACTGAAGTGCGGCTTGCTGCGCAAGGTCGCGCAAACCGATCATCAGTCTATCGTCGTCGGCTTTGCCGAGAAGGGCTTCTTCGAGGTCGGTCATTGCTGGGGCGGGACGCCAACGCGTCCGGTTTTCTTGTTCTCCTCCTGCTGGACCGAGAAGCCGAGATTCTTTATGTAGGTCTCGTACTGTTCGGCGAACGGGCCTTGCTGCTGCAAGGCGGCCTGATAGTTCTTGTTCTGCTGAACGATTTGCTCGGCAAATTGCATCTTCGCCTTCGCCGTCGGATCGTTTTCCACCAGCTGCGGAGCATTGCCCAAGAACATCGACATGAGGTCGTTGTTGACCTGGTTATAGAGCGACTGGCTCGCTTCCTCAGACGACACAACCAGTTCCTTCGCCCATGCGGGTTTGAGCATCCGCAAAGCCATCGCGGGCCATTTCGCCCGCTGGATCGTTCCGGTGACGTCGCTCGGGATGATCGCTTCGTTAACGATCTCGATCATTTTCAACGTCATCTCGTCTGACAACTCACGGACGTCGAAGGACAACCCTGCGGTCAGTAGACCAAGTGAATCGCGACGCGATTCCAGCCATCCCTCGGGCGCACCCGTCACACGGGCGAACTCGGCGTCGGCCATGTACTTTTGGCTGAGCGCCAAAACCTGATGGAAGGCCGACACCCAAGTGACGAGGAACCGCTGAACAGTGCGCGTGATGCGCGCACTCAAAGCCTCGGGCGCAATCTCCTTGTGGAACGTGCCGAAGTACGAACACCGCCTGAATTCCAGCCGCTCCAGAGCGGCTTCGGCGATGGCGAAGCCTTGCAAGGGGATCGGCTCGAACTTGGGCTCTTTGCCAAGCTGCACAAAGTTCTGTGCAGCGGGTGCAAATTTATACCTGAACACCTTGGGGTCTTTATAAACGTTGACCGGAGGAACGACCCCAATCGACGTCAAGTCGATCTCCGCATCGCGGAGAGCCTTCTCCTCATGCTGCCACGTCAGGGCGACTTCCGGCACACCTCGCGAAGCGACGGCTGCACGAGCGATGTTCTCCCGTTTGCCCAAGACGAACGGATACGACCCGTGAGGGTAGTCGATCAGTTCATGCTTGGCGTATAACGCCTTACTGTCCTTCCCCTTCGTCACGACGGGAGAAAAGGTCGTGCAGTAGATCCCCGGAACGTCGTCTTCGTCGACGGCTCGATAGGTCGCGTGGACGATTTCAATTCGTTCACTCTTGCTGAAGACGTCGCCGGAAAGGCGAACGCCTGTCGTCGGCGACATAAATCCGGGGACGACCGAGAACATGTTCTTGCCGGACTTGACCGCCTCATCGACCCAAGTCGCATCGTAGCCTTCACCAACGATCCGCGACCGCAAGGTCGCTTCGGTCAGAACCTCGCGTTGGAAAATGACGCGGGCGTCCTGCAAATCCGTTGTATCGCTCGGGAGAAGCACTTCAACCCACGGTTGAAGCGCATAAACCATCGGTTCGTTACGGCACAAATAGGGAACCGGCACTGTCGTCTCGCCGTCTTTGCGAAGCTCCTTGATCGCACGTTTCAGCGTCCGATCTTTGATCGGCGGAATCTCAACGGCTTCGCCGGGCGGCATCTGCTGGGCCGCATACGTGTCATAGATGAAACGCAGGGCGTCAGTCGCGAGAGCCTCTTGACTCTCGTCAAGGACGAGACCCTGCAAGTCGGCCAGTTCCGGTCTCGTCGGATACTGCGGCGCAAGCTGCGCACCAACTCCGACCAGCGTCGACATCGCGACCTTGGTTTTTTTGAGGCTCACCTCCTGCACCCAGCATGGGTGGAGGACAACCCATCCATAGTGATAGAGATACTGAGCACTCAACTCGACCTCGTCCGTCAGGACGGGCAGCAGCTTGTCGTTGACGAGATAGTCGAGGAGTGCAACCGCATACGCGCTCGATTCGCTCGATCCGGCTTTGCCGCTCAATATCGCTTTCCAGAAGGCGTTCCAACTGATCGTCACCAGTTCATTGATCGTCGCATCGACGGCCATGGGCCGAGTATCACTCGCATTCTCCCACGGAAACGGGTCGACGCCGTCTCTCTTGTGCTTCTTGCCGTCGACACTTTGGCCGGCCCATGTGCAATAACGGACGGCATCAGCATTGACCTGGCGAGCCCAAAGCTCGTCACCGCTCCCAAGCGACGAGAAGTCGCTCGTCAGGCGTTCAAGGAGTTCGGGCGTCGGCTTGTCGAGCGCCACTACCAGGGGATCGTCGTTGTTCATCGCGTTCTTTGGCTACTGCCATGATCCGGCTGCGAACGTAGCGTCGGCGTTTCATGCCCGGTAAGACAACAGCAATCTCTGGCCGGGCCTGACGGATGCGTTCGAGAGTGTCGGCGTGTTTGACGCCGAGAAGGAGCATCGCTTTCGAGCGGGAGAGGAACTCTCCGAGGAGGGTATCGGACGGAAACGAACGGGCAACGCTCACAGGAAAACGTCCTGTTTGGCCACAAGGTCAAGGGGTGCGTTCACGGTCACGAAAAAGTGGCCGTCAGCGGTCCAGGAAAGGTCGCCCGTCCATTGACCCCCTATGTGTGCCTCTCCTCTGAAAGGAAAACAGGATTCGGGCAATTCCTCGGTAATACGCGCCGAAAAACCGCCCCTTGTCCTGTAATGTCCTCCGACCGCTGGTTTGATCGTGTCCATATTTTCTTTAGTATGATCCTCCCCCATAAGGTCCGTATTTCCCTGGCTCGATGTAATCGAGCCCAGACGTGAACATATCCCGCAGACAGTCAATCGGGTCCTTGCACGCTCCACGGATCTTGTCCCGTCCGGTGAAGTTTTCGAGAGCCCAGATAAGCTGGCGGCACTTGTCGCTGACGAACAACTTTGGATAGTTCGACAACGGATCGAGCGCCTTGTCGAGGTCGACAAAAAGCGCCTGCCGGATCAGTTCCAGGCCGTCTTCTTCGATCCCTGAACCTCCAGCCAGCTCGAAATCCATTCCGCCGACCGTTTCCTGCCCGGTCGATTGCTCGTCGTTCAACTCCTGCCAAAGGCAGGTGGACGGACCTGAACCAATGGGGATAGGCACTGGCCCGGCCCGGCGGTCCACGGTACGACGGACGACCGTCCAATGACGGCGAGCCTCTTGCAGTTTTCCCTCTCGCCGCTGGATCTCCAGTTTGTACTGGGCAATGCCGAGCCCTGCGGGCTCTTGCGCAGGGCCGGTGTCGCCGTCCCATCCCAGTCCAGAATCCGCCGACGGGTTCCTGGTCGTCGCGACGGCCCACTCGCCGAACTCCTGCTCGGGCGGCCATTCGTCGACGGCGTAGACTCGACCCGCAGGGTCGACGGCAACCCAAAGAATGAACCAGTTCCGGGCCGGATGCGGGTCGACGTGCATATAGACAACTGCCTCGGAAGGCAGTTGATCGCTTGCGATCACGTTCCAGGAGCCAAAGGTTCCAAACATCCTCCCGCGAGTATCGCGGGTGAACCCGCAGAGCGTGCGCTCGGCCATGTACCAGGGCTTGCCCTTGCAGGCATTCACAACCCGGTCATAACCGCCCAAGGGATTCTCCCTTGTGTGGAAATAGATGACCCGCGTGTCGGGGCGGGAGCCCTCCTGAACCGTCGGCATTGCCCCTTTGGGCAATCCAGGCAAGTTCTGTCGACCCGCCAGATACGGCTCCATTTCGTATTCGAGGACTTTTCCCTGGCCGATTGTCTCCTTGAGGCTCGGCGTCATCCCCGACAGGGGGGTGAAGGTCCAAATGCCGACGGCATCGAACGTGGCGGACCGGGTCCGCAAGAGAGTCAACCAGTCGAGCGGGAGCGACTCGTCGGCATACCAGCCCGGCACAGCCGGTTGGTTGGGGCATCCAACTTGGATGCCCTCGTAGTCGCTCGGTGACTGCGTATAGACGAGGAACACAATCTCCGACTCATTCGGAAAGACGATCTTATCCCCACTGAATCCGGTGCCCTTCTGATACTTGACGTAAAACGTCCGCTTGCGGTCACTTTTCCCATTCAGCGCCTTGATCTGCTGCGGGAGGAAATCCCAGATATACGCCTGCTGGACCTGACGGGACGTCTCCAACTTCTGGCAGAGGAAAATCAGCCTGGTCCTGTCAAACCGCAGCGCGGACTGCAAACACCTCTTCACCGCCCACGTCGTCTTGCTTGCCCGGTTCCCGCCCAGCACAACCATCAATCGGATGTCATTGATCGGAACCAGATAGTCGAACTTCGTCTTGTCCCAGACGATGACCGGCAATAGATCGTCGGCTCTTTTCCAGCACTTCCACTCGAAACCTTTGCCAAAGGGATCGAGCTTCGCTTCGCGTATCACCCTCTCGCGTGCGGTATACAGCTCGGCGATCTCCTGCAATCCGGCTTCGCCTTTTTGCACTATCAAGGCGCGCAGCGCCTCGTCACTCGGCCAGGGGGGGAAAGGCTGACGACTCGGCTTCAACGACTGAAGCCCTGCAATCAAGAGCTCGATGGAGGACATTATTGCCGGACGCATAGCGCCTTCTTGGCTTCGCCAAGACGACGCCTCAAACCCTCGGCACCCGGACGCCTCTTAAGGCGTCCAGGACGCCAAACGCGTAAAGGCTAATCAACACCAGTGCCACGATGACGACGATATTCACCAGACGCTTGACCTTCGCGTCTATCGCCGTCGCATAGGTGTTGAAAAGCCAGAGGAGAAAACCGAACAAAACCAAAATGAGTAATAGTTGCATCAGGCTCATAATCTTTCCTTGCCTCTAAACGTGCCCCCTTGTTCTACCGGTTTACCAAAAGCCCGCGTTACGGCAAACGCCGATGCGGGTTACGCCTCTTGGACTCTCGGGCGAGGTTCGGGGGCACGTTAAGTTGTGATGTCTGCGGCCTCCTCCGTCGCCGCTGTCACGCCAAAACGACGACCTCTTTCTTCAAAAGAGCGACAGTATTATGTGCAGCCCGGCGAAGTAACTCCTCCGAAAACTTGATCTCATACACACTACCGCTCCGCGCCATACCCGCCATTACGCAGTCGGATATATATTCCAGAACGTCGATGAGGTTCACGTCCAACGGCACTCCATCCTCCATGCCAAGGTGATGACGCGTGATCTTGCGGTGGTTATCCCACCATCCAGCCTCCTTGAAGCCGGTGACGAAGTCCCTGTGGAACCAATCAATTCCGGTTAGCTTGTCGTCGTCGTGCTTTCCGGCAGCCTCAACGATCTTGCCAGAGAAGAACGCCAGCGCCTTCACGACATCCGAAATGTGAATCTGGCTGGATGCCAATAGCTGATCCTTCGTCGTGTTCGCGAAATCGCACGTTCGCGTGTCCGCTGTAGGGGACTTGGTGACCTGAATCATATTGTTTTTTCTGCCTCCTCCGTCGTCGCCTTCGGCGTCGTCGCTGGCGCGGCGACAGGCGCCGCATATCGCAAGAACTCCCAGAATCTGGGAGTCCCCTTGAAACACACGTGAATCCTTGTCGGCGTCCCGTCAGCCCCAAAGGGGCCGAACATCCGCGACGTGTGGACCTGGACGAAGATGTATTCCCTTCCCTCTCGTTCGCACTGAATCACGAACGGATTTCGGAAGTGCGTTATCATGCCATTGGGCATGCGGCGCGGAACCGAGACGACCTTGACGACCTCGTCGTCAATGAACGGGAGTGGAGCGGGTTCCGGCAGCCGCGGGGGCAGGGGTTCGAGCCCTGCAAGCTTGGCGCGAGCGCCGACTATCGTCGTTTCACCCCGGCCCAACTGGCCAAGGACGTCCGCGACCTCTGGTCGGTAGACGACGTGCCCGGCTTCGCCGGTCCATGAATCGCGACCTTCGGTGCAAATCAAAGCGACGTAGCTCTTGGTCTGCTTGAGATTGATGCTCAAAGCACAGGCTATATCGCTCAGCAGAACTCCCTCTCTCATCGCTCCCTTTCGATCCTTGTCAGCAGTTCGTCCGTCAATCCGATCCCGATCAGTTCCTCGCGACGCCGTCTTGATTTCCACTGTATGACCGTCAAGTCGGCGGCCCTCCGCCGCTGTTCGTCGACGTCCTTCGGACGACTCGCCACAACCCGCCCGTACAGCAGCGACAAGTCGTGCAATTCGACGGCTAGAGTCCTGATTCGTTCCTCTGTCACTTCGTCACTCATTTCGTTTCCTTCGGTTGTGCGGCCAACTCCGTTGTCTCGCTTCGCGAGTCGACGACGAGTGCTCCCGCACTCGCGGCAAATTCCCTCAATTTCTTGACGACACTATTTATGGCCGTCCGGTCATCCATGATTTGCTCCGTGATCGACGTCGGCTCGCCCTCCAGCAATTGCCATTTGTCGAACAGCAACGTCGCTTCCTTAACACTGACCTTTCCCGGCCGCTTTGACCGCTCGAGAATAATGTCCTCAATCAACGCCCCCATGGATCGCTTCAAACGATTCCTGATCGTCGGCAAAAGCCCGCTGGCCTCCGCCTCCTTGATCGACCGTTCCACGGCAGACCTCGGACACTTCATCCGGACCGCGATAGCCGGTCGTGACAATCCCTGCACAAACAGCTCAACCGCCTTGTAGTACCGCTTCCCCTCCAGTGTCTCGATGTTCAATCCCGTCGTCTCCTGAACGACGGCAACCGGCAGGGGCGGCAGAGGTGAGACGTCGTCCGGCGAAGCCGGTTGCGAAGCGATTTCCGAAGACGGCGCCTTGACGACCCTGGTCGTCACCCGCTTGCGCGATCCTTTTTTCATCCCCTGTAATACGGCGTGATTTCCGGTCCCCATTGATCGTCCGTTGATAGGTCAACGAGGTAATCTCCCCAACCCATTCCCCGCGTGTATCGAAGCCTTCCGTACTCCAACCAAACCCACATGGGTTTCCACCGATGATCCACTTTCTTGTCGAGGCGAAACCACCACCAACCAGGGTGCGTCGGTTTTCCCGCCGCCGTGGTTTCTTCCCGTCCAAGTTCTTCGTTCATACGTCACCGATGACGGCGCTCGCTGCAAGCTCCGCTTGGGTTTCAGGGACGGTCCTTGGCGCCAGCCCAACGCCGACTCGCTTCGCTCGACGTTCCCTCACCTCCTCGATCGCCTTCGTCACCTCCGCAAGCTCCCTCCTTTTCCACTCCCTCACCGGGCGCAGTGCTCTTTCCAAAGAGTCGCCCTTTTTCTTCAGCCTCTTATACATCGTGTGATATTTGACCCCGCTTGTCCGTGCGAGGTCTGCAATCGTTCCAACGATCCTCTTCCCCTCAACCGCCCACCGGGCGTTGCCCGGTCCGAACTCCTTCCCACTGTCGACATCCAGTCGCATGCCGACTGGCTTCTCCCCCATGTCCTTCAGAAATTCCTCGAATTTCTCCCATGCGTTTCTCGGAAACGCCGAGCGTTCCCTCGCAGCGCGCCAGGCGTTCCAGGTCGCACTTCCCGTCATTCCATGTCTGTCCGGCCGGGGCATTTTTTGTTGGCCAAGGGCCAACAAAACAAAACGTATCCTTTTGTCTCACGCAATGTCAAATGCCAAATGTAGCTAACTCTTGTAAAAATTTTTTGTGGGGGAGATGGGACACATCGCACCCCCCGCCCCGCCTGGAAACAACGTACCCCCTCCCCCCGGTTCGACAGTGGGGGATGGACTGGCGGCCAGGGCCGTCGAAACGGTCAAAAGGGCCGTCTCTTGTGGTTGGGAGGGGCGGAGAGAGGGGCGCTGATACCACAAGCGGGCATTGCCGAGTTCTGTTTCTTTCTTACCGTTGTGACGCAGGCAAGCGTCACAATTACTGCGCACAATAAGGCTTGTGTTCACTTGTTCTGTCGGGAGAGAAATGGGTTTTGAACGTATGGCCAGCAATCGCGCCAGGATGGGCTAGGAAAGGTCGGCGCGAACGAGGCACACATTCACCTTCGCACTTCCCGCAGATGCCGCTGGAACGGACAGACGTTCGGGGAGAGGGTAGTTAAGATGAGCGCGAACGAAGTCAAACTTGCCCTGTTATGGCCGTGACGGTATGTGCCCATTGTGGGGGAGTGGTAAGGAAGGACGGGAAAGCGGTCGTGACACCTGAAACGTCACGCAATGGGGGACTGGCGACGTGGCGAAAGCATCCTGATATGCGGGAAAGGATGATGAGGGGGCGGGAACAAAGTCGGATCGTTCGGGCCGACGTTCGGAAGCTTAAAAGCCACGTCTACGAATAGACGCTGGCGCGGGAGAGGATCACCCGACGGGAATCGAACAGGCGGAGCTTTTGAGGATTAACTCCATTTCATGTTTGACTTTGGGTACAGTTGTCTTACATTTGCCGCGACGGAACGAAAGGAACATCAAATGAAGACAATCAAACGGTTAAGCCCGTCGGCTTTTTTCTATCGGTTCGCGGGCTATGGCTACGACCCAGCGAAAGAAACAAAACGCCAAGGGCGCTTGCGTGGGGCAAGACATCTCGCCGAAGCAGAGAAATGGGCGCAAGCGGAGTGCGTCGGGTTTGAATGGCAAATTGATACGGACAGCAACAGCGCGAGCTTTAGCAAGAAGCGTCCAACGTGGAGCCTGTGGTCATGCTTCATGCGGGGGAACGGGGAATGTCGAGCTTCTCTCCACGCAATTGACTTTGGGCGGGATGGTGAACCGTGGGGTCAACCCTACAAACGCGTTGTAGAAGCAGAACTGGCGCTCGACGCCATGAACGCGGATTACGCGCACAAGCCATGAAAACCCTACGAACCCTAACGCTCGGGATACTCGCTCTTGCGAGTGTGTTGCTGGCGCGCGCCGTGGGCGCGTTATTGAGGATGAGAGGAGGATTATGACGCTTCGCGATCCCGTTATCATCTGTCCGAACCTTGAACCGGGCGTCCCGATAGGGACGGTATCGAAGAATGACCTATGAAAGATGCCTTGAAGCGATTTGAAACGATCAATTTGGACGACGAAAGCGAATGCGAGGCGTTCATCAATGCCCATGGGACCACTAAAGGCCGCAGATTGGCCAACAAGCTAGGTTTCAGTGGCAAGGGGTCGGAAAAGCGTGCCGATTCCCTTGCCTGCTATGCGTGGAACAAATGGACGGCTATAGGATTAAGGAAGCGGGGAGAAATCGGAAAGGCAATGGCTTATGAGGCAATAGCCAACCGGATTTACAACCACATGCCTAAAGACATTCGTTGGTAACGGTTTCGACCGTAGGGGCGGCGAAAGCCGCCCTTTCTGTCGGCATCGAATTGCCGAGGAGAAAAGGAACACCTATGACGACAGAACAAAAAGAGTACAACGGTCATCCGTCCAGAGCACACTGGAACGTCGCGCTATGGTTCGGAAACGATTACGGGCTTTATCGCCTCGCGCTTGCGTGCAAATCGGGAAAGGAATTGCTGGAACGTTGCAAGGAGACGGGTTTCGTCAAAACGCCGGACGGATACACGTTGACGGAACGCTTGTGTCAACACGCATGGGAATGCGTCAACGAGTAAAAGACCATGCAAGCAATCGTCACGAGATTTCTCCCCGCAACAAACACTAAAGGATCGCGAATAAAGGCTTGGTGCGAACGGGGCGCGATCATCGTCTCAGCCGACTGTGAGACAGACCCACACGAAATGGCCGTCAAAGCGCTCGTCGCAAAGTTCGTCAAGGAGGATGAAAAACGCTATGGGGCGAACAAAAACCCATGGTCCTGTCGTCGCATTTATGGCGGGCTTCCCAAAGGTGTCGGCGCCGATTACGTATGGGTTTTCGTAGGTGGCCAATAGAAAGGAACACCATGACCCGCGAGCAAATCATGAACGAATATCAGACGAAAGACGACCGCATCATTTCACCCGGAAAGTTTGAAGGGGAACCAATATTCGTCCCCGCACTTTGGGAGCTTATGCTGGAATATGGCTCACCGAGTGAAAACAAAGCCTTTGGCCCCATTCCCCGGCATGACCCACTCCGCGTTGAATGGCCAGAATTGGATGCTTGGCTCGGGCGACGCTGGACCATTCGCCTCTGGGAAGACGCGCAAGGGTTCGTGCATTGCCGATAGAACGTCCTTCCCTTCCCCTTTCAATCCCCGGTTTCCCAAAAGGGCCGGGGATTTTTATTGCCCATGGCCAAATGGCCAGGAGGGGAGAATAAAAGAGGGGAGGAAAGGAGACAGACGGCGCATGGGCGCAATCTGTCGTCTGCTTCGCAGCCGCAAGACGCCAGGAGGCGTTTTCACCCCGTTTGACGGCCAGACCGTTTCCTTTGGACGCCTCAAAAACCGGTTGGAAACCTTCTTACACCGTCCCGCAGGGCGGGGAAATCCCGTTTCAATCAACGCAACGATCCAACGCAACGATCCCTACGGGATGGTGACGGTCTGTAAGATCTTACGTTTCCCGAAAAAACGGTTTTGTACCGCTTTTTAGTGGGTCGTGAACTGCTTACATTGGACATGTGACACCCGTCACAAGATCAATAGATAAAGGGCGACGGTCGTGGTCCGTCTTACAAGTTGACTACATTTCACACCAAAAAAAGGGGGTAAAAACGGTACAAAAACCGATAATTTTGGCCCTTCGGTCCAAAGGACGTCATGAAAATCCCTTACCCAAGGTCAAAAAAGGGGTTCTCTCGAAATGGGCTCAAAAATACGGTTTTTGTACCATTTTGAAGGGGTCGCTGTTGAGAAACCTTTTTGATGTTTTGCTGAGCCGGGTTGGCTAAAGGCCATGTTAAATGGCCTGTCGGTCAATATTATGGGGGGGGTGGGGGGTAGCGGGCCGTTCATTAGAAAAAAAAAAAAAAAAAAA
>Ga0137457_1000061_pt1 | contig 27167 bp, 22 predicted proteins | sample EasRivERMGT630_2_FD_102321 | JGI IMG/M metagenome (GOLD analysis project Ga0137457, IMG submission 102321) | Soil microbial communities from meander-bound floodplain in the East River, Colorado, USA - East River MetaG ERMGT630_2 | ecosystem: Environmental > Terrestrial > Soil > Floodplain ...
CGTGCGCTCGCGCAGGCCTTTGCAGGACACGCTGACCGCGATCCGCCTGGGCACGCCGGTGCACGCGTGCGGCCATGCGCTTTTTCCCAACGCCGAGTGCCATCTGCGGCTGCGCATGCGTCTTGCGCAAATCTATCCGGCCGAGCTGCTCGCAGAGACCGTGCGCATTGTCGAGCGCTGTCATTTTTCGCTGGACGAATTGCGTTATGAATATCCCGAAGAACTCGTTCCCGCAGGCGAGACCCCGGCGAGCTGGCTGCGCAAGCTCACCGGGGAGGGATTGCAGCGGCGCTTTCCCGAAGGCGCTTCGCAGAAAATCCGGGATCTCGTCGAGCGCGAGCTCTCGCTCATCGCCGAGCTTCGCTACGAGCCGTTTTTCCTGACGGTCCAGGACATCGTCCGCTACGCTCGCAGCCGGGACATTCTCTGCCAGGGGCGCGGCTCGGCGGCCAATTCTGCCGTCTGCTACGCCCTGGGCATCACCGAGGTCAATCCGGCCAAGCAGGAGCTCTTGTTCGAACGCTTCATCTCGAAGGAGCGCAACGAGCCGCCCGACATCGACGTCGATTTCGAGCACCAGCGGCGCGAGGAAGTCATCCAGTACATTTATCGCAAGTACGGCCGCGAGCGCGCCGCACTCGCGGCCACGCTCATCACTTATCAGCCGAAAAGCGCGCTGCGCGACGCGGGCAAGGCGCTGGGACTCGATGCCCGGCAGGTCGACCGTATCGCCAAGGCGATCGCCTGGTGGGACGGCCGCAAGGAGCTTGCCGCGCGCCTGCGCGATGCCGGCTTCGATTCGGCGAGCCCGGTCATGCGGCGCCTGACGGCGCTCGCCTCCACTCTGCTCGGTTTTCCGCGCCACCTGTCGCAGCACGTCGGCGGCTTCGTCATATCGCGCGGGGCCCTCGCTCACCTGGTGCCGATCGAAAACGCAGCGATGCCCGAGCGCAGCGTCATCCAGTGGGACAAGGACGACCTGGAGAACCTGGGGTTGCTCAAGGTCGATGTCCTCGCGCTCGGCATGCTGTCCGCCATTCGACGGGGACTGGACTTCGTCAACGACCTGCGCGGCGGCGCAATCACCATGGACGGCCTGCTGCGCGAGGAAGACCCCGCGGTCTACGAGATGATGCGGCACGCCGACACCGTCGGCGTGTTCCAGATCGAGTCGCGCGCCCAGATGTCGATGCTGCCGCGGCTGAAGCCGAAGCATTTTTACGACCTCGTGATCGAGATCGCGATCGTGCGGCCCGGGCCGATCCAGGGCGACATGGTCCACCCTTACCTGCGGCGGCGCTCTGGCCGCGAACCGATCGACTATCCCAACGATGCGGTGAGAAAAGTCCTCGAGCGCACCTGCGGCGTGCCGATTTTCCAGGAGCAGGTGATGCAGCTCGCGGTGGTCGCGGCGGACTTCACGCCGGGCGAAGCGGATCAATTGCGCCGCGCGATGGCGGCCTGGCGCCGCAAGGGGGGGCTGGAGCCCTTTCAGAAGAAACTCATGGACGGTATGCGCAAGAACGGCATCCCGGCGGAATTCGCCGAGCGCATCTACCGGCAGATTCTCGGCTTCGGCGAATACGGTTTCCCCGAGTCGCACTCGGTGAGCTTCGCCCTGCTCGCCTATGTGTCCGCCTGGCTCAAGCGCCACGAGCCGGCGGCATTTCTCGCGGCGCTCCTGAACAGCCAGCCGATGGGGTTCTACACGCCTTCGCAGCTGGTGCAGGACGCGCGCCGCCACGGCGTCGAGGTGCGGCCGGTGGACGTGTGCTCGAGCGAATGGGATTGCACTTTGGAAACCACCCCGGCAGCTGCGCTGCCACCCCTCCTCGTCGAGGAGGGGAAAAATCCTTCCCCTCCTTGCAAAGGAGGGGTGCCCGTAGCGCAAGCGGAGGGCGGGGTGGTGCAGCCCGCGGTTCGGCTCGGATTTCGGCTGGTGCAAGGCCTGTCGCAAGCCGGCGCCGAGCGCATCGTCGCGGCACGGCGAAACTCAGCTTTCGACAACGTCGAAAATCTCGCTCGCCGCGCCGAGCTCAACCGGCACGATCTGAAGTGCCTTGCCGCGGCAGGAGCGTTCGAGGCGCTCTCCGGCCATCGCCGCCACGCCTACTGGCAGGTGGCCGGAATCGAAACCGGCGCGCACCTCCTGCGCGATGCGCCGGTAGCGGAAACTCCGGCGATTTTGCCGCCTCCAACCGAAGGAGAGAATCTCGTGGCCGACTATGCGAGCACCGGCCTCACGCTCGGGCGCCATCCTCTCGCGCTGCTGCGTCCGCATCTTTCGCGTTTGCGCTTTGCAGCCGCTGAGGAAATCCGGCTGCTGCCGAGCGGAAGTCCCGTGCGGGCGGCGGGCATCGTCACCGGTCGCCAGCGCCCAGGCACCGCCTCCGGAACGGTGTTCGTGACGCTCGAGGACGAGACCGGCTGCCTCAACGTCATCGTCTGGCGCGATCTCACCGAGCGCCAGCGGCGCGAGTTGCTCGGCGCTCGCCTGATGGGCGTCGAAGGGGTGCTTGAACGCGAAGGCGAAGTGATGCATCTTATAGCCAGGCGGCTGACCGACCACAGCGCCCTTCTGGGGGAGTTGGTCACGGCGTCGCGGGATTTTCACTGAAAATGTACGCGGACACACTCAAATTGATCGTCACCGGCGACAGGCGGCACCCTTCGCCGCGGCTGCCCGAGCGCCTGAACGGCCTGTTCCGCTCGCTCGGCGACGCGAGCGGCGGGCGCACCGATCGCATCGAGGACGAGATCTGGAGGCTGTGGATGGCCTACCGGGATTCCGCGGCGGCGTTCGACCTCGAGCGGGCGACCCGCGCGCTCAGCGCGCTCGACTTCCCGGCGGCCGAGGGGATCCTGGCGAGGCTCGTCGCCACTCACCCGGATTTTGCCGAGGCCTGGAACAAGCGTGCCACGCTCTACTACATGCAAAGCCGGGACGAAGAAAGCGTGGTCAGCATCCATCGCACGCTGGAGCTCGAGCCGCGCCACTACGGCGCGATCTGCGGCTTCGCGCAAATCTGCCTCTCGCTCGGCGATACCGACAGCGCGCTCTTCGCCTTCGACGCTGCGCTGCGCGTCAACCCTCACCTGGAGAATGTGCGCGAGACGATCGGCAGACTGCTCCGCGCCCGCGGGGCCGCCGCGCTTCACTGAAACCCGTGCGGGAGCGAATCAGCTCGCGCGATACATGTAATCGCGGGTGAGCGGCAGGGGATTCGATGCTGCGCCTTCCTTGCGGGCGAGCACCTGGTAGACGTTCATCCACTCGTTTTCGAAGCCGTGCGCGCATCCGGCAAGATAGATCTGCCAGATGCGGTAGCGCTTGTCCCCTGCGGCCGCGATCGCCCGCTCCCGGTTTTGTTCCAGGCGCTGGGCCCATTCGAGGCAGGTCAGTGCGTAATGACGCCGCAGCGACTCGGCGTCCGCAACCTCGAGCCCCGCGCCCGCCATCTCGCGAAGGACGAGCGAAAGATGCGGGAGCTCCCCATGCGGGAACACGTAGCGGTTGATGAATTCCCCCGCGCCCAGCCCCACCCAGCTGTTGTCGGGGTCGCTCGCGGTGATGCCGTGATTCATGACGAGTCCGCCCTCGGCCAGGAGCGAGCGGATTTTCGTGAAATAACCCTTGAGATGGCGCAAGCCGACATGCTCGAACATGCCGACGCTCGCGATCTTGTCGAACACGCCCTCGCCCGGAATATCGCGATAGTCCTGCAGCCGGACCTCGCAGCGGCCCTCGAGCCCCTCTTCCCGAATCCGCTGCGAGGCGAATTCGTACTGGTTACGGCTGAGCGTGACCCCCGTCGCCCGGGCGCCGTATTTCTTGGCTGCGCGCACAACGAGCGCACCCCAGCCGCAGCCGATGTCCAGAAACCGCTCGCCCGGCCGGAGCAGGAGCTTGTTGAGGATGTGATCGAGTTTTTGCTCCTGGGCGAGATCCAGGGCATCGGTCTCGCTGCGGAAATAGGCGCAGGAATACACCATGTTCCGGTCCAGCCACAGGGAATAGAAGTCGTTCGAGACGTCGTAGTGGTACTGAATGGCGTCGCGATCGCCCTCGCGGTTGTGGCGCCAGAAACGCCGCAATCCTTTCTGCCCGCGGGAAGCGGCACCTCGAGCGAGGCTTTCGGCCACCCGGAATACCTCGAGGATCGGCCCTTCGACCCGCAGATGGCCTTCCACGTAGGCCTGGCCGAGCTTCATCAGGTCGGGCGGCAGCAGGAAGCGGAGGGCCGACGGGCTCGGCACGCCGATTTTTACCTTGGGCTCGCTGGCGAAATCGAAGGCGCGGCCGTTCCACAGCTCGAGCCGCAGCGAAATACCTGCAGACTGCTGCAGTTTCGCGATCAGCCGTTCAAGGCGAAGTTCGAGGAACATGTGATTTCGCAGAAGGATATCTTAGCATCGTCGCCGACATGCCCACGCCGGCCATACCAAAAGAAGTCTGTGGCTTCGTCACGCCGGAGCTGAGAGCCGAGTGATCAGGGAGATCGTGCCCAGGTAGGCGCTTTCCTTGAGATCGAACTCCACGGATTTCGCGGCGAAACGCTCCTCCGCAATCTCGATCCGGTAGGCGCCGCTGTTCTCCTCCAGTCCCCGAAACTTGAAGTCCCCGTACGGGTCGCTCCGGGTTTCGGCGATCTTCCGACCCTCCCTCTGCAAGCTCACCCGGGCACCCTCGATGCATTCCGTGACGCCGCCCACCTCGCCGGCGAGGCTGCCTGCCACAAAAGCCTTGAGGAATCGATCGAGATTCTTGTAGTAGACCCGCGGTCGGGTTTCGTATTCCGGGTGCAGGACCTCCAGCTTCTCCCTCTGGACGATGTCCCGCATTTCATCATCGTCGGCGAGCACGGTACGCATCGCCTGGGTGGGGCAAACCTGCGAACCCCGCGTTCGCACCCAACCCTGGTCGAGCAGATGAGCATCAAACGGCCACGCCTGCGGCAGCTGCTTCTCTTCGTTCCAATGGATGGCGCCGTACGGGCAGGCGTCGACCAGCTGCCGCTGGCCTTTGGCCTTGACCGGGTCGATGATCACGATGCCGTCCGCGCGCTTGGTGATGGCGCCGTCCTTGGCCGCTTTGATGCACGGCGCATCGTCGCAGTGATTGCAGGTGACCGGCAGGTAGGCAACCTCCACCATGGGGAATCCGCCCTTCTCCCGCTGGATGATATCGATCCAGCGCTGCCCGTGTTTGGGCATCTCCGCCGCGTAGCCGGGGAATTCGTTCCCGTGGTACTCGTCGTGGCAGGCGACTGCGCAGGCGTTGCAGCCGAAGCATTTCGCCACGTCGATCACTAGGTTCCACTTTTTCATGTGAGCCTCACTTCGCCATGGCAGGCATGGGCTCGGCGCCGGCCTTCCTGGCCGGAACTCCTGCAGGAGCGGCCGTGCCGGCCGCTCCCTGCAGCTCCTTCGAGCCATCCCACAACGCGACCTGGACAAGACAGGAATTGGCGGCGGTGCCGGTCACCTTCTTGGCGATCGAGCGCTTCGGGGTCAGCTGATTGATGCAGCCGCCGCGATCGACCGAATATCCCGGCTCACCGAGCGGCTCGTAGCACGCCGAGGATTCGTACGCGTGCACCACGCCGCGCGGCAGGCGCTGGGTGAGATGCGCAGCGCACACCACCGCCCCGCGGTCGTTGTGGATCTTGACGAGATCGTGCTGCTTGATGCCCCGCTCCGCCGCGTCCTGCCCGTTGATGCGGAACACCCAGTAGTAGTGCCCGTTCACCAGCACCCGGTGCTCCTTGATGTCGTTGATCGAGCTGTCCTTGCCGTCGGAGAGCGTGTGGTAGGAAAAGCGCGAGTGCGGCGAAATGAGCTGCAGCGGGTAGCGCTCGTAGAGCTCGGTCCCGGGCCCTTCCCAGGAGCGCAGATACTTGACGATCGGCGGGCGCTCCGGATCGTCCGGATCGAAGCGCTTCAAGCTCGAGCATTCGAACTCGAACTTCCCGGACTGCGTCTGCAGCCCTTTCATGAACTCCTCGCCGTAGTCCCCCGGCAGCGGATGCGGCTCGGGCACGTCCTTCTTCCGCCCCTCGTAGAACCAGCGCAGCGATACCGGGTCGCGCCTGTCCTCCGGCAGGGGCGGCACCACGAAGTAACCCTTCTTCAGGAAATCCTTCCACGAAATGTACTTCGGCAGGTCGGAAGCCTCGAACAGCCGCTTCACCCAGTCGAGCTCGCTCATGCCCTCCGAGAAATAGGCGCCCAGTCCGAGCCGGCTAGCGAGTGACTCGAAGATCCGGAAGTCCGACTTCGATTCGCCCAGCGGCTCGATGCACTTGTGCTGCATGAGGATCACACGGTGGTTCATCTGCGTCTGGCCGTGCAGCGCGTAGCCGCCGGTGCCGCCGAACTCGCTGATGTCCCAGCGCTCGAGCTGCGTGCATGCCGGCAGGATTACATCGGCGAACTTCGTCTCGCCTTCGAACCAGATCGACTGGCTCACCACGAAATCGAGATTTTCCGTGCGATACGCCTTCACGTAACGGTTGGTCTGAGTCATGGTCCCGATCGATGCGCCGCCGTACTTGTAGAACATCCGGATCGGGGAGTGGCCGGGTTCGGGATACGAGAATTTCTTGAACTGACTCTCGATGGTCTTCCCGTTCCAGGGATAGCCTTCGGCCTTGCCCTCGAGTATCGCCTCCGGAATCTGCAGCCGCGGCACTTTCTGGGTCGAAGGATTGAAGGTCGGCAGCTGCGGCATTCTTTGATAGAGGCTGATCGGCATGCCGGTGCTCTCGATGTCGCCGGAAGCGCCTCCGTCGGCGTAACCCGGAAAATAGAAGTGCAGGTCGATCGGCGTGCCCCATTGCAAGTGACCGTAGTTGACCCCGGGCCGTCCCATGCCTTGCATCGCCATCAAGCACGCGAGCGAGCGCGCCCACTGGATGCCCGTCGCCGAGCGGCATGCGCCGCCGTGGCCGTTGCCCCAGCCGCCGGCGCCGAGGTAGGTCTTCTTCGTTCCCCAGCGCCGCGCGAGCACGCGCACATCCTTCGCCGCTATCCCGGTCTCGGCCTCCTGCCACTCCGGCGTTTTGGGAACGCCGTCTTCCTTGCCGAGGATGTAGTCGCGCCACACGTCGAATCCGATCGAGCGATCGGCGACGAATTTCTTGTCGTAGAGCCCTTCCGCGATCCAGACGTGGGCGATGGCCATGGCCATGGCGGTGTCGGTGCCCGGCTTGGGCGCGAACCACTTCCCGCCGTGGAGCGCCGCGGTGTGATTGAAATAGGGATCGATGTGCACGGTCTCGATGCCGAGATCACGCAGCCACATCCGGCGGATGGTGCCTTCGAACCCGCTGTAGGAGCCGCTCGTCGCCTCCGGGTCGGCCGCCCAGAAGACGACCATCTCGGCCTCTTTCATCAGGTCTTCGACGGTGCTGTAGGTCTCCGTCTGCCCGAGGCGCATGCTGTAGCCGAAATGGTGCATCGCGCCCCAGTACCAGCCTTCCCAGCTGTCCGGGTTGTGCACGACTTTCGTGGTGCCGATGATGTTGAAGAACTTGTAGGCCGAGCTGATGTAGTAGCCGATGTTGCCCCAGTTGTGGTGCGAGCCGTGGTTGCACAGGATCGAGCCCTGGCCGTATTCCCGCTTGCAGCGCTTGATCTCGCCCGCGACGATGTCCAGGGCCTCGTCCCAGCTGATGCGCTGGTAGCCGGAAATGCCGCGGTTCTTCTGGTTGCGCGCGCCTTTCGGATCGAAGTCCACCCGCTTCATGGGATAGAGCAGGCGGTCCGGCGAATACAGCGTCGTCTTGCCGCAAAGGCTGTGCGTCGCGGCGGTGGTCTGCATGGGAGGGGTGAAGCTCTTGCCGTGCGCGCGGATGGTCCAGGGCTTGGCGTCGGTCGAGTCGAACTCGAGCGGCGTGAGGCGTATCACTTTGCCCTCCTTGACGTAGACGAAGAGCGGCCCGCCGTTGGTATTGGTCACGTAGCGCCGGCTACCGTCGGGCATTTCCGTTCCGTGCTCCCACCCCGCCGACTGCATCATGAAAAGCGTCTGGGTGAACCAGACTATCAGCTCGTCCGGCCCGTCCGCCTTGAAATCGAAATTCTTCATCGCCTCGATGCGCGTGAGCTGGTCCACCCAGGGAACGAAAAGACCCGCCCCCAGCTCGGCCGTGGCCACTGAAATGCAGAGGTCCGGAGCCGGGTGGATGCCGGGCGCCGAGGCGATCTTTCCCCTCTTGAAGGTGAAGGACCGGCCGACCCCGTTGTCGAATGTCTTGATCTGCGCGGTGAAATCTTTCTCGGCAAGGCGCTTGGCGAAGCTCGAATGCACCCACGCTTTGAAGCGCAGCATCTGGAGCATTCCGTACAGCAGCAAGGAGAACTTGGCGGCGGCGGCGGTCATGATCGTGTCTCTGTCTGGATGAAAGGTTTCGACTATTATGAGTTATTGTAAGGCTGTCTTGATTCGCCGGAGGACGCCATGAGGGTTGATCCCAGGCATTTGATTGCGGTGGCATTCGCCGCCTTGTTTTCGGTCGGTTCGTTGGCGCAATACCCGTCCCGCCCGATCAAGCTGATCGTGCCGATCCCACCCGGGGGCGCACCCGATATTTCGGCGCGGGTCGTCGGACAGAGGCTCTCGGAGCTGGTCGGGCAGCCGGTGGTCGTGGAAAACCGCCCGGGCTCGAACGGCAACATCGCCATGGACCTGTTGGCAAAGTCCGCGCCCGACGGCTACACCCTGGGGCTGCTCGCCGACAGCATGATCGCCATCAATCCGCATTTGTACAAGGAAATGCAGATCGATCCGCTCAAAGACCTGGTGCCGGTGGCGAGTGTCGTATCCAACTCGTGGGTGCTTTCGGTCAATCCTTCCGTTCCGGTCAAGAATTTCAAGGAATTCGTCGAGTACGCGCGCCAGGCCCGCCCGGCGCTTGCGTATGCCTCGGGCGGCAACGGCAGCATCCACCAACTGGCCATGGAAATGCTCAAGCAGCGCGCGAGCATCGACCTCATACACGTGCCCTACAAGGGAGGGACTCCTGCTACGACGGCAGCCGTCGCAGGCGAGGTGGCCGCGATATTCTCGGGCACCTCCAGCGCGCCCCAGATCAAAGCGGGCCGGCTGCGCGCTCTGGCTGTGACGGGCTCGCAGCGTTCGGCGCTGTTTCCGGACCTGCCGACCATCGCCGAGTTCTACCCCGGCTACGAGGTCACGATCTGGCTGGGCTTGTTTGCCGCGGCGGGAACGCCGGACGCCGTGCTGGGTCGATTGCATGCCGTTGTCAACAAGACTCTCTCGGAATCCGAAGTCAAAGCCAAGCTCAACGCCGCCGGAGGACTGGAGCCCCATATCACGACGGTCGCGGAATTCGCAGCTTTGATCCGGCGCGACTACGACAAGTACGGAAAGCTGGTGAAGGACATCGGCGTCAAGGTGGACTAGGGAAACTCTGATCAACCCTGCTTTCGCCATTCCCGCGTAAGCGGGAATCCAGGAATTTCAGCCGCTTGCTGGATGCCCGCTTTCGCGGGCATGCCATTAATCAGAGCATCCCTGGCTGCCTATCCGCAGGAGGATGCCAAGTCCGCCAAGACTCTATAGAATCTCCCCGGCAAGTCTTCTGGAGGAGGGAAACGTGAGAATCACAATGAAAACCGCGGCTATCCTGTTTGCGCTTGCATGCGCAACGCAGGCGGGCGCTCAAACCATAAAAGTCGGTTCGGTGCTTACCCTGTCTGGCCCCAACGCAACCCTGGGCGAAAACATGGACAGGGCGATCAAGCTCTACATGAAATTGAATCAGGACAAGCTGCCGCCGGGAGTCAAGGTCGAAGTCATCACGCGCGACGACGGCGGTCCCAACCCGGACAAGGCGAAGCAGCTGTCGCAGGAGCTGATCGTGCGCGACAAGATCCAGTTCCTCACCGGCATGACCTGGACGCCGAACGCGATGTCCTCCGCTCCGCTCGCGACCGAAGCGAAAATACCGATGGTGATCATGAACGCCGGCACCTCGGTGATCACGACCATGTCCCCCTACATCGTTCGCGTATCTTTCACGCTGTGGCAGTCCAGTCTTCCGATGGGAACCTGGGCGGCGAAAAAATTCAAGACGGCCTATGTCGCGGTGAGCGACTTCGGTCCCGGCCACGACGCGGAGGCGGCTTTCACCAAGGGTTTCACCGACGCCGGAGGCAAGGTCGTCGGCAATGTGCGCATCCCGCTCGCGAACCCGGACTTCATCCCGTTCATGCAGCGCGCAAAAGACGCCAAGCCCGAGGCGGTATTTGCCTTCGTCCCGGCCGGGAAACAGGCCACGGCGATCATGAAAGCGTACGGCGAGCTCGGCCTGGACAAGGCCGGAGTCAAGTTCATCGGGCCGGGCGATATCACGACCGACGAAGAGCTGCCCAACATGGGCGATGTCCCGCTCGGCGTGCTCACCGTGTTCCACTATTCCGCGGCCGCCACGCGCCCCGCAAACAAGGCCTTCATTGCCGCATGGAAAAAGGAGTACGGCGAGAACGCCACGCCGAGCTTCATGTCGGTGGGCGCCTGGGATGGGATGGACGCGATCTACTACGCAATCCGCGAGCAAAAAGGCAAGGTCGATCCGGACAGGTCGATGGAGCTGCTCAGGAACTACAAGAATCCCAACAGCCCGCGCGGACCGATTTCGATCGACCCCGAGACGCGCGACATCGTCCAGAACGAGTACCTGCGCGAAGTGCGCAGGGTCGACGGCAAGCTCGCGAACGTCGAACTCGAGACGGTGCAGACCGCGGTGAAGGATCCCTGGAAAATCATCAACAAGAAGAAATAGCTCCCCAAGACCGGTCCCCCGCGCCACGCCCGACGTGCCGCGGGGGTTCGTTTATCTGGTGACGCAAACTCGAGGCCCTCAAGTTGGAGGCTTTCTTCGCATCGCTGGTCAGCGTCGCCTTTCACGGCGCCGCGCTGGGGATGATCCTGTACGTGATCTCGGTCGGCCTGTCCGTCACCATGGGCCTGATGGGCTTCGCCAACCTCGCGCATGGAGTGTTCGCCATGGCGGGCGGCTACGTCCTGACCACCGCGATCTCGCGCTTCGGCGTGCCCTTTCCGCTCGCGCTCGTGCTCGCCTTCGCTTTTGTCGCGGCCGCCAGCGTGATCCTGGAGCGGCTCCTCTACTCCAGGCTGTACACCGCAAGCGATCTTGAGCAGGTGCTGTTCACCATCGGACTGATTTTCATCTCGGTCGCCGTGGCGCGCTTCATCTATGGAACACTCCAGCAGCCGGTGGTCCTGCCGGACTATCTGAAGGGTCAGTTTTCGCTCCTTGGCCGCGATTTTCCGACTTACCGGGTGTTCATCATCGTGTTCAGCGCCGTCATGGTGGCGTTGTTGTGGTTCGGGGTTGAGCGCACGCGGTGGGGGGCGATGGTGCGGGCGACTGTGGACAACCGCGCCATGGCGCAATCGGTCGGAATCAATACCAAGCGCCTGTTCACGCTCACCTTCGCCCTGGGCAGCGGACTCGCGGGGCTCGGCGGCGGGCTCGGCGCGGACATCATCGCGATCCAGCCCACTTATCCGTTCGAAAACCTCGTGTATTTTCTGGTCGTGGTCTCGGTGGGGGGCCTGGGCAGCCTGCGCGGGCCGTTCGTCGCGGCGCTCCTGATCGGCATTGCCGACACCGCCTGCAAGTACTGGCTGCCGCAGTACGGGGCTTTCCCCATCTACGTCGCCACGATCGGTCTCCTGCTGTGGCGGCCAGCCGGTCTGTTCGGGCGGCACGCATGAGCGCCCACGCCGGAGGCTACAGCGCCGATCCCCGTATCCGCGGGATCGAGTTCCTGCCGTGGATCGTCGCCATGGCGGCTTTTTTCCTGCTCCCCGAATATCTTTCCCTCGGGGCGCGCATCCTGATCTACATCCTCTACGCCCTGTCGCTCGATCTGATCGTCGGCTATGCGGGAATCATCACGCTCGGCCACAGCGCCTACTTCGGCCTGGGCGCCTACGTCGCAGGGATTCTCGCCGCGAAGGCGGGGATCAGCGATCCGATGCTGCAGCTTGTCGCCGCGGCCGCCGCCGGCGCCCTGCTCGGGATCAGCACCGGCGCCATCATCCTGCGGACAAGGGCGCTGACGCTCCTCATGCTCACGCTCGCGATCACTTCGGTTCTTCTGGAGATCGCCAACAAGGCCACCACGCTCACCGGCGGCGCGGACGGCCTTTCCGGGGTTGTCGTGGCGCCGGTTCTCGGCCTGTTCAAGTTCGACATGTTCGGCAAGACCGCTTATCTCTATTGCCTTCTCGTGCTGCTCCTCGGGTGGTGGCTGGTGAGAAAGCTGATCTATTCTCCCTTCGGGACCTCGCTCACCGGGGTGCGCGAAAACAGCCTGCGCATGCACGCGATCGGCGCGCCGGTCTATTGGCGCCTGGTCCTGGTCTACACGCTCTCGGCCACGATCGCCGGGGTCGCCGGAGGCCTGATCACCCAGACCAATCAGTTCGTCGGACTAAACGTGCTCTCCTTCGAATCCGCCGGCGAGCTGCTGGTGATGCTCATTCTCGGCGGCGTCGGACGCATCTACGGCGCCTTCGTCGGACCGGTCGTCTATCTGATCGCGCAGGATCTGCTCGCCAAGCAATTCCCGGAATACTGGTACTTCGGCATCGGGACGATGCTCGTGCTCGTGGTGATGTTCGCGCGAGGCGGAATCCTCGGCATCCTCGACGGGGTGCTCGTGAAACTAAGGAGAAAACCGTGAGCGCCGCGGCCCTCGAGACCCGCGGCCTGTGCAAGACCTTCGGCGCGCTCACCGTGGCCGACGGCATCAATTTCAGACTGGAGGCCGGCGCGCGCCATGCCTTGATTGGTCCGAACGGCGCCGGAAAAACCACCTTTGTCAACATGCTCACCGGGGTGCTGCCGCCCTCCTCCGGCCGGATCGTTCTCGGCGGTGAGGACATCACCGCCATGGGTCAGGCGAAACGGGTGAAGCGCGGGCTGGGCCGCACGTTCCAGATCAACGCGCTGTTCCGCCGCCTAGCCGTGCTCGACAACGTGGCGCTGGCGGTGGCCGAGCGCCGCGGCGTCGCGCCGCGCATGCTGCGCGCGGCGAGCAAACATGCCGATGTACGCGTCGAGAGCATGGAACTGCTCGCCACGCTCGGGCTCGCCGAGGACGCAGGCATTCGCATCCTCGACCTGCCCTACGGCAAGCAGCGTCTGGTGGAGATCGCGATCGCGCTCGGGCTGAAACCCAGCGTGCTGCTGCTCGACGAGCCGGCCGCGGGCGTGCCTTCGTTGGAGTCGCATCGCATCCTGCAGGTGCTCGACAATCTGCCCAAGCACATCGCCATTCTGATCATCGAGCACGACATGGACCTCGTGTTCCGCTTCGCGCAGCGCATCACCGTTCTGGTGCAGGGCGAAGTGCTGGTCGAGGGGCCGCCGGAGGAGATCGCAAAGGACCGGCGGGTGCATCAGGTCTATCTCGGGGAGCAGCACCATGCATGACTGCTATTCGAACAAGGGGGCACACCCCCTTGTATATCCCCCCTCCGGACGGAGTTCTGATTGAACAAGTCGTTCATTCAGAACTCCCCTGTCACGTTGCGTTTCCGCGACGTACGCGCCGGCTACGGCGAAACCGTGGTCCTCGAAGACATCGCATTCGAGTTGCCCGAGCGCGGGGCCCTCGCGGTACTGGGCCGCAACGGCGTCGGCAAGACCACGCTGCTGGCGACCATCATGGGTCACACGACTTTTCACGCGGGGAGCATCGAATACCAGGGCAAGCCTATCGCGGGGCTCCCCGTCTACGAACGCTGCCGGCTGGGGGTCGGCCTCGTCCCGCAGACGCGCGATATCTTCCCTTCGCTGACGGTCGAGGAGAACCTCACCGTCGCCGAGCGCCCCGGCCGCTGGACGCTGGCGCGCGTCTACGATCTCTTTCCGAAGCTCGCCGAGCGGCGCGCTCACTGGGGCAACCAGATTTCCGGAGGCGAGCAGCAGATGCTCGCCATCGGACGGGCGCTGATGGGCAACCCGACGCTGCTGCTCATGGACGAACCGCTCGAGGGGCTCGCTCCCATCATCGTCGAGGTCCTGCTCCAGGCCCTGCAGCGCCTGATCCGCGAGGACTCGCTTGCGGTCGTGCTGGTCGAGCAGCACGCGAAAGTCGCGCTCGGAGTCACGCAGAGCGCGCTCGTGCTCAACCGCGGCCGCATCGCCTACAGCGGTCCCAGCGCGGATCTGCTTGCCGATCCGCAGCGCCTGACCAGCCTGGTGGTCGCCTGAGCTCCGGCGCGTCATGCTGGCCGTCCTGCTCCCTGTGCTTTTCCTGCTCGCGGTGACGCACGCCCAGCCATCGGCCGCGCAGGATCAGCGCGCGGCCGCACGCGCGCGAATGGTCGCGGAAATTGCCGCGATGGCGCGCGAAACCGGCGGCGAGACCGGACGTCCGAGATTCAGCGACGCTGTGATGGGAGCGATGGGAAAAGTCCCGCGCCACCGCTTCGTCCCTTTCCTGCAGGACGTCTTCGCTTACGACAATCGCCCGCTGCCCATCGGCGAGGGCCAGACGATCTCGCAGCCCTACATCGTCGCGCTGATGACCGATCTGCTCGATCCCAAGCCGGCGGATACCGTGCTGGAGGTCGGAACGGGCTCGGGTTACCAGGCGGCGGTGCTCGCCGAGCTCGTGGCGAAAGTCACCACGATCGAGATCGTCGCGCCGCTGGGAAGACGGGCCATGCAGCTCCTCGGCGAGCTGGGCTACCGGAACATAGACGTGCGCATCGGCGACGGCTACGGCGGCTGGCCCGCCGCCGCGCCCTTCGACGCTATCATCGTTACGGCGGCGCCCCCGGCGATTCCGCAGCCGCTGATCGACCAGCTCAAGCCCGGCGGGCGAATGGTGATCCCGGTGGGCGGTTCATCAGACGTGCAGCAGCTCCTGCTCGTCCAAAAACATACCGACGGCCGCACGACGACGAGGCGGACCCTGCCGGTGAGGTTCGTGCCTCTCACTCGAGATCACGGGACGAAACAATAGCCATCTCCTCGATTTCGACGCAAGCAGCTTCTGTATCCACCCGCGCTCATGGCAAAATAGCGGCTATGAGAGATTACTGGCTGAGCAAGCTCTTTTTCGATCTCCAGAGCTCCCCTCCCCTCGGCGACGAGTACCGCGCCAGCCGGAAGAAGATTCTCGACCGCTATCCGCTGAAGCCCGAAGTGCGCACCGCGGTCGAGCGCGACGACGTGGCCTTCCTCGCGTCGCGGGTCAACCCTTACCTGCTGCGGTTCTATTTCGTGGTCGCCGGAATGTCCGAGGCGGATTTCCTGAAAAAGGTGAAGACCGCCGGAGCCGACGCTGCGGCGAGGTCGAGCCATGGCTAGGCTCGCCGGAGTGTTCGCCTCCAGCCACGCGCCGCTCATTATCCGCGGCTGGAAAGACGTCAAACCGGCGAATCAGCAGGAACTCACGGGCTCGCTGACCGAGCTCGGCAGGCGCATCAAGGCCGCGAAGCCCGACGTGCTGGTCGAGATCGCCCCCGACCACTGGGTGAATTTCTTCATCAACAATCTTCCGAGCATCTGCGTCGGCATCGGCGAAGAGCACGAAGGCCCCGCCGAGCCGTGGATGAAGGACTGCCCCTACAAGAAGATCGCCGGGCATCCGAAGCTCGCGAACCACATCCTGCAAACCGCGTTCGAGCGCGACTTCGAGCCCTCGGTGTCGCACCACCTGACGCTCGACCACGGCTTCTGCATTCCGCTGTGGAGGGGCGGACTCGACCCTCTGCCGCCTATCGTCCCGATCATCATCAACGATCTGGAGCCACCCTACCCGAGCGTGCGGCGCTGCCTGCAGTGGGGAACCATGCTCGCCGAAGCGATCCGCACCTATCCCGAAGACATCCGCGTGGCGATCCTCGCCACCGGGGGCCTCTCCCACTCGATCGGGGAGGCTACGATGGGCGAAATCGACGAGCCGTTCGACCGGGAATGCATCCGCCATTTCGAGAAGGGCGACGAGCGTCCTCTGATCGATTTCCTGAACGAGCGCCTGCCCACCATCGGCAACGGCGCGGCCGAGATCCGCAACTGGGTCGCGGCCCACGGCGCCGCGGACCGGCGCGGATTCGAGCTGATCGGCTATTGCAACTGTCCCGAGGTCTACGTCGGCTGCGGATTCGCTTCGTGGAACCTCGGCGCGCGCGCGTAGAACCCTTTGCTGCTGCAAACAACGATTGCCGGCAGTCTTCCCAAGCCGGGCTGGCTCGCCGAGCCAAAAAAACTCTGGGCGCCCTGGCTCCTCGAAGGGGATCTCCTCGAAGAAGGCAAGCGCGACGCCATGCGCCTCTTGCTCGCCGACCAGGAAGCCGCAGGCATCGATATCGTCACCGACGGCGAGCAGACGCGCAGGCACTTCGTCACGACCTTCATCGAGAGCCTGAATGGCGTCGATTTCGAGCACAAGCGCACCGTGCGCATCCGCAATCGCTACGACGCGGACGTGCCGGTGGTGGTGGGGCCCGTAGGGCGCGGCAAACCGGTGTTCGTCGAGGACGTCCGTTTCCTCCGGGGGCAGACGAAGCACCCGATCAAGATCTCCCTCCCCGGTCCGATGACGATGGTGGACACGCTCTACGACGACCACTACCGCAGCCGCGAGAAGCTGGCGCGCGAATTCGCCGCGATCCTCAACCAGGAGGCGCGCGAACTCGAGCGGGCGGGCGCCGGCGTGATCCAGTTCGACGAGCCGGCCTTCAACGTCTACATGGACGAAGTTAGGGACTGGGGCATCGCAGCGCTGGAAGCGGCCGCGGCGGGCCTCCAATGCAAGACTGCCGTGCACATCTGCTACGGCTACGGAATCAAGGCGAACATCGACTGGAAGAACACCCTCGGCTCCGAATGGCGGCAATACGAGTCCACCTTCCCGCTGCTCGCGCGATCGAAGATCGATCAGGTGTCTCTGGAGTGCGCGAACTCGCACGTGCCGTTCGAGCTGCTCGCTCTGCTCAAGGGCAAGGACGTGATGGTCGGTGCGATCGACGTCGCGAGCGACACCGTCGAGAAGCCCGAACAAGTCGCCGCCACGGTCCGTTCGGCCATGAAATTCGTCCCGCCGGAGAAGCTCTACCCCTGCACCAACTGCGGCATGGTGCCGCTCGCGCGCGAGGTCGCGCTCGGCAAGCTGAAGGCCCTCGCCACAGGGGCCGCGCTTGTGCGGCGGGAACTCGGAGTCTAGATCATGCTACGGCCAAAAATGCACGTGAGGTTGGCGCAACGCTCGTGGCTGCTCGTCGTCGCACTGTTGACATTCGCGGGCTGCGCCGACATGGCTGCTCGCTCCGGCGGCGCGGCAGGGCCGAAGAACATCATCGTCCTGTTCGCCGACGGCGTCGCGGCGACGCAGTGGGAACTGGGCAGGTACTCCGCGCGCGTGCTGCGCAATCAATCCTTCGCCGCCACCGACGTGGTGTTCAGGGACGGCACGCTTGGCCTGCTTTCGACGGATCCGCGCAACGCGTTCGTCACCGATTCCGCCGCTGCGGCCTCGGCGATGTCCACCGGCGTCAAAGTCGACAATTTCGCGATCTCGATGACGCCCGACGGGAAGTCGCCCCGCACCATCATGGAGGTCGCAAAATCGGCGGGGAAGAAGATTGGCCTCGTGACCACCGCGGAAATCTACGACGCTTCGCCGGCGGCGTTTTCCGTGCACGCGAAAAACCGCAGAGAGGCGCAGTCCCTCGTCGACCAGTATCTTGCCATGGAGCCCGACGTGCTCCTCGGCGGCGGGCGCGATTACTTCCTGCCGAAAAGCGCACCGGGCGGCAAGCGCGGCGACGGCAAGGACATGATCGCGGCATTCGCGCAGAAAGGCTACGCGATCGTGCGCGATACGCAGGAATTGAAGAATGCCAAGGGAGCGAAGCTGCTCGGGCTCTTCGCCGACGAAGACATGGCCTTCGAGATCGACCGCGATCCGGTCAAGGAACCGTCGATGGCCGAGATGGCAAGAGCGGCGCTAGATACGCTGTCGGCTGCGAGCCCGAACGGCTTCGTGCTGTTCGTCGAGAACGAGAACACCGATACCGCCGGCCACTACAACGATGCCGCCGGCGTGATGCGGGCGCTGTGGGCGTTCGACGAGACTCTGAGGCTTGCGCTCGATTTCCGCAGCAAAGCGCCGAACGACACCCTGATCATCGTCACCGGCGATCACGAGACTGGCGGCCTGTCGGCGACCTACGCCCTGCGCGCCTCTTCCGGCAACGAGCGCCTCTACGCCGGGACCACGCACCTGCAGATGCTCGAGCGCATCACGATATCGTTCGGCGCCGCAGCCAAAGCCTTGGGCCGGAAGCCCTCCCCGGAGGCACTCGACAAGCTGATCGCGCAGCATTTTCCCGGCTTCCAGCTCGATGCCGACTTGCGCGAAGCGATCGTGAATCAGAGCCAGCTCGACCGGAACTTCAGCTACGCGACCCAGAACGCGCTGGGGCGCATGGTGGCGCGGCAGACCGGTTTCTACTGGGGGACTTCGGGGCACACCACGGAGCCGGTAGCGGTCGGCGCGATCGGACCGGGTTCGGAACTGTTCAAGGGCTACCACGACAACACCGACTTCGCGCACACCTTGCATCGCTTGATCGGCCGTGAAGCATCGCGGTAGGCCGGGTTCACGCACGCGAGCCTCGCCGCGCTCCGGTACGACGCAGCGCAAGTCCACCTACGTGCTCGTGCACGGCGCCTGGCACGGCGGCTGGTGCTGGAAGAAGGTGGTGCCGGCCCTGCGGGCGGCCGGACACGAGGTCTGCGCTCCCACCCTGACCGGCCTCGGCGAGCGCGCCCATCTTGCAAACCCGGCGATCGATCTCGCCACCCACATCGCCGACGTCGTCAATCTCCTCGAAGCCGAAGAGCTCGAGAAGGTCGTTCTGGTCGGGCACAGCTACGGCGGAATGGTCGTCACCGGTGTCGCCGACCGTGCCGCTTCACGCCTGCGCCGAGTCGTGTATCTGGACGCTTTTCTACCCGAAAACGGAAAATGCCTGCTCGACTACCTGCATCCGGATCGGCGCACGATCATCAATCAAGGCCAGATAGGGGGGTTCGTCGATCCGTTGCCGCTCGAGATTTTCGGGGTGACCGAGCCGCAGGACGTCGCCTGGGTCGCGCGCCACGAGATGCGGCAGTCGTACCGCACCTTCGCCCAGCCGGTGCATTTCACCGGGAACGGCGGCGCGAACCTCCCGCGCACCTATGTGTACTGCACCCGTCCGCCGACCGGCTCGTTCGACCAGTTTGCCGCGCGCCTGCGCAGCGATCCGGCCTGGAAGTTCTACGAGCTCAAGACCGGTCACGACTGCATGATCACCGATCCAAAAAACGTCGTCCGCATCCTGCTGGAGAACGCCTGAGCGCGGCGACGGTTCCCGCCACTTACCCTGAGCGGTCCTTGGCCGCCTGGATCGCGTGCCAGATGCGATCGGGCGTATACGGAAAATCAAGGCTGTGGATGCCGAGCGGCCGCAGCGCGTCGATCACCGCATTCGCCACGGTCGGCACGGCGCCGGTCGTGCCGGCTTCGCCCGCGCCTTTTACCCCCAGCGGATTGCCCGGCGACGGGATCGAACGGTCGTAGAGCCGGATATCCGGCATGCCGTCGGCACGCGGCATTTCGTAATCCATGAACGTGCCGGTGAGAAGCTGGCCGGAGGCCGGGTCGTAGATCGCATGCTCGCTCATGACCTGCCCGATGCCTTGCGCGATGCCGCCGTGCAGCTGGCCGTCGAGCAGGACGTGATTGATGATCCGCCCGCAATCGTCCACCGCGGTGTAGCGCAGGATCCGGACGACTCCGGTCTCGGGGTCGATCTCGACCTCGGCCACGTGCGCGCCGCTGGGAAAGGAACGCGGCAGCGGGATCTCGCCGCCCGCGTCGAGCGCGCTCCCGTATTTCTTCGCGAGGTCCTCGATTCCGATCGAGAGGTCGGTGCCTTTCACGCGGTAGCGGCCTTTGCTGAATTCCAGATCGTTCGGCGCGACTTCCAGGTCCTTTGCCGCGAGCTCGGTGCCCTTGCGCACCACCTCGCGCGCCGCGACCAGAAGCGCCCCGCCGTGCGCCATCATCGAGCGCGAGCCGATCGTGCCCTCGCCGACCAGGCGTGGTCCGTCCGGATCGCTCGCCCGGAGCGTGATTTTCTCCGGGTCCATGCCGAGCGCTTCGCCGACGACCTCCGGATACACCGTCTCGTGTCCCTGTCCGGACGGGCCGGCAAGGACATACAGAAGCGCATTGCCGGATTCGCCGAACTTGATCATCGCCTCTTCCTTGGGCCCCCCGCCCGCTCCCGAAGGCTCGATGAACACGGCGCAGCCGATGCCGCGCATTTTTCCTCGGCGTCTCGATTCCGCCCGCCGCGAGCCGAACGAGTCCCACTCCGACTGCTTGACCGCTTCGTCCACCAGGCCGTGCGGATCGCCGCTGTCGTAGACCGAATGGGGGTGCGGCGTCTGATACGGGAACGCCTCCTTCGGGATCAGGTTGCGCCGGCGCAGCTCCAGACGATCGATACCCGTCTCGCGCGCCGCCTCCTCGACCAGGCGCTCGGCGAGATAGCAGACGTTGGGCCGGCCCGCGCCGCGGTAGGCGGTGGTCGGCGTCGTGTTGGTCAGCGCGAGACGGTGCCGGCCGTACATCGCCGGAATGCGGTAGAGGTTGATCGCGTGAAGGCCCGGCGGAAGGGTGTTGATGAGCGGTCCCGGCGTGGAGAGATAGGCCCCCACGTTCACGATCCATTGAATGCGGATCGCGAGGAAATGCCCGTCCTCGTCGAGCGCGAGCTCGCCGGTTAATTTTGCCGCGCGGCCGTGATAATCCGACAAGAACGTTTCGGAACGCGAAGACGTCCACTTTACCGGCTTGCCGATCCTCTTCGCGGCGAGCATCGCGACACAGTATTCCGAGTAGGCATCCGAGCGGATCCCGAACCCCCCGCCCACGTCCTGGGCGTGGACCATGATTTTCTCCGCGGGAATGCCGGTGATGCCGCTCGCGCTTCCCCGCATGAGCGAAAGGCCTTGCGAGCTCACATACAGATCGTACTTGTCGGCCGCCGCGTCGTATGCGGCAAGACAGGCCTTGGGCTCCATCGGATTGCCGACCATGCGCTGGCTGTCCAGAACCATGCGCGTGACGTGAGCGGCGCGCGAAAAAGCTTCGTGGGTCTTCGCCTCGTCACCGTACTCGTAATCGAAGCAGAGGTTGCCGGGAATCTCCGGGTAGAGCTGCTCGGCGCCCGGAGCAAGCGCCGCCTCCGCGTCGACCGCAACCGGGAGATCGCGGTAACCGATCTCGATCTTCTCGGCGGCATCCTGTGCGGCGAGCGCCGTCTTCGCCACCACGAGCGCGACTTCCTGGCCGACGAAGCGTACGCGACCGTTGGCGAGCCCATCGCGGTGCGGAACCTTGATCGTCGCCCCGCCGCGGCCCGGGTAGCGGGCGAGCTGCGGCGTGGACTTGAACCCGGCCTTGGCCGTATCGGCGCCGGTGAACACCGCGACCACGCCGGGGGACGCCAGCGCGGGCCCCGTATCGATCGAGACGATTTCCGCATGCGCCCGGTCCGAGCGCAGGAACGAGCCGTGGAGCTGTCCGGGAAGATTCCAGTCGGCCGTATATTTCCCCTGCCCCGTGACCAGCCTCGGATCCTCGCGCCGGCCCTTGAAACCCGCACTCATCGGTCTGCCTCCGGATTGACCTGGAAATGCACCAAAGCCGCGGCGCAATGACCCGCGACGGATCGATCCAAGGGATTCAAAACTAGACTGTCAAGCGACTCTGGCTCGCGAACTGCGCGCGACGCTCGGGGTGCACATGGTCACCCGGTTTCGCCCGGCCGCCTTGGCCTTGTAGAGCGCCACATCCGCGGCACGCAACACGGCCTGTTCCGTATCGCCGTGGGAGGGAAAGCTCGCAAGTCCTATCGAAACGGTCAGCTTGAGCGTTCCCTCCCCCGCTGGAATCTCTGCTTGCTCGATAGTCCGGCGTACGGCTTCCGCACGCGAGCGCAACGACGTTTTCCCCGCCCCGGGGAGGATGATGACAAATTCCTCCCCGCCGGACCGACAGGCAATATCTTCCTCGCGCACGCGGGACGCCAATTCCTCCGCGATCCCCCTCAAGGCGCTGTCGCCGACCTCGTGGCCCAGCGTGTCGTTGACCCGCTTGAAATGATCCACGTCGATCGCCATGACGCCTACCGTTGCTCCGACGCGGCGCGCGCGCAGGACTTCGCGGTGCAGGCTTTCCTCGAGCTGGCGGCGATTGTACAAGCCGGTGAGCGGATCCCGCATTGCCTGCAGATTCAGTTCCAGCTGCCACATCACCTGCCGTGCAAGGATGCGCAGTATCTCGATCTGTTTCGGCTGCAGCTCTCGGGGAACGAAATCCAGCACGCACAGCGTCCCCACCCTGTAGTCCTGCGGCGTGACCAGAGGCGCCCCGGCGTAGAAACGCACGCGCGGCGAATCGACCACCATCGGGTGCTTTGCAAAGCGCGGATCCTCGTTTGCGTCGGGGACGACGAAGACGTCGCGCTGCCGAATGGCATGACCGCAGAAAAAATCCGGGTAGGGTACCTCGCGGACGTCGATACCGTATGCCGATTTGAAGAACAGACGGTTCGTGTCCACCAGGCTCACCAGCGACAGGGGCGTTTCGCAGATGGTCGACGCGAGGCAAGTCAGATCGTCGAAGCGGGCCTCGCGCCCGGTCTCGAGCACGCGATAGCTGCGCAGCGCGGAAAGACGCGCGCTCTCCTCCGCGCCGGAAGAAACCTGGCGCGGCTGCGCCGCGGCGTCTGGACGTTCGACCGCCATCTGAGATTCGATTCTTGTGACCCCCCCGGGGAGATAAATTTACTACGGGCGAGGCGCCGGGTAAAGCCGCGCGGCGCGCAGGCGAAGCGCGAACCCACCGTGAAATCGGGAACTTCCGCGGCGAAGTTCGCTGGTCGAGACTGCTCGTTTTGGGTGCCAAGTGAATGTGCTTCCTGAAGCCTTCCCGATAACACATTGCGGCCTAAGAATCTTTCCAATTCCTCACCGGGCATTCGCGCCAAAACTGGAGCGGATGGTCGGGGTGGCGACGGTGGATTCTCCAGCGGCACGTATTTCGTCGCCGCGTCCGAAAAGTCAACCCCATCGGGCGAAGGCGAGCCCGATGCCAGTCCCGGCCGGCGTGCGATAGGAAGGCGTGTAGGAAATCCAGGTCAAGTCGAGGTCGGTGGCGGCGCTCGCGACGACGATCCAGTTGCGGATCTCGGAGCTTCCCGCCTTCAGCCGCCGGGGATCGAGTTCCGCGAGGAAATCCAGATCCTTCCTCCGCAACGCCTCGATGATCGCGCGGTCCAGTTCCTCTTCGACGACGAAATGGCTCAAGCCCCCGGAGGCGACCAGCCCGACGCGCAGGTCTTCCGGATAAGCTTCGATCAGCTCCTTCAGCGTCTTGCCGAGCCGAACGCAGCGTCTCGGCAGCGGCGGATTGGGCGGATGGTAGGTGTTCAGGAAAATCGGAACGACGGGCAGCATCCGTGCGCCCTCGCCCTTGAGATACCAGCGGTGCACGAAGGAATAGGCGTGGCCCTCGTGCTGGCCGTCGCCGAGCCCCGCGACCGCCGCAACGTCGAATTCGCGCTCGATCAGGCCCTCGATGAGCGCGAGCGCGAGCGCCCGGTGACAGGGATAGTCGATGTCTCCGTCCTCTTCGAAGCGGCGCATCTGCGCGCGGTTGTACCACTCTTCCGGCCAGCTGAATCGCTTGACGTTGGCCCGGCCGGCATTGCGGATGCTCTCGCCGTAGTAAATACCGATCGAAGGCATGTGCCGGTCCTGGAAAAGCTCGTGCTGATCGTCGCCGACGACGATGAGAACGTCGAGCTTCGCCGAGGCGATCTCCGACTTGAGGCGCTTCATTGCGTCCTGCACTTCGTTGAAACGCCCCGTGATCGCCTCGCTGGTGATCAGCTGTTCGATATTCGACGGCGCGCCGGCAAGCACATCGGTGTAGGAGCGCGGTCTGCCTTCGCGATCGTAGTACTTCATGCGAAGGTCGCTCTGGTGAAATCCCTTCAGCCAGTCCTGCAGATCGGCGGCGAGCATGACGCTGTGAGAGGAACCGAACGCGGCGGCGAGGCGCGCCATCACCCGGCCTTCAAAGCGCCGCCACCGTCTGGATTTCCACCAGATAGGGCTCGCCCACGAGGCGATCGACCATCACCAGCGTATTCGGCGGATAGATCCCGTTCGGAAAGAACCGCGGAAACTCGCGCTGCCGGAACGCCCTGAATTTCGGCACGTCCTGCGAGTGCACGAGGTAGGTCGTGAATTGCACCACGTTGCCGAAGCCGCCTCCGACGGCCTTGAGCGCCGCCTCCACGTTCGCGAACACCTGAACGCACTGCGCGTCGAAGTCGTCCGCGCCGACGAGATTCCCCGCCTTGTCGGAGGCGAGCTGCCCCGCGATGAATGCGAACTCGCTCGCGCCTTTCACGCGCGCGATCTGCGAATACTGCCCGAGAGGTTTGCCCAGCGTGTCGGGGTTGGTGATCCTGATCTCTGCGGCCATCGGCGATCCTCGATTCGGTTGGAGCCCGGGATTTTATCCGCTTTGAGGGCACCGCCCAATCTCCCGGGGAAAAACGGTATAGTCACCCCGGTTCGCAACCGCCTCGAGGAGGGCGCATGAGTCGTGTGGAGCGGCGCGGGTTCGTCGGCTGGGTCGCGACGTTTTTCGCGCTCTGGGCGATCTCGCCCGCGGTCTGCGCGCAAGCCACCGGCGAGCCTGCTGTCTATCTTTACCAGGGCGCCGACCGCGAGCAAAAGCTGATCGCAGGCGCGAAGCAGGAAGGCGCAGTCTCGATCTACACTTCGATGCAGCTTCCCGACTCGCTTCCGCTTACTCAAGCCTTCGAGAAGAAATACGGGGTCAAGGTATCGCTGTGGCGCGCAAGCGGCGAAAAAGTCGTGCAGCGCGCGCTCGCCGAGGCGCGCGCCGCCCGCTTCGACGTCGACGTCGTCGAAACCGACGGCGCTCAGATGGAGATCCTGTACCGCGAAAGACAGCTCGCGCCGTTCCACAGCCCTTCGCTGAAGGACATTCCGCCGAAGATCATTCCTGCGCACAAGCACTACGTTCCCACCCGCTTGAGCCTGTACGTGCTCGTCTACAACACCCGGCTGGTCCCCTCCGGCGAGGTCCCGAAGTCGTACGAAGACCTGTTGAATCCGAGGTGGACGGGCAGGCTCGGGCTCGAAGCGGCCGACGTCGCCTGGTTCGCCGCCGTGACCAAGGCGATGGGCAGGGAGAAAGGCCTCGCCTACTTCGAGAGGCTCGCGGCGGCCCGGCCGGAGATCCGCAGCGGTCATACGCTCCTCGCCGAGCTGGTCGCATCCGGCGAAGTCCTGATGGCTCCGGATGCGCACATCCAGGGCGTGGAGCGGCTGAAGAAGCGTGGCGCGCCCGTGGAGTGGAAGCCCCTGCAGCCCGCCTTCGGGCAGCCGAGCTCGGTCGGCGTGACGCGGCGCGCTCCGCACCCTCACGCCGCCCTGCTCTTTGCCGATTTCATTCTGTCCCGGGAGGGACAGGAAATCATCAAGTCGCGCAATCGCGTCCCTTCCAGCCGTGCCGTGGACAGCCCGCTCAACAGCTTCGACTATGAACTGGTCGATCCGGTCATCGTCCTGGACGAATGGGAGCAATGGGAGAAGCGCTGGTCCGCCCTTTTCCTGAAAGGGCAGAAGGTCCAAAGGGACTCGGATTGACGCGCCAGCAGCCGCGACCGCAATGACTTTCCACCTGGAGAGCGCTCGATGAATCACCGATTGGCAGCACTTGTGATCGGCATGACCGCCCTCGCCCCGTTTCCCCAGGCGGCGACGGCGCAGGAGGATTACCCCGCGAGACCGGTTCGCGTGATCGTTCCGTACCTCGCGGGCGGCGCCGCCGACATCTTCGCGCGAACGCTCGCCCAGAAGCTCGGCGACGCGCTGAAGCACCCTTTCGTCGTGGAGAACCGCGCCGGGGCGAACGGGGGCATCGGTTCGGAGTTCGTCGCGAAGAGCGCGCCCGACGGCTACACCCTGCTCGCCACCGCGAGCGGCCCGATCACGGTGAACCCGATCCTCTACGCCAAGGTCCCCTACGATCCGGTGAAGGACTTCGCGCCGGTCGCGCAGTGCACCGTATACCAGTATGTGCTGGTGACGCTGGCGGGCTCGCCGATCCGGAGCATCGCCGACCTTGTCGATGCAGCTCGAGCGAAACCCGGAGCGCTCTCCTACGGGTCGACCGGCGTCGGCGGCGGCAACCATCTGGCCGGAGAGCTGTTCGCGCTCGCCACCGGCACCCGGATGATCCACGTGCCTTACAAAGGCAGCGCCGCGGCGCTCGCCGATCTGCTCGGCGGCCAGCTTACCTTCATGTTCGATACGGTGATCACCTCCGTCCCGCAGATCCGCGCCGGCAAACTGCGCGCCTTCGCCGTCTCCAGTCTCAAGCGGGCCTCTTCCCTCCCGGATGTGCCCACGATGGACGAGGCCGGTATCACGGGTTTCGACATCTCGCAGTGGCAAGGCGTGCTCGCGCCCGGGGGCACGCCGGGGGCGATCGTCAGCCGCCTCAACGCGGAAATCGTCAAGGCGATGCGCACGCCCGAGATGCACGAGCGCATGATCACCAAAGGGGGCAACGAGATCGTGACCGGTACGCCCGAGGACCTCGCCGCGCTGATCCGGAGCGACCTGCAGAAGTACGCGAAGCTGGTCAAGGACGCGAAGATCCCGGCGCAATAGGGCCATGGTCATTCTGAGAGCACCGCTCGAAGAATCTGCGTTGACAGTCCGATGAAGATCCTCGTCCTTCCCGGCGACGGCATCGGGCCCGAGATCACCGCGGCGACGCTCGCCGTTCTCGATCGCGCCAATTCCCTCTTCAAGCTCGGCCTCGAATGGCAGCACGACGAGATCGGCCTCGCCGCTCTGAGGAAGGAAGGCACGACGCTCCCGCCCCGCGTGATCGAAGCGGCGCGCTCGGCAGCCGGCGTGATCCTCGGCCCTGTCTCGCACAACGAGTACCCGCCCCGGGATCAGGGCGGCCTCAACCCTTCC
>Ga0137457_1000067_pt1 | contig 26237 bp, 36 predicted proteins | sample EasRivERMGT630_2_FD_102321 | JGI IMG/M metagenome (GOLD analysis project Ga0137457, IMG submission 102321) | Soil microbial communities from meander-bound floodplain in the East River, Colorado, USA - East River MetaG ERMGT630_2 | ecosystem: Environmental > Terrestrial > Soil > Floodplain ...
AGGTTCTGCAAGTATGACGAGGCTGTCTTCTGTATGCAAGGCAGGGCTGACCGCTGAGCCAGCAACAATTGGTGCCACACAACTGAGCGCTACCTCGTCTAGAAATTCAGGCTCGTTCACTGCCGGGTCTGTAACAAATCCCTGCACACCCATCACGGAGAACTGTTCACAGTCTACAAGCGTGTTATTCTTCACGCGTACTGTGTCGTCAGCAACAGCTGCTACTGCCAGTCGTCGTCGCAGTACGCTGGCCCTGTCTTCGAAACCCCCAGCGCCTATTCCCGGTCTTTCTGCCAGTCGCGCTACGGCATTCAAATCCTTTGCTAGGATTTGACGACCCTTTTCAAATCGTGGACCAATTACAGTACTCATAGTTTACCTACCCATGATACAGCTGGGAAATTCTTATACGGCGTTGTACTGTTCAATAGGTACATTGAAGCCCACGACTGCGTACTCGCGCGCCAGAACTTATTCCACCCATTTCTGCGGTATGTGAATCGGTACGTGACGTCCAGAGACCCCAGATCGTTACGTTCAACGCTGGGTCCGTGAAACAACAGCGTTTCAGACGCAAAGGTTCTGCCTAGGGTAGGTGAAACGACTGACCCGTCATTCACAGTCTCTATCAGAGCTTCAACCGTAGCAGGCAGTTGCGATACTTGATACCGTGTAAGCGTCCACTCCCACCCACGTATAAGTTTGCCGGGTGCTTCTTCAGGTTTCAGTCCTGTGCGTACTGTTCCGTCTGACCACTCAAACTCGTCCGGTGGCAGTGTAATGAATTCTGCTACGGGGTCCAGCCGTTCTGATATCAACCCCCACCCAGGTATCGGTACGATGGTGACAGTAGACTGTTCATAGAACAGTTCTAGTATCGCGTCCACGTACGTAGGTGCCGTAGTCCGCAAACTCCCGGGCTGCATCTGACCGCCTGGAAACGGTTTGACTTGTATTCGTACACAGCGAGCAGGATTTGCAGCTGGTGTTGTGACAAACGGATACACCCCAAACAGCAACTGCCCGCGCACATTCTGCCGATCAGCCCACGGGCACTTCAGAGTTCGTTGCGCAGAAAATAAGGCCTCATGCGTTTCAACAGGCGACCCCTTCATCTCTTCGTATGCTGCTCTCTCAGCCATTTAGCCTGCTACTCCTACTAGCATACCGCTCTGAATGAATCGTCTCATTTCATCCAGAATCAGTTCTAGTGTAGTGTTACCAAGTTTCGCGCGCTCAGACGCCTCACGCGTGCTCTTTTCAACGTTCTGGGATGAACTCAGTATGCTGCGCTGCGTACTGTCGCTGCTGCTGCCTGCCAACGATTCCTGGGTACGACGAAACAGGGACTGCGAACTCTCTATCTGTCCGACGATCGAACGTGCGCTGTCCTGACGGTTTGCAGCGTTTATAGCTTCACGTTCGATCATGAGCGCTTGTATTTCAGACAGCTGCTGTTCCCCGACCCCGCGCTCTCGTAGCTTCCGAACCTCTACGTCTACCTTGTTCTTGCGCCCAGTGAGAACGTCCAGTTCGTCCTGCAAGTCTCGCAGCGACTGCGCCGCGTCATCCGTTGCTTGTTTGCTGTCCTCACGCTTTTTCTTCTCGTCTTCCATCAACTGTATGCCGCGATCAACCGCTTGCAGGTACCGTATTTGCGCGTCGGACAAATTCTCCAGTCCGATTTCCATCATGCCTGTTTCAATGTCGGACTTTCCAAAACCGAGCAGAGAATTTCGCGACCGTTCCATTAGGTCGCTAATGCTGCGCTGTGTGTCCTCAAACTTTTCGTTCTGTTCAATAGCGTCAGCTGTGGATTTAATCAGCGCACTCTGCTCGTCGGTTAGACTCGCCACGCCCAGCTTCAGAATCTCGATCTCACCGCGTGTCTTGCCGAAGCTAGCAGCCTCGATTTGCAGAGCAGCGATAAGCTCTTCTATCTTGGACGTGGCTTCGCTACTGGCTTCGCTGAACTCTTCAGTTTCCCGCGTAGCCTCCGCCTCACGCTCAGCCAGCTGCGCTATTTCCAGATCAATCGTACTAAGTTCGTCGCGCAGACTGCTCTGTATAGACAGCAATCGCCGGGACCCTGCTGTCATACTTTTGATCTTTGCTTCGATGAGGTCGGAATCTTGAATCATTCCCGTGTCACGCTCTCTCATCATGTCAGCTTCGTTCTCTTGCAGTGCACGGTCTGCTGCTGCGATAGCTTTAGCGGTAAGATCCTTTCTTGTTTTCAAACCGCTCATCGTGGACGTGTCGACCTTACCGGCCTGCGCACGGAGTGCACTGAGCTCGTTCAGTCCGCTATTGCTGCCTGTCACAATGCGGCTGTCGTCCTCTCCAAACGGACCTTTGAAAGTGCCTGGCTTGAACCCCATAGCCTTCTCTTGTCTACCGATAGCGCGCACGCCTGTCACATTCGCGCCAACCGCCATTCCTGCCGCAGCTAATGCTCCCAGTCCAGGATTTGCCGCTATAAAACTAAGGGCCGCTCCAACACCCTTCAGCAGCGATATCAGTTTAGGCAATACGAATACTGCTGCCGTCAAACCAGCTACCCACTTGGCCGTACTGACCACCAACCCCGCGTTGATACGAGCCCACTCTGCTAGCGGTATCAGTGTCTCGCGCAACTTGTCTACCAGCTTGGTCAAGTCTGGGATGAGTATGCCACCGAGCGTTTCAGAAAACTCGTCAACTTGCCGTTTGAGAATCTCCCACTTGCCGCTGAAGCTGTTCGCTGCCGCCACTGCTGTTCCACCGACCTGCCGTGACACTTCATCCAGAACGAGCCGCTGTGCGCTCAGTAGTTGATTGGTCTTGACCAGGTGCTTAATCGTTTCCATCTGCGATTTGCTGAATGAGATACCGCTACGTCGCAGGGCCGTCACTCCCAGAACCGGGTCTTGCAGCGCCTTGCCCAGCTGTAGTGCAGCACCACGCATGTCGTTGCCCATTACTTCAGACAGGTCAAGAGCGAGCTCCGTGGCTCTCTGGAACTCATCACCTTTCAAATTTCGGAAGGTTGCTAACAGCGCTTGCATTCCTATGATAGCGTCGTCCGACCTGCCGGTGAGACTCTGGAGAGATGAGGCGTGGTTGATCATCTCGCGTGCGCTTATGTTAGCAGCGCCACCCGTTGTACGTATGACCTGCTCCAGTCTTCGCTCTGCGCGTTCCTGTTCTGCTGCTGCTCGTACGACCAGGGCAGCAGCACCGCCACCGGCTAGCAACAGGTTTCTGGCGTGTGCAGAAGCTGATTGTGCTACAGATGCCAAACCGCGGATTGCACGCTCAGTAGCAGCTACACCGCTCATGACACCGCGATTTTTTAGCAATAGTTCAATAATTGCTTGCACAGTTTAGCTCCTCAGTTTTCCGCCCATGCCGCGTACCCGCTGCCACTCTCTGCGGTTCTGATACCGCACAGTGCCGTGTCCTGTCTTTGGATTTGTACCGCTAGTCAGGTACATCATCTCCTGTGCCATGGTCAACTTGCCAACAATTTGAGGACCCCAGCCGTACTTCTCTGCGAAATACCGATATACAGCGCCGCGGTCCCGGACGTTTATGCCCGTCGACTTTTTGACGTCTTTGGCACCTTCCCGCGCTTGCTCGCGGGCGAGGGGACAAAAGGGTTTCCGACACCGGGTATTTTTGCACTCGCCCTTTCCATGGCAGCCGGATCTGCCATAAGAGCCTTGTGTACGTCGTTCTCTGTAATCGACGGGTCGCTTTTTCGGGCGCTCAACCAGACCATCTTGACAGTTCCCTCCAGGGTACCGAGATGTCTGATCGTGATAGCGTCGAACATGGTCACTGTGACCGCCTTTGCGTATGCCGACTCCATCAAACCCTTTTGCACTTCGACCGGCAACCCCTCGCAGTTACGGCGCGCAATGTCCATCAGGCGGTCTTCAACCCACCGCTGTAGAACTCCAAAGTCGTCGTTGTCCATTGGGTGCAACAACCACTTTTTCTGATCGATCACTATCTCAGTCGGGGCTGCTGAGGCGTCAGCAAAACTAGTCATACTTTCACGCTCCTTACCGAACAGTACAACGCTTCAGGTTATGCTGGTGGCCAGTACGCAACCGCGCCTGGTTTGTTGATCAAACCGACCGTGGGTGTAGCCGACACCAGTTGAAATCCATCCATACCGAATACGGACACCGCAGACACCGGCTGTCCTGTCTCAATGTCGACCTCCATATCGGTGGCGTCCTCGCACCGCATCCAACGCAGGTCGTAGAAATCCGTTGCGTTGACGAACACACGAATCTGCTTAACGACGTTTTCGCCGACAAGCAAACTGAAGTCGTCCACGTAGCGACCATACTGCAGTCGCACATCCAGGTTTGCCTTCACGCGCTGAGTGACACCCGCAGTGCCACTGCTCGTATACGTGGGTTGATCCTGGGTGAAAGTCAACGTGATCGTACGAACGTCTGCGTCCTCTGTGAAGGTGGGTGGTTGAGTACCGACCGGTCCCGTCTGTATTTTACATCCAACAGACGAGGTGAAGTTCGGTACGACCGTATCCGCAATATCCGGATCTGCCACGTACGCTCGGTTAAGCGTACCTTTCGCGCCGAACCGGACCACGTGCGATATCGGTAAACCGCTTTCGATATCGATCGTAATCTCGGCTTCCTGCGCGAGCGCGAGGCCTTGCACGCACTTGTTGCCGTCGATAGACCCGGTGAAAGTGAACTGATCACCAGGCATCTTGGCTGGCGTATGACCGTACGCACGATACTCACCGGACCAGTCAATGTTACCGGTGGTTCGACCAGTACCCGTACGGGTACTAGAAGCGTGATACGGAGCAGGGTTACCGTTGGACTGCACCGACCAACCACGAACGTGGGGAATGGTATCGACCAGTCCACCTACGCTTGAAATTACTCCCATGTCAAACCTCCGCTAATATGTCCGGGGTGGAGAACCACATCTCCACGTCACACATCCAAACAGTCGCCCATCCCGTGATATGACCGTGATCCTCTCCACGAAAGAGACTATCGGCCACGTCAGCAAGACGGGTCATTTTCACGAATTTGTTTCCGCGCCAAGTAAGGCTAGTGAGCACTTGCAGCCACTTGCCCATAGCACAGTACACCTCCCACTGAGATGGCAGCAGTTCGTGGGTTACCTGCCGCTCGCCCGTGGACACCTGCACCGCAAAACGCTTTGTAAGTGAACTGCTGCTACTCGTTCGATGCAAGTGCGGTATAATTGCAACCGGAGTTATACGAATCTCAGGCAGGTCCGCAGAGAGCACTGTCACCTTCTCTGGAGAGCGATCGTCAGGGTTGTCTAACCGTACGCGGTTGCCCAGCTTGAACCGTTTGCGTATAGACTCCCGAGAGAGCAGCAACTCCCACAGTGCGGTGTACACTTTCGACAGCGGATCAGCCTCTAGCTCTGGCACGTTCCACCAACCGTTCTACGGCGCGCTCTACATCCAACGCCATTTGCACTTTGACCTTCTCGTCCGGTTCTACGATTATCTCGCGTCGCGGTACTCGTCCCTTTCCAAAGTGGTGCACTTCCGCTATCTGTGCTACGGTAAGTGTACTGTCACCAGACCGCCCACTGCCACCGTACCCCACACGGACGCCGCCAGGTATCATCTCTTGCAGCTGTCCAGGTCGGTTGGTAAACGCCGGACTCAGCGCAGCTTTCATTGTCCCTTTGTCTACCAGAATAGCTACTGCACCTCCAGAGGCCACGCGCGAAAACCCGCCACCGCTATTCCTGCGTACGGTACCGCCAGGATTTGTACGCTTAGCGATCCCGCGCTTACGCGCGAGCGTAGCAGGCGCCAACGGAGCCCAGTCACCGCCACCCTTAGTGAACGTATCAAATCTCTCCAGGGCCCAGCTGCGGTATCGAACAGCCCACTGACGGTACAACCTGTCAGTCTCTGCGTCGAATCCTACAGCGCCAGCAAACCGTATAAGCGCGGTGAGAAATCTCTGGAGAGGTTCGAGGTTCAGTTTGATTTCGATACCGATCATGCTAGCTTACCGTGACATTACAGTGGCCGCTTCGTCGTCGCTGAATCCGTGACCGGGTGTTTCGAAATCAACCGGCCTGCCCGTGTTGATAATGCCTGCTGGTTTGGCCGGTGGCTCAGGGGGCAGCCACCACTTTTGCCCACGGTACCATGTCCGGCCTGCCATCAGCTGCGCGCACTCTGCGTCTTGCTTGCCGCGTAGAATGTCACGCACTACAGAGCCTGCGCTACCGGGATCAGCATCAGGCGCTGCGGCAGCGATGATAGCGATCGCTTCACCCACACCGTCCAGCTTGTCTGACACGGCACCAAACTCGTCAGGCGGACCTAGCGACTCAACAAGCGCGGCTAGTTCCGCGTACCCAGGGTGGTCTGCGGACAGCAGGTCTTTGACCTGCGACGCACCCCACGACTTTGCACTCATACGGCCTCCTCATCTAAATCGAAGGCCTCGGGAACGACGCTGTGGGCTAGCTCCGCGTCCAGGATTAAATTCCCTCCGCGAATTTCGGCCAGCGCGTCCCGTGCCTCGTCCCGGAGTTTTTCGGGATTTGATTTCTCTCCGTCGCCCGTATCGGCTAACCCGCGACTCGTATATAGCCAGCAGCCTGCAATCTTCGCAGCTGCGTCAACGATTACAACTGGCGTGCCACCTTCTGACAGTACAATGGGCAGAGCGTACAACCCGTTTCGCAACCGGTTGTTGACCTCGTCATCAGCCACTGCCAGCGCCTTTGTAATGCGCGCGGTTATAGTAGCAGATACTCCGTCGTTGTCCAGGTCCGCCCACTTGTCGACATTGGGCTTACCGAACACTTCGTTTAGGTCAGACCTTGTTGCGTAACTCATTGCTCACTGTTCCTTCTAGCTCAGGCTGAGCCCTTACTAGTTCGTGCTCTCACCCTTGCAGCAGACTTCCGGAACCGTGCAGTACGGCAGCGGATTGCTCTGAGTGTGAATAGACACGCCTTTGTCGTGGTCGAGCAGAGCCTGCGACGCGTAGAACTCCAGACCAGGCGTACCGACGGCACCCATCTGATCCGCAGGAGCGTACGCGACTTCGAACAGGCCAGGCGCGCCGACTGGGAAGAACCGCGCCTGCTTCGGGTCGACGAACGCTTGGTCGCCCACAGAACCGGGGTACTCTTCGAAGATGATGCCAGCGAAGGGGAACCCCGACCGCGGATCGTTGCGACGCATGACACCGTCCTGGAAGCGATCGTACGCTGCCAGTACGTCCTTGTGGTCGATGAGCCGCTGGAAGAAGTCGTAGCCGCAGAAAGCGTGAATGTGGTCGTACGGCACACCGCCGAGTTTTTCCTCGATGAACCGCTTGACCTTCAGGCAGATTTGCCGAATCTTCGTCGCGTCTGTCCCGAGCTTGAAATCGAAGCTTTGCTCGGTGACGCTGAAAATGGTGAACAGGTCGGCCAGTACGCCCACGCCGTCACTGTCGAGAACCTTGCCTTTCAGCGCGCCCATATACAGCCACTCGCGCGTGACCTGATGGTCTTGCTTCATGCGAGTGAGGCGATCGTTCACGACACCCACGACCGTCTGCATTTGGTCCGCAGACCCGAACTGCCGAACACCGATGATGTCGTCCGGCTTGACGTGGCTGTCGTGCGGAAAGTGCGGTACAGGAACGGACCGCACGGTACGCTTCACCGGCGGTATCACTGACGCGGGCGAGCCGCGCGGCTTGCTGGGGATGAGCGACAGCTTACCCTTCTGCTCTTCCAGCAGGGCAATTGTGGTCGTGATCGGTTTCGGGGTGAACAACCCCATACTTCCGATACGGCCAGGGGTGAAAGGCAGCCGGTTCATGGACGTCGTCAGAGACGCCATGTTGAATGCCGGACTGCCGAATACGTCCGCCATCTCGTTGGCCATTGTAGTCAAAGCCTCCTATCGTTGGACCTTCTGAACCAGAAAACTACAGTACCGAAACCACGAGGCGTCGGACTTAGAGCGACTCAGTGTTCAACGGCTGTCGCAGGCACTGAATGCCGGCCTTTTCGAGAGCCGTTACGATGTCAGCCAGAACAGCGCCCGACGGAATGTCGAGCATGTTCACGTTCACCTGACAGTTGCGAACCGCGAACGTTGCACGGATCGTCTTCTCCGAAGCAGCGGTCGTGAGCTCCTGGAGACAGACAGCGGACGGGAAACCGTCGCCCGGAGGTCCGCCTTGGGTCGTCTCGACCATACTCGCGCCCGTGCAGCCTTCCAGCAGCGTCACGTCGATCACGATCATCGGCTGATTGATCTGCGTATACCCAGCACCCGCGAAGGTGAAGGTATTCGCAGTGATCGCAGTGCCACCGACCGTGCAGGCACCCGAACCCAGAACGGTGTTGACCGCGTTCTGGATTGCCGTGTTGTCGGCGTTGTACGCCAGGGCAATCGTGGTCCCCTTCGTACCGTCCTTTTTAGTGAAGGTCAGAGTGAAGGTACCGGCCGTCAAAGTGCCGGTGATCGCCATGGTTTGCACTTCGTCAGCGCCTGCCCCAGCGGACTGCCCACCCTGGGTGGTACGGGTCACGGACGAATCTTCCTCACCGGTGAGGCCGTCGGTGTCCAGTTCGACGATCGGCCACGACTTGCCCGCGTACCCTGCTCCAGAGAAGGTCAGAGTGGTTGCGGTGATCGCAGTGCCGCCAGCGACGATCATGCTGGAACCGAACGCGTCGTCCAACGCGGTTTGGATGTTGGCGACGCTGGCGTTGTGCGCGATGTTGGCCGTGATGCGCTCAACGCCGTTCTTGTCGGTCCCTTTAATCTGCCAGAAACCACCAGACAGAGTGCCAGTGATAGCAATCGTCTGAACCTCGTTGGTGTTGGACGCGATTTTCTTCATCCGACCGGCCACGCCGCGTCCACATACGGTGCCGATCTTCAAGGTCTGACTTTCGTCAACCAAGAGCGCTTCGCGCGACATGCGCGCGGGCTGCTCCATCAAGAGCACGTCCCCTACTCGGGTGGGCTCAGTTGCTGTACCCATACGGTTTGTAACCTCTCAGCCCGTTGCCTTTGGTTAACCGGGTTAGGTGGGTTAGGGCCGTTGCCCCACCTCCGGTGAAACGGACGCGCCCTGGCCCAGTTACGCCAAGATTACCTTGGTCTGGGCTTGGCCATCCAACCTGTCCCACGCAGCTCTACAAACGGTACGGTTCTTCAGTCTGCCGCACCGGGCAAAGCCGGTACTCTTCTACTTCTTGGCTGCCGCGCGGCGCTCAGCGTCCTTGACCAGGAGGTCGCTCTCACCTTCCCCGTTGTTGGGGTTGGACAGACTGAGCGACTGCGGACCAGTCTTCTCCTTCAGCGCGACCGGGTCATTGAGCGACAGCACACCGATGAGCTTGTCGAACTCAGACTGCGTGCCGTGTTGCAGCGACAGTTCGACCGCCGAGTTGCTGGGCCCAATGTACAGCGCAGCCATCTGATCCCGAACCGCTGGTGTGATGCGCGCCGCGGCCACGAGACCGTCGAGCTTCATCTTCCGGTTGTCGGCAGCCAAACTGACCAACGTTGCGTCCGGCTTCGACTTGTTGCCTGACGACGCTGAGATCGTCTTGACCTGGTTGGTCAGTTCGAGGATCTTCTCTTCCAGGGTTTTCTTTTCCTGGGAAAGACTCGTGTTGGTCTTCACGAGCTCTGATGCGCAGGCTGACAGCTGCTGCTCCGCCGTCTCCTGCTTGAACTCCTTCACGCCGAGCAGCTCAGCGAGTTTCTTCAACCACTCCACAGGGTGGCCTCCTTGATGCGACGCCGCTATCGGCACAAAGGCACCGAGACCCGGAACGACCGGATCTGTACACAGAGCCACGTGCGTTATCGGCTGGTGATACCTGATCCCATTTCCGTCTATGAACTCAGCAGGGGAGTGAATGCTCACGTCGCTCCGCGCTGCTGCTAGAATTCCGTCTTCACCGATCATGCTGCATTCCATGACCAGTTCGTCGCCCTCGATACGCATGTGATCAACATACCCTCGGTTCATGTCCGGGTTGCCGTCACCTGCGTGAGTACTGGGAATAGGGACACGAATGCCGTTCGATTTCATCTCGGCAAAGGTTTCAGCCCAGTGCTCCAACATTGACAGGTCTACGTGCACCTTCTGATTTGTCGACGCCTTGAACCACTCGCCGCGCTTGATGACGGTTTTCTTGAACTTCTGAACCGGTTGACCGTTGATCGTTTGGCGGTCGCCCTTGGCCACGAACGGTTTACCCGACGCGCAGATGAACACGCTGGACATTGCAGTGCCGCCTGTCCACCGTCGCTCGCAGACCGCCGTACGCTGCGTCTTGTCAGGGAACTCCTCGTTCATGACAGCGTCGCCCACACAGCGAGTAATAAACCCGTCTCTGCTTTCGCCTTGGTTCGGTTTTGGCAACGGCATCGTACTAGCTCCGTACTAGGTGCACTAATGCACCAGGGTTGAAGTCGAATCCCTTGTCCGGTCCTGGAGTAATCACTTCGCCGTCCAATTCGAACGGATCAGGTACCGGTACGATCTCACGCTCTTCGAATATTGGTATCACCTGACAACGGCAAGCATAGCCGTTAGGTGGCATAATCTGTTCCCACGCAGGGTCGTCTTTTGGCAGTGTTACACCTTCAAGCGCCGCGTGCTCTGGACGGACCCGGCCATCGCCAGCGGTTACATATTTGTAACCCCAGAGGATTTCTGCAACAGCCGGGTCCTGCTCCAGCGACCGTTGGCCAACCGACAGGGCCAGTTGTGTCTGTGTACGGTAAATCAGTTCAAGAGTGAACGCGTTATCAGGTACGATACCCAGCGCTTCGAAGGCGTCATCCAGCATCTGTACACCACGACGCAGTGAAACGTCTTGCGTACGAATAGCGGCCATGACACCTTGCAGTTGCCGGTCCACGCGTTCGTCCAGAGTCGTTAGCAACCGAGCAGCCACAGGGGAGTACATTTGCTCAAGAGCATTTAGCTCTGCAAAAGTCAACCCCGCGCGACGGCGCAGGAAATCAGACGACACTTCCAGAAGACGGTTGGCTGAGATAGCCAGTGAGACTGACGGTGGCACTATCCACTGAACCCGTCTCTGGAAGGTGATGAGCTGAGCCCGTATCACTTCATTGGTCATACCGACCAGGTGCGCGTTGACAAGCGCCCGCACAGCAAGACGGTTTAAAGCTAGCAGCTGCTGACGTACTGCCGTGCTCGGGTTACCGCCCTCGCGCAGAGCGCGCTTGCTCGCGGCTCGAGCGCGCGTAAGCACAACGCGCGAAGCTGCCAGTGCACGTGCCACTGTCAGGTTCAGTCGACGCTGTTGCTTTGCAGCCACGCGCCGTTCGTATGCAGTTGTCTTACTCGTCGGCATTACAGTTCTTCTAGTTCAATTGCCACGCCAGGTTTTCCGCCGAAGGTCGTAGACTTAACACTAAGCACCCGGTGACGCGCACCTTTTGGCAATATAACCTCTTTTTGTTTCGGGTACCGAGAGAACTGACCTCTTGACATTCCTGACTGCGTCGTAACTTTCATTACTACAGCGTGTGACTGAACCGATTCGTTTCGGAACCCTGTAGCGAACTTCTTCGCCATTTTGGGATCTTCAGTGAAGCTCGTGAACGAATCAGTTGTCAAGACGTCTCCAGGCTTTGCATTTAAAATCGCGTTGCCTTCACTAACATTCATCCCGCGATACGCGTCACCTTCGAACTTCGGCGCCTTAGCGTATGCAGACTCCAGGTCGTGAACTTGATCAGTCACCCAGTCTTGAGCCTCCGACGGGTTTATTTGCGCATTCTTGAGAACCCAGCTGCTTTCTTCCCACGACTCAAGAGCCAATTGCTCGTTGTGGGTTAAGTTTGAATCCCAGTTATCGATACGCTGTTCAAAAGATTGTCCTGCCGCAGACGGAGTTTTACCGATCAGGTCCGACGGCCCTTTTTCTATCTTACCGTCTTTGATAAAGACGCGTGCACCGTTGATCGTTACCCACCGTCCAGAACCGTCTTCTGATAGGCTAAGCTCTGTCTCAGCCTTCTTGCGTTTTGCCGGATCCATACCGGGGTCAGGCTCTGATTCTGGACGGTCGACCGGGTTCTCATTCAGCGGAATGTCCAGCTGCTCTTGAACGCTGCCCCAGTCAACGCGATCAATCAGTTCAATAGCCACCTCGCCCTGCAAGGCAATCTTGTACAGCTCACGCAGGAACGCGGACTGTTTATCCGTCAGCGGCATAGGATCGCACCACACCGCTCCGCGCGCCCGTTCCCCGAAGTTCAATACCAGCAACCGGTCGGTGATCTGCTGGTTGAACGACACTGTTATCTGCTTGTGCTCTTGAGCGCGGATGAGCAGTGACAGGTCTGCATGTTCCCCAGAATCTGCCTTCGTACCGAACTGGCCTTCAAGAGCAGTTCTCTCTGGAGTGAGAAGACCGCGAACGAACCGCTTGTCCAGGTCGTTCAACCGGGTTGAGAAGTTCCCCTGTTTCGGATTGTCGTCCGACAGCATTTCGAACCGCCACTGCAAGGCCTCTTGCAATTCCTTCTCAAGCTGGGCCTTGGTGGTAGCGCTGCCGATCAGCGGCACTGAGATTCCGATATTGGGCTTTGTCAACTGGCGAGCAAACTCCTTAGCGATATCGGCATTGGACTGCTCAACGCCACCCACCTTGTTCTTTCCTGGAGGGAAGTGGACAACAGGCTTGACACCCGCAACCTTGGCGTCGTAGTCAGCGGCGACAGTGTCAGCGGAGTTCCACTTGTTGTAGGTATCGCGCACGTTCTCTAGTAGGGGTTCACCGTACCAGTTCGACCCCTCGACGTTGAACGAGAACAGCAATCCCTGCTCGGCCGGAAGCACGACTTCAGTTCCTACCGGGGTCCTCTGGGAGAAACCTGTGTATTCGCCGTTCTCGATATTGACGCGAATCTCTGTGATGTCGTGCAGCAGCTGCTTGACTTTCTTGATCACAATGTAGCCGGTCTGCGGGTCGAATACGTAGACAACTTCGAACCCCACCCAGCCAAAGTCGATTCGTCCCAGAAGCATCGCAGCGCGCACAACATGGTCGTGCAGCTTCAACAGGTTATCGCGCACGAAATCGACCCATTCCTGCTCAGCGTCTTTGCGTGACGAGATACCCCACCCTGCTGCGATGGCGGGCGCGGCCACGAGCTCGCGAGCGAGCGCGACAGTGGGCTGTTTCCGAATCGTACGGTACGTGCCGTAGTTTGGTCGCAGTGGGGCTGCCAGTCGCGTGTCGACTGTGACAGACGCCAGTTGTGGTCCCGTCATTTCGGACGCGACAGTCTTCGGCTCGCTGACTTTCTTTGCTGCGCGTTTCGCCATGCTACCTCGCAGATATCATTCCAATGTCACCTACGTCGTCGAAATCCAACGGCACTTCAATCGGGAACAGCTGATACACCGCGTACCCTACCGCGTCAGTCATGTGCCCTATGTCACCGCGTTTGTCCGCGTCACGAGTACCCGGCTTGTAGCCCGTACGCTGGAAATCCTTCACCGTGAACTTGCATCGTTTACTGAAGAACATTCTACGGTCGCCGTCTGCATTGCACAGCATAGCGTTGACGGCAGCCCACCGATCTTGCTGCGCCGGGTTGCTGTCCTTGTAGTACACAGCTCGACCGGCCTTGCGGAACCTTGCGTCGCTCTCAATCAGTTCATAGTCGGACTGTGTTGCATTACCGCCGGCACGCGCCTTGCTTGTTGCGTCACCGTAGAACTCGAACCCCATCTTGTGTGACGCATACCGGGTCCACAACTCGTTCAGCGTCTCAGCGGTATTGGAGTCGCGCAACACAATTTCGTCGAACCATTCCATTCGGTTTTCCCACCGGTGACCGATAGCCCAGCACATCGGCGTGATGTTGAAGTCCGATGCCACTACGATAGGCTTATCCTTGTGATACTCACACGGTCGAACATTGGCCTCGCTGAAAGCGTAATAGATACCGCCACCTACTGTTTGCCACAGAGCACAGAACTGCTCGTTGAAGTCCTGCTCCGTCATATGCTGCCGTGCATACGTTAGCAGGTCTTGCGGCACGATATCGCCTGACTCCCAGGTGAAAGCTTCACTCACCCCGTCCGTGCAGGCCATAGCGTTTTCGAAGGCCTCACGAAATTCTGGAGCTGAGGGACCGGTCCGCTTCGGGACACCGATACGCCATGCCCATCCTGAACGGTGCGTGAGCGCCGGAAGAATGTTCAGGTCGAACACGCCTGGCTTCTGATCACACGACTCGTCGATTACACAACCGTCCCACTGAACGCCTTCCACTCGCTGCGGTGCGTCAAGACCAACGCACCATAGTTGGCTTCCGAATATCGTCTCAATATACAGCTCACTGCGGTTGATACTCGCAATCCAATTCCTGGGACAGAGGTTGACGAGATCGTTCCAAGCGATACGCTTGGCCTGTTGGACAGTGGGCCCTCCGTAGAAGTACCTGGGGTCACGCCACGGTTTCGGTTGTGGCAGTTGTGCTACGAGTTGCCGCTTGGCCAGTTCAGTTTTCCCCGAGCCCCGCCCTGCAACCACCAGCTTGAACCGCGCCTTCGACCGCCACAGCCGGTGTTGCACCGGGTGGTGTCGTAGTTGGGACCAAGCTGGGCTGAGTCGAATCACGTCAGTTCAATCTTTCCATTGCGAACAAAAAAGTGCGCACGACATCCGCTGGTTAAAAGGATAGAACTACTGCCTGCCTTCAATGTCAGGTCGACTAAACCAGTACCTTCCATTTCCCAGCGACCTGGTCCTGGCGGTCTGGGTGCGTCTACGCGCGGTCGCCAGCAGAGCACCCAATGTGTGCCGCGCGAGCCTTTATTTTTCTGATAGCACACAGGGCACATGAACATGACACCGTCTGCTTCAGCTATGGCGACGCCGCGCTTGTGCGTCGTATCGTCAACGATACGCACGAATTCTGCACCTAACTGGGTTAGTGTCAAGCTCACAGATTCTCTTTCACTAAGAACCGGATGATATCACTACGGAATATCATATCGGTACCGAACTCTACGCGCACCTGCCATTGCCAGTGCCCTGCGACATCAAAGAAATCAATCGGAGAGTCCCAGTGCAGTCTTCCGTCCGTCGGGTCATTTGGATTGGCCCACTGCACTTCCTGATCGGCCTCGACCGTACCGTCCGGTCGCTTGAATACGTAGTACGCGTTCGACATGTTTGTGAGGTCGATCACCGTACCGTCCAGGTCGATGCACGTTACAACGAACCTTGCACCGTAGTCACCAAGCTGAATACTTCGCTCCGCGAAACTCATACGGGTGCCCTCACTGCTTGGCGACTGGGTGTCTTGCCGAATACGAACCGGTTGCTAACTGGGATACCAAACCTGGCCTGATGCTCGGGATTTTTACAGAACACGAATCGCTGGTTGCCGCGCCCGAAGTTGAACTCCTGCTCCGGGGTCTTGCCGAATATGAACCCTTGCTCTACCAAGACGCGGTCCAATTCGATTACGCCAATAGCTTCGACACTAGCACTGCCCGACATCACTAAGACAAACTGCGCAGCGCGGTTGGCCACGCACTGCAACGTCGAGTCCCCTTGCAGCACAGCTTCGCCCGTTATCGCACCCAGAGTAAGCTGACAGTTAGACTCTGCCACCATACTGCAAGTTGCGAACATTGTACGCTTCGCGGTTACGTCGAATGTGGAGTCGCCGGAGTCGGATACCCCTCCAGAAGCCGCGCGGGTAGCATCTGCTGTAAAAGTCGAATCGCCTTCGACAGCAACCACACCCTGCGCGGCTCTCCCACTTTGGAGGTCTGAATAGCTATCGCCTTCCAGGAGAACCACTCCCTGGGTGATGAGTCTGGCGACGCACGCAAATTCACTGTCACCTTGTACTGCACTGTCACCTTGTCGGGCGGCATTCGCGACACAAGCAAAATCTGACTCAGCTACGGGCGACGCTATAAGCTGCGCTGCCCGGTTTGCTGCGTGTACGTATGTTGAGTCGCCTTCTAGCAAAGCAGACGCAGATATCGGAACTTTCTTTCCGCCGAACCGAGTAGCAGCCTGCCACAGAACGTGAGGGTCTCGGGTCAAACGGCTAGCTGCGTCTTTCGAGAGACAGGTATCGTACAGCAACAGCTGAGAGGTCCAGTACCCGGCGCGGCTGCCTGACGCTGAGGCGCGGGCATTGATCAGGGCGGGTTGAGCGTTCACGTGGGCCGCTACGATATTGTTATCAACCTCACCAATAGCAATTTCGTACCCGTCCAGGAACAAGTGAGACCGCGCAGATCGAAGGTCTGTCCCTCCCGCGAGCGTGTTCAAACACCACGCCATTGTGAACCACCGGTTCGTAGGAATCGTACCCGTACCCGTATCCAGTACCTGGTTTCCAGCACCAAGAGTTGCCTGGTTGCCGTCTGCACACGTCGCAATAAAGTTTCCGTTTGATGAATCTAAGAAAATAATAATGCCACGGAACTTCAAACTAGGAACTGTTTGCGCTCCGTCAGTACAGAACTGATAAATGCTGTGCGCACCGGTCCAGTAACATGTGATGACAACCGTGCAGGGAAGATTGACCTTCCACTTGTGTCGGTAGGACGAAGATCCTGCTATTCGCAGTTGACAGGCGTTATCGTTCGTACCGTTGGTACTGCCTACGTTGTAGCCCCACGGACAGTCACCGCGACTGTCGTGAGTAGCGGCATTGTCAATTGCCCACGCTAGCGACGGCGGAATGAAATCGTACATCGCTGACGCGGGCGCAGCAGCAGTATTGAATCCTATGCCCGCCAAACTGGGAGCGCAGACACCGACAAGGCCACGCCAGAGTTCTGGGTAGAGTGCTTCCGAGGGGCATCGAGCGATTTCACCTCGGGCACTTTTAACTATCACTGTATCTCATCCGGCATCGGGAACAGAACAAAGAAATGGTCTCCGTTCGTTGCCGATAGCGTACGACTCGTTCGGTTTACCCAGCAGATACCAACGAAGTCGCAAAGCAGCGTCACAATACCGCTAGCGGTAAAGTGCTCGTTAGAGTCTGCCTTATCGATCATGATCGGTTCGATTTGCTGCATGTTCAGCAGCTTATCGAGAGACGACAGAGCAGCATCTGCATTTGCTTGATTTCCGTCCGCATAAACAGTTGCACCGGGGTGCGTCCATGCGCGAATGATACGCTGCTCAATATACTCGCCAACGACAGGGTTACCGCCTGTGACCTTCGTACGCGCGAGCCACCCGAACCGTGTTGGGCGCGGGTTCAACGGATTGCTGCTGCCAGCGCCATTCAACATCGAGAGGTCCGCCCACTCGCTCACTCGCCCAGCAGGAGTGTTAGCAAGACTGGTAACACCAAAGGCGTTATTCCCAGCAGGCGCGAACTCGACATTCGTAATGTTCTGAGCTAAGATGATATTCGGCACAGGTCAGTCTCCGGCAATCGCTGCTGTCGGAAGCATTACAGTTCGCTAACGGTCAAACCGCCGATCGCGATTTCCAGTTCGTCGCCGTTGTTGATCGTACGCGACGTTGTCAGCGCACCGTAGTACAGACAGTTGCCCGCGCTACTGGCATCCCAAATCGACGCGTGTGTGATCGTGCCCCAGTTGCCGCCACTGCACAGGAACGTCATCGCGACCGTATTCTGGGCGGAACCGGACGAGGCTGCGCCGAAAGTAACGGCCTGGCGGCTGTAGTTGTTGCCTGAGACCTCACCCGTCGCACCTGTTTCACCGGGGTTGCTCGTGTGCAACGCCACGTACAAGTTCGCGGGCGAGGTGAAGTTGCGCGTGCCCTTTCCGAGCGCGTGATCGAGCAGCTTGTCTTCCAGGTAGTTCGACTTCGCGTCCGCCATGGGCAAGTAGGACGCCAGTACCAACAGTGCAATTGCGATATACATCCACATAACCAGCGTCCTTTCAGGTCGGGTCTACAGGTTTCATCGGGTCCAGTACCGGTGGGGTATAGCCACCAAGCACTGCAATCAGTTCGTCACGGGTCACGATACTTTCAGTTGCGTCAGGCGCAGTGACCACAAACCGTCCGTCACCCAAAGGCTCGATCAGCAACGTGACACTTACCGTGCCGCTCATAATCTATTCCTTCGATTGACGGTTTTCTCTACACGCCACTTGTGCGCGAACACCGACGCAATGATTACACCAACCGCTCCAAGAATACCAGACAGCGTCTGACCGTCTGCGTACCACGGCGGAAGCTCCGGCCGATCACTCCTATCCTCATCGTTACGCAGTGCGTTAGACCGGGGTTCGGACGGGTAAGGGGGCCCAGCCGGAGCCTGCGGCGTGGTAGGCATATTCTGGAAAGGAAAACCCTCGGGCATTTTCAATGTAATGCAACCGTACGCTAGCCCTGCCAGTACGGCAGCAAAGAAAACCCGGACGGCCCACGCACGGACGCACATGGACCGCCGGGAACCAGGACACGGAACCTGTTCGGTGGGTGGAGGTGGGCAGTTGATCGGGCGCACCATACCCGGAGCGTGAAGAGTTGCCGTGCCTTGGTATTTCATCGCGTCATCTCCAGTAGCCGATCACCGGCTCGTCCGCGTACTACCCACCTTCGCCCGGCACGGGTTGCGTGGCCACCCCTGCAGGCGGCGCGCCTTGTCCGTTCCAGATGATCACCGGTGGCGTGCTCGTAGCGGGTCGACCCGGTCCGACAGTGTCTGCGTGGCGGTAGGTCAGCAGCTTGATATACATTTCTTCGGTCGCAGGATCAAGCTGCCCTCCCATCACCGCGGATAGTAACGCGTTCTGTACGTCTTTCGACATCTGCTGGCCGTGGCCTTCAGTTTGAGCCTCCGCGCGGCCGTTGACACCGGCAATGCGTGCGCCGATCACAGCCTCCATTCGCATGTACCGTTCGACCGCCGGGTCTTGGAATGCGACGTCGGCGCCTGCCAGGAACTTATCCATGACGCCTTGGTCTTTGATGAGATCGACGGTGGCATCGGCGATCTTCTCGGCCGTACCGGTCGTGGCATTCTGAATGCCCAGCGCCCCGAGCGAGCCTTTGCAGCCTGCGATATTGAATAGCAACAGAAACCCTACAAGATACTTCAACCAGTTCATTTTGCTTTTCTCCTTTATCAGAACCAAACTGTCCCGTACGCTCGCGCGGGGTTTACTCTTTACGCTTGTACTGCGCCAACACTTCGCCACCAGCAGTCAGCATCACAGTGCCCGGTGGAGAGTTTGGCTGATTGCTGCCGAAACCTGCTACGACGACCGCTTGTGTATTCTGGGCAAGACCGTGGACGCCATAGTCGCTGATCGTGACCGATATCGGCGCGGTGTCCTTGTTCACTCGCGACAGCGCTATCAGAAACCCGTTGACACCAGGACCGTACACATTGACACGACGCAGGGTCACGGACGTAAGACGATCCTTGGTATTGTTCGGTTCGATGTCGACACCGGCCTGGGGCGGAACTCCGCGTACGTTGTAGATGTCGAGATCGTTGATGTCGCACAACTGGCAAGAACAGATACTTATCCCGTTGCGGTACGCGCTCACCTCGCCCTCGGGCGCGCGTAACTCACAGCGGTTCATCACGAGACTGCTGGCTGTTCCCAGAATGTGAGCGTCCAGCACGCCGTCCTGTGGCGCGGTATCTGCCAGCTTGTTGCCGACATAAATAGCGTCACCGCGATTGGAGCTAAACGTGCAGTTCGTAAACTGAAGAGCCTCGCCATTTGTATTAACAGCGTGCGGCCCGAACCCGTCGACAGTCGTGTCGGTACCCGTGTAATACATACGGATGACGCAGTTCAAGAAATGCGCGCCTGAGCCTGACGGTATGATGAAGTTTTGCCGCTTAGGCGTACGCATCACCAGAGACGAGCCAGGCTGGCAGATGACGGTGCACGGTCCTCTGGGGTGAAGAGGCTCCGTGAACTCGTAGGCGCCATCGACCTGGATCACCGTAGCGCCGTTGTCGAATGCCGCCTGTAGAGTGGTCTCTTTCGACGCGAACCCCGGTGAGACCGCCGTCGTATCGACTGCTCCTGTGAGCGCTCCTGCGAGCGCGAGTAAGGTAGCCAGAACCGAAGCTGTTACACGCATTTCTGTCACGCTCCTTCGAATAGGCCACCCGTAGGCCGATCACCCACGGTAGTAGCCGCATTGTTAGGGTCTGCGTACGGAGACGGCAACTGCAACGAGCAATCGCGACACCGTACGCATCCACAGTTCTCAACCCAACCGTGCAGTAGGTTGGTCGCCTGTCCGAGTGTCATCTGCGCTGACAGCTCAACCGCATCGCTGCATACTTCACAGCGAACGACAACCGATCCGGTACGCAGAACACCGGATAGTACAGCGAGTAGGTGAAGTACGCCAGCGAGCATCAGGGTTTCTTCTTTAGGTCTTCAGGTTTCACCGGGTTTACCTTCTGGAGGAAGTGCTCCATCAGGGTGTCGATATTCCGGCGGTTTGCTTCAATCTGGTCCTGCATACCCGGTATTGATTGGATCAAAGGGCCGCGATCTTCAAGCTTGCGGTCAACCTCCGCTTGCTTGACCAGCATACTGTTCTGCTGGGTTTGAATCGACGCGATGAGCGACACCTTATCCTGATACTCGTCGAGACGGCGACGGTGATCTTTTGAGTCTGCTTGCAGTTCCTTGGTATCGCTGTCCATTCGACCCAGGCGCTGCTCCAAAGTCTCAGTCACCTTTTGCTGAAGCATGTCAACCTTTCGGGACAGCGGATCTGTCTCGGCCTTAATCGCCAGCGCGACCGTGGCAGTGATATCGTCCTGCGACGGCTGTGCGCGGGTAGCAAGGTACCCGGTACTGCCGCTTGACAGCGCTGCCGTGATCATTGCACCGATCACCGCCTTTATCACTACGTGATTAGACACCGGTACCGCTGGCACTGCTGGTGCTGCCGCCGATGGTGCCGCTGTTTGCGCCCGTAGCAGGTCCATCAGCTGCTTCATTTCCTCTGACGTTGGCATCCCCGACTCTCCCGTTTTGGTTTCCGGTTTGTCCATGCCTCAGTCTCTCCTTACGACGTAACACGTACTTGCGTTGGTATCCGATAGCCTGCGAACGACACTTGCGACACCACAGTCGACTCGAGTCCTCTCGATCACCACCGCATTTCGGACACAGGCCTTGACGCGCCCGTGCTCGATACTTCAACACGTCGTTTGGACCGCTCATGGCTATTCCCTTGGCGGCACCAACCGGTACTTGTCTGGATTCAATCCGTACGAAGCCAGCTTGGCGTCGCTCCATTCTGGGAGAGTAGGTTGCCGTTCGTATGCACAGTCGCCGCAGTATGGACTGATCTCGAAGGTCGCAGTGGCCGTGCGAGGCTCGACCGCGAGTCGCGAGAAGAAACCGCGATTGTCCTCTACGTCCGCCCAGAGTAGGCAGTGGGAGATAGTGACGTCGAACCGTGGGCTGGTCAACGCTTGCATGAATACGAAGTCGGGCTGCAGCGGTGAACTGGCTGCGTGGTCGCCCATCACAGCGCGTCCGTTCGGTTTGTAGCATATGAGCACAGGCAGATACTCGCCTTCGTTGCCGCCGACGGTAACTTCGATCGTCATGCCGCGTACGAACGGTTCGAAGTCGAAGCGTAGAGGACTAGGCCCACCGCCCATCTCGGTATCGCCGCACGATTGCGTCATGATCAGGCTACCGCCCAGCCAGTGCTCTGGTACGCCACTCGTACCTTCAGGCAGTCGCATGAGAGCGATCGGCTGATCCGCGCGGTAGGCTGTTACGTACACGCCATTGTCCGTGAATGCCGACAGGTTCGCGGTCTCGATACAGTCAAAAGACGCGAACCCTAGAATGGCTCGCAGCGCCCAGAACACCAACTCCGATACCATATTTAAAACTCCTTACTGATTCGTACCCGTTCGTACCAATACGTCTTTTGGGTATACGCGACTGTCCGGTTCCAGTTGGTCAGACATCAATATCGTAATACCCATATGAGGATTACAGCAATAACAGCCAACAGGCCTTGCACAAACCAGTGCGCTGCTCTACTGTTTCGCTCTCTTGCTGCTCGGTTCACGTCAGCTCCTCAGCCTTGTCCGGCGCGGCAGCCGGAGTAACACCCATCAGCTGTTGAAAGGCACCCAGCTTGCCGTCGGGGTTCACGTACTGGTGTCGGTACCGTACGCACTTCTTAGCTTTGTATCCGCTACCGCACGGACACAGCTCATTGCGACCCGTCCGGTCTTTCGCTCTCGCGAGTGGCGGAACGTACACCTTGCCGCGATTCTTAGAACGGTAGAACCGAGCTTGAGCTTCTGCTAGTTGCTTCTCTTGCTGCGCGTCAGATTCGTTTAGCAGAACCTGTCGCACGCTTTGGCTCATTCCGTCCATACCGATCACTCGTCACCTATTCGCCGCAACAACCACCGCAGCAGGGTCACTATTGCCCACCACGTCCGGCTGCGGGGCGCGGAGGGAGACAGGCTCTGAGCATCGCTCTCGCCAGTCGGGCAGAAACGAGTCCATCTCTGCTGCCGAGAACCCGCCACGCTCGGCAATCCGTTGAAGCGTCTGCGTTTCGTGCTTAGACGCATACCTGCTGTAGGCCAACTCGGCGACGAACCACGGCACCGTTGTCGGATGCGGTTTCACGTTCCGCGACGATTGAATGGGGAAGTCCCATTATCCTCGTTCCTTTCGGGGCACTCGGTTCTGGTCGATGATGGTGACTCCTGGCCTCGACCACTGGACCGTGTTCGCTGCGAACGACGTGGCGGCATGAACGGCCCAACGACTGTCATCCGGAGCCTGGTCATCGGCTGCAGCGTTGCACCGTCAATTGTCAGTGGTCCGTACATTGGTGTCTCCTTTAGCGTTATCGTCCTAACAGACCCCGTACTAGTTTTGCATCTTCAGACGCCTGGCGATTTTCTGGAGAAAGACTGTCCGGTGCGGTTGTGTCCTGCATGTCGCGAATCTGTTGCAGAATCATCGAACCTGTCAGCCCTTGTCCCTGGTCCATTCGCAACCCGAGCAGCTTGTTCAGTTCGCGCTGGGCGAGTGTCATACCTCTAGAGTCGCCGGAGGCGTACGCGACCCGGTACGCTTGCAAGTGCCGCTGCTGGGCCATTCGCAGTTCATAGTCCGGGTCGAACTTCTCAGCGTGAATCCGTCGCAGGCATTCGGTGTGTATTGCACGACACATTATCGAACTGCCTGGCTGCCAGTACCACTTGCGTCCTACCTTCACTCTCACATCGAACAGCGGATGCTTGGTACACTTGTCAACGATCTGGGGTCTTGTGAATCCCAGTATGATTTGGTTGGTTACAAACGAGATCCGACGTTCTGTAAACTCGGACTGATAGTCGCGTCTCGCGCGCTGTCGTTGTTTAGCTGCCTCAATACCCGGCTCATCCCACTGTGATACCGGTGGCTTTTTACCGGGCACTCGAACCTTGAGTCGCCCTACCGGGATTTTTTTGGTACTCCGTTTGGCCATCGCTATTTTGTCCGTGTTTCCGTCTCGCGATCGTTGATGATTTTTAACATTTTGCGATAGAATGCACCAAACATCCCGCATACCAAAACATGAAACCGACCAGGAGTATAGCTCCCGCATCGGTTTCAGCAGCGACGTCTCGTTCAGTCGGTTACTCGGCAGCCCAGGCCAGTTTTAGCCCGTTTTAGCCATTGTACGGTGGATTCAGCTGCTCGGGTTTGTGTCCGTCTCCGTCCGGGTCATTTGCACGTATCACCGCTTCATACCGCATATTCTCTGCCCACTGCACTCCAGCTTCTGACGCTTCGTAGGCCGTCTCGTACGTCTTCTCATGCAGATACGGCACCCCACCGTACCGTGTGCACGTAAACACATACCGTCCGCGCCAACTGTGCACGTCCACGTACACCCGAGTCTTAGGTTGCTTGCGTGTCAGTCCTGTTTGTCCGTTCATAGTAGCCTCCTTGCCGTCTCTCGCCTCCCTACGTACTACAGCAGTGTCTCCGCTCGCGTCACCGAGAACCGAATCTCGTCCACCTGCATCTCACCACCCATAGCACTTTGCTTCAACTCCCGCCAGATCACCAGACAGTCATACCCGTCCGGTGTCATGTATACCAGTACCTTCTTATCCGGCTTATGCCGTTGCTTCCACCGGTTCTCACCCGCCAGCTTGTGCACTGCTCGTGACAGGTCTACGTCCAGACCCACGTACTCCTGCGACCTGGGCGACAACCGGTCCATTCTCGCAGCCAACTGGAACACCTGTCCTAGCAACTGTTCATCCCGCATTTTCTCGCTCCTTTTCTACTGGCCACCAACCAAGTACAGATGCCGGTCCGGCGGGAAATCGTTTCACCACGCCCAATCCATCGCGGCGGCTACCGCTAGCAGCAGAATTGCGCCGAGTACGGCGACCCAAATCGTCATTGCTTTTCAATTTTCCCTCCGTTCCAAATGGCGATAGCTTTCAATCTCCCGCGAATGAAAGTAGTCCGTGGCATCACTATGCAATCACGGCCCCGACACCGCACCGTGTAGTATCTTTTGTCGAGACACTCCTGCTGCACAATAGCCCTCGCTCCGCAGAACGGGCACGCCCTCGCCTTCTCTTTCTTCATCCCTCGTCTCCCACCAGTCCGGCGTATTCGGCGTCATGGTGCTCCTCCAATTTAACGCTCCTTTTTGGCCCGATCAAACTTACACGGCATACACACACACTGCTCTGCGTCGTTGCAGCAACACTCTATCTGCACCCCTTGTGAACCTTCTGCCGTGCGTTGTATTGGCTGTCAATGGCATCAACGGATAGAACTGTTTGCGACCTTTCACTGTACGCACAGCAACCGGGTACTGACCCTTTAACCAGCACCCTACCACCTCTCGGTACGTCAACACTATTCATCCTCCTGTCGTCTCCGCCGTCTCGTTGCCGCTGCTCAACAGGCCGAGATGCGCAGCAGTCGCCCACATAGCAGCACACACGGCTCCGTGTGCCCGATCACAAATCGTACACGCTAGCACCGGTGTCCGCAATATGAACGCTTGCGGGTCGTTCACCGGAGCCTGAATCTCTACGTGCCCCGATATGCGCCCAACGGTCTCGCCCGCTTCCCGTGTAATACTGAGATGCACACCGATCTCGTACTGATCTTTCATCTCGTCACTAGCCGCGTACGACATCATAAGGTCCCACACCGCTGTCTGACACGCTGCAATCAACTTCCGCAACAAAAACTTCACCGTCTCTTCATCCTTAGCACAGCGGTCAAACAGCGGACCCGTCCCGGGGAACACCATGTCACGCAGTTCGAACTTCTTTAGCAAACGCTTTCTCAAGATCAACCTCCTCTCGTCTCGTTGACCAAATCTGCGGCAGCATACGGTACTGTCCATGACAGTCCAACCCGCAACCTGTCACGAACCCTTGATGCTTCAGCGGATGTATAGCAGCCCACACCGTGTCAGCGCCAGTATCAATCTCACCCACGTCAGGCGTATTCCGCGATAATAGGGCCATGAAGTGCACTGCTCTCGGACCGAACCCTGCCAACCCTTCCGTCACGACATCAAACGTCCGACCGCTGTCGATCATATCATCCAGCACAATCACGTGGCGATCCTGTACGTCTACAACCGACAGGTCACCCCAGTCCACTTTCGGTTTCAGCGGCGTCACGTTGTTGCCGTACGAACTGACCCGTATGAACTTCACACGCTGTGCACCTAACATTTCTTGTCCACGAGTACTGGTCATCCAGGTCATCACAGCGTATATGACACGGGACGCAAACCAGTACCCACCCTCTAGTATCACTACCCATGTCACGTGTCGCGAACTGCATCGCTGCTCTACGAGATCGATAGCGTAGCGAATAGCTTCTGACACCGCAGCTGCAACCTCTCGCTCCGTATACAAACACGTGTCCGGTACCATCGGACGCGGGTACTTCTCGAACAGGCGATGTGCCAGGTATTTCACCAGGTCATGTTCATTTGCCCGGTCACCATTGTACTCTTCTAGCCACCGTGCCACCGGATTGTCTTGCGTCGTTGTATTTTCAGCTGCCATATTTTCCTCCATTTAGTGCTCTGTGGTTTTTTCCCACCGCGCTTTACCCCCCTTATAGAGCGTCAACCATTTCGTTGAACTTCCCCTTATACCCCTTCCCCAACTCGGGTAAAGTTAGGTTAGCTGAGCGCTTAGCTTAGCGCTTAGCGCA
>Ga0137457_1000068_pt1 | contig 25937 bp, 48 predicted proteins | sample EasRivERMGT630_2_FD_102321 | JGI IMG/M metagenome (GOLD analysis project Ga0137457, IMG submission 102321) | Soil microbial communities from meander-bound floodplain in the East River, Colorado, USA - East River MetaG ERMGT630_2 | ecosystem: Environmental > Terrestrial > Soil > Floodplain ...
CCTGGGCGACGCCCAGCACAACCGTCTTGGCGCTGGGAATGCGCAGGGTCAGGATCCCCGCCACCCAGTCGCGCGAGGTGATTCCTGTCTTGGCGGCCGAGTAGGCGGCCACGGCGCTGACGATGCGGAATCCGGTCGAGATCGTGATGTTGGTGTCGGCGACGCCGCCGGTCGTGCCGGCGCGCTGGTCTGCGGTGAAGGATCCAGACCACGTTCCCGCCGCGTCGCCGGATGGGCCCTCGGTACCGACGAAGCCGATCAGCACCTCATTGGCGAAGGCGGTCACGGCGGTCGCGCTGGATGACGGGGAAGCGCCCGACCCGACGTCGATGGCGTTCTTGTCCTCGGGCGTCGCCGTCAGTCCGGTGACCGCGATCACGGCGGCCGCGGACGCCTGCTGACCACCATCGAGGACGATCTCAACGTCCCCGGTCGCCCCGGTGACGTTGTGGAGCGCGTACAACTCCGACGTGATTCCCCCCGAGAGGTCCGAGACGACCAGGGCGAGCTGGATGGCGTTCCAGGTCACCTCGACGACCCCGCCGGTGCTATCGAACGCCACCGCAACCAAGATGCTGTCGCCGGTAGCAAGAACCACCGCCCCGACGGCAAGGCTGGCGCCGGACTTGTCGGTCGCTGTTCCCTTGGCGGTGACGGAGGCCACGAAGCTCCCTAACTGACGATCAGCAGTCCGGCCGCGTTGATGATGGCCGTGAAGGTGTCTCCGTCGAGGGTTACCGCGCAGTCGTATACCGCAACGACTTCGCGTGCGGAGTCGGCCCCACCGGCGTCGTCGTACACGACGAGCGTAGTGACCGGCTGGCCGCCGCCGGGACCTACCGCGCCGAAAGCAATGTCGGCGCAGTCGAGCGCGCCGCGGTTGGTCGAGTCGTCCTGTGATGCGACCAGGGATCCGAGCGTCTGGCGCGCATAGCCGTTGCCGGCGATCTCGGTCGCGCTGACGTCGGACACGAAGTTGTGGTCGGGGTCGTCGACGTAGCCGTTCAACAGCAGCGCCTTGAGCGTGCGCCCCGCCAGGTAGCCACACAGGTTCTTCTTGGTTCGGTTGTGGACGTCGACGGCCATCTATCGCTCCGGGTGGTGGATGAAAGCCTCGACCGCAAAGTCGGGGATGGTGGACACGCCGTCTCCTTCGGCGACGATGCGGAACGCCGAGGCGATCAGGCGCGGGATGGTTTCTTGCGTGACGTCGGGGCGGATGATGGCGAGGTCTCCGCCATCAACGTGAATCTCCTCCGGGGCAAGGTTCGGCGAGACCAGAACGCCTCCGATCGGGCCACCGGAAGGCGAGAGGCCGTCTCGGCTCACCTCAATCACCAGCGTCGGTGGTCGCGAGAGTAGAAAGGTGGCGATCATCGCCTGCCACGGCCTCGACGAGATTCCGGTCTTGGCGGCGGTGTACGCGCCCGTCGCTCCGACCACGCGATAGCCCTCGTCTGCGATGGCCCCGGTCCCTGCCGCACGCTGTCCCTGGGTGAAGCTGTTGATCCACACCCCGAGCGAGTCGGCCGCAATGCCGTCGATCCCCACGTTTCCGACCAGCAGCTCCGCGCCCTGCACGGTCGCGGCGGTCGCACCGGACGACGGCGTGGTGCTGGTGCCCTCGGCCGCGGCCGTCTTGTCGATGGCTGGGGCCGGGATGATGCCGGTGTATTCGGACACCCACATGGCGGCCGCAGTCGCCGCCCCCGAGAAGGTGGCAACGACGCTCCCGGTGGCGGCGTTGTTGTTCAGCCGCGAGAGGATGTTGCCCCTCTGTCCGTTCGTGCCTGGCCCAGCGACGTTCGAGGCGAGGGCGAGGGCGTTCCAGGTCACCGAGGTCAGCGTTACGGCAGCGTCGAAGGAGAGTCCGACGATGATTCCCGCCCCCTGCGCGATAGACACGCCAGCGAGCGTCAGCGTGGTGCCGCTGCCGAACACCTCCCCCTTGGCCGTGCGCGTCGCCGCGCTCGATCGAGCATGAACGTCGACTTGCGCGGCGCCCTTGCACGGCACCCACGGGGTCGTGATGACATCGAGCGCGCCGAACGGCCCCCTCGCGACCACGATTTGGCGCTCTACCATGCCGCGCTACCTCCAGGGAAAGTGGCCGAACGATTCGATCTGCACGCCGTTGAGATCACCCACGGCGTTTCCGACGATCTTGAGACGTGCCGCCATCGCCGTGAGGCACGTTGTTCCCGGGAACGCCGTCTGGTCTGGGCAAACGAGGTACAGGACTCCGCCGTTGGCCTCGAGCCCAGAGACAACCCCGCTACTGAAGCACTTGACGCCCTCGACGGCCGTGGGCCCGACCGGGGTGATGAAGTCCTTGGTCAGCTCGATGTCGACCGACGTCGGATCGTCGGCGTCCGTGCTCTTGACCAAGAAATCTAGCTGCGCGGCGCCCTTGCACGACACCCATTCGGTAAAGACCACCTGCAGCGGCGCGAGCGTCTGCGGCGCGAGCAGGAGCTTGCGCTCGACCACGTCACCCCTCCGTTCTGCCCTCGAGGCGGGGGCCCGAAAGCCCCCGCCTGAGTGCCTGTGCTGCGCGTGCTGCTACTGCGGCGAGATCAGGACTCCAGCCTGGGTCGTGCTACCCGACCCGGGCGTGGCGACCTGGTTGATGATGACGCACACACCGAGCGTCACGCCGTAGGCCGGAACACCAGCCGCCTTGGCCGCCGCCACCGTGCACGACCCCACGGTCGCCGAACTGACGGCCGCGAATCCGATCGTGAACAGCGTCGCCGTGACCTTGACCGCGGTGATGCTGCCCGGGCCGATGATCCGGCCCGTCTGTCCACCCGGGATGTCCTCCGCCGCAACGCCGAGATGACCGACGTCCGCGGCCGACGCGACACGCTTCCCGGCGAGGAAGCAGCTGGGGATGATGTCGGTTCCAGCCAGCGCGTAATCCCACCGCGGGAAGAAACCGAACATGTTCGCCGGGTCGATGGTGACCGCCTCGCCGCGGCCGATCGTCGCCGCCGCCGCCGTCGTGTTCTTGACCTCGAGGGCGCTCATCATGAAGGCCGCGCTCTCGTACACCACGTTGCCCGCCGCGTTGCGGATCGCGTAGGGCTTCTCGAACCAGCTGTAACCCATCTCGAAGCTCCTTTCGTCTCGCTGCGCGCGGTTAGGGCGAGGTCAGCGTGGTCGTGATGGCCGACTGCACGCCGCTGGTGCGGCGCTCGTCGAAGCCCATCTCGCCACGGAACCAGATGTACATGGCGCGGGCCGCCTGGTCGTAGGCGTCGCGGAAATCGCTGTTGCTGAAGTTCCGCTTCGCGTGGATCCAGAGGTGCAGCGCCTCCTCGTCGATGTAGTACATCTTCTCGACCTTGGTGGAGCTGTTCCGCGGCACGCCCTCGTCGACGATGAACACGACGTCACGATACTGGAAGTTCGTGAAGCCGTGCTTGGCGAGCTCCTGGTTCTGCTGCGGACGGAACCAGGTGGTCTTACTGTTGACCAGGCCGCTGGCGTCGTTGAACACGCCCCAGTTGCAGAGCGCCATCGTGCAATGACGGCCGGCCGCGAGCGACTGGCGCGCGAGCATGATGTCGAGCACCATCGCGTTGGTGTTGTGGATGAAGTTGCCGCCCGAACCCGTGGTGTAGGCGGTCGCGTCGACCTGATGGTTCCACCAGGTGTTGACGCCGCCGGCCTGCGGGATGCCGCCGTACTGCGACGTGATCGCGTCCTGCAGGCTGAACTGGAATCCAGTCATCGCCTTGGGGTTCGATCCGTCGTTGAAGATGCCCAGCGAGCCGCCGAGTGAGTCCATGATCGTCCGGTTGGCGAGCTTCATCTTCGCCTCGACCAGCGACGTCCACGCCTCGGGACCGCTGACTTCGTCCTCCTCGTCCTGGCTGATGATGACGGGGACCTCGAAGTTCTTGAAGAAGTACGTGGCCGAGTCGAACGGCTGACGCAGCCGCGTGTCGAACTTGTCCGTGCCCGCCCACCACTGACCGCCGCCGCCTTCCGGTGCGAAGCTCAGGGGTTGACGGATGAACTTCCCTCCCGAGAGGATCTCCGCCCGGTTGCGCAGGCGGAACATCATCGCGTTCTTCTTGAAGAACTGATCCTTGATCTTCGGGATCACCTTCTCGCGGACGAACGTGGAGGTACCGTTCCAGTCGATGTTGTACTGCGCCATCTATGGGGTCTCCTCTACGGTGACCACTTGCCGAGTCGGGCGAGCTGAGCGGGATCTCGCCGGACCGTCTGGAACACGCTTCGCATGTCGCCACCGTCCTCCGGGGTAGGAGAACCGTTCACAGCAGCCCCGGCGGCCGCTGTCTTGTCGATGACGTGGGCGGGTCTGAGCTTGCCCGAGGGCGGGGACGGATCCCCGGGGCTCGAGCCAGGCGGCAGACGGCGGGCGTGCAGGTAGTCGTAGCCGAGGCAGTCCTCGGCGATCTCCCGCATGCTTTTCCCCTCCACCACGTCGTCGTTCTTCTCGTCGGCGATGAAGTTGAACACCTTCACCGCGTCGTCCCGGACCAATCCGGGGAACTTCTTGAACAGACCATTCATGTCCTCGACCATCGCCGTGCTCGCCGCCTGCGTGGCGACGACATCGGCCTTCGCGGCGTCCTCGGTGGCGAGGCGCTGGTGGAGCGCCGCGATCGCTGCCGCCTGCGCGATCATCGTGTCGACCAACGGCTCGAACTCCGGGTTCTCCTTGAGCATCTCCGCGTAGGCCGCGCGCGGATCGACGGCCGGGTCCGCCGTGGGCGCCGCCGGCTTCGGCATGGCGGCGACGAGCTGTTCGAGCTGCGCCTGCGTGCGCTCCTGGATCTTGGTCAGGTTGGCGAGCGCAGCCTCGTCGGCGGCGCGCGCAGCTAGGGCCAGGCCCGGATCGGGGACGGCGGGATCCTTCGGCTCCACGGGAGGGGGATCCTCGACCGCGAGGTGTGCGGATCCTTCGTCGCCGACTGCCGGCGGTGCGTCGACTCCACCGCTGCCCAGCGCGGTCAGCGCGGCGCGGTCCTCTTGCGTGAACAGCTGAACGTCGTCCATGTCCCGGTGCCCTCCTAGTAGCCGCCGCCGTATCCGGGCTGCGGCATGTCTTGCCCGCCCTGGCCGCTGAACTGGTTCCAGTCTCCCGTTGCGTTCGAGTCGCCGAGCTCGCTGGCTCCAGCCGCGCCCTGCTGCATCTCGGCCATCGCGGCCTGGATCTTCATGATGGTCGACTCGACGAAGGCGTTGAACACCATGATCTCCTCCTTCGTCACGCCGCCGTCGCGCCACATGATCTGGTCGGCCATCGCCAGCGCACCGGAGAGGTCGGTCGGCTGCTGGTCCGCCGGCGTCGGTCCCTGGAACGGCACGGGCCCCTCGGCTGCGGGCGTGAGCGTGTGCATTCCGATCATCAGTAGCCTCCCCCCAGGCGCTTCGACAGCCGCGCGGCCGCCGCGCGCTGGTGCGCGCGCTTGGGCAGCCCCTTGGTGCTGGTCGAGGCGGTGTGCTTGAGCTTTTCCTCGGACATCCCCTTGAACGTCCGGGGCTTCTTTCCGGCTCGCACGCGCGCGAGGTCCGCGCCGGCGGCGTGCTGCTGTGCGACCGACTTCGCTGGCATCTAGGCTGCCCTCCCACCGCCGCCGCCCTCGCCGCCACCCATCGAGGCCATCAACATCTGCATCTGCTGCTGGGCCTGCATGCGCTGGAGCACGGCACCGCGGTTCTTCCAGTCGTAGGCGTCGAGCAGCTCCTCGATGTCGATGGCGCCAGCCTGGAACATCTGCAGCGCCTCGGACTTCTTGTCGTTGCGACTCGAGAGCAGCCCGGTGCCTGGGGCGAACGCGACCCGGTACTCGTTGGTCAGGACGGTCGGGTCGATGGTGACGAGCTGCCCCTTGGTGCCGCGGAACTGGATCCGGCGGTTGAGCTTCATGCCGGCGCAGACCATGAGCTTCTTGAGCATCGCCGAGTAGCGCGCGAACTGACCGCGCTCCTTGCCCCGGATGCGGGTGCGTCCGGCGTTCTGCAGGCGCGCGATCGCCACGCCCGCCTCGATGCCGGGCGGGCGCTGGCCCTGCGAGACGTCGTGCCAGCCGGTCACCACGTCGATGTCCTGTTCCTCGCGCTGGAGCAGCAAGAACTGCTGCTCTCCGACGCCGCGGAACTCCATCCACGAGACCTGGCTGCCCTGCGCCTTGCGCAGCACGTCGCCCGGCATCAGCGCCTTCTTGTTGATGTCGACGCCCGACCCCTTGTCGATCAGTCCGATCGGCAGGGCCTCGTACTCGAGGGCCGTGTTCAGCAGGTTCAGCCGCCGGTTGATCGCGCGCACCTTGGGGATCTGGTCGTCGATCTCGCCGGCGTTGAAGAATCGGAAGCCCTGGTCGTAGGCGCGACCGAGCGTGAAGTTGAGCCCGTTGTAGCACTCGTCGAGCGGCGAGCAGTCGAGCACCGTGCCGTTCGAGGTGACCTGGATGACGCGCCAGCCGGAGCTGCACGCCTGCTCGGGCACCTTGAGATAGTCGTAGTGCCACGCCCAGCGGCCACGGCGGTCCTTCACCCACCGCTTGCCCTGGTAGACGGACATCACCGTCGACAGATCGCGCATGACGAGCTGCCAGACGAAGGTGGTGCGGCCGCCGTGCTCCTCGGTCGAGCCGCTGGGCCGCGTGAAGTAGGTCGAGCCGGGGATCGGCGTGCCGCCCTCGGGATAGACGTGATCGCCGATCATGGGGCGGTCGTCGTAGCTCGCGCGCATGCCGCCGACGCCCATCGCTTCTCGCAGCGGACGCACCAGCGCGTCGTAGCTTGGGGAAGTCCAGTGGTCGGGCACGATCTTGGCGCGCAGGTCGGGGAAGCAGGCGCGCAGGTAATCGGTCGGCACCGGGCCGGCGAGGAAGAAGTACATCGCGTCGTCCTCGTGGCTGGCCGTCAGGTCGGGGTAGAAGTGCCAGTTGTTGTAGACCTTCGGGTACGGCATGCCGGTCTTGGGATCGAACACGATCATGTCGATGTTCCACCCCAGCTTGAGCATCTCGCGCGTGCCGCGGCGGTGCACGTTGTCGAACCCGTCGGTGTTCATCAGCCAGGTCGCGTACTCGTTGAGCGCGTCGACCTCGGACTCCTTGAGGCCGTAGCCGGGCTGGATCTCGGGGCGCGGCACGGACTCGACCATCTCCGACCAGATGCCCTCGACGACGGAGCGCGGGTAGTTGGTGATCTCGTTGTTGAAGTTGTCCTCGGGGTTCTCGTAGTGGTAGCCCGAGTAGTACAGCTCGCAGCGTCGCATGCGGTCGTGCTCGGGCTCCATCGCCCGGTAGGTGCGGCTCCACAGGTCGGCGACGAACTGGAGGATGCGCTCGTCGGTCTCGAGCGACGGCGGGCGCGTCTCGCCCTCGATCGTGATGCGGTCCTCGGCGACGAAGCGACGCTCGGGATAGACGTCGTTGCCGGGGAGCGTGAACGCCGGCAGCCGGTCTACTGCCATGACGTCGAGGGGGAGCGCGGCGAGTCGGTGTCGCCGTGGCCGCCGGGGGAGTAGTCACAGACGCCCTTGTCGCGCTGGACTTGCTCGAGATGCTTCCTCGAGCTGATCGTCATGCCGAGGCTGCGGTTGAAGTGCTCGGGGATCTCGGGAAGGGTGAGGACGCCCGGGGTGGTGCGCAGGTGGTAGCCGACCAGGCGCGCGCGCTCACCACAATAGCAGCGGCGCATCTCTCGGGCGGCCTTGCGGTCGGGGCGGTCGAGGAATACGCCCTGCTCGTGACCGGAGGCGCAGCGGAAGGTGTAGGGCACCCTTACGTGAGCATGAGTGGCTTGCCTCCCCTGCGGAACAGCTTCCCGATGGTCCGCGTGTAGATGAGGTGCAGCTGCTCGCCCGTGAGCCCGGTGCCACAGGCGGGGTGGAAGTAGAGCGTGACCAGGGTTCCCTCGTTGTTGCTGCACATCTTACCGCGCTCCGCCTGGTGACCGCACACCATGCAGTCGACCATCACGTTCGGGTCGTCGAGCCTCAGTCTCGGCTCGTAGATCAGGCTCTCGGTCACGTTTGGGGCCCCAGGCCGCGGGAACGTCTTGCCTTCTCCATGTTATGCACCATCTCGTCGTAGCGTTCAAGCTCATCCGCGCTGACGGCGTAGGCGGACAGGTCCTTGTCGGTCGGCCGCTGGCCCCTCGCGTACATCGCGGAGAACTGCTCCCAGATGGGGCTGATGACCTCGATGGGCGAGGGTTCGAGCGGCTCCTCCATGTTGCCACGGTGGGCCTGCAGGGTCAGTCCGAACGCGATCAGGCAGTCGATCAGGAACGGCTCGGGCGCCATGACCTTCGAGCCCTCATAGACGGCCCGGGCGAGCTCGTTGACCAGAATCGGGTCACGCAGCGGAGGGTAGCCGCGCGCCGCCGCCTCGCGGACGTACTTGCGCAGGGTGTTGAACAGGTCCTGACGGGCGCGCTCGGTCTCCATGTAGCCCGGCTTGTCGGTGACCTCCTGGGAGACCGAATCGGCCGACACCTGGCGCATCCAGACGTTGTAGTACTCGAGCTCGCGCACCCGGATCCCGAAGGCGAGGCCGTGGTTGTTCGCCTCCCAGATCAGCAGCGCCTCGTTGAAGAACCGGCACATCTTCACGGCGCGCTCGGCTAGCAGGTCGGGCGGGCAGCGCCCGTACCATAGCCCGGCGAGCGACAGGTCGACCTTGTCGAGCACGGCGAGCGGGCTCGCGGTCGATCCCGGATCCCCCTCGGAGGGGTCGGCGCCGACGATGTAGGTGTGCCGAGGGATCGGGTGTCGCGTGTCGATCGGGTGGTAGAGGGTCAGCCAGGAGCGCCGGCTCTCGAACGCCTCGTCGGGCTCGGCGCGCCGCGTGGTCAGGACGATCAGCTCGTAGCCACCGTCGTCCTTCCTCTCGATCTCCACCGGCGGCGGAGCGCCCTCCCAGGGATCCGGCGAGGGCAGCGCGTCGAGCTGGTACTCGAGTCCGCCCTCGTCGAACACCGGGCGCCCGGAGACCAGGAAGCAGGTCCGGTCGTCGCTCGGGTACTCCTGCAGGAACTTGTCCTTGTCTCCGTCGCACTCGTTGTCGATCGTGTCTCGGCGCCACGCAAGCTGCGGCAGGGTGACTCCGTACTTCTCGACCAGCACCCGCTCGTCGTCGTCGAGCTCGTTCATCTCGAACCACGGCCGCATCGTGCAGGTCGGATCGTGGTACCAGGCGATGAACACGGCGATGTAGCCGCTGCGGTTGGTCCTGGAGCGGATCCACTGGCGGTGGAACTCGTTTCCGAAGCCGTTGGGGGTGCTCTCGATGAACACGGCGGAGTCGGGGATCTTCGGCACCGCCTGCTTGATCGCGGTCATGGTCTCGCGCGCGGTCTCCCAGAACGCCATCTCGGAGCTGTGCAGGTAGGCCGCGGTGAAGCCGCGGCCGGCGCCCTTACCGACGACGGTGACGTGCGACGACGAGCCTGACCCGGCGAACGTGATCTGCTTGCGTGTGAGGTGGCGCTTCTGGACCGCGAGTGGGTGGCGCGGGTCGAGGGTCGCCATGTGGTCGTACATGCGCCGCGACATCTCGAACAGCTTGGACGAGCTGTCGGCGACGTGGGCGAGCGTGATCGCGTTGCGGTTCTCGCGCAGGTGGGTGCGGTGGAACAGGAACCCCTGGATCCACGTCGAGATGCCGACCTGGCGCGACTTGAGGATGACCACGCGGATCGGCAGCGCGCGGTCGATCTGCCACTGGACCGCCTTCGCCAGCATGCGCTGGGGGTGGTTCCAGATGAACGGCTGGAGTCCGCCGGTCTTGGGGGCGATGCGCAGGAAGTTGCGCGAGTACAGCTCGAAGTCTTCGACCAGCCGCGAGAGCGGTACTTCGCCGGGGTTACTGAGGAGGAAGGAGGCGCTCAAGGGCGCCCGCCATCGGGTGCTGTGAGATCGTCAGATGCGCGACTACCCACCAACCCTGGTCCTTCCGGGAGGCGTCCCTGGCGTTGCGACTCACCGCCTCGATCACATTGGCGACGTCTTTCACCCACGGCAGGCGGCACTCTAGCACGAGCTTGAGGAAGTCCTGCTCGGCCGTGAACCCAGCCAGCTCTTCGATCGACGTGCTGAGTTGCTTGCAGAGCTGGTCGAGGTTCTTGAGCTCCACCGGCCGCATCGACGCCGGCGTCGCCAGCCACTCTATGTAGGCCGCGCGCGCGCGATGGGTCCTTCGGGGCTCGGCGCTTCCTCGCGCTCCGGCCTGTCGCCCCACGGATCCACCAGCTCCGTCGCCTGCGACGCCTTCGGCAGCGGCACCTGGATCGTGGGGATCGGCGGGCGCGGCAGCGTCCTCTCCTCCACCCGGCGATCCTGAATCCGCTGACCCCTCGTCCGGTGCTCCTCGATCATCCAGTCGGTGACGTTCTTCGACATCTCGAGGGTGGCCTGCTCGACGGACTGAAGGCGGCGGTTCAAGTCCGTCGTCCGCTCCGCCAGGGTGTCCTGGGTCTCCTTGAGGCGCAGCTCCTTCTCGGAGATCGACCGCGTCTGCGCCGACAGCGCCGCCGTCGCCTTCATCACCGACTGTGCCGCCTCCAAGCTCGACCTGGACCATTGGCTCCCCTGCCACCGGCCGAAGCTCAGGACCGCGGCCCCGGCGATCGCTCCCACGACGAGCCACAGCGCGCTATCCATCCGTCTCGGTGCCGCCGTCGAGGGCGATTGAGCTGTTGGCCCACATCACGGCCTCGCGCACCTTGTTGATCGCGATAAAGCGGTCCGGGCAATCCGGGCACCGGGTCATGATCGACTTGGCGAGCAGGTGCGCGACGGAACGCAGCTCGGCGTACTTCGCCTGCTTGGCGTCGTCGGGCGCGTGGTAGGTGAAGATGTGCGTCAGGTCGAAGTCCATTGTGGTCCCCTCTTGGGCGTGCTCGGTAGTGTAGGTTTTCTCGAAGATCGACGGCTTGACCGGGTAGTGCTCACCCTCAACGCCCTGCACGATGTAGTCGCCGTTGCTGACACGGTGCGTGCCCTCGAGCGTGTCGACGAAGTACCCGGGGGTGCTACCCCGCGAGCCTTCGCACCACCACCTGACCGGACCGCAGTCCTCCATCTCGATGTACCAGCGGAAGTATCGGATCACGGCCGGGCGCTTGCGCGCTTCGAGCCACTGGACATTCTTCATCATCGTCCTCGGGTGCGGCCGGCCTGCGGGCGCGGCTTGCGGGGCTTCACGGGGTTCGCCTCGGCGCGAGCCATCAGCATGCGCACCTCGGCCGACGGCCGGCGCGGCTTGGCCTTGCCCTGCAAGCCAAGGTAGTAGGTCGGCTTCACGACCACGCGCTGACCGATCGTCGGTACGCCCTCCTCACGGGCGAGGTCCCACAGGAACGTCGCCGGGTTCTTGGGCCACACGATCGTCGCCATCTGGGCCGCCACCCGCAGCGTCAGGCGCGGGAACTTCCGCTTCTGGTACGCCTGGGAGCGGCTCCACCCCATGCCCTTGTAGATCGCCGCCAGCGTCAGGTCCGGGCGCTTGGGTTTCGGCTTCGACGTCGTCCCTTCCAGGTATCGGAGGCAGACTCGCCGCCACGGGACGTTGTATTGCGTGCCCTGCCGCGCAGAGCGCACAGCGTCCGTCGGCGGCTCGGGGCTGGATGCCGTGGTCGGGGCAGGGGATTCGGTCGGCTTCGTGCGCCTCGGCATAGCACCTCCAGCACTCACCACTCGTTCGGGGCTCTCCGCTGATGTCGACGGTGACGAGCGCGCCGGTCTTGAGGTTGATGCGCCTGGTCGTAGACCCCGGCGGATAGACCGTCGGCCGCCCCGACTCGTCGACGCACGGCCGAACCCCGTGCGACTGACAGAACACCTCGCCGGGTTGGGGCTCGGGCGTGTTGATGGGATCGATCGTCACAGCGCCCAGCGTGGACCCTGGGGGGCTGGTTTGTCAAGGGCCTGGTATAGCCGGACCCTGGTGGGTTATCGTGCCGGCATGCCGCCGCGCGATCTCAGCGATGCCGAGAAGGTCGCGCTGTTCCCGCGCGCGATCGAGCTGCTCACCGACGTGCTCGAGAAGCGCAGCATCAAGTACGATCTCGACCAGCTGCGCACGTCGGTCTCGAACGCCCGCCACTTTCTCGACGGTCTCAAGGAGCAGCCGAAGCCCGAGGCGGACGACTGGTTGCAGCCACCCCCAGCAATCTCAGGAGGTAGAACGTGACGAAGATCCAGAACTCCGACATGGTCGCCCGCTGGCTCGAGTCGGTCGACCGCGTGCTGGTGACCGCCGGCGCGCTCAAGGCGTGCGTCAAGGCGTTCAGTGAGGGTGGCTCGTCTGCCGAACCGATGTGGGACGCGACCGAGGGCACGCGCGCCGCGCTCAAGGCGGCGATGCGCGAGGAGCAGTCGCGCTACGCGAAGATGATCGAGCCGCCGGCGCAGCAGGAGATGGGACTCAAGCCAGGCGAGGCGACCGGGCCGAGGGCGCTCGCGCCGCCGGCGCCGAAGCAGCTGCCGCCCTCGAGCGCGGTGGCGGAGGACTGATGGGGTACGAACAGCGACACGAAGAGGCGCTCACGCGCGAGCAGTTTCTCGCCGTGGTCGGCGACGTGCAGGACTATGGAGCACACGTCACCGGCTGCGCGAAGTGCGGCGGATCCCAGTGGTCGGTGCAGTTCTGCGTCGGCGGATCGAACCTCGCCGGCGGGGACGCACGGAAGCAATGCCCGATCACCGACCCCGACGCCAAGCCGCACCTTCACTTCTCGTGCCCGTGCGGTTCGCACCTGGTCACGCTCTGCAAGGACGATCCTCGCAACGAGGTGCGCACCCTGGCGCCGGCGGACACCATGAACCGCGCGCTGGTCTACCTGGTGTCGCGTTACGGCTCGAGGATCGTCGACATCCCGGCGGTGGAGCTGCTCGCGCTCGACGGCGCCCGCGTGCTGATCGACGACTCGATCCCGGGCATCAAGCGGATCAAGGCTCTGCTGCCGAACGAGACACCCGACGTCCACTGAAACGCGAAGCCCCGGCGGTTGCGTGCTCCGCCGGGGCGTTTCGCTGCCTGTTGGGTCGGCTACTTCTTCTCGGGCCAGCGCCACGCGCGGGGCGTGTCGGGGGCTTCGGAGAACGCGATGTCGTGCAGGATGTGCGTCGGGTCGTCGCCCGGGTGGATGCCGAACTCGACCAGGTTGACGAGTCCGAGCGCAGCGTCGCTCACCTTGACCACGATCGCGGCGTGATCGACGCCTCCGAGGTCCCGGTAGTGGACGATGCGGCCGATCGCCAGGCCCTTCACCAGCTCGGCGCGACGATCGTGGGGAGTCTGCGTCGGCGCCACGGCGGGCGGGGCGTTCACGTCTGCTCCTTGCTCACCTGGTCGCCGTCCGGGTCGTCGTCGCCGGGCGGGCTCAAGGGCGGCGGGTCCTCTCGCATCGCGATCCTCCGTAGGGGGTGGGCGAGGCGGCTTGCAGGGCCGCCCCGCCCGGGGCTGCGTGCTAGGGCTGACTGGACTGCTGCGCCGAATCGTGGAGGATGAGCACGGACCATGTCAAGCCCGCGACACCACGAGCGCAACAGCCCGCGCGCCTATGGGTGGATCCTCACCGCGTGCCCGTGCGGCGCCGTCGTCAACATGATCGCCGAGCTCTCCCGGCAATGCGCGGTGGTCGCGGTGCGAGACCAGGAGTGCCCGACGTGCGGCCGCAGCGTCGCGGGGCGCTACGAGCCGGACGTCGACGACGAGGACGACGGCGGCTGAGTCTTGGTGTTCTCCACCAGGAAGTCGACGGCGCGCGTGGTCTCGTAGTGCTGCTCGACGCAGGCACGGCACGGGTTCGGCGGGACCGGAGCACCGAACAGGCGGACCTGGGCGATCTCGCCGACGAAACCCACCTCCGTGCAGCACAGCGGCACAGCGGCGTCGTCGTAGACGATGTGCCAGATTCCGGTGCGCGCGCACTTGAGCCACACCAGCGTTGGCCCGTTTACGAGCTCAAAGCCCTCTCCCACTCGACCCACCTCCTGACAGCGATCACGACCGCGCGATGCTGCCCGACCGCCTGGTCCATCTTGCCACGAGCGCAGAATCGGTGGTAGCTCTCGACGCCTGCGCGCACCGACTGAGCACGGGAGTCGCGTTCGCGCTCGACGGCTTCGATGCTCCGCTTGCTGGTCACGGTCTGGCTCCGCGTGATGCTGCCGTGCTTCAACGTCGCCCCGGACACCACCGGAGATCGCCCCTGCGGGCCGGGCGACATCCCGCTCGTCGACCTCGACTCCCTCTATCTCGACGGCTTCCCGGCCAACCAAGGTCGGCGGCGCCTCGCCGCGGTCTCGGTGCGCGGGCTCGAGTGCCAGGCGGTGATGGTGCCGGTCGAGATCGACACGCTCGCCTCGAGCTGGGGTGTCATGGCGTGGACCCAGGACACCAGCGGCAACCCGGCGTGTGAGTTCTTCCGCTGCATCGGGTGCCTCCCGCCGACGGTCGGCGTGCCGTCTCCTGCTCCATCACAACCCCCCAGGGTTGAGTGGTACGACGTCGCCGGACGGCGACTGCTCGAGAGGCCCCGATCCACCGGCATCTACGTCATGCGGGCCGTGCGCGGGAAGGCGCACGCCGACTCGCTGGTGTTCGTGTCCGGGGATCGGGTCCTACGACGCTGAACACGAACGACGGGTACTCCGCCTGGGCCCACTTGAACTTGAGCCGAGAGTACGGGTCCCAGCGGCCCTTGACCTCGGTGTAGACGACCTGGCCGCTGGTGTAGACCACGACGAAGTCGACCGCGTACTTCGAGACCAGCGCGCCCGACGAGCACCGCAGCTGCAGCGGGACCTGGCGGAACCACGAAACCACCTTGCCGGCCTTGACCATGAGATCGAGCTGGGCGGCGTAGCGCGCCTCAGCCTTCGAGTGATAGACGACTCCGCCGTAGGTGCGCGCGAGGCGGGCGGCCTTCACAGACTCGGGGTCGGACGCGGTGCCGACGTCGACGCCGAACTTGCTGCGGTGCGCGACGTGGCGCTGGAAGCGGCGCGTGGCGAAGGTCACCGGGTGTGATCGTACTGATAGACCACGGCGCGATCCGTTCCATGCACCGCGCCTAGTCGGCGGTACACCAGCGCCGTCGGCAGCTCGACGTCTGGGGATGGCTCGGCGTCCGTGAGGGTCGCCGGTGGTGGCCCGACCGCGAAGCGGATCTCGGAGGGCTCGTCCTGCCATTCAAAAATCTCTCCCGACCTTGGCCCACCGACCAGCATCGCGGTGATTCCATTACGGCTCCTGCGAGCGCGCTCTCGCTGCCTGGAGATGATCTCGTCGAGCGCCAGACGCTCGACCACCTTCGCGACCTCGAACATCTGCCATGAGCAGTTGGTGTCCGTAACCATCCTCGAGGCCGCCAGCAGGCGATCGAGCGACGCATCGTCGTGAACGCGCACCATCGCGACCAGAGACCCGTAGACGCCCTCGAAGGGGCGCAGCATCACGCGCCACTCGCCGAACCGCTGCGGGCGAGGCTTGTCCTCCTCGCCATCGGGCCATCGGATGTCACTCACGGTCGCTCCAGTTTCGCCTCGACCTGCGGGTGCGTGAGCTCGCGCGGGACGGGAACGACTAGTCGGTAGATTCCGGGCCCGATCGGGTCGGCCGCGTGGTGGGTCCGGTAGGAGAACCTCATGTGGCCGATATCGCGGAACGACACCAGCCCATCACGCTCGGGCTCGGCGTAGATCGGTGGACGCCAGACCCACGGACCCCAGGGGGCGGTGTCGACGAGCCCCCCGTAGAGCGCCGATTGGTCGAGGAGCACACAGAACTCCCGAGCGTCGGTCGGATCATCGAACACCGCCACCACGACCCGGGCTCCGTCGCGATCTCGGACCAGCCCAGTGCCGCGATCGGACGAAACCAGGCCCCACTTGGTCGCGCTACTCATGAGCACCCCAGTGTTTCACGTGGAACATCCCAGCCCTACGTCACCTTCCACCACCAGAACGGGTCGAACCACCAGTAGCCGCCAGACGGCCACCCGTCGCCACCGTCCCCGGGATGGTCCTGGTAGTCGTCGTCGTCGTTCACCACACCAACCCAAGGGCTCGGGCCAGCGAGATCACGGCCAAGATCACCAGAAGAGCGAACCACGCCCAGAACCAGTCGAATCTCTTGACCCTCATCGGAGCACCCCAAACACCTTGAACAACACCACCGTCGCGGCCAGGAACACCAGCGCCACCCCGGCCAGGAACCAAATCTCGTCCACCCACCTTTCAGGACCGCGATCGGATCCCATCGGCGCCCCCTCCCTCACCCCAACCTGTGACCGCTACACCTCGGCGTCAAGGGGTCCGGCTCAGGTCCCTGATGCGGTCCCGGATCCTCTCGCCAGCCAGGATCGCCTGCCCCAGACAGGACACCACGTGCAGGCTCCTGGTCCTGCGCGCCTTCGCCTGCGCCACGATCAGCCGGTCGATCTCGGCCTGAGCCGCAGCCTCGCACTCCGAAAGAACCGACGCGCGCGAGGGGTCCCGTGCGCCCTCAGTTGGCCTCGCCCGCCCATCCGGCGGACTCCGATGCCCAGCGGCACTCAGGCTCTCGCTCCGCTACGGGCAGCGCCCACACACCCGTTCACGCTGAACCCCTCACGGCTGATCGTCTCCTATCTATCTCAGAGAATAAGCACCCCCTTGCCCCCATAAGGGCGAGGCTGTTGTTTTCAGCCCCCACCCGTCAAGTGGGCGATTTGTCGCACCATTCTGTCGTTGTGCCACAACGACTTGAGACCTGCTGCGACAAAATGTCGCACCTGGTTCCCGAGTCCACAATGGGAGGCTTCATGTTCCAGTGGAAGGTGAGGTGAGCGACGTTAGCAGTTGAGCCGCTGTATGATCGGCTTGCCGGGGTCGATCGGCGTGGAGCGTCGTCTACGAGCGAGCCGTATGTAGGCCAGTCCGCGGACGTTCACTCCCCCGTCGCGCAGGCGCAGGAAAATAGCGCTTTGGGCGAATAGGCGACGCTCGCCCTCGTAGCACATGAGCGCGACCCAGTTCAGGGGGCAGCCCTCGCGCTTGGCACGCTGGGCCCACAGGATCCGCCTGGGCTGCTCGTGCACCCCGCCCACCGTCGCCAGGATGCGAGCCGAGTCGTCGTGCTCGATCAGGGCCTGTAGGTCGACCGTGTACGTCACCGGCGCGCCCGGATCCTCTCGAGCGCCTCGATCACCCGCTCGAGCTGGTCGCGCTCAGAGCGCAGCTCCACGAGCGCCGCCAGCAGGACGTCGACGCTCTTCGCCGGCGCCGGCTTCTTGGGGCCCTGCTGGACCCCAGCACAGCGCCCGCGGTGCTTCTCCTTGCCGCACCGCCCACACGCGCCGGGAGGCGCCGGATCGAGCCTGGCAAGATCCTCGCCCGACACGCCGGGCTTGAGGACACGGACCCGGGGTCCAGCGGGATCGCTCACTCCGACTACGGGCACTTGTGCGGGTGCTTGCATCGGCACGGCAGCCACACCGTGTCTCGCACCACGATCGAAACCGTGTCCGCCACGCACGGATCCACCCGCGGCGCCGTCGGCGAGGCGTGATCCACGATCCGATCCGACTTGCCGCAGCTCGCCACGGCGATGATCACCAGCGCCGCCGCGAGAAGGATGGCGCGATGAATCTCGGTCTCGACCCACCACCACCGCAGCCGCCCGATCGCGCTCACAGCACCTCCATGATCGCGTCCAGGAGCCCCAACGACCGCTGCTGATAGTGGGACACCCGCGCCACCGACTCCGTCAGCGCCGCGCCATTGGGGGCCGGCGCCGGTCCGGCAATCTCCTTCTCCCGCACCAACCCCAGGCGGTCCGCTACCTCCTCGATCCTGCGCAGCACCCCGGCCGAGCGCTCACCCAACTCGTCCACGCGCTGTGTCAGCGTCGCCGCCGCGCGCGACGTAACCGCGATCGGATTGCCCGTCCTCAAACCCCAATCTACCCGATCAGCCATCCGAACCCCCCGGCTCGAGTTCGACGCCGGCGAGCCACACCGCAGAGCGCGCCCGCCGGCGCCAGGAACCACCTCAGTGCGCCAAAGACGAGTCGGTGCTCACTAGGCCACCACGTCCCGCCCCGGCTCTGATAACCTATGCCCGCCCATGAGCCCGCGCAAGCCCCGAGCTCGTCGCCCGCCCCCGCTACCCGCACCGCCGCCGGCCTCCCCCATCGCCCGCATCCTCAACTCCATCGAGCCCAAGACCCTCACCGCCCTCGCCATCGCCACCGTCTCCCTCCTCGGCACCTGCCGCAACGAACACGCCGCCAGCCGCTCCGAGTCCTCCGACGCCGCCCACGTCCGTACCCTCCACGCCCGCATCGACGCCCTCGAGTCCTCCCGCGACTCCCTGCGCTCCAACTCCTTCGACCTCGAGCGCCGCCTCAAGTCCCTGCGCCGCCGTAACGGCTCCCTCGTCTCCTCCACCCCAGCATTCTCCGAGACCTCCCCACTGGGCCCCCCAGCCCCCAAACCCCCCTCACTCCTCTCCCGCTTGCTCCGCGCCGTCCGCGGCTGATACCCTCCACCCCACCAGGCGAGGCGGTCCTCCGCTCGGGCTCATAACCCGTGGCTCCCGGGTTCGACTCCCGGCCTGGCCCCACCACCACCGTCCTTCCTCCATTCCCGAATCCACGTATACGAGAGCGCCCCACAGGTCTCCCCGCGAGGCGCCCCCAGGACGTGCCAGGTCCAGTTTCGGGGCCACCTTCCAGCCCCAAGGCACCGTTTTCTCTCGGCGCCCTCCTGATACGCTACCTCACCCTCCCCAGCCGTTTCCACCACTTGCGTATCCGACCGCCCCACCCTCGCGTATCCGAATGCACCCCCCACTGACTGGTACCCGTGCCGTAGCTGGGGCCCCCCGAGCGTTCGGGGGTCGCGGTCGACCATGCCAGCATGGCAGGTCGGTGCCAGGGCAGGCGATCGGGTAGGCGCGCGCCGTGCCCTAGGCGAAGGCCGGGGGCGCGTCCCGTGCACCATGCGAGGGGAGAGCAACGTCGCTGGCAGCGTTGCGCACGGCGTCCTGACAGGGGCGAGCAGGGCAGAGTGCCCGAACGGGGTCATGGGGCTACGCTCGTCGTGCGCTCCCGTCGCGTGCTCTGGCTCTCTCCTCGCCCGCTGGGCTCGCGCTCGTCGGCCTGGGCTGGGCCGGCTGGTCTGCGCGAGCAGGGGTTATCGCTCGCGTGGGCCAGCGGGCAGGGAGCATCGAGTCACCGGGCGCGGAGCGGAACGCTTGAGGGATTGCTCAAGTGATGGCGTCGTGCCTAGGCGCGGGAGGCGATCGGGGCGCTCGGGCTGGAGGTGTGCGCGGGTCGCAGGGTCGGAAGGTCGGGCAGGGGAGCGGGCGCGGTCGGTGGGGCGGGCTGGCACGGCGAGGGAGCGCGGAGGAGCGAGGGGCACGGGAAAGCTCATCGGCAGGGAACCGAGGGAGGGAGGACGGAGAGGAGAGCAGCGGAGGGGAGTCTGAGGGGAGGGCTGGGGCGCTTGTCAAGGGCAATCGTACAAGGCGTTGCGTCTGCGATGCTTCCAGACCGTGGGGAGGGCTTGACAGATCAGCCCCCCCGTGCTATACTTCTGGAGTCGGCATGCGTGGTGCGTGCTGGCCCTGCGCGGGGCTCTTGGCGCCTTGGCCCGTGCGTGCTGCGAGGGGCGCTTGGGGGTTGCGATGGTGTACACCGTGTTAAAGGCGGACGGGGGGCGCGAGGGGTTCACGCCGGCGGGCAAGCGGCCGACGCTGCGGGAGCTACAAGGCGTGGTGGGCGGCTTCATCGAGCGGCTGGCCCTGGGCGGCGGGGTCGAGCTGTGGATGAACGAGGAGGGGCGCATCCTCGGGCTTAAGCCGAACGGGCAAGCGTCTGCGGTTGCCGGCCGGCTGATCGTCGGCGATGTCCTGATGGCAGCGCGCGGGCGCGGTCCGGTGCAGGAGCGTGGCCGGTGAGCGCGCCTGCGGTCATGCGTCTGCGGCGGGTGCGCCTGGTCGAAGTGGTGCGCGAGGGCGAGGACGACGGCGCCCGGGTGGCCGGTCCTGGTGACGCTGGGGCGCTGTTGCGCGCGGTGCTGCCCACGGACCGCGAGGGCTTCGCGGTCGTGCATCTCAACGGGCGGCACCGGGTGATCGGCTGCGAGCTGGTCTCGGTGGGCTCGCTCAACGCCTCGATCGTGCACCCGCGCGAGGTGTTCAAGGGGGCGCTGCTGGCGAACGCCTCTTCGATCATCCTCGGACACAACCACCCGAGCGGCGATCCCGACCCGTCCGAGGAGGATCTGGGTATCACGCTCCGGCTGGAGCAAGCGGGCGAGGTGCTTGGGCTCTCGGTGCTCGATCACGTCATCATCGCCGGCGAGCGGTCGATGTCGTTCTCTGCCAGCGGACTCCTCACCCGCGGGCGTGCCTTGTGAGCCGGCTTCCGGTGGCATCGGTGGGCCTGCTGCTCGGCGCCCTGGTGGCGCTGTGGGCGTGCGTGGCGGTCGTGCGGCCCGTGTCGGCCGATCTCCTGGGGGCGGGCTCGTCCCCCGGGAGCTTTGCCCTGGTGGGCTTCCTGGCGCTGGTGGTGCTGGTGGGCGCTCGGGTCGGGAGAGGGGGCCGGCGATGACGCGGCTCTCACGAGCCGTTAGGGCTGCCCGATGACGCTTACGCGCAGGTCCGATGGGACGCCCGCCGTCAACGTGTGCGGGTGTGATCCGCTGGGTGCCTGCTGGTGTTCGCCGCGAGCGCGAGCTGTGCGCCAGGGCGCGCCGATGACGCCCGGCGCGCGGCTGCTGGGCCTGGTGGCGCTGCGCCTCGGGTTGGTGCCGCTCTGCCCGGTGTGCCGGCTGCCGAGCGCGGGGGCGGCGGTGTGCCGCGCGTGCCTGCGGCACCGGCTCGCCGAGGTGTGGGCCTGGGTCGAGGCGGCGCCATGAGATGCGCCCACTGCGGCGGCGAGGACGCGCCGCATCGGTCCTGCCGCGAGCGCGTCGAGCAGCGCACGGCGCCCCGGCCGGTGCGTGAGCTCTGCCCGCACCCTGGGTGCGTGGCGTGGGCCGAACCGGACCGGCTGCGCTGCGCGGTCCATGAACGCGAGGCGCGCCTCGGTGCGGCCGACTCGCTCGACCTGTTCCCGGGCCTGCCGGCGTCGCCTGACGCTGACCACCAGGGCCGGCTTTTCTAGGAGGTGCTGCATGGCTGACGTATTGGTGACGGTCGAGGGCGGCGTGGTGCAGCACGTGCAGCGCCCGCCGTGGCTGTCGGTTGAGGTTCTAGACTTCGACCGCGACGCCGAGGAGGAGGAGTTGAGTTACACCATCGGCCCGGATGCGTTGCGGCCGATCAAGGGTTGCGTGGGCGCAGCGCGCGCCGTGCCGCGCCTGTTGTGGCTGGCCGAGGACTTGGCGGCGTTCGGCTCCAAGCCGGACGGGTTCGAGTTCGATTCGTTCGGCATACTGGTCGAGCGGGCGCGCGATGCGCTGCGCGTCGCCAAGGGGCGCCCGGTCGAGTTCGAGCCCGAGGGTTGAGCAGGACGCGTGGCCGGCATCGCGCCCGGCCGGCCGCGCGACATCCGGGCGCGGGGGTAGCTGTGATGGCAACGCACTGGACGGACAAGCGGGCTTCGGTGGCGATGGTCGGCGCCGAGCTGCGCGAGCGCGGATGGACGCTGTACGGCTGGCGGGACGATCAATCCGACAGCATGACCGATTACTACTCACCGGCGAGCTGGGCCGGTGTCGCCGAGCGCGGCGGCGTGGTGGCCTGCGTGGACGTGAGCGCGCACACGGCGCAGCAATCCGGCGAGGTCGAGAAGCGCACCGGGCCGCTCGCCGATGGCCCGTGCTCGCCGTGCAACGGGACCGGCAAGGAGCCGCGCGACGTTCCCGATATGGTGTCAATCGTCATGCTCACCGGGCAACGCATGGTCGATCCCGGGCACAAGGCCGGCGATCCGTGCCACTGGTGCACCGGGACCGGGCAGCGCCAGGAATACCGGCAGATCGACGGGCCGCGCTGGCCAGCGTTCCAGGCCAACCCCAAGGGGGCCGTGTGGCACGTCGAGATCGCGGGGCGCGTCCTGGCGTCCGGGGTCGGCGTGTTCGCGGTCGCGTCCGAGCGGTGGGGCGACCACGGCCGGCCGAAGCTGGCCGCGCTGGTGGACCGCATCGAGGCGGCGGCGCGCGGTTGCGCCATGCGCCCGGCGGCGAACCCGGGCGACCCGACCGCACCGGCGATCGTGCGGCCGTCGAGCACCGGCCGTGCCGGCTTCGTCGAGGTGGTGTTCTGCGCCAAGCCCGACGAGGCAACGCGCGACGAGCTCAAGGCGGCCGGGTTCCGCTGGTCGCGCTTCTCGTCGGCGTGGTACGGCCCCGCCGGCGCGCTCCCGGCGCGCTACGGCGCGCCCTGCGCCGCGGTCGAGGCGATCATCCGCGACCCCGGAGAGGACGCCGCGGACCGCTGGCAGGAGGTGAGCCAGTGACCCGACGCGAGCGGTTGGAGCGGCGCCAGGAGCGGCGCCTGGAGTGGGCCGAAGCCCGAGACCGCAAGAGCGCGGCGGGCTTCGGCCGGGCGCACCGGATCGCGGATGGGATTCCGATGGGGCAACCGATCCTGATCGGGCACCACAGCGAGCGGCACGCGCGGGCGGATTCCGCGCGCATCCACAACGGCATGGCGGCCGGAGTCGAGTCGATGAAGATGGCCGAACACCACCGCGCCAGGGCGGACGGTCTCGCGCAGCAGCTCGAGCGCAGCATCTACTCGGACGACCCCGACGCGGTCGAGGCGCTCGAAGCGAAGGCGGCCGATCTCGCGCGCGAGCGCGACCGGCGCAAGCAGATCAACGCGACGTGGCGGCGCCTCAAGGGCGACCACGCGGCCCGGCTGGTCGAGCTGGTGCGCCTCGGGATGCTGACCGAGAAGGAGGCCACCGAGCACGCGTGCACGTTCGCGCTCTGCCCCTACGAGAAGCAACCATTTCCGCCCTACTCGCTCACCAACCTGGGCGCGACCATCCGCAAGGCGCGCGAGCGGGTCGAGGAGATCAAGCGCCAGCAGCAGGAGCAGCAGCGGTGCGAGGACGCCGGCGGAGTGGTCGTCACGCGCGGACTGGACGGCGGCTACTGCACCGTCCGCTTTGCCGAGAAGCCGGCGCGCGGGGTGCTCGACGCACTCAGGGCGGCGGGGTTCTGGTGGAGCCGGGGCGCGTGGGCGGGCAAGGAATCCGCCCTGCCCGCGGACGTCGTCGAGATGGAGCGGGGGGCGGTCGTCTAGCTGCACGGATTCGCCCCGGGAGCGCGTCGCAGCCGCGCCTTGGCCCGCAAGGGTGCCCGGGGCTTTCTTTCCAGGGGGTGACGCATGGGACCAAACCTTGAGGCGTTGGTTGAAGTAGCGCGGTCGGCTATCCGTCTGTCCGAGGAGGAGGATGCTGGCGAGCACGGCATCGCATCGCTGGCCGAAAATGTGCACTGGCTCGCCGACGACGCCCGGCGCGCACTCGGAGTGGAGGAACCGGAACCGGCCGCCGATGATCCCGAGGACGTGGCCGCGGTGCAGCACGGCAACGCGACGCGCGAGGCCGAGGCGTTGCGGCTCAAGCGGGATTTCCCACGATGACGGCGCGCACCAAGTGGGCAATGCCCCCGTGGATGGAGCCGTACCGGGAGTTCATCTTGAACACTGGCGGCAACGACATCGAGGAGTTGATGAACGACCACGACACCGTGGTCCAGGTCAACGCGCCGCTGGCGATGATCTGCGTCGCTGTCCAGTCGCAGGTGTCACTCCTGGAACGTCTGCATTCACATGGCGCCCTGCGGGCATGGGACGACGTCGTCCGCTCGAACGAGAGTGGCCGATGATCCGGCGCGTCGTGGCGTGGCGGCGGTGCTGCTCCGGGCGCGGGCTCGAACTGCGCTACTCGACCGGGAGGCTCGCGGCGCGGCGCTTCGGCGGGGAGCCGAACGTGCGCCCGGACCCGACCGTGAAGCCTAGGGCCGACGACCTCGCCGTGCTCTACGAGAAGTTCGGCGAGGACCTGCGCGAGCATCTTCGCGGGGCGCTGATCGACACGCCGAGGGGACCGGCGTATACGGTGCGCGGGGTGGAGGAGTTGAACCGGATGGCTAACGCCGCTGATACACCTCCGACTCCGCATACCACCATTCCAGGCCAGGAACCACCGCCGGAGCACGGCCCCCGTCGTCCGTGAGCGTCGCTGCGATCTTCTCGGCCACGACGCGGCGCGCCGCCTGCGCGTTGAGCTCCAATAGCTCGGGGTGAACCGCCGCGAGCGCGGCCGCGTCGGTGAGCTTGACCATAAGGGTGCGGCGCGTGGCCGCGCGCCCCATCGCGCCCTCGATGCGCCGCGAGCTGGGCGGCGTGGCGACCACCGCCGGCGGGGGCGCGATCTCGTCGTCTCGAACCGGCTGCTGCGCCGCGATCTCGGCCGCCGCGCGAGCGGCCGCCGCAGCCCGCGCCTCCGCCTCGGCGCGCAGCTGCTTGCGACGTCGCACCACCGCGTCGCCGGCGATCCGACCCGCCGTGATCTTCTGGATCTCGACGTCGACTTGGGCGCGCAGGCCGGCGACCGCGTCCATGAACGGCCGCAGGATGCTGCGCTTGCGGTCCTCGAGCACCTTCACGGCCTGGACCATCACGGTCATGCGATCGACCAGGAGCGCGTCGTCCTCGGGCGTCATGGTCTCCGGGTCCATCTTCACCACCTCGAGCGCGGAGAGCTGCGCGGCCACGACGCCGTCGATCTTGAGCGCAGCGACGAGCTCGTCGCGCGAGCGTTCCACGTGGATCACGGTTTCGGTCGTCATGGGTTCTTCCTCTTGGCAGCGCGACGGCTGGCGGCTTTCGCCAATCGACGGCGCCGCATCTCGGCCTTGCTGCCGGGGTGGTTGTTGGCTCGCCATCCTGGGTGAGCGAGTAGTTTCTCCGCGGCCCGCGCCACGGCCCACCGTTCCCAGGACATGGGCTCGGGTGCCCTGCGCATGATGCTGAGCACCGCCTCGGACTCGGCCGCGGTCAGCAGCAGCGGCAGGATGTCGCGCACGCGACGCCGGTAGCTCACAGCGGATCCTCTTGATCCTCGGGCGGTCGTCCGTTCCCGTACTGCGGGTCGAGCCCGCGCGATTTCAGCTCATCGAGCATGCACTCGACCAGGATCATGTCGGCGTCCGGGTCGGTCTCGAGCTTGCGGTAGGCGTTCAGCAGGTGCAGGTCGTGCATCGACTCGATGTCGACCGGGCCCTTGCTCGCCGATGTGTACGCCACCGGGTACTTGCTCACGGCTTCACCGAGCCGAGGAAGTTGTCGACCGATTCGCTAGGTGGCGCGAGTCCCTTGATCTGCTCGAGGGTCCAGTCCCCCGCGAGCACCTGCGTCCCCACCACGCCACATAGGCAACGCATCAGGACGATGGTGGATACCTGGTCGGCCGGCCCCAGCGGCAGGCCGGAGCGCTGCTTGCCGTGCTGAACGCCGACGATCTCCAGCTTGTGGCGGTGCTGGGTGAACCACTCAAACATCACGCCCCCCTTTCCATCGACGCCGGCACCGGCGCCCACTGATCGTAAACGTCCAAGCCGCCCTCGAGCGTGCACACCTTCCGCCACGCGACCAGTTGCTCGAGGTTGTCCGCCACCCGCCGCGTCTCTTTCGTCGCCGGAGACGCCTCGGCGATCTGCTCGATGCCTCCGTGCGCCGCGACCAGATTCATGGCGCGCTTCTTCCCGACGCCGACGAGCCCGGGGATGTTGTCGGACTCGTCGCCCATGAGCGCGAGCAGGTCCGGCAGCAGGTCCGGCACAACACCCCACTCGCGGTAGAAACGGAACTCGTCCCACGCTCCGGCCAACCCGCTGCCCCGCCGCCAGCCGTTGAACTTGAGCACGCGAACGCCGCCACGCAGGCATTGGAGCACGTCTTTGTCGTCGCTCAGCAGCAGCACCGAATCATC
>Ga0137457_1000071_pt1 | contig 25737 bp, 48 predicted proteins | sample EasRivERMGT630_2_FD_102321 | JGI IMG/M metagenome (GOLD analysis project Ga0137457, IMG submission 102321) | Soil microbial communities from meander-bound floodplain in the East River, Colorado, USA - East River MetaG ERMGT630_2 | ecosystem: Environmental > Terrestrial > Soil > Floodplain ...
GTTATCGTTGGTCGAAGCCGCCTTGCCAGCGGCTTCCGGTCCAGTGGGTCCAAACTCCACCGCCTGCCCCGCGCCGATGGCTATGGCTGCGGTCATGTCCACCGTCAGGGCAGCGTTGGCCGCGACCGCCGGGGTGGTGTAGCCGCCAGCCGGGGCCACTTTGCCTTTCAGTGTGATCCCCGCTCCGAACGCGCCAGCAGTGTGCGCCCACAGACCCGCGCTGATCTCGTTGTACGCCCCGCTGAAATGCCCGAAGTTCCACTTCTCGAAGCTGTTGTTGCCCCGCGTGATCGGGGAACTGGAGTACGCCGTGGTCGAATCGTCGATGTTCTTCCAGTTCGTGTTTGTCACCGGATCTGTGCGCGTCGTGCCTTTCGCGGGTACGCCCGCCGCTGCACCCGTGTCCTCCGCCCAACTGAATGTAGCAGCCATAGGCTCCTCACTTCGTGAATTCCAAGTAGCTTCCCATAGCATCCACTTTGTGGTGGCAGTCGAACTCCATCAGCGCTCCGTCTCCGGTGAACTCGTCGGAGGATGCGGCAACACGCCCAAGACGGAACACGAGTTGGCTGGAAATGAGTTTCCCTGTTCCAACGACTGCATCGAATCCGGCGATGGCGGATACCCACGCCGTACCGGAAGTCTGTACCTCAGTCGTGATCGTCGTAGGCGATCCAGCGGCAGACCCACCGACGTTCAGCCAGTAGTATTCCAATTCCCACTTGAGATTACCCACATCGGCAGTGGTAGGACAGAAATGGATGTGCGGTTCGATGTCAGTTTCCTCTTTGTAGGTGTGCGGAAATTGGATCGTGCCGAACACGGATTCTCCAGGAGCGAACCCATAAATCTCTATGGTTCCTGCTCCTCCAAACGTGATGCGATCTGGTGCTGCCGCTCCGACGAGCAAACTCTGCATCGGCGCTCTCGCGTCATCCCACAGCGTCTGGTCCGCGCCGTAGGGAAGCGTCTTGCCGAGGTACTTTTGGGCGAAGGCTTGCCACCCCAGCCGCGAGGCCGAGCGCGATTATTTTCCAACTGCGCCGAAACGTCGGCTCCATCATCGCGATTCACCCCTCCTCAATTTACATTCCTTTAGTAAGCAATGCACGGGCCGTAACGCAATACGTCGTTTGCAATCGTCACGCCGACGAAGGTTGCTATTGTTGCGGTGCTGTCCGTCTGTCGGATGAGTGCTGCGGTGGTTTGGTTGGAAATCGCACACGACCATCCCGTTGTAGCTGTCACTGGAAACGTGAGCGTCACGGTACAAGTCGCGGACGGCGTTCCGGTAATCGTGCCTGCCAGCATTTTTGAGCCAGTTCCGATCACGGCTCCGGTGCAGCCACCCGCCCCGACCGTGGGAGCGGTCCCCGTTGTAATCAGTGCCTGAGATTCAGAAAAAAGCCTGTTCTCCGTGCCGCCGTTCTCCCGGATGTACCACGCACCGTCCGCCTTCGGCCCGATATTGTTGTACCCTGCCGCCGGTTCGGCAATCGACGCGAGATCAGCCATTGTGATCGGGCCGGGGGTTCCGAACGAGGTCACAACGCCCGTGTCGGTATCGAGGCTCCAAGTTTTCACACCCCCTGAGTCGTAGGCGTCAATCGTGTGCTCGGTGGCATCCCACCGAAAACGGCATACGGTGGAGTTGATGTCGTCGATGGTAGTCCCGGCGCCGGAGTAAAACGGGAGGCATGTATCGGCACCACTGCTGACTGTGCCGGAGCCGGTAGCCGTAGCCCATTGCGGGTTGGCCCCCGCTCCAAGCGTCTGGAGGAATTTTCCGCTGTCGCCCGCCGCCAGCCTAACCCACGTTGAAGCGTTGCGGTAGATGATGTCGCCCTGCGACGGTGAGATCGCGGCAAGAGCCAGCAGGTCGGCATCATACGCCTGCACGTTGGTCCCGATCACTAGCCCAAGGTTCGACCGCGCAGTGGTTGTATTCGTCAACTCGGAGAGGTTATTCGATCCGAGCATGTCGCCACCGCCGCCCGCCCCCGTCCATGCAGCCCAGGTATTGACGGCTGAGCAGTAGTACGGCCCGATGGTGGCCGTCGTTTTGAAGAACACATCGCCCGTGCTCGGCTTGCATGTTGCGGGCATCGTCGGGCCGTACCGAAGGCGGTACGCGGTCGAGCTACTGGCCTGTCCGAACAGTGCAGCCGAGAAACAGAGCAAAAGGAAAAGCATTCGCATCATCGCACCCCGTAGTTGAACTGGACGCCTTCGCCGCCGGTTTCCACATCGACCCAAATCTCGTGCAGGTCGTACATCATGATGTCGCCTACCGGAGGCAGCATGACGGAACCACCCGTGTAGATTATAATTCCAGCCGTGGCTGAGACGGTCGAACCACCCACATAGGCGTTGTTATTGTTGCTCTCAAGCGGTTGGAAGATCACCCATGCGGCAGGAGTGCGAGCGGACGCAAGCCGCTCCCGCGTTCCGGCCACCGCTACAGTTTTTGATCCGCTGTAAACCATCTCAGGACTCCTTTAGGATGCCTTACTGATCCATGTTGGAAGAATGAATCGTCGATTCTTTTTAGCGTTGCAGGATCTGCACGCTGGTACAAGGTTCGCGGGCCAACCCGATCCACCAAGCGATACCGGCTTTACGTGGTCAATTTCGACGGTTGATCTGTCGAGCGCCTTCGTGCAATAGGCACACAGCCAGCCGTAGAACTCGCAGCGAGCGAACCATTGCTCTGGAGTGCATCTGCCGCCGTTGGCTTGTACTGCCAGTTTCCGCTTGAGCCTCGCTGCCGCGTTGATCTCACGCATCTTTTCCGGGTTATCTTTTTTCCACTGCTTGCGGTATTCAACCCGATGCGGAAGTTTGTCCACGGCTGCCAATGCTGCCTTGACCCGATCAGGATGTGCAGAGCGATATCTCTCCATTGCGCCCGCGTGCTTTTCGGGATTACGCTCTCTCCATTTTTTTGTCTGTTCCCACCGTCTCTGTTTGTCTCGCCGATACGTCCGGCGCATGTACTCTCTCATGTAGAGCCGACGCGCTTCTGGATCTTTCTGGGGCATCACCCACTCTCCGAAATCTTGATCCGTGGCAACTCCTGACCGGAAGATTTACGCCCAGCAGCACTCGCAGTTCCGCCAAGTCCCAATTGCTGCTCAGCGACGAGCCTCTCGGTTATTGTATTTGCACCGTCAGGAGGGTTACCGACGTTCGGCACGTTCCATTGCTCAAGGAGACTCCATCTATCTATCAATCCTGCTCGATAGAATTGCAGATACATCAACTTCTTCTCGATCTCCGAAGCACTCAGCATGGAACCGGGCATAACGTAAAAGTTGAACTGCCGCAGGAACTCTCGTGCCCGCTCGTAGCGCGGCAGCGGACCACGGGCGAAGGCTTCCGGCGTGATGACGCCCCGATGATCGAAGTCTGCGTCGTGGACGTAGTCGGGGATCAGCGTGCCTGGATCGTAGTCGAAGTCCTCCGGCGTGATGCCATCGGCTCCCAGAATTCTCATCCGCATCGGCAAGGTGTAGAATTGCGCGAAGTTATAGGCGAGCTTCGTGGCGAATTCCCGCATGAATGCCTCAAACATCCGGGAGCGCAGCCGCACCAGCGGCGTCATCGCCTCCATCATGCGGTCGATGGTGTCCGACGACGGAATCTGGTTGAGCTTCATGAGTTGGCTCATGTCGCGGGTGCCGGAGAGCTTTTCCATCTGGTCGATGAGAAACTCAATCTGCTTGAATACTTCGGGGGGCAAAGGATTCGGGTAGACCAGTTGGATACCCTTGCCCATCAATGGGTTCTGGCTGAGCTTCAACCCGGCCTTGCGGGTGTCGATGCGTTCGAGCGAAGCCTTCGAGATCGAGTTTTTGTCAGCGATCAGGTCCGGGCGGGCCACCTTCTCCATGTGGTCATCGACGATGCGGAGCATCCGGTCGAGGGACTTCTGGAGGGGCAGCAGATCGTGGATCGGAGCCTTGCCGAGCCAGGACCACGGCCACGGGTCGAGCGTGTACTTGGTCAGCGGGAACTTGCCGTGCCAGTAGATCGAAGGACCGTCGTACAGTACGGCCGTGTTGGTGAACACGATGCAGCGCTTGCGCGGGTACAGCAGATCGCCCGGCTCAACCCAATAGCTCCAGTTGTTGAGCGGCTTTCCTTCGGCGTCGAACTCTCCGACCGGATGCCGCTCCGACTTTTCGTTACGCCGGTCATCCGCGACGTAGAGGGTGTAGCAGTCCGCTGTCGGGATACGCGGTGTCCGGCGGGCGATTCCGACCCGCGCCATGTAGGCGGCGAAGGGCGATGCCAGAGACTCCATCAGTTTTCCAACTCTGGTTTGCGCGAAGCCGGCGGACGCGGACGATCCGTCGCGGTCGGCTTCAATCAGGTGCGCTTTAGAGGGGTAGCGGCTCCGCAGGTAGTTGACTGTGCGTTCGCGGCGGAGGATCACGCCCAATGAGCCTTCAAGCGTTAGGTAGGACGCTGGCCGCACTGGCAGCACGTCGCGCGGGTCCTCCGCCGACATATCGAGGTCCTCGATTTCGCTGTCGTAGTACTGATTCGCGTACCCGGTGCCCGATACTTCCCAGTACTTCACGACTTCGGTGAACCGCACGTCGATCTGGCGTTGCAGGAACCAGTGGATCGAGAGCTTTCCGAAGTCGATGGCCTGCTTCTCGTAGCGGTTGTTCTGGGTGCGGAACTCCCAGAACGGCTTGATGTCGGTCATCAGGGCCGCGAGGTCGCCCGCGATTTTTGCAACCTGGTTGGCGCGCGTTCCACTGAGCCACGATGCCCGGAAATCCTCGTCCTTCGACATGATGGCGTTGATGGACGGCTCGATCTTCGAATAGCCTTCCTGCGCCTTCAGAAAGGCATCGCCTTCTTCAATCGCTTCCTTGCCCCACCCAATGACGTATTTTTCGTAGCCGTCTTGGGGAGTGGAAGGGATGGGAGGCGTCACTCGCAGATTCCTCTACCGGAGCCACGGTCCCAGTGGGCCGCTTCGTTCACGACGCCGCGTTCGTTCTCGAAACGCCGTAAAGAGGAGAGCGTAGGCATCTCGCGGCGCTCGAAGCCTTGGCGGGCGTATCGCTCGGGAATCGGGACATCGTTGCGCCCCGGATACCGCACTTCGCCGGTGTGCGGATTCTCCCACACGACGCACCGCTCGGCGGCATCGACGGCGGCGGCACGCCCGTGGGTTGAACCATGCGGGCAGAACGGCCAATCCCCGACGGCGAGCGGGAGACGGCACGTTTGGCAGATCATCGCAGCCCCACGTACTGTTCCAGACCCTCGCGGACCTGCTGCCCTAGCCACGCATCGAACGGGAGGTCGGAGAAATGGCGTGAGCGCAGTCGGTCCAAAATCTTCGGATCGAGGTGAACCTTGGCGTTTTCGACCTTCAGTAGAGAGAGCCGCTCGACGGCAATGACGAGATCGCCGGCCCGGTAGATGTTGCGCCCAAGGACGTGCTCCAACTTCTGACGGGTGTCGTCGTCGATGTAGATTGGCTTGACGCTGGTTTGCCCGACGGTGGCGGTCAGGCGCTCTTTGAACAGCATGTCGAGATCGACGCCGCGTTGTTCGGCTTGCTTCTCGTAGGCTTCCAGAACATCATCGTCCAGATCGAACTTCGCCCGGAGGATGGTTGATGTGTTGCTCATCAACCGTGATTATGAATCAGAAGCCTTTTGTTTGCAAACTATTCGGAAAGTTCAGCCCATCGTTCTTCCCACGCCTCGATCATTTTCTCGGCTGAAATGTCACTTGCCTGCCACTCCGGGGCGCTTGCATTGGCGTGTACTTCGGACTTTTCGCTCTCGATGTCGAGGGACCATTCGTGTGCCGCCCAGACCGCCAGCATCATGGCGCGAAGCCGGTCGTCGTGCCGGCCACGAATCGCTTTGGCCCACATCTTCTGCGGGTCGATTTCGGCGTCGGCCATCTCCTCGACCAGCCACGGGGAGCGGATTCGCAGACCGCCTTTGAGGATGTGGCGGGCGGTCCTGGCCCAGAGTAACGGCACACTCTTGGAGGACGCCACCCAGCCGTAGGAGCCGGTGGGGCGGGGTACGGCGGCGTCAATGTACTTCCAGACGAACTGGTTCAAATACCCGAACTGGTTCATCAGGCGGCGCTGCGTCAGCAGGCCGGGGCCGGGATACACCTCGATGATGCAGAGCGCCTGCCCTTCTTCGTCGGTGCCGCCGTAGAGCCGCCCTAGCGCGTTGGCGACGTCCGCGAGATCCTCCGGGTCAATCGGGGCGGCGTATTCGGCCACCTGATAGTCGCGGTCGCGCCCGACGCGGATCACTTCGATGGCCCCGTTGTCTGTCTTGCTGTCGTCCTGGGTGCGAAGCGTGCGGTCCCAGCTCGTGATGCCGACGGATGGGTCCACTCCAACACAGTAGACCGAACCGGGGTGGGGTTCCTCCCATAGCCACACGATGCCGCGCGGGTCGCGGTCCAGATCGCGGGCTTCGAGCGGTTGCAGCAGGCCGGAATTGGCGATCCGGTACGGGAGTCCGGTCATAGCATGGTCAACTGTTCCGGCTGCACTTCCGGCGTTCCGAAGTCAAACACGGATTGGCGCAATCTGTCGGCGGCGATCTCGCAGTAACGTTCCTCAGTATCGACGCCGATGGCGCGACGGCCCAATTGCTTTGCGGCAACTAGCGTTGTGCCGGAACCCATGAACGGGTCGAGGATCAACGTACCGGGATGTTTCGTCAGTAGGTAGCGGAACAGCGACACTGGTTTTTCGTTTGGATGCACGCGTCCCATTGAAGCGCGCGTAACAATCCAGTGATTCTTCACAACTCCCTCGTCGCGGCTGCCACTCCAAAGCCGTCCACCGATGTAAATGAATTCAAACGATGGCTTGAACGGGATTGTCAGATCGCCCATGCCAGAGGCGGGGCCTTTATCCCAAACAAGTAATTCTACGAATCTGACGGGATGCGATGTCTTCTTGGAGCCGAAGATAGCATAATCGCCGGGATGCCATTCGAGCACAAAGTCTCGTAGTGATTCATCCGAGTCGCCGTCGATTTCCGATTTAACCCAATGAGCCGTGGTCGTTTCACACACATGTGACGATTTGTGGCGTATCCCATACGGAGGATCTGTGAGGATCAGATCAACAGCGCCAAGTGTCGGGAGCACCTCGCGGCAATCCGCACAGTACACGGTAATGCCCGCTTCTTCGTAGTACGGCTTCATCCGAGCGGAGACCTCGCGGTCTGGAATTCGTAGGCTAACCCATTCGACGCGCCCAGCCGAGCCTGCTCCAGGAACTCCGTCGGAAACGCGCTCACATTTGAGTGCTGGAACGACTCTTCCGGCGTCGCACACCAGTTCGACAGGAAAAAGTTCAACGTGCCCGCCTTCTGGAACGCCGCGCGCTCGGTCTGGTACCAGTAGAGTTGCTCACGCGGGAGCACCACGGGATACCCGACGAACTCGAAGCTCGTCTCATGCACCAACTTTGCGTGTTCAAGCGTCAAGTTGTCCGGCTGCCAAGTGTCCGGCGGAGTACGCCGATACTTCCCCGGTTCGGCGTACCAGGGGGTGAAATTGTAGATCCAGTCCACGCGCCAGCCGCGCCGGACCCCTTCGGTGAACTCATGCCACCAGTCGCCGCGCCCCTGGGCCGTGGATTCGAGGATACAGACCGTGGGGGCCGCGCGGGGCAGCGTCGGGAAGAAGTGCATCTCGATCATGGCTTCCGGGTAGGGCCAGGAGGCGCACTCGGTCAAATGGCTCACCCCGTTGAACTGGCGTCCTTGTCCGAGTCCGCCTTCCTGATTCGATTGCTGGTACAGGATGTTCGAGTTCAGGGCCGGGAACGAAAGGTGCTGCGCCTTCACGTCAAATCCGAGATCCGGCTTGAGGAACCAGGGCAGGTTGTCGTAGATGAGCTTGTCGCGGGTGTAAAGTTCGAGCTTTTTGTCATCATCCACGCTGGCGGACATGGAACGGCAGTTCGGGTGCAGCGTGTGGCGGTGCATACAGATCATGCGGGAGACGCCGGTGTGGCCCAACTGGCGGGCCTTGTGGTCAGCCACCCGGATGCCGTCGGCGGTCTGGCCGCGCGCCACGGCGTCGGCCTGCTTCTCTTCGACGGTCCCCATGCGTTCCAGCAGGATTTCCTGCGAGTGCCAGAGTTTCGCGGGGCCGGTGCCGCCTCCGGTTTCGGGGTCACGGTCGATGTAGGCGTACCGTGCCTGCCAGTACCTGAAGTCCAGGTGGCAGAGTACCTGCTCGTTCCGCACGAAGGCGAGTTCATCTCGTTTGAGTTGCCGGAGAAACTTCGAGCCTTCCTTGAGCGCCTGGATCTCGGCGGAGCGTCCGATAGATTCCTCGGCGCCGTAGCGGGTGAGCGTCAGGCTCGTCGCCTTCTCAAAGCGTTCTACGTTTCGCTGGACGATGCGGGGGGAGTACACCTACTTCAACCGTTCCTTGATCTCAGCAATCGCGTCCGCTTCCTCATCGGTGTAGAGCGCCATGTTTTCGGCGGGCGGCTCCGGCTGTTCCCGCAGAAAGACGCCGCGCGTCGCCAGATCGGCTTCGTAGGCGTCGGCTAGGCGCTGCAACTGGCGTTCGATGCCCACCAGCGTCGCGGCGGCGGGGCGGAGGCGCAGTAAGTCACGCAGGCTCATAAGTCGCCTCAAAGATTTCCGGTTTGCAGGGGTAGACTTCACCACCCACACCCTTTATGATCCATTCTCCCTTGTTGGCGCGCATCACCCCTTCAAGCGTGTGAATATCGGCCTCTCGCAGATCATTGCGCTCTCCACGTAGGATAATCTCGTTCGTGGACACGCGATCCATGAACCAATCAGGGATGTTGTCGATACCCAACCGAAATGCTTGGATGACGATGGGCTTCTTTCGGAAACTGCTCATTGCCGGGGCACCAGCGTGGGGACCTGGATCATGGAATCGGTGTGCCGCTGATCCTGCATCCGGCGGATCACGTCCTTGGCGGCTTCGAGCAACCCGTAGCACAGGACGGCGTCCTGAAGCGGCCCGTTCACCTAGATCTGGCCGTTGCTCACCATCCGGACGGTGATCTGGTGTAGCACTTTGGCCCCGTTATCGCTCACTTTTGCCCTCCTGCCTCCCGGCATTTCTCGGCAGCGCCAATTTTTCAATCCTTACGACTATTTCACTCTCGATCACAATATCGACCCAATCCCACCCTGCCCCAGTGTTTACCTCCACAATCCTTCGGCCTTCCAGGATTTTCGCAAGCACTTCACAATCCTGGGTGGAATAAAGGTCCAGTGGGTTCAACCCGTCGATATGGATCGTCGATCGGTTCTCGCTCAACTCCCACCTCCCGTGATCCTCTGGACCACCGACATCGTTTTTTCGAGCGGTTCCAGCCCGCCAGACCCGAAATTGATCTGCTGGGCCACGAGCGGCCCCTTCTGGCCCTTCAGCCCCATCGCCTCAAACAGCAGGGCGCGGGCGGCGGCGTCCCCGGACACCCGCACCTTCCCCGCGCCGTCGCACCGGACGCACTTTTTCGTCAACCGGACATCACCTTCCTCGGAAACCGCCGGATCGGCCACGAGTCCCTCGCCGTCGCACCGGGGGCAAGGCTCCATCCGGGACTTCGAGTCCACGGCGACATCGGCCATGACCTCGGGGGCGTGCTCCATCGCGACCAGCATGGTGGCCTGCATCTGGAAATCGCGGTAGAACTCGACCAACTCGTGCCAGGAGATATCGAGTTTCCGGCAGAGGGTCACAAGCGACGTTGCGCGCCCATCCGGCTTCGCCAGGGCGGCCTGGAGCGCGGTAAAGCGGGGATCGGGCGAGCTTTCGAGCGCCGCCGAGAGTTTCGCGCGGGGTACGGCGTCCTCGAACTGCGCCATCGGCGCCTTCGACTTTTCAGTCTGCACTTGTTTCGACGGAGTTTTCGCCATACTCACACGCCTTTTCCAATGCTGCGCATATCTTTACCATCTCGGGGTCGTCACCGTCGATCTCCTTCGCGCGATCAGGAAAGAGATCCGCGAACAATTCGCAGGCCATCGTGAACGCAATATATCCAGGTAGCGCCATTCCGTTAGCCTCCTTCGGCACCACCACGGTGGATTTGATGTGGATCTCGAATCTCGAACCATTCCTTGCCGATCCCGATGTAAACGCGCTTGCAGCGCTGGCAGCATACGTCGTGAATCTTGCACGTACACGACACAACGCACCCGTGGCATCCGCATGGCAATAGAATGTACGGGTTGACCATGTTTTTGCAGCAAGCCATTTTGCATTTTCTCTGTACTTTCCCAATTCCACGAGCCAGTACGTTGTGTGCCTTGCCGCCCTTTTCAACACGCCCGAATTGCTCAACGGTCACGCTTTCACCCCCAGGGAACGGGCCATCTCCTCGATCTTATGACGAAACACGGGCATCGGAGCGGCTTTCCCGGACTCCCACCGATGCACGGTCGTGGCAGTCGTCCCCAGGCGCCGGGCAAACTCCTCCTGGGTCAACTCCAGACGCTTGCGAATCGCGGAAATCAGTTGCGCCATCACGTTTTCGGCTCGTAGTACGCGGTTTTGTCCTCGTACCCGATGAGAGTCCAGTGCCGCCCGAGGGGGTCCTCGAAGTCCACCGGCGGTCCCGTGGTGCCGTCGGGGCGCTCCACAGCGGGCACAGTAGCGATTTCCCGCCCCAGGTGCGCCAGAATCGGGGCACCGACCGAACGTCCGATCAACTTGGCCCGCAATCCCTTGATCTTGGCGTGAAAGAACTTCCCGGCGCTCGGGGCTTCCCGCAACTGAGTGTAAAGCTCCGGCTCCACGTCGCGGTACTCCCACATCTCGCCGGTGTGAAACTGAACCCGCAAGGTTTTCTTCTCCGGCTCGTACCCGGCGGCCTTGATGAAGCTGCTGGTCAACGGTTCCAGCGTCACGGCCCCATCCTCAACGTCCGGTCCACCGCCTCCGAGACCGCGTACAGGAAGTGGTTCAGACGCCAAAGCCCCCATAACGCCAGCGGAATCACCACGATGGCGTGCAGCAAACGAAATCTTCGGTCGAGTGCGTTTCTCATGGTAAGTTGAAAATCCACGGCGGACCCTGGACGGAGGAGGAGAACCAGTTCGGTCCGCCGTGGTGCTTTCCATTCCTCGCAGGGAAGCATCCCCACTATACATCTGTTAGGTGCGCCCCGCAAGAGAAATCTACCTCTGGGATCTGAATTTCACCTTCTGCCGCCCGCCGCGAGAACATCGGGATCGTCACGCCAACGATTTCCGACGTGGACTTCTCGATCTTAAGGATCTGCCCTCGCCCAGTCTCCACATAACGAGACCCACCGGTCGCAGGACGGAAAGTGATGTAGAGCACATCGGTGCTCTTATCGTAATCCACCGTCATGCCACCCCACGCCGCGCCTTCAACAACGCCCGTCGCACCGTCCGCGCCGCCTTCGTCCTCACCTGCACATACACCTGCTCATCCGTCACTTCCGGATTCTCCGCCACGATCCGCGCGACGTGATCCTCCGTCCTGATCCGCGCCGCGCACTTCGCACAATACCCAGATCGCTGGATCTTCCGCTGAAACCCACACCCGGAACACTTGCCCAGCGGCACCTGCACAACCACCGGTTCCGCATCACCCTGCTTCGGCGCGAATATCGCCGATGTCAAACGGTACTCCGCCCGCTGACCGTTCCTCACTGGCACCCTCTCAACGTAACCCCTTGAAACCAATTCACATATCCCGCCAACAACAGCCTCCAGCCGCGCCCCGATCGTCCGCGCAATCCATCTCACCCCGCAAGAAACCAGCGGTCCGCTCCGCGCCGAAGCCGCTAAAGCGAAGTAAATCCTAACACTTCTATCGCTCAGCGTCGCGTCCGACCCCACTTCCCACGGAATCCGTGAGTGACGCAACCGTTCCGCCTGTCCGGAACGCTTTTGCGGGCAACCGTTCCGCCCGGGTGGAACACGTATAGAGTTAAGAGTACTCACGAGATTCGTTCTCCCCTCTGCATCCTCGCCCTCACGCTCGTGATGATCTCCATTACCTCCCGGTACCGCCGCGTCTTTCGGTACGCCGGCACCGGACACTTCCCCCTATGCGCCTTCCGGCACGCAATGCAAACCGGCTGCTTTCCCTTCATAATCCACATCATACACCTGTACAGTACCCCTTTCCCATTTTTTACAATACGGCGGAGTGGCCAAAGCCTTTGTTTAGACCCCGGCACCCCACCCCTTGGACAATCCAGGGCAATCGCGGCGCGGGCCGGGCCGGTGCGCCGCAGCACGGTCGCCGGCGACCGGCCGCACCAGGGCGCAGCTCGGCACGGATCGCACGCGGCGAGCATGAAAAGCGCCACCTGACGCCAGTGTATCGCACGTGCTACATGCAGGAATGAGCGTAAAACGTTGAAAGCATGGAGGTTAGAGATAATCTAGGAGTTGACATAATTCCCCATTATCGGAAGTTGCGCTGGGAATGGCGGACAATGCGCCGGCGGAGGTGGGTTTACTTGCGGCCAGCGGCGATCTCGAATCCTGCCTTGTAGCCTTCGCGCCATGCCTCAAGCTGGTCGGGCGTGTAGGGTAGGCGCCCGAGACGCGCACGAACCATCAACGTAGCGTGCAGGGAACGCTCGGCACGAGTTGAGCCTTTCCAGCGTCCCTTGCCACGAACCTTGACGGCTAGTAGGCTCATTTCCTTAGCAAATGCGCGGTCATCGAAGTTATACGCTCTGCGCATCTTAACCTAATACCGCTATAAGGTTGAGCTTATACTACCTTGCGCTTTGCGCTTGGCCCAGCGTACGGCGATAGCTTTGCGGCCGGCTGCGGAGCGCTGCTCGGGTGACTGGCGAGCGACGCGAGCGGCAGCGCCCTTGCGGCCACGCTCGGAGAGCGCCTGGCGAACGGCATCGGCGATACGCTGTTCCAGTGTTGGTTTCGCCATATCCATATTATACGAGGGTGCTCGAAAAAAAAGCAAGAAAAGATTGAATTGGGTATTGACAGGATACGAGCAAGCTAGTAGTATGGGTTTGTAAGGCAGAAAAAACAGGAAACTCAATATGGACAATGAACAAAGAGTAAACAGCGTATGGATGCGGCTTCAGTGTTTGAGTTGCGAGCACGCGCGCCGGATCGGTCCGCAGTACATCCGTACGTGGCCGAAACGTCAGGTTAGCGTGCCGGAAACGATTCAAGAGAACGTCGAAATACTCGGGCGCGGCGACGAAGTAGAAATCAAGTCACGCGTGCTCTGGTACATCACGTTTCATCCGCAAGTGTTCGATGCGTGCTCGGCGCGCAACTGGGCAATGGTTTAGGTAAGGCAGGGAAGAGAGGAAAACACGATGGAAACCAGATACGTTGACGCTGATAACTCGGTTGAGGCAGTGTGGGCCGCGATCCACGCGCGAGTCTGACTGTCTGCGGTGGGTAGAGCGTCAGACGCTCCACACGTTGACGGGCTGGCTGCTGCTGAGCCGGGCTGAGTGCCGGGCCTTCGTCCGCTCGCAGACAAACCCGGCGGTGACACTTCAGGACGTGCCGGACGTGCCGGTTACTCTCCGCGATTCGCTGGCCGCCGGCAATTGCCGCCCGACATCCGAGGTGGTAGCTGGCTGGTTTTCCCCTCGTACCGAGGTGCCGGCCCGCGAGCTGGCCCGGATGGTGCGCGACCGTGAGCCGACGCTGCTGCCGTTCGCGTTGCGCGCCATCAGCCATGCTGCCAAGAGAGCGTGACCGCCGCGCCTAGGGCATCCCCACGGGTGCCACGGGCGAGCCGGTTAGATGGCTCGGGAAACAGAGGAGAAATCAAATGGAATACAGCAAACTGAATCTCAAACGTGAAGACGCGAAGATGCTCAATCCACACCAGCGGGCGAAGTTCGACCCACTTACCGGGCTGGTCTGGATCGAGGATGGAACGGCGGGTGTGGCGCACTCAGCACACCCAAACGTGGAAGCAAATCGGCAGACGCGACGCATTCACCCCGGACGGATCGAGGTTCGTGGGTTTCTCTACTCACGCGACATCTTCACGTCTACGGATCTCGACCGCCTTGCGGCCCGCTATTGCCGCTGCTGCGGATGTACAGGCGTGGATTAGCCATCATGGAACACATTAACTCCATCCTGGATCGTATTGAAACTACAATACGTATCGGTATGTGGCTCATGCCTATCGCGTGCGCTGCGTGCCTGTTTCTGCGGGTTTGGCTGGACGTTGGGAGGCGAAGATGATGGAAATTCAGATTCCTGTAGGGGCACAGGTTCACATCAGCCCCGCTTTCGTTCGGGACGGTGCATATCGCTGCACCGTCACAGTTGGGGACGTGGCCACTACACTTGCCATGAAACCCTACAGCCCGGCACCGCTGCCGGGAATCTACCGGCCCGTGTCGGGATGTCGGCTGCAACTGACTAACCCCGTAAGGGATCAATGGATTTGGGACGGGGTATGGGAGCGGGTTTCTTGATTTTCGCTCTAGCGCCTCGCGTGAGCCGTGGTAGTGGCTAACCCGCCACCCGGAGCCGTTCGACGCAGCCTGAGCGATCCTAGGCACCAAAGCGTGGCATTCTACGGCTCATGCTGCCTCCCCATCGTGAATGGTCATAGTCCTGGGATCAAACAGCACACGGCAGAAACCCACCGGGCCGTCGCGTTGTTTTCGCACGATCATCTCCATCGCGCCGGGGCGCTTTTCGGCAATGGCGGAATTGCGCTCTTTACGATCCTGCCACAGAAAAATCACGGTGTCGGCGTCCTGTTCGATCGAGTTGTGGGTTACGATCCCGTTCGCCTCGAAGTTGTGGGTTGCTGGCACGGTAAGGTCGAAGCATTCCTCTTCCCCGGCATATTCGACAGACCGCACCCGATCCCACATGATCCCGTTCATGATCTCCTTCGTCGTCGTTGACGAACCGACCAGTCTTTCACTGGCTACCAGCACTTCGCGGGCACTCTCAATGTGGCGCATAGACCGGAACGGAATTCGATTAGCGAACAAGGTAAGGGCTTCGCGCCCTCCAGTCAGGCGCACGTGATGGACCGGCCTGTACTCGCCCTTTCTGACGACACCCGCTGAACATAGAATTCCAAGACGCGATAGGAGGTACATGATGTCACCGGCTAAACCGTCGCTGGCCGTGCTGTAGTATCCGTAGCCGTGCGCTAGTTTGTTCCCTACCGCTCCAGTTCCGATACTTCCGTCCGATTCCCATAGCCCCGCCAAAAGGCTCAGCAGGTTCTCATTGGAGGCTCTCCAAATTGAAGCAGGCAGTCTCTTTTCATGCGCTCTCTTACCGAAGATTCCCTTCGTTTCCGCCCACTCAGAAACAACGCTTCTGACGCCGTGGGTGTGGCGGCGTGTAGATTTGAAAAATACCTGATGCCAGCCGCCCTGATTCCTGGGATTATCGAAAATGATTCTCGGACAGATACCGCTACCGAATACCGACCGCGCAGCTTCTGCAATATGCTCTGCCGTATGTTTATCCCGTGTTGTACACTGATGCGCGTGCGAAGGAAGCAAGCAGCCGTTTCCAATCATGTGGCCGAGAAAATACATTTCGTCAGCGCTCTGGTTGATGGCGTCCTTTGGTTCAGGGATCTCCGCGCAGATTGCAATTTCATCGTCGGCTGTCAGTTCGTCAACGCGCTTCCAGCTATCGTGGCTGTAGAAACGATGGTTTGCTGTCGCCGTAATCTCCCGGCCTGAAGCCGTTCTCACGCGATACACCGGCCTGACGCCGGTCGAAAATGCCCGACTACAACCCACTGAGCGGTGTTCAAGGAGATCCCAACCGTGAACGCCAAAACCCGTTTTACCAACGAGTGACGATATTGGAATCCTCTCACCGGAATCGGACATGGTAACCAGCGTGTTCCCAATCAAACAGCCGGATTCGCGTAAGTCCGTGAGTTCAGGCCGCCGCCCGTTGTCTTTCTCGCTGTCCCGGCTCAGTTGCGAGAGCACCAGCAGCGGGATGCGGAGTTCGCGGGCCGCAATCTTGAGTTGCCGCGATATTTCCGTGATCTCTTGGACGCGGGATTCCCGCCGGCGTGTGGTCTGGAGCAGTTGCAGGTAATCCACCACGATCAGGCTCGGCTTCCGTCCGCTCGATCGCTGTTTCCGCACGGCTCCCACCAGCGCCGGGACGGTGCAGTTCGACTCTTCATCGATCCATAGCGGAGCCTCCGCAAGGTCCGTGGTGGCTCCGACCGCCGCGTGCCGGTCGATCAGCGACAAGCCTCCGCGATTGATCCGGCCCAACGAGATTTGGGCATGATGCGCCACCATGCGGCGCCAGATTTGCGAGGCGTTCATTTCGAACGAAAACACGTCCGTCCCGTGGCCCGCGAGTGCCGCCGTTACCCCGATCTGCGCCGCCGCCGTGCTTTTCCCCATGCCGGGGCGGGCCGCGAGAATCACGAGTTGTGAGGCACGGAATCCACCGAGCAGTATCTCGCTGAGCGATTTCCACGGAGTAGGCACAATCAGCTCGCGCCCGTTCGGGTGGAGTAGCCCGTCGATACCTCCCGCGCCAGCCAGATGCTCCTCGAGTCCGCGTAGTGAGCGCTGGTTAGTACGCTCCGTCAGGGATCGGAGAAACTCCTCGGCCCGGCTCACGGCCGCGATGTCCGCTGACGGGTGGCAGCACTCGGCAAGTAGCGCCTGGGCACGGATCGCCGCTTGCCGGAGAATGGTTTTCTGTCGCAACGTGCGGATATAGCCGTCCAGCCCGAATACCCGGGGGAGATCGTCGTCGAGCGACACGATGTAGCCGATTCCGTCCACGGCCTCGAGCTTACCGGCTTTGCGGAGAGCGGTGCCGAGTTGCTGGGCGTCCAGATGCTCTCCGGATTCGATCAGGGCGCACGCAGCCGCAAACAGGAGCCGGTGCTTAGTGAGGCTAAAATCGTCGCCCTGGAGCGATCCTGCAATCATTGGCGCAGCTTCTACGTCGGTGAGCATGGCACCGAGTACGAGGCGCTCGATTTCGAGAGCGGCGGGGAGTGCTACGTCAGTCATCGGCAGATACTCCGATGGTCAACTGTTCGGCTACCGGCTCCGGCTGGCCGAAGTCCATCACGGCTTGAGCCAGCCGCTTCACCGCGATTTCGCAGTAGCGCTCCTCAATCTCGACCCCGATGGCGCGGCGGCCAAGCTGCTTCGCTGCTACCAGCGTCGTGCCGCTACCCATGAATGGGTCGAGGATTAATCCGCCCTCGTCACAGAATCGCGATGCAAGCCAACTCGAGAACGCAACAGGCTTAGGGCATGGATGGCCGAATGATCCAAGCAATTCCGGTTGGACGGTGAATAGGTCGTGTGAATGGCGGTGGACATCCGACCCATACACAAACACAGGTTCCCAGTCGGTGAAGCCAATCGCGGACGGCCTCGAGGTTATTCCTTTGCGCCAGCAGATCCGCCAGCGCGGGGGAAGTTCGCGGTACAGGAACAACTCGAGCTCATAACAGCCAATCGTCGTCAGCACTACCTTCGAGATGGCGACACATGCCGGAATGAATGCGCTGTATAGCGCCTTCACGCCCTCGAGCGAATCAATGAAGCTGCCCGCGTATTCCTTGCCGACACCATACGGCGGGTCCGTCAGCACCAGATCCACCGGCCCGAGCGTGGGCAGGATCTCGCGGCAGTCGCCGTGGTAGATGACGATACCGGCCTCTTCGTAGTACGGCTTAGTCATCGGCCCCCGGCCTCCACTCCGGGACGCTCGGGCCATCGTCGGCAGCAGCGGAAAAGTCAACCGGCTCATCGTCGTAGCGCCCTTGATTCAGCCACGTTGACGGGTGTAACACGCCCCGCGATTGTGCTTGAGCCTCCCGCAGCAACATCGGGCCGTCACGCTTCGCCGCTGCGATGATTCGATCTGCAATCGAGCGGTTTATCGCCTTTCGGTAGAAGCAATTACGGGCGTAGTCCGTTCCCTTTTTTGCCCACACAACCGACCAGAAGGCGTTGAATGCCTCTAGTTTCCACGATGGCTGCTCTTTCGGTTCTTCGGGAGAAAGCGCAAACAACGCGTCGCCGTTGGGCGACGCTTCTGTGTCTGTGTCTGTCTTCTGATTCTGTACTCTGACTCTGTCGCGCGCGCGAGGCGTTACTTTTCCGTTACCTGTAACGTTACCGCCGCCGTTACTTTGACGCTCACGCCACCGTTTCACACGCTCATTTGAAACGTCGCTTTCGTACTGGTGTTCCTCCCAGTCGTGAGGTCTGTAACGCCCATCCTCCGTTACATCAAACAGCGCGGTAACGGCATCAAATGACTTCTGAAAATGCTCCGGCGTCATGCGGAGCCGGAAGGCGCAGACCGTAGGGGCTGGAAGGTAGCCGTCGTGTTCCTTAGCGACGCACCAGAGGTTGATGACGAAGCGGAACAGGCGATCCGGGAGGAGTTGAATCTTGGCGTTGTCGAGGATAGCGGTGTACAACCTAAGCCAAGGTTGTCTAGGCATATAGCCGCTTTTCCTCAAGCAACAGATTACACCAGTGGGCCTCCGCTACCAGTTCGCAGATGTACTGCTGCTCGTCAGTTAAGTCATCATTGATGATTGGCTCGTCGTGAGCCGTGGTGTGTCCTTTATCCATTCGCACTCCTAAAGGACGTTGGGAGCGGGAGTGCGCCACGCCCCCCTCCGTCCGATTGTTACGCCGTAGGGATCAACTGCGGCGCGAGCCTTGCGGCTCCAGTCCAGCATACGGCATCGCGGGCGGGGATGCAAGCGGATCACCATAGCCTCCCCTGTTCGCCCTTCGTCTCGCGCAGCGGCCCGTCGAGAGGCTCCGGCGGCCGGCAGATCACGCAGCACGCCGCGCAGGAGAGCCGCTCCTGGGCCACCTGGTAATGCGCCGGTTCCAAGCGAGCGCCGCACACCGGACAGGCGCCGCTGACGTTGATCGGCTGGTAGCAGGGCGGCAGGGTGGGAGGCGGCTTCATGCGCGTGCAGCCTCCTGCATTTCGGTGAGCGAGAACAGCGCTGGCGGTTTCAGGCAGTGAGGCGAAAACCAAAGCCGCTCACGTCCCGAGTTATCCCGTGCCGCGTTGTTACCTTGCGATCCATACCCTCCGCGCGCCTTCCACGCGATGCAAACCCATTCGCTCGGCATGGCGTGTTCGCCGTCGTAGCCGCACAGCGCGATTCGCATCCGTGGGTCCGCGCCCCATTCAATAGCCCACTCGCGGACGGCGTGCGCTACGCTGCCATCGTCGGACGAATACAGATCATCGGTGCGCTCGGCTTCGTCAGCGTATGGCGGATCGAGGAATACTCCCGTGATGCCATGCTTGACCGTTGGCGAAGGGCCGCAGATCCGGCTCCAATCTCCGCAACAGACACGCACATTGCGCAGCCTTTCCGCAAGTTCGCGCATGTAGGCGACGATCTGCGACCGCCTTCGCGTTCCCGAGATGGGGTCGCTTACGAGACATTCGCCCGTGCCCGCGTCCCCGAGATGGGGTAGCTGGCGGTTCAGCCCTTTGCCCGCGTTCCCGAGATGGGGTCGCTTACGATGCACGCCCGTGCCCGCGTCCCCGAGATGGGGTAGCTCGACCGAGCACCATCCCGATCCAATCCAGATGCATTGTCCCCATACCCACCACCCTGCAATCTTGACATCGAAATACTCCGGGTCCACCTTCATCCGCTCACGGAACTCTTCGCGCGAGCAGAGCCACAAATGCCGCGCGTGCTGATCGGCTTCATTAACGGGCCAGTCCGCATGGTGCGCCACGGCGTCAGGATCGGCCTGTAGTGCGCGCCAGAAGTTCGCCACCATGCAATCCAGGTCGTTCACCGTCTCGGTGCCAGCGGGCCACGGGCGGCCCAACAAAACGGCTCCTGAGCCGAAAAACGGCTCCACGTAGTTTGGCACGTCGCCGAAGCGATCCCACAAAAGATTAGCAACGCGGGATTTGCCACCGAACCACGGGAAAGGGGCTTTAAGAACGCCCTGCTTCATCCCGCCAACCTCCCGCGCAGGCTCTCCGGCGGCCATACGGCGCCGCTCACGGCGTCCTCGATGTACCAGCCTGTCGTGTTGCTGCCGGAGAGGATGCGGGCCGTCTCGACGGCCGCCGCTAGGTTGCTGAAGCGCCCGCGCGGAACGTCGAACACGACGGCCACGAAGCGGTGTGATGGCCCGAGGTACGGCGGGCCTGGTTGCGGCTTAATCGGCATCACGCGCCGCCTTTCTTGCGGCGGAGCCACTCATTCACGATGATGGTTTCAATTGGGGTGAGTAGATCGCGGTTGAGTTCGCTCCAATTCGGCCCGTGGCCTTTTTCCATCCACTGCGCAAATGGTGCAAGCGCCTCAGCCCGCACCCGCGCGTCGTGCGCCGCGAGGAGATCGACGGGCTTGGTCGCGAGCGCTTCGGCAGCAGCCTCCCACGCTTCGCACGGCGCCCTCAGGCGTGTCGGGTAAATGGCCCTGGTTCCATCGTCCAGCCGTTCGTGGCCGTTTTGCCATGCGGCGGCGAATGGACGGAGCGCGGCCCGCAGCGCCTCGACCTGCGCCGTGAAGTACGGGCAGCCGCCCGCTGATCCGCACTGCCGTATTTCCTTCGTGTAGATCCGCACGTCAGGCATCGGCTTTCTCCTTACATTCCTTCGGGTACTCCCGCACCTGCAATCCCTCCGGGAACATCGGAAAGTCCATCGGCTTGCCCTTCACGCAGAGTTGCTTCATGTGGAATGCGATGCTGAGTCTGTCGCACTCAGATCGGAGTCTCTCGTACCACTCCAGTTGCGATGGTCGAGCCTTCCGGCCGCTTTCGTCTCCGCAGATCAGCCAGTCAGGGACGCGCCCGCCCGTCGCCGGGTTGTCGGTAAAGCGAATCGGGCCGATCGCCGGTTCGTAACTGATGCCACGAATTGCCGCCGGAATTTCGGAAAGCGCGCGCCACCGCCACCAATACTCGCCGCTCTCCACTGTGGTCATGAGCCACACGTTAGGGCGCGGTGTAGTCATCCACGAAAGCGGTAAGAATCGACGGAAGTTCTGCGGGCGCTTCGTGAGCAGAAGCCAGTCGAGATTCGGCGTCTGCTCGATCAACCGGTACAGGCGCAACCGCTCGCCGTGTAGATCGTCGCGCTCCTCCATTACGTCGCACATGGAGCCGCAGAACACGCGCCGGCGCTCCCCATCCTTCTCAGCCCGCCGGTTCCACTTGAGCGGCTCGGCCCAGTGCGCATCACCGAAGAACCGGCGTGGCGCATCCTTGCCCCAGTGCCCCCCGCCTAAGCGATGGTCAAACTCACGGGCATAGCAAAAATCGCAGGCTGGCGATACTTCGACACAACCCCAAAAAGGGTTAAAAGTGAAGTCCGTCCACGAGATCCCGTCAGGTTTCTGCTTACCCATCATCCCCTCCGTTGCGTCAGCCGCAACTTCCGCCCTAGTGTTATGTGCCACGCCACCCGCTTCTTCCTCCGCTTGCCGCGCGGCTTTCCGTGGCTCGGGATCGGGCGTGGCGGCATCAACCCAGCTTCCGCGCACGCCAGCACGTCGGCCGGGATCTTGGCGGGCGGAGTGTCGCCCCAGCCGGAGGCGATGAGCAGATCGACGGTGCGGAGTCTGGTCACGGCGCGATAACCTCCTCAAGCCACGTCATAGCCCCTGCCTCCGAAGTAGCCCGCTCTGCCTGTAGAACGCCATGAAGCCTTCGATAGACGCGGGGAAGTCCACCCCCGCGATCCACGTCAGCGCTCCCCGCGCCCGCTCCGCACGGTGCCAATCCAGTTGCTTCAGCGACGGCTTCCCCTTGGCGGATTTGAATTCGATCCAAAGCACTTCGCAATTCCACCGCTTGCATTTCATCCAGGGATAATCGTTCGGCTCTTTCTGCCCGATGTGCCTGTCGAACAACTCAATGTCCCCGTACCGAATGTACAGCCGATCCGCCATGCCGATTTCGCCAAAACCCTTCCCGCGCGCGCGGTCACTCACGGGGTCCGTTTTCAGCGACCGCCACCCGTCCAACTCCAGGAAATCCGAGCACGTCCGCTCGATGTCACGCTCTTTCACACGCTCTCCCTCTTTGCCCGCTTCATCTCGCGTTTGCCGGGAGCAGGTATCCACTCCCGCCCCCGGCCCTTTCGGAGCAGGGTGCCTTTCTATGTGAAATGCAGCCTTGCGGCAGGGGATCGCTCCCGTGCGGCGCACCGGTCAGCGGCTATTTCTTGCCACTCCTGGAGGTCAAGCCAGTGATGCGCCGCACGCGGGCTATCCCGTAGCTCCCACGGGCCGCTCATTAGCGATGTTGTTCCGAGCAGCCGCGGCAGCCGGCCTGCGAGACAAATCGGGGCCGCGTTCGCGCTGGCGCGGCTCCGTGCAGCGTTGGTCATGCAATTTCAAAGCCTCCCGCCATCGCCCGCTGGTCACACGATGAGCACAGCGGACCCGTGAACTCCAATTTCAGTTGCTTCTTGCTCGCGCGCGGCGGTCGCGTACCCCACACACAATGCTTCCCGTTGGCCTCCGCGATCACCGATAAGCGGTCAATCTCTGCCGCAACATCGGGAGCGAATTGCCGAATTAGATTGATCTCATATGGTCTGGCGAAGGCTCCACAAAAGCACTCACCGGACATCCCAAGCGGCGATAGCTTGATCGGATTGCGCGGGAGCGCGTAGGCGTCCATAAACTCCTTCTGCATCTCTACCGTCCAGTCATGGATAGGCGCTGTCCAAATGCGACGCTTCTCGCGGACCTGTCCGGTTCGCTTGCTCGCTTCCCCGATCTTGACCGGCTCAACGTGCCCCATGCGCCGCTCGCTCTCGGCGGATCGGCACCCGGTTATCAGTGCAACACGCTCTTTTTGCGCCTTCACAATCATCCGAACACAGCGGTCCTTTAAGCGGTTATAGACATGCCCATGAAATCCAGGACCAGGAAACCCACTGATTGAAACGAATTTCTCGTATGTCTCCAGCGACTTGTATACCAACAGTTTCCACCCCATATCCCGGCACAATTCTTCAACGAACGCCCGCGTCCGCTTAGCTCCAATCCCGGTATCAATGTGATGCGCCGCGCCGTCGAACTTAGGATGCTGCGAAGCTATGAAGCACGCACAGATGGAATCGTGTCCACCGGAGAGCATCGGCGCAAGGCTGGTCGCACCAGCGGCGAAAGCATCGTCGATGACGGCCAGTGCTCGACTGAGTAGATCGGCGGCGTTCATTCCGCCTCCCGGACGCGCTCGCGGAAGCGCTCCACGAACGAAAAGACGGGGCCACGCCCTGTTCCGCACAGCCCTGATTGCCTACGGGGTCGAGTTCCCTGCGCAACCGCGAGCGCCCTGTACTCCCGCGACCGGGCGCGGAAGTGAGCGAAGCCGTCGCCGAGCGCCTCCATCCAGGCGCTGACGAGGTAGCAGCAGACCTGGAAGCCGTCGCGGGAGATGCGGAGCGCGGCCCAGGCGAGAAGGCCGAGCGCGGAGAGGAAAAGGAGGCCTACGGCGGCGATCATTTGCGCCCCCAGGGCCAGCCGATTTCGCGCGCTACAAGGCAAATCACTACGACCACCCCACACAAACACGCCACCATCGCTGCTATCGCTTCAGGCCACGTCATCCGCGCCTCCCGCAGTGCTCGCACACGCCCGTCAGCCGAATGCTCCGCCTAGCGTTGTGCGTTCGATCAATCCAGCCTTTCGCTGCGAGCGCCGCGAGATGCGAATGCGCAGTTGCGAGCGACTTCATGCCGCAAGCATCGGCGATCTGCTGAAGAGACGGCGATATTCCGCGCCTCACCCGCTGGTAGAGCCGAATGTAGTCCAGCACCTGTTGTTGCCGTGCGGTCAATGGCAGAGCGCCGCTCATGCCATCTTCCTCCACTTCAGCCAGTCAATGAACCGCTCGCCGCTATCAGCCCGCAGAAATTCGCGGTACCGCTTCTGTGCCCGCGTCAACTTCGGAGTGGGTGGACTCTCGCGGCGCACCGCGTCCTTTCCGGCTGGCGTCACGGTGCAGTTGTAGTAAGGCAACGGTGATTGGTTCGGGGCGAACACTCGCATGTAGCCGAGAGCCACCAGCGACTCGCAGATCGGAACATCGTCACTGCCAGCGCAGAAGTGGTTGCGGTACATCTCACCCTGGCCGTACTGGTCGAGGCCGAGGGAGTGTTGAAGGACTTGGAGTTGTTCCTTGGTCATTCGTCGCCGTCCTCCTCATAGCCCCTGAATAGCGCCACCAGCACCCCCACCACCGCGATGCTGACGAACAGGCCGATGAGGCCCACGAGTACGTGGTCAGTGTTCATTTCGCGGCCTCCGCTTTCGGAACCGGCGGTGTGCTGTACGCGCATCCGTCCGGCTTCCACATTTCGCCCGTGCGCCGCCAGACGCAGCCTGAGCGGTCGATGTATCGCTGGCCAGTGCGCCACGCTTCGCGCTCAAGGCACGCGCCTACCCTCATGCGGCACCTCCGCACGAAGCCGTGAACAGCAGCGCAAACAAGAGCGCCGCGACCAGCAGGGCAAAGCTCACGGGGTCCGGTTTCAACTGAGCACCTCCGCCCGAAGCGGTACCGGCTCGGCCCGCGCCATGAGGATCTGGATGCCCCGTGTTTTCGCAAACTCCGCGAGCTTCTTCAGTCGCTCATCGTCGAACTCGCCGCCGTGATCGCACAGCAGTAGAGGCAGGTCACCGGCCCCCTGTAGCCCGATCTCCATCGCGACAACGATCTGCTCGGAATCGTTGACGTGTTCCCAGATCACGCCGTCAACCGCAACGTCCTTGCCGATCACATCGCCCTTGGCGTTGTACAGGTCGCGGACATCGACGCCGGGTACCGGCAGAGTGGAAATCTTCTGCCCCTTCAGGTCCTCCAGCGCTTTGATCTGGCGCGAGAGTGCGTCAGCCTCTTTGTTCGCCGCCACCATCTTGTCGCCCCACTGATCCGCTGATTGCCGAAGGGTGGCTACCCGTACAGACTCCTCGACCTTCTGTCGGGCGGTTCCGAGATCGAGCTTCAGGGCCGCGAGCGCCGCCTGATCTTCAGCAACGGAGGCATCGACCGCTTCACGGGCCTGCGTGTCGATCTCCGCGCACTCAGAGCGGAAGCGCTCGCGGACGGCCTCAATTTGGAGTTCCAACGATTCGATTTCCGCGTTGGCTGTGGCTCGCTTGTCGTCTTTCTGTCGAGCAGCCTCCCGGTCGGAATTGCCTTTCGCGGCGGCAATCCGGTCTCCGATCTTCCGGCCCTCGGCATCCAGCCGGGATACTTCTGCGGCCCAGTCCGTACCGTCATCCGCCGGCAGCGAGCGCTTGAGGTTGTCCCAGGTTCCCTCCGCATCCCGCGCGCGCCGGTTCGCATCGGTTCGCTGCTCACGCCGGCCGTCGATGATCTGGTTCAGCTTCTCTAGGTCGGCAACCGCCGCCGGTCCCATGATCGGGGAGCCGGCCGCTTCGTTGATCTCCGGCCCCGTGAAGCGAATCGGCATCACGTCCAGGAGCCACTTTACGCGATCCGCCGGTTTGGCGTAGCAGAAGGCGATGGGATCGAACCCAAAGGAACGTGCGAGCTTATCGACGTACTCCTTCGGGGCGCGGACCACCCCGCCCTCTGAGGTTTTCACCGTAAGGGTACTGCCCTTCCGGGTGGTCACTTTTTGAATCGTAGTGCCGTCGTCCAAACGGAGCAATCGGGAAGCCTGCTTGGCCTCCGGGACGCCGCCCGCCCCCTCCCACCCGCGGATAACA